>Ga0114932_10003202_pt1 | contig 16328 bp, 12 predicted proteins | sample 2SBtaG_2_FD_87286 | JGI IMG/M metagenome (GOLD analysis project Ga0114932, IMG submission 87286) | Deep subsurface microbial communities from Kolumbo volcano to uncover new lineages of life (NeLLi) - 2SBTROV12_ACTIVE470 metaG | ecosystem: Environmental > Aquatic > Marine > Volcanic ... | reverse complement strand
GGCTGCAGCTCTTGCGCGAGGCCTGGCTGACCAGCCGCATCGATCACCCCAACGTGGTCCCCGTGCACGACCTGATCTGGGACGATCAAGGGCGGCCGCAGATCCTGCTGAAGCGCATCGAAGGCGCCTGCTGGCACGATCTGATCGACACCCCGGAAGCCGTGCGGCAACGCTTCCGGACCGATCCCACGGAGTGGCACGTGCGCGTGCTCATGGGGGTGTGTTCCGCCCTCGAGGCCGCCCACGACGTGGGCGTGCTGCACCGCGACGTGAAGCCGGCGAACGTGATGATCGGGCGCTTCGGCGAGGCGTACCTGGTGGACTGGGGCATCGCCACGGCGCTCCACGACGGCCTGGGCGAACACCTCCCGCGCCAGGACACGACCGCCGTGCTCGCCGGCACCCCCGCCTACATGGCGCCCGAGCTCGCCACCCTCGACGCGCGCCTCGATGTGCGGACCGACGTCTACCTGCTGGGCGCCAGCCTCTACCACCTCTTGACGGGCCACCCGCCCCACGGCACCGACCGCCTCGAGGCGGTGCTCGAGCGCGCGCTCCGGTCGGCGCCGCCCCCGGTTCCGGGCGCCGACCCCGAGCTCATGGCCCTCGCGCTGCGAGCGATGGATCCGGACCCCGAGGAGCGCCCCCGAAACGCGTCGGCGTTCCACGCGCGGCTCCGCGACTTCCTCGCTCACCGTGGCTCGCGCGCGCTGGCACGGGAGGCGGCCTCCCAGCTCCGTGCGCTCCAGGCCACCTTCTCCGATCCTGACAGCCAGGACGTTCAGCGCCTGTTCGGGGCCGCGCGCTTCGGCTACCGGCGCGCCCTGGAAGCCTGGCCGGACAACGAACAGGCCCGCGCCGAGCTCGACGAGACCGTGGCCGCCATGGTCCGCCACGAGCTCCGTGCCGGACGCGTGAGCAGCGCGCTCACCCACGCGGCCGAGCTTCCTGCCCCGCCGCCGGACATCGCCGAGGCCTTGATCGCGGCGGCGGCGGACCAGGCCGAACAGGCGGAGCGCCTCGGCCGCCTGGAGGCGCTCGCCCGCAGCGTCGATCCGCGCCGCGGCGGCCTGCCCCGCGCCCTCGCCCTCTCGGGGATGATGCTGCTCTGGTGGGGCCTGCCCACCCTGCGCGACGCCCTCGGCATCCCGATCAGCTACGCCAACACCTACCTCCAGTCCGGCGCCTTCCTGGCGGCGTCGCTGGTGGTGGCGTGGGCCTGGCGCAGCACGTGGCGTTCGAGCGCGGTGAGCCGCGGCCTCATCGCCACCTTGGTGTTCGCGATGGCCGCCCAGCCCATGCTCGACGTGGCCTGCGAGCTGGCGGGCCTCCCCTTCGAGACCGCGCGCTCGCTGCACAGCTACATGGGCTTCGTGGTGGTGGGGACCCTGGCCTGCACGATCGACGCTCGCTTCCTCGCCGCGGCCCTCGCCTACGCCGCCACGCTGCTCGTCAGCGCCCGTGACCCCGGCAGCACGCCCTACGCGATGGACGTGGCCAATGCGGCCCTGGTTGCGGTCGCCATCTGGATCGCCCACGCCGACGACGAGCGCAGCGCGCGACCCTGGTAGCATCGGGTCGATGTCCGCCGTCCTCGGCCTCTCCGGCTACTTCCACGACTCAGCCGCGGCCCTGGTGGTCGACGGTCAGCTCGTGGCGGCGGCCCAGGAAGAGCGCTTCAGCCGCCGCAAGAACGACGCGAACTTTCCGTTGCGCTCCGCGCGCTTCTGCCTGCAGCAGGCCGGGCTGGAGGTCGGCGACCTCACCAGCGTCGTGTGGCACGAGAAGCCACTCTTGAAGCTCGAGCGGGTGTTGCTCACGAGCCTCCGCACCTGGCCGCGCTCCGCCACCACCTTCCGCCGCGCCATGGTCTCGATGTTCGGCGACAAGCTCTGGGTGAAGGGCCACATCGTGGAGCACCTCGGCGTGGACCCCGGGGTGGTGCAGTTCAGCGACCACCACGCGTCGCACGCGGCCTCGGCCTACCTCTGCAGTCCCTTCGAGGAGGCGGCGGTGCTGTGCGTAGACGGCGTCGGAGAATGGGCCACCACCACGCGCTGGCGAGCGGGGCCCGAGGGCTTGAAGCACCTGGGCGAGCAGCACTTCCCCCACTCGCTGGGGCTCTTGTATTCCGTCTTCACCGCGTACCTGGGCTTCCGGGTGAACGAGGGCGAGTACAAGGTCATGGGCCTGGCAGCGTTCGGAGAGCCCAGCTACCGCGAGCAGGTCGACAAGGTCTTCCGTCTGCACGACGACGGCACCTTCGAGCTCGACATGGACTACTTCTGCTTCCACCGGGAGCCGGACCGCAGCTTCACCCAGGCCTTCGAAGACCTGCTGGGCCCCGCCAGGGCGCCGCGCGGACCGATGGAGCAGCGCCACAAGGACATCGCGGCCTCGGTGCAGCAGGTGTGCGAAGAGACCCTGCTCCTGCTGGCCAAGCGGCTCCACGCCGACACAGGCCTCTCGAAGCTCTGCCTGGCCGGCGGCGTCGCGCTGAACTCCGTCGGGGTGGGTCGCATCCTGCGCGAGGGTCCCTTCGACGACGTGTTCGTGCAGCCCGCGGCGGGCGACGCGGGGAGCGCTGTCGGCGCCGCCCTGTTGGCGGCCGACGCACCCCGCCAGCCCCTCACGCGGCCCGGCTGGGGCGCACCGATCGACCTCGACCGCACCCGCGCCTACCTGCGCGATGGTGGTATCGAGCACACCGACCAAGGCGACGACATCCACGAGGCCGTGGCGGAGCGCCTGGCCGCGGGCGAGGTCGTCGGCTGGATGCAGGGCCGCTTCGAGCTCGGACCACGCGCCTTGGGACACCGCTCGATCCTCTGCGACCCCCGCAAGCCGGAAGACAAGGACCGCCTGAACAACAAGGTGAAGTTCCGGGAACCGTTCCGACCCTTCGCGCCCAGCGTGCTCGCCAGCGCCAGCGCGGATCTCTTCGAGCTGCCCAGCGGCGGTGGCTGGACACGGCGCTTCATGACCAGCACGGTGCCCGTGAAGGGGGATCCAATCCCGGCCGCGACCCACGTCGACGGCACGGCGCGCCTCCAGGAGGTGCACGCCGACGTGCAGCCGCGCTACGCGGCCCTGCTCGAGGCCTTCGGGCGGCGCACCGGGGTGCCCTGCGTGGTCAACACCAGCTTCAACCTGGCGGGCGAGCCGATCGTCAACACGCCCGCCGACGGCTACGGCACCTTCCTACGGTGCGGCATGGACGCGTTGGCCATCGGTCCCTTCCTCGTGACACGCTGATCTGGCTGGGAGCCCAACACATGAGCAAGCTCAAGGCCTGGAGCAGCACCGTCGGGGAGCTCATGGGATGGCTGCGTGCCCGGAAGCTGGGGTGGCTCGCTCCCCTGGTGTTCCTGCTCGTGGGCCTGGGCGGGCTGCTCGCGCTGGCCGCCGCCGTCCCCGCCGTGTCGCCGTTCGTGTACCTGCTCTTCTGAGCCGATGCTGGCCTGCCCCAGGTGCCTTCAGGCGCTCTCCGTCCCAGGCGACGGGCGCCTCACCTGCGCGTGCGGCGCCACGTGGCCCGTGGTCGAAGGCATCCCCGACCTCTACGTGGCGGACCCGCAGGCGGGCGAAGACCCCGACCTGACCGCCACGGTCCGCTCCTTCTACGAGGAGCACCCGTTCCCGCACTACCTGCCCGACGACAACCGCGGCAGCCTCGTGCGCAACGGTCGCTCGAAGCCCTTCACGCGGAGCCTCGACGACGAGCTGCCGCCGAACGCTCGTGTGGTCGAGCTCGGCTGCGGCACGGGCCAGATGAGCCTCTTCCTCGGCGTGGCCGGCCGGGACGTGGTGGGGCTGGACCTGAGCGGCGCTTCGCTCCGGGTGGCCGAGGCCATGCGCGAGCGCTGTGGGCTCGACAACGTGCGCTTCGCGCGCGGCAACCTCTTCCACCCGCCCTTCCGACCGGGCACTGTCGACGTGGTCGTCTCCAACGGCGTGCTGCACCACACCGCCGATGCCCGCGAAGCCTACGCGGTCGCCGCGGGCTTGCTCCGGCCCGGGGGCTACCTGGTCGTCGGGCTCTACAACCGCTGGGGACGGCTGCTCCTCCCCCTGTTGAAGCGGAGGCACGAGGCCCTGGCCGGCGACCGAGGCGACGCCTGGTACCACGACCAGCACCTGCACCCCCACGAGACCCGCCACACGGTCGACGAGGTGCTGGGCTGGGTGCACGCGTGCGGCCTGGAGTTCGTCAACGCCCAGCCGCCCATCGGCTTCGCACCAGGCCCGCCGAGCCTGTTCGCGCCCCGGGGCGCTGGGAGTCGGCTGGAGCACTGGCTCGTGCAGCTGTCTTGGCTCGGCCGGGCCGAGGATGGCGGGCTGTGGGTCACCGTGGCGCGTCGGCCGACGTGAGCCGTGGATCGCGCCGGTGCGAAGGGCCGTACCGGCGCGCTCCGCAGCGCACGCCAACGGTTGACACCCACCACAGGCACGGGTACCGGTGCGCCCGTGCGCGTACTCCTCGTCCAAGCCTTCCTCGGCCGAAAGGGTGTCTCCGACGCCCTCGTCTACCCCATCGGCCTGAGCTGCATCGCGTCGGCGCTGGATCGGGCGGGCCATACCCCCTTCATCGTGGATCTGAACGTCGGCACCGAGCCGGCGATGCAGCGGCTCAAGCGCGAGATCCGGGAGTTCGAGCCCGACATGGTCGGCCTGTCGATGCGCAACATCGACTCCACCACGCGCAAGGCCCCCTTCGTCTTCCACACCCAGCTCACGCCCACCCTCGACACCGTGCGCGAGGCGGCTCCTGGTGTGCCCGTGGTCATCGGCGGTCCCGGCTTCACCCAGTCCTCGCGCACCTTCATGGAGCGCTACCGCTACGACTTCGGCGTGCACTCCGAGGGCGAAGAGACGATCGTCCACCTGGCCGACAACCTCGGCTCCCCCGAGAAGGTGCCGGGCATCTACTGGTGGAAGGACGGCGAGCTCCAGTTCAACGGCGACGCGTTGATGCCGGACTTCTCGGCCCTGCCCTACCCCAAGCGCCACTACGTGGACTGGGACCTGTACCGCTCCGAGGAGCGCCGTACCGGGCTCTTCCTCGACATCGGCATCGAGTCCACACGGGGCTGCCCGCGCAAGTGCGCGTACTGCAACTACCCCTTCCTGAACGGCGTGAAGCTGCGCAGGAAGCCGGCGAAGGTCGTGGTCGACGAGATCGCCTACCTGCAGGAGACCTTCGACATCCCGCAGTTCACCTTCACCGACAGCCGCTTCAACCTGAACTCGAAGCACGCCATCGCCATCTGCGAGGAGATCCTCCGCCGCAAGATGAAGGTGCGCTGGGTGGCCTGGCTCGGCTTTCGCAAGGTGAACCCGGAGATCCTCGGGCTGATGAAGGACGCGGGCTGCTACCGGGTGGCCTTCTCGCCGGACGGCCTGCTGCAGCCGTCGCTCGACCGGATGCGCAAGGAGATGACCACCGCCGAGATCAACAACTCGATCAACGCGGTCCGCGCGGTGCCTGGCATGAAGGCGAGCTGGAGCTTCTTCGCCACCCCGCCCAGCACCACCCACAAGGAACAGCTCGCCTACCTGGCCTACTACGCCTACATCCACGGCTCCCTGCCGGGCCGGGGGCGCATGATGCTGAACTGGTGCCGGGTCGAGGAGCGCACCCACTTCGAGAAGATCGCCAAGGAAGACGGCGTGATCACCGGGCACGAAGACATGCTGCCCAACGATCCCTCGGGGCTCGAGCCGCTCTACTACGAGGCGCCGGGCTACGAGAACTGGTCCAAGTTCTGGTGGAAGTTCCTCGACGCCGAGATGCAGGCCCGCGTGCTCGCCGGCCGCGCGGCGAAGCGCCTGAAGGGCTTCGGCATGAACGTGAAGGACGTCACGCCCGATCACATGAAGGGCGACGGCGACGCCACGCCGCTGCAGAGCCTGTCCAAGTAGCGCCGGCGGCCCGCCATGTGGATGTTCGCGACGGCGGCCGTCACCTGGGCCGCCGAAGACTTCCAGGACGCCACCTACTGGGTCGGTGACCTCCACGTGCACACGGGCCTCTCCGGCGACGGGCAGAGCTCGGACCTCGGCGACGGGTGCAACGAGGGGGACGACTGCGGCGCCTTCGGCGAGGTGCTGCAGATCGCCGCCGACAACGGCCTCGACTTCGTCTCCATCACCGACCACATCAACGCCGAGTGGGCGCTGGCCGACGAGGACTTCGACACCCTGTGGGCCACGCAGACCGGGGCGGTCCCCGACGGGCTGCTGGTCGTTCCCGGCGTCGAGCTGGCCATGGGCACGTCCGAGCCCGCGCCGCTGGGCCACAAGAACCTCTACCTGTTCGCCGACGACGAAGGGCTCGCCAACCTGGACCTCGAAGACCTGCGCTGGAACGGCGTGGACGTGGAGATCGACAGCTGCGAGGCCGGATGGGACTGGTTGGACGCGCTCGAGGAGCGCGTCGGGCCGCTCGCCCTGCTCCCGCACCACCCCGCGGGATCGAGCCCCATGCCCGTCGACTGGAGCTGCCACGACACCCGCTGGCAACCCGCCGTCGAGGTCTACTCCCGGCACGGCAACGCCACCCAGAAGCGCACGGTCTTCGATCCGCCCATGTCCGGGATCGTGGAGACCGGGACCGTGGAGCACGCGCTCGACCCCACGGGCTTTGGCCACCGCATGGGCTTCATCGGCGCCACCGATGCCCACGACACCTCGCCCGGCCGGGTCTGCGTCGACGAGAGCGACAGGAAGTACGGCGGCGGCCTCACCCTGGCGGTGCTGCCAGCCGGCGAGCCACTCACCCGCACGGGCGTGTACGACGCGCTGACCGAACGGCGCACCATCGCCACCTCCGGCCCGGTGCTGCCGGTCGCCGTGACCTACCGCTCCGGTGAGACCGTGCTCGGCGGACTCGGCGACGACCTCGCCGTCGACCACGACCGACCGCTCCACGTCGACGTGCAGGTTCCGACCGAACACGCGAGCTTCGTGCTGGGTGTGGACCTGATCACGCCCACGGAGACCGCAGCGGCCGAGGTGAGCGACGAGGGCTGGGTCGGCACCCTGGGCAAGGCACCGGTCTGGGTCTACGTCCGGGTGCGGGTCGACGGCGCTGCCTGGTGGTCTACCCGGGGTGGGTGCCACGATGCTGGCGTCTCTGACGAGGAGCGCCTGTGGCTGAGCCCGTCCTGGCGCAGCACCCCGGGCCCGGTCAGCGACACCGGCGGCCAAGGCGACTCGGGTGCGGACAGCGGGAAGGGCTGCGGCTGTGGCGCAGCAACACCGGCTTCGGTGGCCTGGCTCGCCCTGTTGCCGTGGCTGCTCGGTCGTAGCCGGCCGGGCTGATGGCGCCGTCGGCACGCTGTCAGCAATCGCCACCGAGCGCTGCGAGCCCCACGCCTCGCGGGTAGGATGGCGCGCCTCCCACGGATGGATCTTTGCTCCTCTCCCTCCTCATCGCCGCCTGCACGTCGGGCACCGACGAAGACAGCCAGGGACCCGCTGACTCCGAGACCGACGTGACCGAGACCGGTGGCACGGAGACGTCCTCGCCCCACACCGGCGGTGAGGACTCGGAGGCGCCAGTGTCCGACGACCCCGATCTCGTCGTGATCTCCATCGACACGCTGCGCCGGGACGCCGTCGGCCGCCACGGCGGCTACGACACGCCGAACCTGGACGCGCTGCTGGCCTCGGGCCTGTCCTTCGACAACCACCGCTCGTGCTCGAACTGGACCTTCCCGTCCATGCTCTGCGGCCTGACCGGCTCGGGGCTGCTGGAGCTGGAGTTCGTGCCCGTGGCCACGCCCACCGAGAGCCCCGTCCCGGTCCCCGATGGGATCACGATGCTCGGCGACTTCGCACGGGCGCGGGGCTACCGCTCAGCGGCGGTGAACACGAGCCCCTTCTTGACCGACGAGTTCAACGGCCAACGCTGGGACAGCTCGATCTACAACATCGACTTCACCGGCGAACAGCTCGCGGCGGCCGCCATGGCCCAGGCGGAGCTCCTCATGGCGGAGCCAGGGCCGTGGGCCCTGCACGCTCACTTCATGGACCCCCACTCACCCTTCGACCCCCCCGACGGCTACCTCGACCTCTCCGGGACCGACGCGGTGCCGTGGAACCTCGCCACCGAGGTCGGGCTGGAGGCGATGCGGGCGGACTGGGACACGCTCAGCGACGACGAGCAGCAGAACGCCCTCGAGATCATCGACCGCCGCTACGAGGGCGACGTGCGCTACTTCGACGACCAGCTCGGGGTCTTCCTCGCCGATCTGGAAGCCCTCGGGGCGCTGGACGACGCGGTGATCCTCGTGTTCTCCGACCACGGCGAACAGTTCATGGAGCACGGCGGCGTGACCCACGGGCAGGATCTCTACGACGAGGAGGCCGGCGCGATCGCCGCCCTCGTCGGCGCCCCCTTCGGCGCCAGCTCCAGCACGGCACCGACCACCCACGCCGACCTGCTGCCCACCCTCTTCACCGGGCTTTCGTGGGACCTCCCGGCGAGCTTCACGGGGTCCGACGTCGCGCTCATCGACGAAGACCGCTCGCGCACCGCCATCCACCTCTTCTCCAACGGCACGGAGCAGACCCTGGACCTGGGCTCCTTGCGGCTGCTCTACCGCTGGTCGGGGGAGCTCGAGCTCTACGACCTGTCCAGCGACCCCCAGGAGCAGAACGATCTGGCCGCGGAGCCCGAGTGGCTGGAGCAGCGGAACACGATGTGGGAGCGGCTGGCGCCCCAGGTGCAGGCCCTGGCCGAGCTCTACACCACCGTGACGCCGATCTGGCCTGACCTGAGCCAGTGACTCCGCTCGTCGCCATCCTCGGCTGCACCGGCGGCGAGGCCTGTCCCTACGAGGTCACGGTCGAGGCGGCGGAGGGTCACGCCAACATCCCGGTCCTGTCGCTGTCGGGCGAGGTGAGCGGCTCGGCGCGCGTCGACTGGGAGAGCGAGGACGGCCGCTCGGGCACCGCCCCCGAAGCCGCGGCCACCGAGGCGTTCGCCCTCTACGGAGTGCCCTCCCTCAAGGACTTCTCGTGGACCCTCGAGGGCACCGACGACGCGGGTGGGTTCACCTGCTCCGGCGAGGCCACCAACGGCAGCGGCGGAAGCGGCACGCCCAGCTTCGACGTCACGGTGCACGACGAAGATCGCGTCAGCGCCGAGCGCTACTGGCTGGCGGTGCTCCCCGGCACCCCGTCCACGCTCTTCATCATGGATCGCGAGGGCGAGGTGTTCTGGCACCTCGTGCTCGACGAGGAGCTCGTGGGCTCGGACGTTCGCTTCCTGCGCGGCACCAACGAGCTCGTGTACAACCAGTTCGCGGAGGATCACCGGGTCGACCTGGGCGCGCTCGTGCGCCTCGGGCTCGACGGCACGGGCCGCGCGGAGCTCACCACGCCCAACGCGCACCACGCCTTCGACGAGCTGGAGGACGGCACCCTGGCCATCCTCGCCATCGACGTCCGGCCCACGGAGCTGTACCAGGACGTTGTCGGCGACGCGGTGTACGAGACCAGCTGGGAGGGCGGCGAGACCAGGGTCTGGAGTGTGTGGGACGCGCTCGAGCCGTCGCCCCGCGCGGACTGGGACAGCCCCTTCTACCCACAGGGCAAGGACTGGACGCACGGCAACGCGCTGGTGTGGAGCGAAGCGCGCCAGACCTACATGGTGAGCCTCGGCGGCATCGACACGGTGTTCGAGGTCGGTCGGGACGGGACCGTGGCCGGCAGCTACGGCAGCGAAGGGGCGACGCCCGTCGGGGACGCCTACGAGGCCTTCAACTTCCAGCACGACGCCCACTTCAACGGCGACCGCCTGCGCCTCACCACCTCCTCGGCGGAGCTCGACGACCAACGCACCTGGGGGGTCGAGTACGAGCTCGACAGCACCGCCGGGGAGCTGGTCGAGGTGGCCACCTGGGGCAAGGATCGCCAGGACTACGCGCGGGTGCTGGGGCAGCTCCGCGAGCTGGAGAACGGCAACATGCTGATGAGCTGGGGCTCGGGAGGCGTGATGCGCGAATACACACCCGACGGCGACGTCGTCTGGGAGGTGTACACCGAGGCCTCGCAGTTCTTCGGAAACGGCGTGATGTTCTCGGACTTCTACGACCCCTGGACTGGAGCACACACCCTGTGAGCCTCGTCTCGATCGCGGCTGCGACCGCAGCGGCCCTGGACCTCTCCGGCGCCGCAGCGGCCACCACCGCCACCGTCACCGCGACCGACACATCGGTCGTCACCCGCCTCGTCGACAGCGACTGCATCTACGCCACCGCCACACCCACGCTGGTGGGCGAGCACCTGCTGGTCGCGCTGCACAAGAAGAGCAGCAAGATGTCGTCGCGCTACGCCCACTGCGGCAGCGACCCGACCCCGTCGGGGCTGTACGCCGTGAGCGTGGTCACCGGAGAAGCCTGGGTGCTGGCCGAAGACTTCGACGCCGAGGCGCCCGGCGTGTGGACGGGCAGCCGGTTCTGGATTCCGCTCGTCGGCAAGGCCGGCATCGGCACCTGGTCGGCCGAAGGCCCCGTCCGGCTGAAGCCCCACAACACCGTCACCGACTCCGCCGGCTACTGGGACGCAGCGCGCGGCCAGTACGTCGTGGGGAGCGTGAACGTGCCGCTTCCGGTCTGCCAGAACGGCCCCTCGCCGTGGTGCGGCAGCGTGGTGGCCATCGACGCGCAGGGCGCGCTCCAACACACCGCCGACCGCACCAGCGGCTTGCGCGGCTGGATCTCCGGCGGCATCACGAGCGACGGCCGGCACTACTACCTCGGCACCGGGAACGGAGAAGACGGCCAGAACAGCCTCGCCGGCAACCCCATGCGCGCCTGCTCCGTGGTGAAGCTCGACGGCGATCTGAACGTGGTCGCGAGCTACGACGACGGCGTGGAGGGCTGCCGCGACCTCGGACGCCTGAAGTCGGCGGTGATCGGGGAGCTGCCCATCGTCGACGGTTCGCTGTACGTGCAGCACCTCGGCTCCACCGACGGCCAGGCCGAGGCACCCTTCGTCCGGCTCGCGGCCGACGATCTCTCGGTGCAGTGCCGGGTGGGCCTGCCCGCGGCGCCGAACCAGGCGGTCGGGAGCTTCTACCAGGCGCCGGTGGTCGACGAGCACGGCCGGGCGTACCTGGTCTCAGCCACGCTCGACAACCGGAACAAGGCCGCGCTCTACCGCGTGGACAGCGATTGTTCGCTGCGCCTGCTGCACGGCGCGAGCGCCGGACGCGCGGGAACGCCCACCCTGGCCGACGACCGCTGGGTCCTCTACGGGGACGCTGGCAGCCTGCACGTGGTCGACCGCGAGACGGGCGCGGCCACCGACCACGGCCTCGGGAGCCAGAGCACGGTCATCGCGGGTGCGGTCATCAGCAAGGCCGGCGTGAGCGTGCTGAGCACCGATGGCACCGTGACCACCCTCAAGGCGACCGGCGTGACGAGCTACGGGGACGCCCCCTGGCCGAGGTTCCGGGCCGACGATCACGGCAGGGCCACGGCCCCCTGATCCAACAAGGTGCGCAGCTCGCCGGCGACGTAGCGCCCGAGCGCCCGGTGGCCCTGCTCGCTGGGGTGCACGGTGTCGATCATCGCGCTCCGGGCCGGCAGGGACGCCAGCTGCCCGGCCGCATCGAGCAAGACCACGCCCTCGATGCCCTCGAGCGCGGACGCGTAGGCCGCCATCGCCGGCTCCTGGCCGCGGACGTACTCCGCCATGGCCAGCGTCACGCCACAACGGGCCGCGATGGCAGCGACGTTGGCGCGCGCATCGGCGGCGGGGACCGGAGCGATCCAGCCACCGCTGCTCTCTGCGCCGGTCTCCAGTCCCCGGATCGTGATGCCGGGGAAGCCCGGCATGGAGTCGTTGTGTCCCATGTAGAACAGGCAGACGTCGGGGCGCAGGTCCAGCCGCTCGAGGAGCTCCTTCATGTGCCAGCTCGTCGCTCCACCTTGAGCGAGGTTGAGCACCTGCAGCTCCGGCAAGGTGCGCTGGACCTCGGCGGGCCAGTAGCTCTGCCGACCGTCGCCGCCGGTCGAGGAGCTGCCCAAGGCGACGGCGAGTGGGCGCTCGTCGCGCGAGCGCAGCAACGCCCTCGCGCTGGCCTCCGCGATGGCCACCTTGCGCGTGACCACCTCGAGGCTGATCAACGCGGTGACCGGACGGTCCGCGTCCCACGCCTGCTCGCCGGGATCGTCGAGACGCAGGTCGAGGGCCACCACGGACGCGGGGAGCGCGACCACCGCCAGCACCCAGCCGACCCGCGAGCGCCAGCCGGTGGCGTTCACCGCCTGTTGCACCAGCGACGCGCCCACGACCAGGGCGAAGACCGCCACGCCCGGGAGCCCGAGCCGGGGCCCAAGGAGCGCCAGGGGCGCCAGGAAGAGCACCACCTGCCCCGCTGCCCCGAGCAACCCTCCGAGCACCAACAGCCCGACGGCGCTCGCCGCCGCCACCTCGGGGACGAAGCGCACCGCCGCCAACGGCACAGCGACCTCGTCGACGCTCACCCCGCTGACCGTGAGGTCGCCGCTCGCCCCGATGGCCAGAGCCTGTGGCTCGCACCCGGTGACCGGCTCGCCCGTACCCAAGGGGGTCCGTCCGGCGAGCAGGCGCACCGGGGGTTGGCAGTCCAGGGTCCACGTGGACTCGCCGTCGCCCGCGACCCAAGGGTGAGGCGGCTCCTGGCCCAGGGGCACCAGCCGGTCGTCGAACAAGCCGGAGACGGCGCCGACGTGACCGACCACGTGGCGGCCCGCCGGGTCACCCAGCACGAGGTCGACGCCACCGGAGGCGGCCAGGCCCCTGGCGACGAGCGTGCGCCCGGTGCCGACGCCGACCAGGTCGCCGGCCCCGAGCACCAGGCGGCCCGCGTCCACGGAGGGCGCTCCCGACAGCACGGTCAGCGGTGGCGCGAGCGCGCCGCCGGCGAGCAGCCCGAAGGTCAGCGCCGCGACCAGCGCCCCGAGCCGTCCGAGCCAAGCCAAAGCGTCAGCCCTTCGGCACAGCCCGGAGCTCGAGGATGTCGATGTTGGCCTCGGCGAAGCCCTGGGTGGACATCTCCACCTCGACACCGTCGGACCAGCGGAGCTGGAGCTCCTCGTCGTCCTCGGACATCTCCTCGAACATCTTGGTGGTCATCGGACGACCGGTCTCTTCGTCGACCCGCTTCTCGGGCTCGAGGGTGCCGACCATCGTGAACTCGTGCGCCGGGATCGGACCCTCGATGGGGATCTCGACCATCTCGAGCTCGGTGCCGTCCTTGTCCTTGATCGTGGCGAGGAGCGTGACGTCGGTCATGTCGAACTTGGACTTGTTCTGCAGCATGAACTGGAAGATGGTCAGGTTCCGGTTGTTCTGGTCGAGCTGCAGCCAGCTCGAGTTCTTCACGAACACGTACCGGTCCGGGTTGTAGAGCGGGTCGTAGTCTTCGCGCGTGCGCTTGTCGGCGAAGAAGTACGCGGGCACCACGTGGTCGTACTTGACGTACCCCTCCTGCCCGTTCGCGTGGCGGATGTTGTACCACTCGCCGCGCTTGCCCAGGATCTGCCCGGTGGTGTCCTTCTGCAGGTTGGTCACCGTGGAGCCGTCCGGCTTGTCGTACAGCGGTGCGGACTCCTGGGTGATGATCAGCTCGGTGAGCTCGAGGCCGCTGTCGCCCAGCAGGTCGAGCTCCGAGGCATCCGGGATCTGGTTCGCGTAGTGCCACGCCGCGAAGGCGCCACCGCCGATCACGGCGAGGAAGGCCACGGCCAGGGGCATCTTCGAGCGCTGCGGCATGAAGTCGTCGTCGTCGTGGGCCGACGAGGACGATGACAACAAGCCTTGGAGCTCCGGCACCTCGGCGGCGTAGAGCCACTCCGACGCGCCAGGTGGCTGCACCATGTCGGAGGAGCCGAGCTCACCCTTGCGCGCCAGAGCCTTGAGCTCCTCGAGGTCCTGGGCCGAGAACTGGCGGTCACCTTGAGAGACGAGCCAACGAGACATGGGCATACTCCGTACAGCGACCCTCTTACACCCCCGAAATCGCAGGGGTCAAGCCGAGGCCTCCAGGTACCGGGGCCATTGACCCACCTTTGACGGGCCGTTAGGTCGGCAGCCCGTTGTGCGAGGACCGATGAGCGACGCCGAGCTGAAGAACAAGGTCCCCTACCAGCGCAAGCGGGTGCTCGTCGTCTTCGACGGCGAGGGCGGCCTCGTGGAGCAGATCCTGGACCGCCAGGTGGAGATGCTGGAGGCTCGCGGCTTCGACGCCGAGCTGTTGAAGCTCAGCGGCTCGGTGCCCGACGACCTGGACTTCGACCCCGAGGAGTGGGACGGCCTGATCGTGGCGGCGCCGGTGTCCGGCACGGGGCTTCGGGGGGGCGCACCCAGCCCGCTGATCCTCGACTTCCTCGATGCCTGCGACGACCTCGACGAGCTCAAGGTTGCGGTGCTCACCGTGTACCGGCTGCAGCCCGGCAAGGCGCTGGAAGCCCTCGAAGAGAAGGTCGGCGAGCTCGGCGGCGACGTGATCTGCGCCCACCAGCTCTGGCTGATGCGGCCCACCCACGAAGAGCACGTGGTGCCGGCCGAGTGCATGGTCAGGATGCGCTGAGCGCCGCCTGCAGGGCGTGGGCAACGGCGGACCGCAGCGCCGCCACGTCCGCGTCGTTCCGGATCACCCGCGTGGCCACCGCCTCCTTGTCGGCCAGGGGAAGCTGGGTGGCGAGCCAAGCGCGCGCCTGCTCCTCCGCGAGCCCCTCCCGAGCCATCAGGCGCGCCAGCTGGAGCTCCGGTCGGCAGCTCACCACCCACAGCTCGTCGTAGTGCTGCCAGCTCCCTGTCTCCACGAGCAGCGCGGCCTCCACGACCAGGACCGGCTCGCCGGCGGTCGCCGCAGCGTCGCGCTGGGCCGCGATGGCCGCACGGATCCTGGGGTGGGTGATCCCTTCGAGCTCCTTCCGCGCTGCTGCGTCGGCCACCACGAGCCGGCCGAGGCCCTTCCGGTCCAGCGCCCCGTCCGGGAGGAGCACCCGCTCACCGAAACGAGCCACCACCGCCGCCAGGCCCTCGGAGCCGACCGCGACCACCTGCCGGGCGACCTGGTCGGCGTCGACCACCAGCACGCCGAGCGCGCGCAAGGCCGCCGCCGCCGTGGACTTGCCCGTCGCGATGCCCCCGGTGAGCCCGATGGCCAGCATCAGCGGAAGAGCGCCTGGACCTTGTCCTTGTCGCTGGAGAAGTCCACGTGTTCGTTGAGCTGGTAGGCGTTCTGAGGGTCGACCACCTTCGACGCGCACGCCTCGGCGATGGCGACCTTGTCGCTGGCGAAGCTCACCTCGTCCATGAGGCCACCGACCTGCTGGATGGAGAAGTGGTTGCCCGCGGCGGCCGACTTCACCAGGTTGACCTGGTCGCTCGAGAAGCTCTCGGCGGCCACGGCGCTCTTGAGGCTGGCGTACTGCGCGCTGGTCATGGCAGACGGCCCGGCCGCCACAGCCGGTGCGGCCGCGACCCCACCGAAGGCCACGCTGCCCCCCGTGCTCTCGGTGACCGTGACGCTGGCCGACATGCTCACCCCGCCGACGCTGACGGCGGCGGTGGCGGACTCCGTGGAGCCCGTGCCGCTCGCGGCCATGCTGCCGCCGGAAGGCACGGGCGCACCGGACCCGCCGAGCAGCGTGCACTCCAGCGTGAGCCCGAGCCCCTGGTAGACGATCCCGCAGCGCTGCTCCGCGCCGGCGACCACGTCCATGTCCCCCTTGATGATCGGGCGCCCGTCACGCTCGACGTAGACCTCGTAGACGCCAGGCGCTACGCCCTTCAGCACGAGGTCGTCGCCCTCCCAGCTCATCGCGGTGCCGCCGTACCAGGCCTTGTCGCCCTGGAGCTTGGAGGCACCGGTGATGCGGAAGTCGCCCGGGCCGGTGGCCGCTGCGGGCGCCGCAGCCGACGCGGTCGCTGCCGGCGCCGGCGGAGGCTCCTCCGGCGCGGCCACGCCCGCCGCGCTGTCGATCGCGGCGACGCCCGCCTCCACGCCACCGACCATGGCCTCCATCGCGGACGCCATGTCGGCCATGGCCTGCGCTGGGTTCGCCTGCTGCACGGTCGCGGCGACGGTCATGCCGCCCTCGACGATCTCGCCGCGGCCGATCTCCTGGAACGCCTTGCGCTGGTAGCGCAGCCGGACCTGCTCCTCGGCGCCCACGTCGACCGAGGTCTCGGCGATGGGCTTGTTGAACATCGAGCGCGCCTCGACGAGGTGCGAGCCGCCCGCGAGCCCACCGACCGTCATCGAGTTCGAGCCGGTGGGGGGCTGGATCATCACCCCATCGACGTACACGATGACCGGGCTC
>Ga0114932_10003201_pt1 | contig 16335 bp, 13 predicted proteins | sample 2SBtaG_2_FD_87286 | JGI IMG/M metagenome (GOLD analysis project Ga0114932, IMG submission 87286) | Deep subsurface microbial communities from Kolumbo volcano to uncover new lineages of life (NeLLi) - 2SBTROV12_ACTIVE470 metaG | ecosystem: Environmental > Aquatic > Marine > Volcanic ... | reverse complement strand
TACCATAACGTTTATCTGCACCAAACCTGGAAGATCCATCTCTTCTGATGGTTCCGCTAAGCAGGTATTTATCATTATAAGCATAATCCACTCTGCCGAATAAAGAATACAATGAATTCTGGTATACGTTGCTGTAATTGGTAAAGCCAGATGAACCATTGCTAAGGGTGCGGAAATTCGGATTATCCGTAAAGAATCCCAATGCTCCACCACCTACACCACGGCCATACGACTCTACTGCTTCTATACCCGCCAGCGCTTTTACATTGTGTTTCTCAGCAAAAACATTGCTATAGGTTACTGTATTGGTCCAGGTCCATGAACGGTTGTAGCCGGCATTTTCGCTGAATGAATTGGAACCGTTGTTCTCCGCATTCTCATAACTGCGGTAACCATAATAGTAATAATAGAAGTTATCAAGTGTACCACCAAAAGAAGTCCTGGCAGTCAAATGACGCAGGAAATCTACTTCTGCATAGGCGTTACCTTGTATGTCCCAGGAATATCCTTTGTTATCAGCGGCCCTCACTCGCATAGCTACAGGATTCTGCGCATTACCCAAGCCTTTAGCAGCAGTACCCGCAAATCCTCCTTTGATATCATACACCGGGATGATGGGCTGCTCACGATAACTCATAGAGATTTCATTTCCCTCACTTAGGTTGCCGATCTGAGGGTTTTCCCTGGCATAGATGAACAGGTTTTCCCCCACCCTGATGTTGTTCTTAATATTAAATGTAGTATTTACACGTGCTGAATACCTTTTCAGATAAGTATTCATCAAGGTGCCCTGTTGGTTTAAATAACCCAGGGAAAATAAATAAGTGTTTTTTTCATTACCCCCACTGGCAGAAACGGTATGACTCTGTATCATTGCGGGCTTGAATATCTCATGAAACCAGTCTGTGCCCACCTTGTTGGCCTGTACAATCTGATAAATGGGTTTACTGAAATCAATATTATACAAAGATGGATCGGTAGCCGGACTTGATCCAACAATTCCTGCAGTACCACCTGCCAGGATGTAATCGGGGATAATTGGAGTAGCTCCTGAACCGTACTGGGGATGGGTTAGTGTTTGTCCGGAATTTTTTAAAGCTGCCCAGGTAGCTGTTGCCATTTCCTGCGTATTCAGCAAAATGGATTACCTGAAGCCGGGCGTTGGGTACCCACATAGGCATCATAAGTAACAGTGGCTTTACCTGATTTTCCCCTTTTCGTAGTTACAATGATAACTCCATTAGAACCACGCACACCATAAATTGAAGCAGCACCCGCATCTTTCAACACCTGGATAGACTCAATGTCATTGGCGTTGAGGTCGCGTATGCTTCCCTGCACACCATCAATGATGTATAAGGGATCCACATTACCGAATGAAGTAATACCGCGGATACGGATATTACTGCCCGATCCTGGTTGACCTGAAGTGATAACGTTGACACCGGAAGCCCGGCCTTGCAGGAGTTGTTCGCCACTTCCTGCCGGCACTGCTTTCAGGTCTCTTACATTCACCACAGATACTGAACCGGTGATGTCTTTTTTTCGCTGGACAGAATAACCGGTAACCAGTACTTCATTCAACTGGCTGATAGTTTCTGATAGCGCAAAATTGAAAGTGATTTTTCCACTGATAGACTGTTCTACAGGTTCAAAACCGATAACAGAAACTACCAAAGTACCGCTGGTACCCTTGGTAGGAATGGAAAAAACACCTTCAGCATTGGTAACAGCAACTGTGGTAGTACCTTTCAATTGAACGGTAGCACCTGCAATGGGCTGGCCATTGGCTTTGTTTGTTACCTTACCTGAGAGGCTTTTTTGGGCGTACGCGCCCGCGCTGAGTAGCGCAAAGAGGATCGCAAGCATGACGGTCCTTGCGAGTAGTTTTTTTCTCGTTGGCATAGCAATGTTGGGTTAATTAGATATAGACGAATAGCGTTACAACACGCAATTTAAAACGATTGCTTAAGAAGCATCTGTCCTTTTTTAACATTTTGTTGTAGTATTTTGCCCTATTGATAGTGTAAAAAATACACAATAAAATCAGGGATTTACAAATTCCCTTTCTTCAATTCCTCCACCGCATGATTGGCTGCCCTGGCTGTAATGGCCATGAAGGTCAGCGAGGGATTCTGTGTACTCACAGAAGTCATACAAGCACCGTCAGTAACAAATACATTGTTACAATGGTGCAACTGATTCCAGCGATTGAGTAAAGAAGTCTTGGGGTCATGTCCCATGCGTACACCTCCCATTTCATGTATATCTAATCCAGGCGCCTGTTTACTGTCGTTCGGCCGGATATCCGATGCCCCTGCTTTTTGCAGCATCTCAGCACCCTGTTCCAGGAAATCTTTGAGCAGCTTCTCATCGTTTTCATCATACTTTACCGAAACAACGAGTTGCGGGATACCCCATTCATCTTTCTGGTCTTTACTCAAACGCAGGTGATTGGTCTCTTTGGGAATGGTTTCACCTTGCATCATCATGAAAATATGCCAGTCGCCCGCCTCTGTGATCGCATCCTTATAATTGCCACCAATACCTTCTGCTGCAGCCCTGCCTCGGCTCGCGCTGAAATGCACCATATAACCGCGGAGAAAATCCATTTCCTGCCGGTACACATTCCTGAAGTTGGGCATCATGGCCGCCGTTGGCTTGCGGCCATAATAATATTTGTCTTTTGGCCCATCATAATTGGCCGTAAGGGTTCCCCGGTAATTGTGAAAAGCTACGTATTTGCCCAATAAACCACTGTCATTTCCCAATCCGTTTGGAAAACGCCGTGAAACCGAATTCAATAAGATCAAATTCGTATTCAAACATGCAGCATTCACAAAAATGATCTTCGCAAAAAATTCCGTTGCCTTCCTGGTAACTGCATCGATCACCCGCACACCTGTAGCTTTACCCTGCTGCTCATCATAAATGATGGAATGCACAACCGAATCCGGCCGCAGCGTAAGGTTTCCTGTTTTTTGCGCCCAGGGAATAGTAGAGGAATTGGAGCTGAAATATCCTCCGAAAGGACACCCCCGTTCACACAAATTCCTGGCCTGGCACTGCCCCCTGCCTTGTTGCAGGTGAATTGCATTCGGTTTGGTAAGATGCGCACATCGCCCCTGTACCACGTACCGGTCTTTATAATTTGCCATTATCTTTTGCTGCAGTTCTTTCTCCACACAATTCATTTCCCAGGGTGGAAGGAATTCACCATCCGGAAGGGTTTCCAACCCATCTTTATTACCACTGATACCGGCAAAAAGCTCTACATGGGAATACCATGGCGCCAGGTCTTCATAACGGATGGGCCAGTCCACCGCAAAACCATCCCTGGCAGGTCCCTCAAAATCAAAGCGGCTCCAGCGCTGCGTGGCACGCGCCCACAATAAAGATTTACCACCTACCTGATAACCACGTATCCAATCGAAAGGCGCTTCCTGGATATAAGGATGCTGGTGGTCTTTCACAAAGAAATGTTCGCTAGCTTCGCTCAACGCATAACATTTGGTAAGCACCGGATTTTCCTTGATAAATGCATCCGGCATTTTACCGCGGTGCGGAAAATCCCAGGGGTTCTTGGTGGCAGTAGGATAATCTTTCAGGTGTACCACATCGCGCCCTCTTTCGAGCAATAAGGTTTTCAAGCCTTTTTCACAGAGTTCTTTGGCGGCCCATCCGCCACTGATACCCGAGCCAATCACAATGGCATCATAAGTATGAGATGCAGCAGTAGTTGAATGAACGGCGGGAGCAACCGATGAAGTATCTGGCATAATCGTTACGGTATGAGGTGTAGAATATAAGTTAAAGATAAAATATTTTATTGTCAATATTACACTAACAAGCATTCATAAGCATTCCAGCTTCTATTATGATGCAGCATATCAAAAGCAAGTTTTGTCTAAATAATTACCGATATTAGAAAACGAGTTCGTCCTGAATAAAACTATCGCATAAACTTTTTTCTATTGGCTGCACAAAGAGAAATATTGCAGGAGTTCACACCGCTTGCTCAATCTGATTGCTTCCATGTTTTTTTCAATAAAAACAAGAGTGTTTTCGATTTGCCCATTCATTACCACAAAGCGTTCGAACTGAACTTTATCACAAACGGCAAAGGAATCAGGCGTGTGGTAGGAGATAATGTAGAAGATGTTGCTGATCTTGAACTGGTGCTCATTGGTCCGGAGCTGCAACATGCCTGGTTTCAGCATAAATGCGATAACACCGATATCACAGAAGTAACCATCCAGTTTCACCACGACCTTTTCGAAGAAAGTTTTCTGCAACGTAGCCAATTGGCTGCTATGCGTAATATGCTGGAGAAAGCACAAAGGGGTATTTTGTTTTCTTATGAAACAGCAAAACTACTCTCCTATCGCATCATGCGCCTGTATAAAAAAGATGGCTTCGAATCGGTACTTGAATTGATGTCCATCCTGCATGAATTATCTATTTCCCGGCATACGCGTTTGCTCGCCAACACCACTTTCAGTAATACCGAACACCTTTCTTACAACAGCCGACGTATAGAAAAAGTAATGGAATACATGAATGAACATTTTCAAAGACCCGTTTCCCTGTCAGAAGTAGCTGCCCTGACCAATATGGCGGAGTCTGCTTTCAGCCGCTTTTTCAAAGCCCGTACGGGCATGACTTTTATTGAACGCATGACAGATATCCGTCTTGGTCATGCCTCACGTATGCTCATCAATACCACACAATCTGTTGCAGAGATCGCTTACACCTGCGGGTTCAACAATATCTCTAATTTCAACCATACCTTTAAAAAGAAGAAAGGCTGTACTCCCAAAGAGTTTAAAGAAACCTATACATCTGAAGCCAGGATATTTTTCTGATCCTTGCTTCTTACAAGTTTCCCTTCTTTAATTCGTCCACCGCATAGTTGGCTGCCCTGGCCGTTAATGCCATATAAGTGAGTGAAGGATTCTGGCAGGCTGAAGAAACCATGCACGCGCCATCGGTAACGAATACATTCGGCGCATCCCACACCTGGTTATGGCCATTCAGTACCGATGTCTTCGGATCTCTTCCCATACGGGCTGTTCCCATTTCGTGGATACCATGTCCGATCGCATGCCCCTGGTCCCAGGTATTCACTTGTTTCACGCCCGATGCTTCAAGCATAGCTTTCATTTCCGCTACAATATCTTTCCGCATTTTCAATTCGTTTTCCCTCAACTCACAATCCATGGCCAGCACCGGTAATCCCCATTTGTCTTTCCGGTTCGCATCCAGCATGATCTTGTTTTCATGATAAGGCAGGATTTCACCAAACCCTGTAGCGCCAATGCTCCAGCCGCCCGGCTCGGTGAGCGCTTCTTTGAATCCCGCACCTATCTCTAATTCTGCAACGCTCCGGCTCCATCCTGCCCTGCTGGCCCCTCCCTGGTAGCCAAAGCCTCGCAGGTAGTCTCTTTTGTCGCTGCCGATATTTACAAACCGGGGAATATAAAATCCATTGGCCCGTCTGCCATAATAATATTTGTCTTCATAGCCTTCTACCTGGCCACTTGCCCCCAGGTTATAATGATGATCCATCACATTATGCCCCAATTCGCCACTGCTGCTGCCCAGTCCGCCCGGCCAAATATCCGTGGCGGTATTGAACAATACCCATGCAGAGTTCAACGCAGATGCATTGAGGAATACGATCTTCGCATGGTATACATAAGTCTTGTTGTTGACAGCATCCAGTACTTCCACGCCTTTCACTTTTTTACTGTCTTTATCGTATAGCAGCCTTGTTACAATAGCATCGGGACGCACCGTTAAATTACCCGTTTTCATGGCTGCGGGTAAAGTAGAAGATTGCGTGCTGAAATAGCCACCGAACGGACATCCCTCCCAACACCTGTTGCGGAACTGGCACTGGGTCCTTCCCGGAATGGGCGCCGTTAAGTTGGCCACCCTGCCGATGATCAGGTGCCTGGCTCCCTTGTATTGTGTTTTGATACGGGCCGCTACATCTTTCTCCACACAGTTAAGATCCATTGGCGGAAGGAATTGCCCGTCGGGCAGGTGCGGCAAACCTTCCAGCGAACCGCTGATGCCCGCAAATTTTTCTACATGATCGTACCAGGGTGCAATGTCTTTGTAACGAATGGGCCAGTCAACCCCAACGCCTTCTTTGGCATTGGCTTCAAAATCAAGATCGCTCAACCGGTAGCTCTGCCTGCCCCATAAAACAGATCGTCCTCCCATCCGGTAACTACGCCACCAGGTGAAGGGTTTGATTTCCGTATACGGACAATCTTCTTCATTTACCCAGGCATCCATCACAGCTTCGCTGGCCGCCCACCCCCTATGTATAACCGGATATTTTTTTCTTTGTTCTGCAGTGGTCCGGCCCCTGTGTTCAAACTGCCAGGGATCTTTATTCGCAGTCGCATAATCTTTGATGTGCTCATGTTGTTTTCCTCTTTCGAGCATCAATACTTTCAACCCTTTTTCGGTCAATTCTTTTGCGGCCCATCCGCCGCTGATGCCCGAGCCTATTACAATGGCGTCGTAAGTATTTTGTGTAGTTGCTTTGTTGTTGATGTGCAATGAATCGTTGGGCATAGCAATGATATTTTAGATAAGATTGTTGATGTTAAATGTATAATCAACACTTAAATCTAAGGCATTCTTTTGGTTTTGCAACGAGTCCACCTTTTTTTTTCAGGATCGCTCTTCCCATACCTGCACAAGCTGCGTCAACACATCAACCGCTTTTTCCATATCACGCACACCGATCCATTCGTGTTTGCTGTGAATGGCTTGCATGCCGGTGAAAATATTCGGACAGGGCAATCCCATAAAGCTCAGCCGGCTGCCATCTGTTCCGCCCCGGATGGGTTCTTTGATCATATCCACTCCCGCGCGCCGGTAGGCTTCAGCTGCATATGCACTGATGTGCGGATGCAGGCCCAGTATTTCTTTCATGTTCCGGTACTGTTCCGTTACTTCAAATTCCATGGTGGCGCCAGGATATTGACCCAGCACGGCTATTGCCATCTGCTTCAACCTGTTTTCATATACTGCCAGTTTCGCAGTATCAAAATCACGCACAATGAATTCGATCGTTGCTTTCTCAGCAATTCCATTTATGCCAACAGGATGTACAAATCCTTCCCGTTTCTCCGTAACCTCAGGAGCCCATTCGTTCTTAGGTAATGCAGCGAGTATCTCTCCTGCGATCTTCAAGGCATTTACCAGTTTGTTCTTTGCATAACCTGGATGTGCAATGACACCTTGTACCGTAATACGCACACCATCTGCGCTGAAAGTTTCATCTTCAAAACTACCCAGCTCACCTCCGTCCAATGTATAGGCAACGGATGCTCCCAATTTTGACAGATCGAGTTTGGCCGTACCTTGTCCAACTTCTTCATCGGGCGTGAATAACAATTTGATGGTACCATGCTTTATTTCAGGATGCGTAACCAGGTAATGCGCCAGGTCCATGATGATGGCTACGCCGCTTTTATCATCAGCACCCAGCAAAGTGGTGCCACTGGCCGTGATCACAGGCTGGCCAATATGTGTTTTGAGATAAGGATAGGTTGCAACACGGATTATCTGTTCCTGGTCATCAGGCAATGCAATATCCCTGCCATCATAAGATTCGTGCAGGATCGGCTTTACACCTGTACCGCTGCAATCCGGCGCTGTATCTACATGACTGCAGAAACAAATGACAGGCACTGGTTTCGAAGTAGTAGCAGGAATCGTGGCATATACATACCCATATTCGTCCATCATGGCATCTTCAATGCCCATGGCTTTCAATTCTGCTGCCAATATGGAAGACAGGTCTTTTTGCTTATGGGTACTGGGGAAAGAATTGCTGTGCGGATCGCTTTGGGTATCTACCTGCACATAACGCAGGAATCGTTCTGTAACTGTGTATGAGTAGCCAGTTGCCATGTGAGTTGTCAGTTGTTGGATGTTAGTTGTTAGAAAAATTTCATTACCCGTACAAAATAAACAACATCTGACAACTATCAACTAACATCTAACAACTATTGCAAAAGCCAATCACATTGTTTATTTTGTTTGCATAACCAAACCCCTATATATGAAAAAAACCATCGTCGGCGCCCTCGTAGGCGCCATCATCATTTTTCTCTGGCAGTTCCTTTCCTGGACGGTAACCGGTTTGCACAGACAAGGTGCACAGTATACGCCGAAGCAGGACAGTATCCTGAGTTACCTCAGCGCTCAATTCTCAGAAGATGGCGCTTATATGCTGCCTTCTTTCCCTGACGGAACTTCCATGGAAGACCAGAAAAAAATGGGTGAAGCGGCTACGGGTAAACCATGGGCACAGGTTTATTATCATAAGGCCATGAAGAGTGACATGGGCAGCAATATGGGAAGAGGGTTTTTGGTAAACCTGGTGATGGTATGGCTGGCTTGCTGGATATTCTCCAAACTGAATGGTCCGTCGTTCGGAACCATCTTCCTTTCTTCTGTGTTTATCGGGTTGATCGTGTTCCTCAACTCGGCATATACGATGCATATCTGGTTCCAGACGAAAGATATCAATGCGCACCTGATCGATGCTTTGGTAGCTTGGGGCGTAACAGGTATCTGGCTGGGATGGTGGATGAAGAAAAAGAGCTGAGCGTTAGTTGGGCTATAAAAAAGCGTGAGGAGATGGATCAATAGATACTCCTCACGCTTTTTTTTATCAGGGCATGATGATCAAAGGACTTCCTCCTTCGATCGCTACCAATTCCAGGTCGAAGACGAGATCTTCTCCCGCCAGCGGATGGTTGGCATCCAATACCACCACCTCATCTTTTATTTCAACAATACGTACCGGGATATGTTGTCCTGCACCATTGCTCATGTTCAATTGCATGCCCACTTCCGGTACCATATCGTCAGGGAAACGGTCTTTGGGAAAATCCATGATCATGTCATCCTGCTTGGGTCCGTATGCTTCGGCTACCGGAATATGAATGGTCTTTTTCTCTCCAATGGCCATTCCTGTAACACCATTGTCGAAACCAGGTATCACCATTCCGCCTCCCACTTCAAATTCAAGTGGCTCCCTTCCCGCTGAAGAATCAAATGTGGTACCATCGGTTAATTTACCGTGATAATGCACTTTTACTTTATCACCTTTTTTTACTTGTTGCATGTGTCTTGTATTGTCATTAAATTATGTGTAAAAGTACAATCGGGGCTGCATGTAAGGAGAACTATTTTGGTTTCATCAACTAACGGCTACTTTTGCAGCATGACAAATACCCTTTCGCCCCTCACCAGGAAGGATTTACGTATTGTATTCATGGGTACTCCGGAGTTCGCCGTGGCTTCATTGGATGCATTGCTCAACGCCGGATTTTCGGTGGTGGGTGTTGTGACGGCTCCCGATAAACCTGCCGGCAGAGGTATGAAACCAACCACCAGCGCCGTAAAAAAATATGCGCTTGAAAAAGGGTTGACAGTATTGCAACCCGAAAAGCTGAGAGACCCTGCTTTCCTGGCAGCGCTCAGCGCTTTGCAGGCACATGTTCAAATAGTAGTAGCGTTCCGGATGTTACCGGAGGCCGTTTGGAATATGCCTCCTGTGGGTACCATCAATGTACATGGTTCTTTGTTGCCTCAATACCGTGGCGCCGCTCCCATCAACTGGGCCATCATCAACGGAGAAACAACTACCGGTGTTACCACTTTCAAATTGCAGCATGCGATCGACACGGGCAATATATTGCTGCAAAAAAGTTTTCCTATTGGTGAAGATGAAACAGCGGGCGAAGTACACGATCGCATGAAAATCATCGGCGCCTCCTTGTTGGTAGAAACTTTACAAAGTTTACTGGACGGATCATTGGAAGAAAAAGATCAATCGGCGTTCCCCGGACCGGATCAATTAAAGCATGCGCCCAAGCTGTTTACAGAAGATTGTCGCATCAACTGGACGGAGACAGCAGCACAGATCCACAATCGCATCCGCGGCCTTTCTCCCTTTCCCGGCGCACTGACCATGCTGGATGGAAAAATTTTGAAACTCTTCAAAAGTTCAAAAGAACTGGTTGATCACCAACATATACCCGGCGCTGTATTTACCGATGGTAAAACTTACCTGAAGTTTGCTTGTAAAGATGGCTTTATTCACTTGCTGGACCTTCAGCTCGAAGGAAAGAAAAGAATGCCCGTAGCCGAATTCCTGCGCGGTTACCGGTTGCAGGCATCATAAACTGTTATTCAAAATAAGTAACGGAAACCGTCGATTTACCATCCGTCATGTCGAGCGCCACAGCCGCCGCATTACTCATGCGCAGCAACAAGCCCGCCCCTCCTTTGGTTTCCACGAGTTTGTCGAGCACTTTGGCGCAAATACTTTTGTTGCTAGTAGAAGTGATGCGAACAATGGTTCCCGGAGGCACATCATTCATCAACACATAAAACTTACGGTCTGTCCACCCGCTGATGGTCTTAAAAATGCCCGCATCACCCGAATGGAATTGCTGCGTCGCTGTCTCGGGGTGGTTGGCAAATTGAAGTGCGAAATATCCTTCATCACCCGGTTTGGGGTCGTATTTGATATCGGCATTGACAGCCTGTTGTTGCGGCGCTTCGTTTTTTACTTCAACCGATTCTTTTTTCGGTTCTGTAACCGGTGGTTGCTGGTTTTTCTTCGCAACCGGAGCAGGTGTGCTGGTATTAACAGATGCAGGAGGTGCATCAACTGGTGCTGTTACAGCCGGAGCAGCCGCCACTTCATTTCTTTTTCCTCCTTTGAGATAGCCTACGATCAACAACTGTCCATCGCGGATAACATCTCTTTTCAAACCGTTCCAGTCGCGCAGTAATTGTATGTTCACATTGTTGAACGACTGGCTGATATGAAAAAGATTGTCTCCTTTGGCAACCGTGTGATACACCGGCTCATTGAAGCTGGCTGACTGTCCCTGCGCCAGGTTATTGCGCGTAAGGGGTATCTTCAGGATCATTCCTTTTTTGAGCAGGGTAGCTACTTTGATGCCGTTGAATTTGGCCAACTGTATGGAAGTGGTTCCATAATGACTGGCAATACCTGACAGTACTTCTCCTCCGGCCACTTTATGTTTAACATAGAGCGCAGGCGCTTTCCCCAGGGCTACCAGTTTTTCCTGGGCCTGCGCGGTACTCACAACAAAAAAACAAACGATCAGCCAACCAAAATTTTTCATACGTTTCTGTGGATTGCAATGTTGCAAATCTAATCTTTTAATATTCTCCATGCTGCCGGGTAGTAATTATTGATGCGGTTCGGTAATATTTTCACCCATCCTAACGGCAAATGGTCATATCTTATTATATTCCATCCATGTTTGGCATCTACCCGGAACTCTTTCCGGCGGAGGTATTGTAAAGCCTCTTCCCTTGGCAAATCAATAGCCGGGAAATGATCGATGGGTAACAAACTTAATGCCAGTTCATGCGATGGAACGATATCACGCCCTTTGATGCTGCCCAGTTCTGTTCCTGCTTTTTTAATATACAACTGACCCGCCAACAGTTTCAGGTCCTGCCACCAAGGCTCGGATATACAACGAATGGCATCTGCCTGTTTGAAAAAAACAACATCGGTCAGGTTCGGCATGAATGCCTGCAGCATTTGCATCTCTTGCCGGGATGGTTGGGGTAAAGCCGGTTCCTTTTGTTTCTTTCCTGCACCAACGATACCTTTCTTTTGCCGGAATACACTTATAAAAAAACCTTCTCCTTTTATTTTATCGGGATAGAAACGATAACCCTTTGCCTGATGCCGGGGAGAATTGGTTTCTACAATAGCCCATGCTGCCGGTAATTGCAGTTGCACAGATTCCATGCCCATTTCATCAACGAGCCAATCGGCAATCGCTTCATCTTCTTCCACCGAATAAGAACAGGTAGAATACAGGAGCAATCCATCCTGTTTGAGTGCAGGCAGCACATCGGCCAGTATCCTTTGTTGCCGCTGGCTGCACAACTGCACATTGTCTTCACTCCATTCCGCTATGGCCGAAGGATCTTTCCGGAAAAGGCCGCTGCCGCTGCAAGGCGCATCCACCATCATTACATCGAAATAAGCAGGCAGTGATTGAAAATGTACCGGGTCGTTATTCGTAACAACCACAGGCGTTGTTCCCCATTTGGTGATGTTTTCCACCAACACAGCCGCGCGTGTTTTGATCACTTCGTTGGCCACGAGCAATCCGTCTTTAAAATAAGTACTGAGCAATGTACTTTTGCCTCCCGGCGCAGCACAAAGGTCCAGCACTTTTTTTCCGGCCGTTTTACCGCCAATCAACTGTTCCAGCACATACCAGATGAACATACTGCTGGCTTCCTGTACATAATAAGCGCCCGCATGAAAAGCCGGATCGAATGTGAAAGAGGGGCGTTCTTCAAGGTACAGACCTTGCAGACACCAGGGCACCTGCACTCCTTCGGGTAACGAAGCATTATTTTCCTTTTTGAAAGGATTCCGCCTGATAGAAGTTACCTGTTCACCGGTTGTATGCGCTGCTTCAAAAGCAACCCGGTCGAAGCCTTTTGCTTTTTCCAGCGAATCCAGGAATGACTGGGGAAGGGTCATCTACAAATGTAATGTGAAAATGGCGCAATGATAGAAAGTCAGGCATTCTTGATCTCCGCTACCAGTTTCTGCAAAGCCGCTTTGGCATCGCCAAACAACATCGAGGTTTTGGGTTGAAAGAAGAGTGCGTTTTCAATGCCGGCATAACCGGGCTTCATGCTTCGTTTGTTTACGATAACCGTTTTGGCCTGCTCTACTTCCAATATGGGCATTCCGTAAATAGGAGACGCAGGATCTGATTTAGCGGCAGGATTGACTACATCATTGGCGCCTAATACCAACACTACATCGGAGGTTTTGAATTCGTCATTCGCCTGCTCCATTTCAAGCAGTTTATCATAACTCACATCGGCTTCCGCCAACAATACGTTCATGTGTCCGGGCATCCTTCCGGCTACCGGGTGAATGGCATATTTCACTTCCACTCCTTTTTCTTCCAGTAATTTTTCCAGTTCATGGCATACATGTTGCGCCTGTGCCACTGCAAGACCGTAACCAGGCACGATCATCACTTTATTGGCATAGCTCATACACACCGCAGCATCTGACAGGGATATTTCTTTGTAGCTACCCTGTTCTCCTTTGGTACCTGCCGCAGCGGCACTGCTGCCGCCAAAAGAACCGATGAGCACATTGGTAAGACTGCGGTTCATGGCTTTGCACATGAGCATCGTAAGCAGGGTACCGGCAGCGCCTACCAATATACCTCCGGTAAGCATCACCTGGTTATTATACAGGAATCCGCCGCAGGCAGCTGCTACGCCTGTGAAAGAGTTCAATAAAGAGATCACGACCGGCATATCGGCGCCACCGATGGGTAGCACAAACATTACACCATATACCAATGCTGCAACAAAAATGATATAGAACAACCAATAATTATCATTGTTCAGGTTGAAGAGCAGGTATGCTGCCGCAGCCAGCGTCAACAACAGCAATATGATATTGCCAATCTGTTGTCCTTTGAAAGCAAAATCTTTGATGCGGCCGTTCAGTTTACCCCAGGCAATGATACTGCCGGCAAAAGAAACCGATCCTATGATCAGTCCCAATAAAATAGTAAGCAAGGTTCCTTGTGCTGCATCACGACCAACGAGGTGACCATATTCATTGATGGAAATCAGTGCTGCGCAGGCGCCGCCCATTCCATTGAAAAGACTGACCATTTCGGGCATGGCCGTCATCTTCACTTTTTTTGCGGCTATCCATCCGGTAATGCTGCCGATGAGCAATCCGCCGAATATCCACAGGTGATTGTGCAACCGTTCTCCATTTTCTTCATACAAGAAAATGGTGCCGATAATGGCCAGCGTCATGCCGGCCGCGGCTACCAGGTTGCCTTTCCTGGCCGTATCGGGATGCGATAACATCTTCAACCCCAGGATAAAAGTTACCGACCCTACCAGGTAAATGAATGAAAGCAGGCTCAATCCCATAGCTATTTTTTCTTCTTAAACATTTCAAGCATCCTGTCTGTAACCATAAAACCTCCCACCACATTCAACGTTCCTAAAATCACTGCCAGGAAACCTATGATCAATGCAATGTAATTATCGGGGTCAACCCTTCCCATCACAATGATGGCGCCGATGATCACCACGCCGTGTATGGCATTGGCGCCGCTCATCAACGGGGTGTGTAATACACTTGGCACACGTCCGATCACTTCAATACCCAGGAAAATAGATAAGATCACGATGTAGATGATCGCATGATTGTTGTGTACCCAATCGAAAAAACTTTCCATAAAACAATATTAAGCGTATGATGAACCTACCAGTTGTTCCACTCTTTCATGCATGATATTACCTCCGTGTGTGATGCAGCTTCCTTTTACAATATCATCGTCAAAATTCAGTTGGAGTCCCGCATCGGCACCAGTGATCAGTTGTAAAAAGTTCAGTACATTCTTTCCATAGAGTTTGCTTGCATCGGAGGGCATATCAGCTGCCAGGTTGCTGTTGCCAACAATGGTAACGCCGTTGCGTTGCACTGTTTCGTTGTTACGGGCAGCGAATACATTTCCCCCGGTGGAAGCAGCCAGGTCTATGATCACGCTGCCGGGTTTCATGGTATCCAGCATTGCTTCCGAAATTAATAAGGGCGCTTTCTTTCCCGGTATCTGTGCGGTTGTGATGATGATGTCGGACTTTGCAACCGAAGCAGCCAACCGCTCCTGTTGTTTCTGTTTATATTCTTCTGTCTGTTCTACTGCATAGCCGCCTGCTTTGGAAGCATCGGCCGCTCCATCCACTTCTATAAATTTGGCCCCAAGGCTCATCACTTCTTCCTTTACTGCAGGCCTGGTATCCGACACTTCAACTACTGCTCCGAGTCTACGCGCTGTAGCAATGGCCTGCAATCCTGCCACACCGGCTCCCAATATCAATACCTTGGCCGGCGCAATGCTGCCTGCCGCCGTCATGAACATAGGGAAATAACGGGGAAACAAAGTGGCTGCCAGCAATACAGAGCGGTAGCCGGCAATATTTGCCTGGCTGCTCAACACATCCATGCTTTGTGCACGTGTAGTGCGGGGAATCATATCGAGGCTGAATGTAGTGAGCGAACGTTGTGACCATTCTTTCATCAACGCATGGTTAAACAGGGGTTGAAAAACACCAATGACAACAGCATGCGGTTTGATCAGTTCCAGGTCTGTGGTGCTTAACGGATGAATGGAAAGGAGTACATCGCTCTGTTGTAATAACTCTTTTCGCGATACGGTTGGAATATGTACGGCACGATACGCATCGTCGGAAGCGAAGGCGGCAGCGCCTGCATTAGACTCAACCATTACCTGCACTTTTTTTGCTGCCAATGCCTGTGCCTGTTCAGGTAAGAGAGAAACTCGCTTGTCGCCATGCTGCTCTTTCAGTATTCCAACAATCATGGATTCAAATTATGCTTTTTTTCGTTCAGATATCAAAAACGAATGCTAAAATGTTGCTTTTCCCTGTTCTCTTTCCTGAAAAAAACCAACCCGATGAAAAACAGGTCGATCGTCAGGTTAACCGCTTCGTGTTTGCAGATATCATTCCATGCCTGTTCCATCTCTTTGCTCCAGTGTATATCGTCAAAAACCAGTATACTGTATTCATGTAAGGCCGGCAAGAGTTGGTGAAAATAACGCACTGTGGGCTCGTAACGGTGATTGCCGTCAATGAATACAAAATCAAGTCGCTTTTCGCGGTCCAGCAAGCCCGGCAGGGTATCATCGAAATTACCTTCCAGCATTTCTGCATTACTGATCTGCAGTTTTTCAAAATTCTTTTTTGCCAGCGCGGCCACTTCTCCGGCCCCTTCCATTGTAATGATCCGTGCATTGTTGCCAGCAGCAGCAAGATAAGCAGTGGTAACGCCCAGGGAAGTACCCATTTCCAGCACAATGCGTGGCTGATAAAAATCCACCATGCGAAACAGCAACTGGCTGAAGCGTGCGGGTTTGAGCGATGAATGCGCGATTTGTTTCACCAACCGGCTTTGTGTTTTTTCTACACGTGACCCTGCTCCAAGGTCTTTTACAGCAACCGTTCTGGTATCGGCCAGCAATAACTTGCGCAGGTTCTCTATGGGTTGATAGGCATAAAACTGCCGGTCGTCGTTCAGCACCCGGGTGATGAATTCAAATACAAAAGGCGAATGCACCCCATGCCCCTTTCCATTGGATGCTGTTACATAATATTTCAGGTATTTGATGCCTAGTTGCAGGGGAGAATACATACAAACCGTTTTGTCATTTTCTT
>Ga0114932_10003200_pt1 | contig 16335 bp, 20 predicted proteins | sample 2SBtaG_2_FD_87286 | JGI IMG/M metagenome (GOLD analysis project Ga0114932, IMG submission 87286) | Deep subsurface microbial communities from Kolumbo volcano to uncover new lineages of life (NeLLi) - 2SBTROV12_ACTIVE470 metaG | ecosystem: Environmental > Aquatic > Marine > Volcanic ... | reverse complement strand
GGGCGCTGTTTAGCGAACCGGAACCGAAGATTTTTGAGGGGGCCGCTGAAATGCCTCGTGGAGGAGCTCGTCCAGGACCGCCTCGCCTAGCTCGATGCGGTCACCTCGCGCCGTACAACGGCGGGCCTCGGCGACGCCTCTGTGTTGAGTGCGAGACTCCGATTCGAGCTTGTGGTGGGTGCGGCTTGGACATCACAGGGGCTGCGCGGAACCGTCGCTACTGCAGCGGCCGGTGCGGCGCAGTCGCTCGCGGTGACGTCCTGCCTACACTGTTGCCAGCGAGGGTGTGCGCGCTCGAAGGATGCGATGTGGATTTCCTGCCGCGCCGCGACATGGAGCGGTGTTGCTCTGAGCGTCACGGGAAGATGCACTACAACCGTGTGTCTCGGGCTGATGGTCGCCAGGCGAACCCGCCATGGGATGCTCGCCGCCGGGCGAACTGGAAGAAGCGGTACGCGCTGACTCGAGGTGCCGAGGACGCCGAGTCGTTCGACTACTTCGAGGTGTTCGAGCGTGACGGATGGGTCTGCGGAATCTGCGAAGGTGACGTCGATCCTGACTGCGCATGGCCCGACCCGATGAGCCCGAGCCTCGACCATGTTGCTCCGGTTGCACACGGCGGGGCACACAGTCGTGAGAATGCGCAGCTCGCTCATCTGCTCTGCAACATCCGGAAGAGCGATTCGCTCGAGATCGCTCGGCCACTGAGTCTCATCGCCTAGGAGGTCGCCATGCCCCGTGGTGGGAAACGGCCGGGCGGCGGGCGTGCGCCGGATCCGGGTTCGCTCGCTGAGGCGCTCCGCATCGAAGGCGGCGCAATCCGAACGCTCCCGAAAACGCGCTCTGGCGCTGCGCCGGCTTGGCCGCTGACGAAGGCCACCGCTCGGGAGATGGTCGTGTGGCGCCGGCTGTGGAAACGGCCGCAGGCGATTCTCTGGGATGAGCAGGGCGCCGCGGATGAGGTCGCCATGTACGTGCGCACGTTCTGCGAGGCCGAGGAGATCGGTGTGACCGCGGCGCGGCGCACGCTCTTGCTGCAGCAGCAGAACGCGCTGCTGATTACGAACACCGCACTGATCAGCGCTGGGTATCGCATCTCGGTGAATCCGACGCCGTCGCCGACGGTGGCCGCGTCGACTCCGGCTGCTGCGAAGCGGCAGGTGCCGTCGTCGCGAGGAAGGCTGAGGGCGTTGCCAGATGTCGGAGCAGATCGCTGAGTTCGAGGTCACGTGGCCGACGCTGGGGTACCTGCAGGCCGACTGGATGGCGTGGCACCTGCCGATCCCGGATGGGTTCCGGAAGGGGCAGCCGTTTATCCTGTCGGACTGGCAGCTCTGGTGCACCGCGAACCACGGCCGCGTGCGCCCGGAGACGCCGTGGCGGCCTGAGGACCCCATCAAGAACCAGGCGTTCACCTACCGTCGATCGCTTGTAGTTGGCCCACAGAAGTACGGGAAGAGCCCGTGGGCTGCGGCCGAGACCGCGGTCATGGCGCTCGGGCCGGACCTGTTTGCCGGGTGGGCGGGTGACGACGACGTCTACGACTGCGCCCGGTACGGATGCCAGTGCGGGTTCGTCTACGAGTACGAGCCCGGCGAGCCGATGGGCATGCCCTGGCCGACGCCGCTGATCCAGCTCATGGCGACGTCCGAGGACCAGGTGAACAACACCTGGCGTCCGCTGCAGCAGATGGTTCTCCGCGGCCCGTTGAGCGAGCGCGTCCGCGTCGGTGAGAAGTTCATGCGCATCGGCGACGACGGGGTGATCGAGAAGGTCACCTCGGCGGAGTCGTCCCGCCTTGGTAACCCGACCACCGGGTTCGTGCAGGACGAGACGGGGATCTACACGAAGTCGAACGGACTGATGGGCACGGCGCAGACGATGCGCCGCGGCACGTCGGGCATGGGCGGCCGTGGCATCGAGCTGACGAACACGTGGGACCCCGCCGAGGAGTCCACCGCGCGGTCGACGTACGAGTCGCGCGCGGCCGACCTGTTCAAGTTCTACCGGCAGCCGCCGAAGAACCTCAGCTACAAGAACAAGCGCGACCGCCGGAAGATCCACGCATACGTGTACGTCGGTGCTGCGCACGTCGACCTCGACTCGATCGAGGCGGAGGCTGCGGAGCTGCTCGAGCAGGACCCGGCGCAGGCGGAACGCTTCTACGGGAACAAGCTGGTGCGCGGTATGGGCACATGGCTACCCGAAGGGGTCTGGGAAGGCGCGTACGCCTCGCTGGGGCGCGTAGTTGCATGAGTGCCCCTGCGGGCAGGTGAGGAGGTTCCCGATGCAGGCGACGAAGCGACCGTGGTTGCCGAACCCGCCGGATGGCACTGCCATCTGCATCGGGTTCTAGTTGGACGGCAGCATCAACAACGACTGGACCGGAATCCGTGCCCAGACAATGACCGGGTTCGCTTTCACACCTCGTGTCGGTCCCGACCGCGACCGACCGTCGTTCTGGAACCCCAGAGAGCACGGCGACAGAATCCCTCACAGCGATGTCGACGCGGCCGTTGACGAGCTGTTCGACCGGTTCACGGTGGTGCGGATGTACTGCGACCCGGAGGACTGGAATACCGACATCGAGACGTGGGCGTTGCGTCACGGTGATGAGCACGTGATCGAGTGGCCCACCAACTCGGTGAGTCGCATGTACGACGAGATCCGCCGGTTCGAGGCGGACCTGGCGAACGGGCGCATCACGAACGACGGGTGCCCCACCACGGAGTTGCACATGGGCAACGCGAAGAAGGTCGCGAAGCCCGGTCAGAAGTACATCCTCGGGAAGCCGAACGAGACCCAGAAGATCGACCTCGCGATGTGCTCGATCCTCGCGAACGCTGCGGTGCGTGACTCGCTCGCCGCTGGCTGGTCGCCCCCGAAACCGAGAGCGAAGGTGCGCGTCTGGCGCAGCAGATAGGAGAGCTGCCGTGACGGAACTCGACGAGGCGCTGCGGCTGTCCCGCGCGATCAGCCGGCAGAAGCCGATGCTCGAGAAGAACGACCTGTACTTCGAGGGTGAGCAGCCGTTGAAGTTCCTCGCCCCGGTGTTGCAGCAGGAGCTCGGCTACCGTCTGTCGCCGATCGTGCTGAACCTGGCACTGTTCGCCGTCGACGTGTACGACAACCGGCTCGACGTTGAGGGGTTCCGTATCGGCCGCGGTGCAGAGGCGGACGACGATCTGTGGGACGTGTGGCAGGAGAACGACGGCCCGGATCTGTCGCAGCAGGGTCACCGGGAGAGCCTCGCTCTGGGGCGCGCGTACGCCACTGTGGGGCCGGGTGAGGCCGCGGATGACGTGCCGGTGATCACGCTCGAGTCCGCGTTCGACGCGATCCATGAGGACGACCCGAAGACGAAGCGTGTGAAGCACGGCGTGAAGCGGTGGACGGACCTCGACAAGACCCGGTGGATGACGTTCCACCACCAGAACGGGTGGGTCACCTGGCGGTTCCAGCAGGGCCGTGGGTGGGTCGAGGATGACCGTGAGGACGACAACGGGAACAACCTGTGCTCGCTCGTCCCACTGATGAACGACCCGCGGATCCTGGGTCGTAACCGGCCGGGGAAGTTCGACCAGCGGCTCGGCCGGTCGGTGTTCCACCCGATCGTCAGCCCTCTGGACGCGCTGAACAAGCTCGCCTCGGACATGATGGTGTCCGCCGAGTTTCATGCCCTGCCGCGGCGCTTCGCGACGGGGCTCAAGGAGGAAGACTTCACCGACGAGGCCGGTCAGGCGCTCAACACGTACTCGATGATCGCCGGCCGCATGTGGTCGACGGAGAACGACAAGGCCACGTTCGGGCAGTTCCCTGAGGCGTCGCTGTCGAACTTCCACGAGTCGATCAAGCTGCTGATGCAGATCGTCGCGATGCAGCTCGGTATCCCTGCGGACTACCTGCTGTTCAAGGGTGACAATCCGCCCTCGGCGGACGCGATCCGTGCGTCGGAGGCGCAGCTGGTGAAGCGTGCGGAGCGGAAGCAGCGGACCCTGTCGACCCGGTGGGAGCAAGTGCAGCGTCTCGTACTCCTGAACATGGGCCGCGACGACGACGCCCGGCCGAAGCAGATCGAGACGATCTGGCGTGACCCGTCGACCCCGACTGTCGCACAGAAGGCCGACGCGATCATGAAGCTCGTCACGACGAAGGACACCACGGGCCGTTCGATCCTCCCGATCGAGCAGGCGCGGAAGGACCTCGGGTACACGGACATCGAGCAGGGCCGCATGCGTGACTGGGACGAGAACGTGACCCTGGATCCGCAGATCGCGGCCGCGGGAAGGCCGATCGAGGATGCTTCAAGCGGCAGTTGACCAGTACCGCGAGCAGCAGGCGCTCTCCGTCGCAGCGGCGTCGGACGTCGGCCGGCAGTGGTCGCGGATGGGTGACGACTTCGACGCGTCGTGGGACAGGGTGAAGCCCCGGGTCTTGTCGACGTTGGAAGGCGCTCGAGCGGATGCCGTGGGCGTCGCCGTCGGCTACACGGCGGCGGTGCTCGCGGAGACGAACCAGGCCGACAGCCCGGTGGGGGAACTCGACCCGGCGGCGTTCCTGTCGTCGGCCCCTGACGGTCGATCGATGAGCACGCTTCTCGATGAGGCGGTCATCACGACGAAGGTCGCGGTCAGCCGTGGCGCATCTGCTGTGGAGGCGCTGCAGGTCGGTCGCCGGTGGCTCACGATGACGTCGCTGACGGTCATGGCGGACACCCGCCGTGAGGTGTACGCCGCCGACATCGTCCAACGCCCCGACATCACCGGGTACGTGCGGGTCCTGAACCCGCCGTCATGTCGGCGGTGCGTGATCCTCGCGGGCCGCTGGTACCGCTGGAATCAAGGGTTCCAGAGGCATCCTCGGTGCGACTGCTTCCATGCGCCTGGTGCCGAGAATGTCGTCGGAGATGAGCGCACAGACCCGTACGCGACGTTCCAGGCGATGACGAAGCAGCAGCAGGAGAAGGTGTTCGGTCGCAGCGAAGCGCGAGCCATCCGGGACGGTGCCGACATCTACCGTGTCGTGAACGTCTCGCAGCGTGGCCTCGCTACTGCTGTGGGCGCGCGACGGTACGGGGCGCCTTCCCGGCTGACGGTGGATGACATCTACCGGCGGGCTGGGACTCGGACGAACGCGATCCGGCTGATGCGTCAGGAGGGGTACATCCTCGACCGTGGACAGACTGCGGTATCGCTGGCTCCTGGGGTCCGCACCGATCGGCAGATCATCGCGGCCGGCCGGGGACGGGGGACAGTCACGATCGGCGGGCGCACGGTCGTGACGAACCGTGCAGCGCGTTTCGACGCTGCGGCGACCGGTCAGCGCGACCCATTGAACAGGGCCACGATGACCGCGGCGGAGCGGCGCCTGTACGACGCGAACTACCGGCTCCAGTACGCCCGAACGACCGGGAACGTCCCCCGCGGTGTCGGGCTCAGCAGCGCCGACGTGTACGCGTCACCACTTCCGGCATCTGCGGCGAAGGTCGCGGAGCTGGAGCGTGATCTGGCCCGCGAACTGCGGCGGCTGGGGGAGCGCGGCACACCCGAGTCTGTGCGCCGTCTGGCGCGGGCACTCGGACTCATCTGACAGGGCGGCGTCCGCCGGCATCTTCCCCGGTCTACGGGCGCCGCCCCCACACACTTCCCACCGTCTCGGTGGAGGCGCTACGCGAGCGTGTCGCGGCACGGCCGACGGGCCATAAACGGCGGCCGACGGGCCCGATAAACGGAAGGTCACAACCCACCATGAAGCGCAACGCATTCGGCCAGCTCATCCGCAGCCCCTACCTCCGCTTCGTCGCCGACGATGACGAGAAGGGCGGCGGCAAGGAGTTCAAGGCACCGGCATCGCAGGAGGAACTCGACCGCATCGTGTCCGACCGGGCACGCCGCGCCGAGCAGAAGGCCCGCGAGGAAGAGCGCGCGAAGTACTCCGACTACGACGACCTGAAGAGCGACGCGGAGAAGTTCCGTGCCGTGACGCAGCCGAAGCCGAAGGACGACGACGGCAAGCCGGCGCCGCTCTCGCAGGAGGACGTCGACAAGCGCATCGAGGAGGCCCGCGCAGCGGATCGCCTCGAGCTCGCTTTGGAGCGCGTCGGCGACCAGCTCGACAAGGCGCTCGAAGGGCGCACCGTGCCCGCCTCGAAGCTCTTCGCGCTCGACCGCAAGAGCCTCGTCAGCGAGGACGGCAAGAACGTCGACGCGGAAGCGCTGAAGAAGTGGGTCGACGACAACTCGACCGCCGTCGAGCCCGCGAAGCCGGGGCGCCGCCCCATTCCCGGACAGGGCGACCGCGACACCAACGCGACCGGCGGCAGCGTCCAGTCGGGACGTGACCTCTACGACGAGAAGCACTCCAAGAACAAGTCTGGAAAGGACTGACATCATGCCCAAGCTCCGCCAGGAGACGCTCGGCACGGGAGACATGTCGTGGCTCGACTCCGACCACGGCATCCGTAACGGCCGGACCGAGATCCTCGACATCTCGGCCTTCACCAAGAGTACGCACTACCCGGACGGCTACATCCGCTCCGGCACTCCGGTCGCCCTCGTCGGCGGCCTCCTCGTTCCCTACGACGTCACCGCCGGCACGACCACCGGCGCGGGCGTCCTCGAGGGACACATCCTCACCGACCAGAGCGTCGTCGACGACAAGGACTTCGGTGTCCCGCTGTTCGATCACGGTCGCGTGAAGGTCTCGAAGATCGCCGCCTTCTACGCGAACTTCGCCAAGCCCGCCACCGCGAAGCTCGCTTCGCTGATCAAGTACGTCTGAGAGGAGACAGATCATGCCCCTGTGGACTGACATCGTCGACCCGGCCACCCTCACCGGCTACGTGCGCGCCTCCCTCTCGGAGTACGAGCGCAACCGTGCCACCCTCGCCCAATACCTGCCGAACCGTGAGGTCGCCGACATCGTCGTGCGGTTCTTCGCCGGTGAGGCGGGACTGGTGGAGGAGGCGCTGTTCCGCGCCTTCGACGCCGAGATCAAGCCCGGCGCGCGCCCCGCGCGCAAGCGCACCATCCTCGAGCTTGCCGCAGTCGGCCAGGAGATCGCGATCTCCGAGTACGAGCAGCTCCGCACCCGGAACGCCCCGGACGCGCAGATCGAGGCATCCATCCTCGCCACGGCGCGCCGCGTCGTGCAGGCCGTCGCCGACCGGGTCGAGCGCCTCCGCGGCATCGTCCTCGCCACCGGCAAGGCCACGATCCCCGAGATCGGCGCCGACGACACCTTCGGTCGCAAGACCGAGCACGACGTCACCGCGACCAGCCTGTGGTCCGCGAGCAACGTCGACCGCCTCGCGTACCTGCAGGCGCTGCGCGACATCTACCTGGACACCAACGGTGTTGAGCCCGGCTCGATGCTGATGTCCTCGAAGGTGTTCACCGCCCTGTCGGCCGGCGACCAGTTCCGCGTGCAGCTCAACAACGGCGCCTCTCGCGCATCGACCGAGACCGACGTGCGTGACATCGTCACCGGCGCCGGCCTCCCGCCGATCGTGAAGTACGACCGCCGCACGAAGTCGGGGAAGGTCCTCGACGACACGAAGCTGCTGCTCCTGCCCGCGCCGGTCGACACCGACGCGTGGGAGGACACCGAGCTCGGAGCGACGTTCTGGGGTCAGACCCTGACGTCGACGGACGAGCGGTACGGCATCGAGGAATCGGAGCAGCCGGGCATCGTGGCCGGCACGTACCGCGGCGAGAAGCCACCGATGATCGCCGAGGTCATCTCGGACGCGATCGCCCTTCCCGTGCTCGCGAACGCGAACCTGAGCCTCGCGGCCAAGGTCCTCGCGTAACCCATCACAGAACTGGCGGGGCCCGGCGCGCAATGCGTTCGGGCCCCGCTCGCGCGAAAGGACTACAACGACATGGCCAAAATCCGAGACGACCTCGAAGGGATCGCCCTCACCGAGACGGGTCTGATCCTCCGAGCGGGCGACAAGATCCCCAAGGGCGTGAAGGTTGGCGACCACCTCCTCGCCGAGAAGAACGCCGATGATGTCTACGCCGACGAGGGAAAGGAAGACGGCGCAGGAAGCGACACCGGCTCATCTGGCGCGTCCGAGCCGTCTCTGCCCCCTCGTGGCGGTGCAGGGTCCGGTGCGGGCGCCTGGCGGGCGTATGGCGTCGCAGCCGCCAAGGCGAAGGGGCTCGAGATCGACATCCCCGCCGACGCGACGAAGACCGACATCATCGAGGCGCTGAAGAGCGTCGACATCCCGGTGGAGTGACGATGGCGTGGCCGAACGTCACCGCGGACGACATCGCGGATCGGTGGCGACCGCTCACCGCCGCGGAGGCCGTAGTGGCGGCGGCTCGCATCGAAGACGCGGGGGCGCAGCTCCGGACAGCGCTGCGCCTCCGCGGCATCCACCAGCCGCCCACCTTCGCGACTGCCGAGGAATTCGCGGACTGGGAGCGGCGGTACGTCTCCACGATCGCCGACGTCGTCGCACGGTTCCTCAAGAACACCGATGGGTGGGCTGAGGAGCGGGAGCAGATCGACGACTGGTCCCTCACCCGCCGCCGTGCCCGCGAGTCGGAGGAGGGTGTCCTGTTCATCAGCGACTCGGAGGCTGACGCGCTCGTCCCGCTCGTGAAGCGCCGCACGGGGGCGTTCACGATCCGGTTGGGGCAGAGCTGATGGCGTACGACCCGACCGTGCTTCAGCGTGGCCGTGAGCGCGCGGAGCAGCGGATGACGGAGACGATCGTCGCCGGTACTTGGGCGATGCGCACGGTCGCTGGGAAGGCGACACGCGTGCTGGTGACCGAGAAGTACTCGGGCTCCGCCCGCGTCGCCAACGGGGCGAGCCGCGCGGTCTCCGACCGTGACTCCGCGAGCCAGGCCGTCGCCACACAGGACCTCCGCGTCGACCTTCCCGTGGCCGCGCCGATGCTGACCGACGGGGATGAGATCGATGTCACCGGGTCGACCTCGGACCAGTCCCTCGTCGGCCTCACGTTCGAGGTGACCGGCATCCCGGACATGGGGCAGGTGACTGCCCACCGATACCCCGTGAAGGAGCAGACGTGAGCGTGTCATTCGACTTCACCGACCTGAACGGTCTCATTGCCGACATGGGCGACGTGCCACGGCACCTCCACAGCAACGTCCGCAAGGCGGTGCAGGTGTCCGCGCAAGACGTCCGCGACGACATGCGCGCAGTGTCACGGGCGTCGTCCGGCCGCCACGCGCGCGGCTACCCCGCGTCCATGAGCTACGACATCGAGAAGACCGGTGACGGCGTAATGGCCGAGATCGGTCCGGACCCGACCAAGGGGCAGGGCGCGCTCGGCTTCCTTGAAGAGGGTGTCGCAGAGCGTGGTACGTCCCCGCAGCACGCGGCTCGCCTGGCCGCGAAAGCGAACCAGGACGGGTTCATCCGCGGCATCCTCATGGCCGGCGTTGACGCGGCGGACGTCTGATGCTCCGCCAACACATCGAAGCCGCGAAGTCCCTCGCCGCCGGGCACGAATACATCGACTCGAGTGACATCTTCGAGGTGTTTCGCGACAGTGGCGCCACGGCCGTCTCCGGGAACTACCTCGTGCTGACGGTCACCATCCGCGGGTACGCCGGGGAACGGAACACCTCACCGGAGGACGTCGCAGGCGATTACAGCGTCGAGTTCCAGTGGCGGGTCGTCACCGTCGACGCGGGCGGTCTCGTCGACCTCGTCGATGCGCTGCGCACCCAGTTCGTCGGCCAGCGGCTCGAGGTCGCCGGGCGCGCGTGCACCCCGTTCACGAGCGACATGGACGACGCCCGCTACGACTCGAACGTTCGCCTGTTCTACCAGGACATCTACTTCGACACCGTCAGCAGCCGCGCTGCCTGATCACCCACTGACCCCCTCGGCCTCCCCGAGGGTCAACCGAAACCCCCGGTTGCCGGGGAGACGAAAGGAGAGCTCATGGCCGACGCGCCTGAAGCATTCGGCGGACCTCCCGCCGTGGACCAGACCGGGAACCTCACCATCTGGGCCATCCCCGCCGCCACTGCGGGGGTCAACCTCGACGCCATCACCGCCGCCAACTTGGCCGCGACGAGCGCGAAGCGGATCACCTACTCGTTCATGCAGGGCGGGTGGAACCCCAACCCGTCGCAGGGCAAGAACGCCGACACCCGCCTCACGTCGCCGCAGTCGCGTCAGTCCCTGCAGGCCGTGACACAGGAAGTCCCGGACCTGTCGTACGTGGACTCCACGGACGCCGGGTCCGCGTCGGTCATCCTCACCCCGGGCGACTGGATCTTCGTCGAGCGCCGCAACGTCCCGCAGAAGACCCTGGCCGCCGCGTCGCAGAAGGTCCGCGCATACTCGCTGACCCTCGGCGCTCAGCTCCCCGGTCCCATCCAGGACGGCAAGTTCACGATGAAGCAGGCCGCGGCCGTGAACTACATCTCGGCCGAGCACGCCCTGACGTGACACAACCCCGTGGGGGCGTTCTCCGCCGGACGCCCCCACGGTCCACCCCTTCACGGCGGAGAACGGCGGACACCATGAACTTCGACGAACTCCTCACCCGATCCGAACAACGCCCCCGCGCGTTCAAGGACGTCCACGTCTGCCTCGACGGCGACATCGCGGAGCGCATCAGCAGCCTCCGCGCGCAGATCACCGACTTCGCTGCCGAGGCGGCCACAGACCAGAGACTGGCATCAGGCGAGAACCCGAAGGTCACCGAGCTGAAGATGCAGATCGACGACCTGCGTGAGCGTGCGATGGAGTCTCTCGTCACGCTGCGGTTCTACCGAATCCCCGGTCACGCATGGAGCGAGCTCAGCCTCCACCACCCCGTCCGCGCCGACGTGCCCGTCGACCGCCACTACGGCTACAACATCTCCACCCTGTCTCTCGCGGCGGCGGCGTACGTCGACCAGGACACCGACACCGCGTACGGCTACCGAGTCGAAGACGACGAGGAACATCGCCTCACGCTCGAGCAGTGGGCGCGCCTGTTCGCGGTCCTCTCTGGGTCTGAGGTCACGGATGTGCAGAACGCCGTCTGGTCCCTGAACGAAGCGGAACCGGCCAGCCGCCTGGACGCACTGGTAAAAGACTTCGGGGCAGCGCGGCGCTCCGCAACGAAGTAGCTGCCGCCGTTCGCGCCGGCATCTCCCCACGGAGGTACTGGGGCTGGCAGCCCACCACGACGTACATTCACGACGAGCACGGCCGCGTCGTCTCGTCCGTGACGGAGAGCGAGTGGGACGACGAGTCCCGAGGCCTCGTGCAGGCACTCCTCATCGTCGAGCGGAACACCGGCGAGTTCGGCGAATGGCTCCCCGAAGCAACGTCGGACGACGCGGCGCCCAGCAGCTACGGCAGCGACTACGCGTACGCCGCGACGGGCCCGCACACGAACTACGCCCGCAGGGCCGCTCTTGACGCGATGGATGCGCACAAGAAGGCGTCCGGCGACGGAGCGAACCTGAACGGCGTCTACTTCGACGTCGAACGGGTCACACGGTAGGCCACTGCCCGCCGTCGACGACAGGACGGAGGTGCCATCGTGGAGCGCATCGTCAAGGTCGTCCTGTTCGCCGAGGTGAATAACTACCTCGCCAACTACGAGAAGGCCCGCCAGGCGAACCAGAAGCTCAAGGAGTCCGGCGAGGACGCCATGGCCGCGTATGAGCGGCAGCACGCGGCGATGGAGCAAGTAGGCACCAAGCTCCTCGCCGTCGGCGCGATCGCCACCGCCGCGACGGCACTATCGGTGAAGGCCGCGATCGACTGGGAGTCGGCGTGGGCCGGCGTTACGAAGACCGTCGACGGGAACGCCGAGGAGATGGGCGCGCTCGAGGAGCAGCTCCGCTCGCTGACCGGCGTTCTCCCCGCCACCCATGAGGAGATCGCGGGAGTCGCGGAAGCTGCGGGTCAGCTCGGCGTGAAGCGTCAGGACATCGCCTCGTTCACGAAGACGATGATCGACCTGTCGGAGACGACGAATCTCTCCGCTGACGAGGCCGCCACGAGCATCGCGCAGCTGATGAACGTGATGCAGACCGCACCTGAGGACGTCGGCCGGCTCGGGGCGACCCTCGTGGCGCTCGGTAACGCGGGGGCGTCGACGGAGCGCGACATCGTCCAGATGGCGCAGCGCATCTCCGGCTCCGGCAAGCTGGTCGGTGCTACCGAAGGTGAAGTCCTCGGTCTCGCGAACGCCCTCGCCTCCATGGGTATCACCGCAGAGCTCGGTGGTGGCGTCGCGTCTCGGGTGCTCCAGGACCTGTACTCGGCCGTGCAGACGGGTGGTGACCAGCTCGCCGCCTTCGCGAAGGTAGCGGGCGTCACGTCGAAGGAGTTCGCGGACCAGTTCCGGAACGACCCGGTGCGCGCGCTCGACACGTTCGCGAAGGGTCTGAACGGGGTCGAGGCGTCCGGCGGGAACGTCGTGAAGACGCTCACCGACCTCGGTTTCAAGTCGACCGAGGAGCAGCGGGTGCTGCTGCAGCTCAAGGGTGCCGGGGATCTCCTCACCGACTCGCTCGACCTGCAGTCGAAGGCGTGGGAGCAGAACTCCGCGCTGACTGATGAGGCCAACAAGCGGTACGAGACGACTGAGGCGAAGCTGCAGATCGCGGCGAACGCGGCACGGGACGCTGCGATCGACTACGGGTCGGTGTTCCTCCCGGCCGTGAAGGGTGTGGCAGAAGCCGTCACCACGCTCTCGAAGGGGTTCTCTGACCTTCCCGAGGGGCTCCAGTTCGGTGTCGCGCTGCTCGGTACGGTCGCGGGTGGGGCCGCGCTGGCAGGCGGGGCGTTCCTGATCGCCGTGCCGAAGATCGCGGCCTTCAACGCCGCCCTGACCACGCTCCGCGCGTCGGAGCTACCGGGTGTCGCTCGAGCGGCAGAGGCGACAGTGAACGGCGTCAGCCGGATGCGTGGCGGTATGAGCAGCCTCGTGTCTTTCCTCGGCGGGCCATGGGGCCTTGGTCTCGCGGCTGGCGCTGTCGGCGTCGCCGCGTTGCAGCAGGCTCTCGACAAACTGAAGGCCACATCCGCAGAGTACGAGAACGTCATCCGCAACGCCACCAGCCCGGCGGAGCTGTTCGCCGTTTCGGACAAGGGGACGCCAATCTCGTTCCTGTCGGGAGCGATCAAGGACGCCGATACGTTCAAGGCGAAGCTAGACATCATCGCCCGTAACCCCTTCCTCAAGGGGTTCGACATCGAGGCTCAGCAGCTCGATGCGAACCTCGGGCGACTAGGCGAGCAGCTTGGACGCCTGGCCGCGACGGATCTTCCAGCTGCTCAGGATGGTTTCCGTGTCCTGGCGGATGGGTTCAATCTCACCGACCAGGAGCAGAAGGACCTACTCGACCGGATGCCGGAGTTCCGCGACGCGCTGATCGCTCAGGCGAACAGCACCGGCGTGCAGGTCGAGGGGCTCGACGCCTCCGCGAAGTCCACGAAGCTGCTTGAGATCGCTCAGGGTGACGTGGCCACGGCTACGCAGGAAGCAACGGATGCCCAGAAGGCATTCTTCGAGGCGCTAGCTGGCGGTGACGAGCGGTTTATCGGTTTCGGTGACGCACTCACCGCGATGCAGGATAAGCAGCGCGAGTGGGCGGAAGACACCGCGGCTAAGACCGAAGACTCGGGTGATTCGTGGGAGGACTACTACGACGGTTTCTCCGTCAACCTGGCTGATTACATAACCGAACTGCAGAAGCAGATCGATGCGCAGACAGAGTGGGAAAAGAACATGATCCTGCTCTCCGGGCGCGTATCGGAAGGTGTCCTCTCTGAGCTGGCATCTCTCGGCCCGGAAGGTGCTCCTCTCGTCGCGGAGCTGGTCAATGCCAGCGACGAACAGCTGGCCGTGATGGAGAAAGCATTCGGCGAGCGGTCGAAGAGCGGTACGGATGCTTTCACGAGCGCCCTAACGAATGCGTCACCGATTGTGGCGGCGGCGGCCGCGCAACTGGGACAGGGTGCTGCGTCTGAGATCGCTGGCAAGTTGGCCAGCGGTCAGGCCACGGTCGAGCAGATCATGAGGGAGTACAAGCTCCGCATCGAGAACGTCACGCCGTACCTGAAGGTGGACACCTCGGGAGTGAATGCTCAGCTCACCGCGATCTACAACCAGTGGAACGGCACGACCATCCGCCTGAACACGGTCACGGACTCGCTCGATCCCACGAGCATCCGACCCGGCCGTGCGATGGGTGGCATCATTCCGGGCCCGCCGTCTGACCGCGACAACGTCGTGTACGCACTCGCCACTGGCGAGTTCGTCACTCGCTCGCGTGAGGTTGCGAAGCCTCGCAATCGGGCGTGGCTGGAGCACATGAATGCTGGCGGGGAGATGCCCCCGATCAAGGGGTATGCGAACGGTGGCTACGTGGATCGAAGCCCGCAGTACATGAGTTCCTACGTCTCCGCGAGTCCTGTCTCCGCGCCGGTCGTGCAGGAGCAGAGACCGATCGACCTGAAGATCTACCCGCAGCCGGGGATGTCGGAGGCTGAGGTCGGGCGGATCGCGGGTGAACGAATCTCCTTCGCGATGCGATCGGCCTGAGGGTCACGGGGCGGGTGGTGCGCTGCCATCTGTGGTGGGTGGCACGTCCCGCCCCGTCTCCTCTCGCCAGCGCGCGTAGTTCTTCATCCCGTCCGATACGGCCCCTCGGACGATGAAGTACAGCGCCAGGAGGGAAATGGCGACGATGAGCGCCGTGACGACGAGCCCCGTGGATGCAGCGGCAGATGAGTACATGTGGCAGAACGTAGCAGCCAATGCCGGGCTCTATCCCGCACGAAGGAGTCCGTGATGGTGAGAGTGCACGTAGGCGGTCTGACGCTCGATGGGACAGATGGCCCGGCAACGTACACGATCAGCGAGGACGGGCTCACCGGGTGGTGGGCGGGCGTTGCGACACGTCTGCCCACCATCGAGCGCCCTCAGCAGCACGGCGAGTTCCCGAAGGACGGTCTTCTGGGGGCACGCACGATCACGGTCGAGGGTGTCATCCACACAGAGGATGGCCTGGATCAGGCCGAACGCATGAACGCCCTGTCTTCGGTCTTGGCCGGCGGGGAGGGCGGGCTCCTGACCGTGGAGGAGCCGGCCGGCGTCAAGTGGGCGATGGTGCGACGTGTCGGCGAGCCCGACGTTCGCATCTTGGTCTACGGGAAGACCGCGGTCTATCAGGTGCGTTTCCGCGCGGCCGATCCCCGCCGGTATTCGACGGGGGAGTGGGTGGAGACGGGCCCGCCGTCTGCCGGTCAGGGTGTCGTTTGGCCGGTGGTCTGGACGGCGGTCTGGCCCGGTGGTGGTTCGAGCGGGCGTGTGCTGCTCCCCAACGATGGGAAAGCGCCGTCGTCGCCGTCGTTCGTGCTGTCGGGTGGGTTCTCGTCCGCGCTGGTCACGTGCGTGGAGACGGGCGCCCGGTTCGGGTTCGAACGTCCCATCCCCGCCGGCCAGTCGGTCGTGATCGAGAAAGGTCGGGCGACGCTCGGCGGTCAGGACGTGTCCCGGTGGTTGCGGTTCCGTGAGTGGACGAGCATCCCGGGCGGGTTCTCGCGGACGTTCCAGTTCGACGTGACTGACCCGGTCGGGTCTCCGATGATGGCGGGGAAGGTGGATCACGCATGGTGGTGACCCGGTTCTTCGTCTTCGAGACCCGTGGGGGTGCGCTGCTCGAGGAAGTCGAGCCCGACGAGCACGATTGGCAGGAGCAGTCGAACACCGCCGAGACCGTCAACGTCCACTTCGTTGATGGGATCCGCGGGTGGCGGAACCTGTTCACCCCGTGGAAGCACTCGATCGCGGTGGATGCCGGAGGGCACCTGCTGGGCGGGCCGATCCTGCCGCAGGATTTCGACCGTGACCGGAGCTCGCTCAAGGTCACCGCGCGCGGGTTCCGGCACATGCTCGCTGGTGTGCCGGTGCTCCCGCCGCCGCCGGGTCTTCTGGGTGCTGCGGCGCCGGACTGGCTCGCGCCTGAGGGGAAACCTGCCGAGGGGTTCGACACGGTCATCGAGGGTGTGGATCACGGGACGATCGGGAAGCGGCTGGTGCAGCAGGCGTGCCTGTGGCCCGGGTGGACGGACATCCCGATCGAGTTCCACCCCGACCGGCCTGGCATCCGCCAGCAGTCGTACACGGCTGTTGAGCGGAAGAAAGTCGGTGCCGCGCTCACTGACCTGTCGAACCAGGAGAACGGCCCAGACATCCGTGTGCGGCTTGTCCGCACTGGTTCGGATTCGTTCGGGTGGGTGTACGAGTCGGGCACGGAGGATCGCCCGCGTCTGCAGGGTGAGGTGCCGTTGACGTGGGAGCCGAACGACGTCACCGGTGTGGGGGTGCAG
>Ga0114932_10003199_pt1 | contig 16338 bp, 14 predicted proteins | sample 2SBtaG_2_FD_87286 | JGI IMG/M metagenome (GOLD analysis project Ga0114932, IMG submission 87286) | Deep subsurface microbial communities from Kolumbo volcano to uncover new lineages of life (NeLLi) - 2SBTROV12_ACTIVE470 metaG | ecosystem: Environmental > Aquatic > Marine > Volcanic ... | reverse complement strand
TTGTCAAATATCAACGACTCTGCATTTAGGAGGTGATGAATGGCCTATTTACCTTGATCCAACAGGCGCGGATAATATTTTATCAGGCCGAGAAACAACAACCGTAGTCAAACCTAACGCACCTTCAGGAAGCCGAGTTGATCTAAAAATAGGTGATATGTTGGTTTATAGTGGCTGTGAGTTAGAACATTGGCGAGAAGCTTTTGAAGGAAACGTTTGTGTTCAGACGTTTTTACACTATAATGATGCCAATGGTAGATTTGGCAAAGAGAATATATTTGACAAAAGACCTTTATTAGGCATTCCAAAATAGTTGAAATCATAACAAATATGTTATAATTATGGCATACGGATTTTTGTATGCTACAGAAAATAGGATTTTTACCAGGTTTTAATAAACAAGTTACAGCCACTGGCGGAGAAGGTCAGTGGGTAAAAGGTGACTATGTTCGTTTTAGATATGGCACTCCTGAAAAAATAGGGGGTTGGGCACAACTTGGTGATAATACACTTACGGGTAGAAACACAGCACTACACCATTTTATTAATGCAAGTGGTATTAAATATGCCGCATTAGGAACAAATCGATTTTTATATCTCTATTCTGGCGGTGCTTTTTATGATATAACACCACTTAAAAGTACAACAACATTAACTAGTGCTTTTACAACAACAAATGGATCTACATCAGTTACCATCACATTTTCAAGCGATCACAACATTAATAAAGGGGATATTATCCTTTGCGATAATTTTACTACTATCACCAATTCTAATTTTGATTCTGATGATTTTGACGATAAGAATTTCATGGTCACAACCGTACCAACCAGCACAACGATTACGGTCACAATGGGATCGGCAGAAAGTGGATCGGGAGCCAGTACATCCGGAGGAGTAAGAGTTAAACATTATTACTCTATAGGACCTGCTCTTGAAGAATCTTCAGCAGGTTGGGGATTAGGACTTTGGGGTGGTACAGTTGCTGGTGAAATTACAGATACTTTAAATGGAGCTTTAACAAATTCTTCAACAAGTATTGTTTTAGATAATTCGGCTTCGATGCCTTCTTCAGGAACTCTTTTAATTGATAATGAACGTATTGCTTACACAAGTAATACTACAGGAACAAATACTATATCAGGTTTAACTAGAGGAACCGACAACACAACGGCTGCTTCTCACTCTGATGGAGCTACAGTTAATGATGCATCAGATTATACAAAGTGGGGTGCTTCTCAAACAGGAGATATTATAACAGCTCCAGGATTATGGCACCTTGATAATTTTGGAAATAAACTTATAGCAACTATTGTTGATGGTTCAACTTTTGAATGGAATTCAGATGCAACAGGAGCTACATCAACACGAGCAACCGTTATATCAGGATGTCCAACAGCTACAAGACAAACATTAGTTTCAACACCTGATCGACACTTAATTTGTTTTGGAACTGAAACAACGATTGGTACGACAACGACACAAGATGATATGTATATAAGATGGTCAGATCAAGAGTCTTTAACCTCATGGACACCTACCGCAACCAATACTGCCGGTACACAAAGATTGGCTGACGGAACACGGATCATGGGAGCAGTTAGAGGTCGTGATGCCATTTATGTTTGGACAGATCATGCTTTATTCGTTATGAAATTTGTAGGAGCTCCTTTTACTTTCTCATTCCAACAAGTAGGAACAGGTTGTGGTTTAATTGGTAAAAATGCAGCTGTAGAAGTGGATGGTTCTGCCTATTGGATGTCTGAAAATGGTTTCTTTAGATATACAGGTAAACTAGAATCATTACAGTGTTTAGTGGAAGATTATGTCTATGATGATATTAATACGGTTCCAAGAAATCATATTTATGCAGGATTAAATAACTTGTTTGGTGAAGTGACGTGGTTTTATCCTGGAAGTGGTTCCTCATCAAACAATCGATCAGTCACTTATAATTATATGGATTCAACTCCTCAAAGACCTGTGTGGACAACAAGTTCTTTAGCAAGATCTGCATGGTCAGATTCACATATTTTTGGAAAACCTCATGCATCTGAATATGACTCAAGTTCAACAAGCGATGCAACGGTGGGTAATACCGATGGTTGTACAACATACTATGAACATGAAACAGGTGTTAATCAAATTAAAGCAGGATCAGGAACTGCTATCGCTGCAAGTATTGAATCAGGAGATTATGATATTTCTCAACAACCTCAAAGAGAAGGATTAGGTTTTAGAGGAGATGGAGAATTTATGATGAAAATTAGAAGAATCATTCCTGATTTTTTAACACAAACAGGTGATGCAACAATTACTTTAAATTTAAGAGATTTTCCAAATCAATCTCAATCCAGTTCATCATTAGGACCTTTTACGGCAACAACAAGCACAACTAAAATAGATACACGCGCGCGTGCGAGATCTATTTCTTTAAAAATTGCAAATTCAAGTACAGGACAACACTGGAAACTGGGAACGTTCAAACTTGATATTCAACCAGACGGAAGAAGATAATGCCAGGACATTACGGAGGTTCATCAAGTGGCAGAGGATCTCCTCATGCAGGAACTGCAGGATCAACAGGACATGGTGGACCAGATCGTGGTGGTGGAGCTGATAGAGATCCACAACCAGTTTCTCGACCTACTTATACTCCCCCTGCTCGTCATCATGCTGTTGATACTCCAACCCAAGTTCAAGAACAAAAGGTAGCTGATGAATTAAATCGTCAAAGTGAGATGCGGGATTTAATTGCCCAGCAGCAACAAGAAAAAGATTACATTGATATTATAGATAGAAATTATGCTACGGATTTTGATGAAACTCCACAAGCAACTCTTGAAGGACAACTCAAATTAGATGAGTATCAAGAACCAAGTGGTATTTTAGATACTGTTGTTGGTGCAGGTTTAAATATAATGCTACCAGGAGCAGGGTATCTTTATAATCTTGAAAGTAATCCTTATAAAGCATCTAACTTTTTTACAGGAACAGGAATACAAGATTTAGATCGACAAGCTTTGTTAAGTGGTTATCTTAGTCCAGAAGATGCTGCAGCCTATCAAACAGGTACTTATGGTCAACCCACAGAAGGGGGAGAAGGAGGACAACCAACCGTTATTGGAGGTGGTGGTCCAGATGTTATGCCTATAGCTACCGCTCAAGTTGTTCCTACAGGGATAAATACAATTCCCGTTGATCCTACTTTAACAGCAGGATACATGGATCAAAATGATTTTATGGATAATATTTACCGTCAGAATTTATTAGATTTCTTTAAAGGTACAGGATATACAGGTTTATATGGCTAAAATTGTACAATCATTAACACAGCCCACTAGGGAATATGATCAAATGATACAACAGTCTTTCGTTAGAGATGTCGATAGTGTTGTTCAAAAATTAAATACAACTTTTCAACAAGATATGAAGGATGAGGTTGAAGCATTCAATCTTTTTTTATCGTAATGGCAAATACCTTTGTAAATAAAAAAGTAGATTTAACTAGCACGAGTGCTACCACATTATACACGGTACCCACAGCCACGACCGCTGTGATTAAGTCTATTTTAGTCTCTGAAGATTCAGGGAATGCCGATACTATTACGGTAACAATAACCGATACCGATGACGCTGTTTTTAGCTTGTTTAAAACCAAGTCTATATCAGCGAATGCAACAACAGAACTGTTAAGTCAGCCTTTAGTCGCTAAGGAGAGCGAAATTATCAAGGTGACAGCAGCGACTGCCAATAGGCTCCATGTAGTGCTTTCAGCACTAGAAATTAAGCCTAGAGATGTTACAACATAGTCTTGATTTACTTGTTAAAAACAAGTAAATGTATAAACTCAGGTGAAAAATCCCTGCCTTTAAGAAAATTAGCTAAACATTATTATGATAAAAAGAATGCAAATACCAAGACAATTATATAACGAAGGCGGAATATCTTCAGTTCCTCTGAGAAGAGAAAACTTTGGATTAGGAAGTAGCTTTAAAAAATTCGTCCGAAAAGTAATTCCAAAAGAAATTGCACAAGTTGCTGTGAAAGCAGCACCTTTCGTAGCTCCTTTTAACCCTGCGGTTGCAGGTGCTATGTCGGGATTAGGAACTTTTCAACAAACAGGTAGAATGGGTCAATCCCTTACTGCTGGTGGATTAAATTATGCGGGTGGTCAAGCTGCACGATATTTAGGTGGAGCAGGATTTCAAGGTAATCCTTTTACATCAGGAGCCTTTACACCTTCAGGATTTATGGGTGGCTTTAGTTCACCTTTAGGAACAGAAACAGGATTAGGAAAATTTTTATCAGACAGAAGATTAACAAGACAAGGAATTAATATTGATAAAGGAAGAGGATCAACTTTAGGGCAAACATACCGACAACCAGGACAACCAGGTATTAATATAGATAAAGGTAGAGGATCAGCTTTAGGAAATATGTACCGATCACCTACTCCTCTTGTTGATGCTGCAGATGCAGGAACCATTTTTCCACCTCAAGGAAATATGACAGATGCTAATGTAGGTTTTCAACCTGTCAGACCTTACCAAGATAGAGTTATGAGAATAGCTTCAGGTGCTGAACCAAGACCTGATCTTAGAGCAGTAGAAAAAGTTCTTCAAGGTGGTGGTGCAGATGTAATGCCAGCCGATACTTTTACAAAAGCAGCAACTGAAGGCATAGCAGGAACTTCTCAAAAAGTAACTGGTGGAAGCACTGTTATGGAAAAAATTAAATCTCTTAATCCTCTTTCTAAAGATTTTGATTTTACAAAAGCAGGAGATACTGTTAAAGATATAGGAGGTAAAGCTTTAAAAGCAGTATTTACTAAACCCGATGGTCAAGGTGGAACAACTTTAGATAAAACAGCAATACTAGCTGCTCTTATTACAGTGCCTACTTATCTTGAAGCACGAGGCATTGCTAACGAAGCAGGTTTATCCGAGGAAGAATTTACAGAAGATATGTTTAATGCAGCTAAATCAGATTCTAAACAGACTTATGAATCTAATCTTGGAAGTTTCTTCGAAGGTACAGGCTACACAGGCAATCTAGCTAAAGGTGGATTGATTAGAAAAAACTACGCTTTCGGAGCCGATCCTGATGAATTTCCAGAAACTGATTCAGATATTACTATTTTTGAACTTATTAAAGATCAAGGAGTTCCAATTGGAGAACAAACTAAAGGAAAAATTAAACAAGGAGCTAAATCTATTTTAATGGCGGAAGGCACAGGATTATCTCCAGAACAAGAAGCAATGATTGATGGAATGTTACAAAAAGGAGCAGATACTGATACTATATCTTCTATTACAGGAGCAAGTCCTGACCAAATTAAAATTTATCTACAGACACAGAAAAAGAAATTAAGTAAAGGCGGAAGAATAGGATTTGATAGGGGTGGTAACGAAGCTATTAATTTTATACACAGAAATAAAATTAGTAAGGCAATAGAAGATGCGGAAAAGATGGGATTCGATATAGGTGAAATTTATGAAAATGCACCAGAATATGGTGGTGAAGGTGATTTACACAGTTTAACTCAAATCTTTAAAAATGAAAAAATAAGAAAAGCTTTAATAAATGAAGGACACGACCCTGATAAAATTATGAGAGAATTTCTTGTTGAACAGATGAAATCTCAAACAGGTGATTTACCTTCTGATTCTCGTGGTTATTCAGAATTTTTTAGAAAAGGCGGAAGAGTAAACTTTGGAGAAGGAACAAAAAATCCATATGAATATGGTACAGTAGATTATTTTAAATGGTGGTTAGACGAAGGAGCAACGGCTGATACTGAAGCTGAATATATGGGTGGATTTGGCTTTGCAAATGAGATGGATTTAATTAAAAAACTTGAAGAAGCAGGAGGAGATGCAACGGTTTATAAAGACAATTTACAGAAAAAAATTAATGAAAACGCAGAATGGTTTCAATCCTTATCCCCAAAACGACAAAAAGAGGAGAAGGATTACTTAAATGAAACGTTTAAAAAAGATTATGATAAAGGCATTATGCCAGGTCAAGGAGAGTGGTGGGGAAAAGATGTTGTTGGAGATAGAATAAGAAAAGGTAAATCTAATCCATACGAGCCTTTTTATAAGGAAGCAAAACATGGGGGTATAATGAGAAAAGGTTATGCTCTTGGCACAACTATGCCTCTTCCTAGTGAAGCAGGTCTTGGAGGACTTCCCGTTGAAGCGGATATGAGATATACTGGAGGTTTTATGCCTTATGGTGAAAAAGAAAAAGCCGATGATGTGCCAGCACGATTAAGTAAAAATGAATTCGTATTCACAGCCGATGCGGTTAGAGCTGCAGGCGGAGGAAGTATGCAAAAAGGAGCACAACGAATGTACAACACAATGAAAATGTTAGAAGGACAATTAGGATAATGGCTACAGAAACAATACAAAGATCCGCACCTTATTTAGAACAAGCGGGAGAAACGTTTTTAAAAGACATTGTTACTCCTTTAACAGGACAACGAGTTCAAACAGAAACGTTTGCACCGAGTGTTGCAGCGTATGATCCTTTTACTCAACAAGCTCAACAAATGGCTGCTTCTCAAGCAGGTTTGGGAGCAATTTCTTTTGATCCAACAACAGGAGCACCAACTTCAATTGGAACAGGTACAGGAGTTTCAGGTTATCAACCGTATCTAGATCAAGCAGGAACGTATGGTACTCAAGCAGGAACTACTTTAGGTGGTGTAGGTGCCGATATTACTTCTGCTAGAGGTACAATGGGTACAGCAGGAACAACTCTTGCAACAGGATTAGGAACTTTAGGAACAGCAGGCACGGAGCTCGGAGCCGCAGGAACAACTCTAGGAGGAGTTCCTTCTTACTTAACTTCTGCAGCAGGCTACTCGGGACCTTCAGCTTACTCACAATTTATGTCTCCGTATCAATCCGATGTTATTGGAGCAACCTTAACAGAATTCGATAAACAAGCCGCAGCAAGACAACAAGCTATTTCCGATAAAGCCGTTCAAGTAGGTGGTTTTGGAGGAGGTAGAGAAGGTGTTCAACTTGCTGAATACCAAACACAATCTGATCGAGATAGAGCCTTACTTCAGGCACAATTACTTTCTCAAGGCTATACACAAGCTCAAGCACTCGCTAATCAAGCCTACGGGCAACAATTAGGCCTAGGAGCAGCTCAACAGGGGTTAGGTACCGCACAAGCAGGAATTGCTCAACAGAGAGGCTCTTTGGGGCAATTACAGGGTGGTTTAGGTCAAATGCAAGGACAATTAGGCTCTCAATACTTAGGAGTAGCAGGACAACAACAAGGATTAGGAACCGCGCAACAGGGACTAGGTGGATACTATGCTGGATTAGCAGGTCTTCAACCAACTCTTGCAGGCGGAAATATTCAAGGCTTAGGCGCAGCAGGAACACAAGCGTTAGCTTACCAACAAGCAATCAAAGATGCACAAGCACAGGCAGCACAAACATATGCTTACGAACCTTACCAAAGAGCAGGGTTCCTTGGTTCGTCAATCACAGGTCTGCTTGCAGGTCAACAAACTCCTTTCCAACCACAAGGTCCAGCGCCAACAGCAAGTCCATTGTCACAAGCTTTATCAACTGGCTTAGCGGCTTATGGAATAGGAAGTATGTTTGGAAGATAAATTATGAAATATAATGTATTTAAAAGACCGATGTTTAAAAGAGGCGGAATGTCTCAAGGAACAGGAATTACGTCTGGATTAGACACACCTAGAAAAAATTTTCAATTTGGAACAGGTTTAGCTTACGGACAACAATTTTTTCCTGATGGTTTTCAAAATGTAAATCCAAAAAAAGAAACACCAACAAACGAAGGAATTCCTAGAATATATAATTTTTCATCTGAAGATCCAAATCAATTTAGATTTCCTTTTTCATCTGATGGATATTTTGACAGATTTAAAGAAAAACCAACTCCACCTGTTATTATACCTGGTGTACCAGGCGGAGGAGATAAAGGTATGTTTGCTCCTAAGAAAGAGGCAGAAGAAGTTGTGGAAGAGGCACCACCTTTAATTGGTAAAGCACCTAAATCTGAAGAAGATATTTTATTAGAACAACTAGCAGATACTTCATTAACTAAAGGTGAAAAAGCACTGGCTCTTTCTGAAATTATTGGAACACCGGGAGGCATAGAAGGAAAAACTAAAAAAGCACTTGAATTGATGAAGGTTAAAGCTAAAGAAGATAGACAAACTAAAAAAGACATTGCTAAATTAAAATACCTACAAAAAGGTAAAGAGAGAATAGCAGGCATATCTGCAGGTGCATTAGGCTCTACAGAAAAAACAATTGAAGCTGCTATCAATGCTAAAAAAAATGGAGCAAAAAATGTTATTACAGGAAAAGACGGAGTAAAATACTATGATGGTAAAACAGAAGCTCAAATAAGAAGTGAAATTTATAGTGCTTATACCGACAAAGATAAAGTAGAGGAACAATTAGGAAAAACAGTATTAGCAAGAAGTGCTACTGAAATTATAGATTTACAAACAAAAATTGCTGAACTTGAATCTTTAGAAGAATTAAGTGATGCTCAAAAAAAGAAACTTGAAAAAAATAAAAGACGATTAGAAAAATATCAAAGTATGCCAGGTTATGATCTTTTATTTCCAAGTCCAGGAATGGCAAAAGGTGGAAGAGTAAACTATGCTCAAGGCACTCCTATGAATGAACCTACTGCTATGGCTGAACCTCAAGTAGCAGCAACACAAACAGAAGGTGCGAATACTACTGAAAATTCAAGACCTGTTAATAAACTAACCTTTGCTGAATTAAGAAACAGATTACCTAAAGAAATAACAGATGATGTAATTCAACTTCTTGCCGCTAGTGAAGAAGCTTTACAAGATTTTGCCTATATTCAAACACAAGAGGACATTAATAAATTTAACGTTAAATACGGTGTAAATGTAATATTGCCACCGCAAGCGTAGGAGGCATATGGCAGATTTAGAATCATCCCTTTTTCAATTAGACCAACTAGATTTTTTTGATCAACAACAAAATCAAGATCTAGTTTCACCAAGAGGTCAACCTGTCTTTTCTGACTATATAGCGGATCTTTGGAGAGCACCCGCTAAAGGTATAGGTATGGCGGTTCAAGGATTACTTTCACTAGGAGCCATTCCTATTGATTACGCAGCTGATACAAATTTAACAAGTAAACTCGAAGATCTTTTTGAGAAATATACTCCTGATACTAAAACAGGTTTAGGAGATATTACTGCAACCATCGTTCAATTTGGTGTACCATTAGGAGTTGCATCTAAAATTGGTAGTGGAATGAAAGTTCTTAAAGGAGCTACACAAGTTAAAAAACTTGCTGGAATTCCAACGACTGCAGGTAAAGCAACGGAACTTGTACGAAGAGCAGGATATTGGGGAACACTAGGAGGTGTTACCGATCTTGCAGTTTCTGTTCCTGGTCAAAACATAACAGCAGCAGAAGCTTTTGGGTTTGGAGAAGAAAAAGAAGATAATCAATTACAAGGTAGAGAAAGAGCAGCCGAACTTTTAAAAGAAAAATTAAAATTTGGTGCAGAAGGTGCAACTATAGCAGGTGCTATTCCTTTACTTGGTCCTGTAGCAAGTGTAGGTGCAAAATATGGATTAGTTCCCGCAGCAAAAGGTGTGGGTTATGTTGGAGGCAAGGCTCTTAAAGCAGTAGACTTTACAGTTGTTAATCCTCTATCAAAAATTATTGCAGGAAAAGGAAGTAAATCTTTAGCACAAGGGTTTGTTACTAAATCAGGAGAATTAATGTCTACTGCATTAAGTAAGACAGGAATGCCAGCACCTGAAAATTGGAAATATTTTTCTAAAAAAGGAACGTTTAGTGAGAGAATGTTTAGAACTTTAGATAATCTTAAAAATAAATTTACAAGTGCGGGGATTTTAAATCCTGCTTTGAAACAGGAAGGTATTCAAATTACATCTAAAATTAATGCCGAAATGAAAAATATTTCAAAAATATCAAATCGAATTGATAATACATTAGAAGATATAGTTACCAAATTTAGAAAAGATATTTACATTCCTGGTATGCTTAAAAGAAATGGAACAACTATTGATACTTTACAATTTGAAAAAAATAAAATATTTGACTATCTTAAAGCTAAAGGACCTAAAGATATAAAAAAAGCATTTAATGATATTAATCCAGCAGTGCGACAAGAAGCTAAATCATTAAAAGAAATTCTTAAAGAATCTAATACTAGAATGGGTAATTTATTATCAAAGAGTAAGGATAAATCCTATCAAGCTTTGTCTAAAGTTTTAATTTCTGATGCGGATAATTTTATCAAGCAAAGACTTGCATCTTTCAACAACCCTTCTTTTAAATTTGATCCTACAAGTGGAACAGTAGGCAAAGCCGCTAAAGAACATATGAAAAAATTAATTAAAGGAAATAGAGCTTCAAAAAAAGATCTTGCTGAAAGAATGGTTAAAAATCCTAAAAAAGGATATGAGAAAATATTAGACGAAATGGCTGAACAAAAACTTTTAGCTTTAAAAAGAGCGGCTATTGATTCAGGAGATAATATTAAAGCTATTGTAGGAAATATATCCGAAGTCATTGGAAAAAAGGTGCCTACAGGAAAAGTAGGACTTTTAGATCCCACTAAAAACTTTCCTGATACTATAAAAAAATATTTATCTGTACCTAAAGGTCAAAAGGCTGCGGTAAAAACTTACCAAGATGCTATTATTGATACAGTAACTTATAATTCAAAACAGGTTTATTCAAAACGATACTTTGATTTATATTTAAACGAAAGTTTAGGTAAAACACTTTTTACAAAACAACAAGCTGTCGATAGAGGAATATTCACAGGTTTACAAAGAATACAATCTAGAGGTGTTGATCCTTTTTTTGAAAGTAAATTATTTAATGGAAAACATTACACTTTACCTGAAATTACAAACGCCCTACTTGAAACAAAAGCAGGAATGGACAGATTATTTGATGTTTCTTTCTACAAACATTTAATGACTTTAAAGGCAGGAGCTCAAATTGGTAAAACAGTTTTTTCTCCTATGACACAAATTAGAAATGTAACGACTGCATCATTCTTTCCTCTAGCAAGTGGATTAATTGGAGGTCGTTCTTCTTTAGCACAATCTTGGAAATTAGTGGCAGAAGATATTTTTACAGGAGCAAAAACAAATCTTAAAGCTTTAAATTCACAAATTGATGATATGGTTACAAGAGGAGTGATCGATCAAAACATACAGGTTAATGAAATTAGAACAATATTAAGTAAAGCACAACAAGGTACATTAGATTTTAATGGTTTTTTAAACAATCCAACGGTTAAAAAATTTGTGGATGTGTATCAAGGAGGAGATAATATTTGGAAGGTATACTCTGATAAATTTTATCAAAGTGCTTTAAAGGATGCTTTTGGAGATCCTAAAGCTACTCCTACTAAAGTTTTAGATAGTGTTAGAGATTGGTACCGAACGGTAGCTAAACAAGATTTTATTGAAGACAGTATTGTTACAGGACAGAAAAAAACAGCAGATGAAGCTTTAAAAGAAGTATCTGCTTATTTAGTCACGAATACAATTCCAACTTATAGTAAAGTTCCTCAAATTATAAAAAATATTAGAGCCTTACCTTTTGGAAACTTTGTAGCTTTTCCTGCAGAAATCTTAAGAACTAGTGCAAACCTTTTAACCATTGGTGCAAGAGAACTGACAAGTTCAAATCCTTTTATTAGACAAATGGGAGCAAGAAGATTAATTGGCGCTTCAGCAACTTTCGGAGGTATTGGAAAAGTGGTACAGGAAACCGCAGAATATGTAACAGGAGTTACTTCTGATCAAATGGAAGCTTTTCAAAGATCCTTTGCTCCAGAGTATCAAAAAAATTCAACTTTAATTCCATTAACTCAACCTAACGAAGATGGTAAATTTAAATATTTTAATTTTTCCTACACCAACCCATACAACTCTTTAGTTACACCAATTAATGCTATGATTAATGCTTTTGCAGATGGAACTTTAAATAAAGATAATGTGAATACTAAAATTATGAATGGTTTATTTGGTAAACCTGGAGAGAGAAGATCAGGAGCACTATACGAATTTTTTTCTCCTTTTATTGATGAATCCATTGGTACGGAAAGAGTAGCTGACATTATTTTCAGAGATGGTGAAAAAAGAGAAGGAGGTTATGTTTTTTATCCACAAGATAATTTAGATAGAAAAATTGCAGCAGGACTAGATCACATTATAGGAGGTTTAACTCCAGGTGCTTTTAATTCTGTTCAAAGAATATGGGAAGGAGCAACCGGTAAATTTACTGATGCAGGAACAGCAAGAGATAGTAAGACAGAACTAATGGCTTTAATGTCAGGAGTTCGTGTAGAAGAAACTAAACCATTAGCGAGTTTGCCTTTTATTATGAGTTCTTATAGTCGAGATAAACAAAATATTGGAAGTAACTTCGCTAAACAAGCTTATTCTGCAAGAACATCAACTGAAAATAAACTTGCTGCCTATAAAAAATATATCTCCGACAGTTATGATTCTCAAAATAGAATGTATCAATTAATACAAGATGCAGAGGCTATGGGTCTTGATGACTTTGAACTTAAAAAACTATTTAAAGAACGATTAACTGATTCAGAAACGAGATTATTATTTAATGGAACCTTTAGACCTCCTACTTACAGTAAGGAAAGGTTTAAATCTTTAATTAAACGTTTAGAAATAGAAGATCCAGAAGGTGCACTAAGATTAGAAGATCAGTTCGAAACCGTTGAAGATATCTTTAAAGACATTAGAAGAGATTTAAGAAACTACGACCTAGGTATACCTATGGACGAACTTAATAGATATCTTGACGAATTATTAACTCCAGGAACAAGAGAAGCTAGAGGAATGGCACTTGGTGGAATAACATCTTTACCTCAACAACAAGTACCCAATACTCAACAACAAGCACCTAATGCAATGCAAAACTTTGGACAAAGGTTTAATTTAGGTGTAAGTAAGACAGGTGAAAATATTCTTCCGACAGGATTAACAAGAACAGAAACAGCTTTGTTAAGACCGTCAGAACAGGCAATGAGATTAAGAGAACGAGGATTAGCATAATGATACCTAAAACAACAAGAGAACACATTATCAGTTTGCAAGGACATGTTACAGGTTTGAAAAAAGATATATCTAATATCAAAACAAATCATTTAAAACATATGCATGAAGATATTGACAAATTGGGTGGCAAGGTGGACAAAATCTACTGGGTTCTTTTGGCTGCGGTGGGGACCGTGGTCTTACAATTGGTGGAGCGTTTATTTTGAAGATTTCAGATAACACATCAATTAGTATGCCAATGAGAAATCTTTTGGCTATATTGGCAGCAGTTGCGATGGGTATTCTTGCCTATACAGAAGTTACAGCTAGACTTACTTCATTAGAAACATCACGTGAGTTATTTAATGCAGACTTACTCAAAAAATCCGAGCAATTGCCTACAGATCAGGAGCAGTTTATGTTATTAGAGGATCTGTATAAAACTGTAGAAAAAATTGAAGTAAGAATAGAAGCTATGATGCACAACAAAGTTAATATAGAATTTATACAAAAACAATTATCAAAAGCTTTAGAAGATATAGAAAATTTAAAAGATAAAGTAAGAGCTAATGGAAAAGGAACTTATTAAATGACAGAGATTGTGGTAGCTTTACTAATGTTTTTAAACGGAAATATGATCGAATACACTTATAAGGAGTCTATGTCAGACTGCTTAAAAAGTAAGCGCATAGCTATGCGTGAAATAAATCCAGATTCTGTGTTATTTACTTGTAAAAAAATAACAGCCAAAACAGAAATATACCAAGGGAGAAAAAAAATACTCAAAGTATTAGGGAGTGGGTAATGGCTAAAGCAGATTATCAAGAAATTATAGCTGAATACAAAGAACAAGTCCGAGTGCTCAAAGAGCAAGTTAATGAATTAACCGATGCTTGCAAAGCAAAAGATTCTGCATTAAAAAGAGCATTACAAAAGTTAGAATATACAACAGACGATTTAGACAAATTACAGGAGAAAACAGATGATACAAAAATGGATTAAATTTTACCGAGAAAAAAAGCATAGATACTTAATTAAAATTCCCAATGATTATCAAGGACTAATTTTAATTCTCATTCTTCTTGCAATTTATTTAAAATAACATATATTAGTTATGGGTGCTTTGGAAAGGCCCACTTTATTAACTGTCTAACAAAGGAGGTTATATACTATGACAAATAGAGCATTATCCATATTTAATCAGTTAAGACCCGTATCGGTAGGTTTCGATAACATCTTCGATCATTTCGAAAGAATGTTTGATAACGAAAACCCACCACAGTTTAACTATCCACCTTATAATATTGTTAAGACTGGAACGTACACATACGACATCGAAGTGGCGTTAGCAGGTTACAATAAAAAAGAGATAGCTGTAACATTCGCAGACGGTGTATTAACTATCAGGTCATCTAGAAAACAAGAAACGAGCGATAAAGACAAAAAAGATGGAGTAATCCATAAAGGAATCGCTAAAAGACTTTTCTCAAGATCTTTCACAATTGCCAACGATGTTGAAATCGAAGGTGCAGAACTGAAAGACGGTTTGTTAAAAGTATCGTTACTTAAGATTGTTCCTGAAGGCAGAAAAGCCAAAGAAATAAAAATCAAGTAAGAAGAAGGGGGCGAAAGCCCCCTTTTTAAGAAGTATTAATTAGTTAGTCTTTTTAATTTAACTTTATATTTTTTAAGGTAAGTGGAAGCTAATTTTTGTTTTTTCTCCCACATTTTGAAAAGCTTTTGGTAGTTCTCAATTTTTTTAAGTTTCTTTTCTTCTTTAGAAAGAACTTTAGGTTTTAGAGAACCATTAAACCATCCTTGTTGAATTGCAAACTCAACCATTTCTTTTTCAAGTAATGCTTGTTGATGACAATGGTCGAATTTGTTTTTATGACCTTTACGATACCTAAATATATAATGAGATGTATCGTGTATCATTTTCCACCAACCTTTATTCCAGCGAACATAACCAGTAGGCATATTCCAAGAATAAGGCGAGTGTTTTTTTCTACCAAACTTATAAATTAATTTTTTATAAGATTTAAGTGCTTCACATTTACTTAATTTAGGAATTGGATTAGGATATAATCCATTCACTTGTTTGTAAGTAAGTTGAGTAGCTTGACGATGATTATAATTATCCATTGTATTCTCCTGTATTATTTATAAATACTATTTTACGAAATTAATGTGGCACAATTATGGCAGAACAAAAATTATTTTTGGCTTAGATCCAGTCTTTTAATTCTTCACCCATAATCTTGGAGGCAATATTTATTTTTTTACGAAGAGCTTTAACGATTCTTTCGTCAACAGTATCTTCCGCAAGAATATCAATGTAGGTCATCGGTTTTTTCTGACCGATACGATCAATTCGTGCTTCAGATTGTTGACGCTTTTCTAAATCATAACCATTCGAATAGTAAATCATATTATTTGCAGCAGTTAATGTAATACCATACCCTCCTGTTTGAGGAGTTCCAACAAGAAATCTTACTTTATCATCTTCTTGAAATTTTTTTCTGTTAATGTCTCGGTCTTCTGATGGAGTTAAACCATAATAAGTTACAACCGATCCTTTACCATAATCTTCATTCTTCTCTATAGCTTTAACAATGGTTTGGACATCGTGTTGATAGTGTGCCCAAATTACTGCTTTACCTTCAATTTCGTCTAAAACATCCATCAACTCTGATAAACGATTATTTTTAATATTTTGTATGGATTTATCATCCGCAGTGAAATGACCACAAGTAATTTGATGTAATCGCATTAATTGAGTTAAAGCGGTAGCCGTGGTTATAATTTTTCCATTCATTTCTGCAAGAGCCATCTGTTTCATTTGATTATAAATTTTTTGTTGTTCCGCAGATAACTGAACGATTCGTTTCATAAAGGTTTTTGGAGGAAGATCCAAACAATCATCTTTTAAAACACGATCAGAAAAAGGTTTAAGTTTTTCGGACAATTCAGGTAGATTTCTATAACCTACCACAAGCTGCACAGACTTACCCCCAAAGTTAGCAGATCTCATAATAGCATACCGTGAACGGAACGAGTAAAATGAATCATGGCCTAGGAGCCACGGATCAAGGAACTCGCATTGTTTATATAAATCTAAAGGAGATTTAGTTACAGGAGACCCTGTTAATATTCTTCTATATTTAGAGTGTTTAGATAAGCCAATAATATTTTTTGTTCGTTTAGCAGAAGGAGTTTTAATTGTAGT
>Ga0114932_10003198_pt1 | contig 16339 bp, 17 predicted proteins | sample 2SBtaG_2_FD_87286 | JGI IMG/M metagenome (GOLD analysis project Ga0114932, IMG submission 87286) | Deep subsurface microbial communities from Kolumbo volcano to uncover new lineages of life (NeLLi) - 2SBTROV12_ACTIVE470 metaG | ecosystem: Environmental > Aquatic > Marine > Volcanic ... | reverse complement strand
GGGGACGGTTCGTTTTGGCGGGCCGACACCCTGCAAAGAAATAGATGATTTGGGCTTACGCCGCGCCGCTGGTGATCGGCGCCGCGCCGACGCCGTTCGCGCCGGCCTCCGCCGCGTCCGAAAAATCCACCTCGCCGCCGGCGTCCGCCAGGCCGCCCGAGGCGAACGGCGTGACGGTGAAGCTGTCGCCGGCCCGATTCTTAAGTACTTGAAAAATATGGAGCGGGCGATGGGATTCGAACCCACGACCTCAACCTTGGCAAGGTTGCGCTCTACCCCTGAGCTACGCCCGCATTGGCCCGGGCTGTTCCCCGCGAAAGGGGGGCCCGAAAGCGCGCCGATCATACGCAATGGCCGGACCTTTGCAAGCGTCAACTTGCCGGCCAATTTCGGCCCCCCGGGCAGCATCCTTCGCGGCGTTCTTTGCGGCCTGCTTGAGACCCGGGCGGCGGACGATTAGTATCCCGGCCATGATGACAACACGCGATATTCTTTTGCAGCGGCTGGCGGCGCTGGGCATTGATGCCGAGACAGTTGACCATCCGGCAGTCTATACGGTCGACGAATCGAAACGCCTGCGCGGTGACCTGCCGGGCGCGCATTCGAAGAACTTGTTCCTCAAAGACAAAAAAGGCCGGCTCTGGCTGGTCGTCACGCTGGAGGACCGCCATATCGACCTGAAGGCGCTGAGGAAAACCATCGGTGCGGCGCAACTGTCATTCGGCAAGCCCGATCTGTTACAGGAGGTCCTGGGCATCGACCCTGGATCGGTGACGCCGTTCGGTGTCATCAACGATACGACGGCCCGGGTCAGCGTGGTTCTGGACGACGGCCTGCTGGCCTTTGAGGCGCTGAATTTCCATCCGCTGACCAACACCGCGACGACGCGCCTGTCGCCGGATGGCCTGCTGGCCTTTCTGCGCGACACCGGCCATGAGCCGCTGATTGTGACGCTGTGAACGTCGAAACCGCGGCGCCCATGCATGGACCCTTGCGCCGGGCCAGCGGATAGACCATTTATGAACCAACTTCCGCCGGCCATCGATGGGCCCGCAGACCAAAGGCCCACACACAAAAGGACCCTACACAAAAGGATTGGCTATGGAATTTAGGATGAACCCCGACGGCAGCATGACCCCCGTTGGCGATGGTGGCGCCCCGCAAGGTGCGGCGGCGGGACCCGCCGCACCGCCCCAGCAATTGCACGTGGAGCCTGGCATGGGGCCGGCCGGCGCACCGAGCGGCGCCCCTGTTGGCGCATTGATCAAGGATTCCGACACCGCCAATTTCATGGCCGACGTTATCGAAGCGTCGACCCAGGTTCCCGTGATCGTCGATTTTTGGGCGCCCTGGTGCGGGCCCTGCAAACAGTTGGGCCCAGCCCTGGAAAAGGCCGTCACTCAGGCCGGCGGCCTGGTCCGGCTGGTCAAGATCAACGTCGACGAAAACCAGGAGATTGCCGCCCAGTTGCGGGTGCAATCCATTCCCGCCGTGTTCGCCTTCAAGGACGGCCGCCCCGTCGACGGGTTCACAGGCGCCCTGCCCGACAGCCAGCTCAAGGCTTTCATCGACCGCCTACTGGACGGCGCCAAGCCGCCCCTGGAACAGGCCCTGGACGCCGCCAAGGAGATGCTGGACGCCGGCCAGGCCGATGAAGCCCTGGCGCTGTACCGGCAGATCCAGGCCGAGGCGCCGGACAGCGAGGCCGCCATCGCCGGCGTATTGCGGGCCACCCTGGCGACCGGTGATCAGGCGACGGTCGATCAGATTATCGCCGCGCTGCCCGATGAGCTGAAAGCCAAAAGTGAGATCGCCGCCGCCATTTCGGCCGTCGAGTTGAACCAGGCGGCCGAGGACGTCGGCGACATTGAACCGCTGAGGGCCGCCGTTGTCGCTGACGGGAAAGATCCGCAGGCGCGTTTCGACCTGGCCATGGCGCTGGTCGGCGCCGGCCAGAACGAAGAAGCCATCGACGAGTTTCTGGAGCTGATCCGCATCAACCGGGCCTGGAACGACGAGGCCGGCCGGGTACAGCTTCTCAAGGTGTTCGACACCGTCGGTCCGACGGACCCGCTAAGCGTGGCTGGCCGCAAGCGCCTGTCGTCGATCCTGTTTTCATGATGCGCTGTCTGACATGACGCCCGACGCGCTGCCCGAAACGCTTGCCATCTTTCCCCTGAGCGGCGCGCTGTTGTTGCCCTATGGCCAATTGCCCTTGAATATTTTCGAACCCCGTTACGTCGCCCTGATCGAAGATGCCTTGGGCGACGGCCGGCTGATGGGGATGATCCAGCCGAAACAGGGCGACAGCGAAACCGTCGCCGACGATGGCGCCATCTTCGCCACCGGGTGTCTTGGACGGATCACCGAGTTTACGGACCCGGGCGATGGCCGCTTTGAGATTGTGCTGACCGGTGTCTGCCGGTTTCGGGTCGCCGAGGAGTTGGCCATGGGTCGCGGCTACCGCCGCATCCGCCCGGACTACCAGGAATTTGCCGACGATCTGGACCCGGCGGACACGGAAATCGCCAACCGCCCGGGCCTGTTGGCGGCCTTGAAAGGCTATTTCGACCACCACGAACTGGAAGCCGACTGGCAGGCCCTGGAAGAGGTCCCGGATCTGGTCTTGGTGACCACGGCGGCCATGGGCTGCCCGTTCAAGCCCCAGGAAAAGCAACTGTTGTTGGAAGCCCCGGACCTGCCGGGCCGGGCCGAACGCCTGCAGGCCATATTGGAAATGGGCCGCCACGAGGCCGACGGCTCGTCGGCCCACCATTGAGGAGCCGCGCAAATGTCGTCAGAAACCCCCACCGTCGACCCGAAGCTGCTGGAAATCCTGGTCTGCCCGCTGACCAAGGGCCCCCTGGAATACGATGCGGCCAGCCAAGAGCTGATTTCAAAAAAAGCCGACCTTGCCTTCCCAATCCGCGACGGTATCCCGATCATGCTGGCCGAGGAAGCCCGGCGCCTGGGCGACGATGGTGAATGAAGGAAACCGTTGATGAGCGATCAATTCAGTCAGAAGCACAAACCCACTGAGATCCGCCTGAAGCGTGACGAAAAGGTGCTCGAGGTGGATTTCGAGGGCGGCGAAAGTTTCGCTCTGCCGGCCGAATTGCTGCGCGTCGAAAGCCCCTCGGCGGAAGTTCAGGGTCACGGGCCAGGACAGAAAACGCTCGTCACCGGGCGCCGCCATGTCGGCATCATGGAGGTCACGCCGGTCGGCAACTATGCCGTCTGTCTGAAGTTCGACGACCTCCATGACACGGGCATCTTCACCTGGGATACACTATATGACTATGGTGCCAACAAGGAGGCCTTGTGGCGGGCATACCTGGATGCCCTCGATCTTGAAGGCTTGAGCCGGGACCCTTAAATGAGCGGCTCGCCCCTCAGCAATCGGGGCAATTCGCCGACCAGCCCCATGGCGTGACGCATGAAAAAGCGTTTCAGGGGCGGCACGCGGTTGACGGCGGCCAGGCCGAAATCCCGGGCCATCCGAACCGGCCCGACATCGTTGGAAAACAGCCGGTTCAACCCGTCCGTGGCGGCCAACATCAGGGTATTGTCGAAGCGCCGCCAGCGGGCATAGCGCTCAAGCACCATTGCGTCGCCGATGTCTTGGCCGAGACGTGCCGCGTCGACCAGAACTTCGGCCAAGACGGCGACGTCGCGCAATCCCATGTTCAGGCCCTGGCCGGCGATCGGGTGCATGGCATGGGCCGCGTCCCCGGCCAGGGCCAGGCGCGTATCGGTCATGCGCGACGCAAACTGCAGGCTTAGCGGGAAGACATAGCGCGGCCCGGCCAGTTCCACGTCACCCAGAAAATCACCAAAGCGGCGGCGCAATTCGGCAACGAATGTCGCCTCATCGGCGGCCATCAATGGCGGCGTCAGATGATCGCGCTCGGTCCAAACCAGAGAGGATCGATTGCCGGCCTCGGGCGGGTCGCCCTGCAGCGGCAGGATGGCGAAGGGTCCGGCCGGCAGAAAGCGTTCGTGGGCAATATTCTCATGGTGGCGTTGATGGCGCACCGTACAGACGATCCCCGATTGATGATATGACCATTGGGTCAACTCGATGCCGGCGCCTTGGCGCGTGCTGGACGCCCGCCCGTCGGCCGCCACCGCAACGCGTGCCTGGATTTCCTTGCCGCTGACCAGCCGGGCGCGGACGCCACCGGAATGGCGGTCCAAGGTCTCAACCCGGTCGGGGGCGAAAATCGAAACGCCATCGGCGTCCGACAATCTTTCATAATGGGCCCGCCGCAGATGTTGGTTTTCAACCATAAAGCCCATGGGACCATCACCGGTTTCGCGGTGATCATAATGAAGAAAAAGCAATGAAGGGCCGTCGGAAATGCGGATATCGAGGATCGGTTCCGTAAACGGCGCCAAGCTGGACCAAACGCCAACCTCCTCAAGCATGCGTTGATTGGAAAGCGAAATGGCAAAGGAGCGGCCATCAAACTCGGCATCGATGGCGGTTTTCAGATCCTGCGTGTCGACCAGCACAGTTTTCAGTCCCGTGCCGGAAAGCGCCGCGGCCAAGGTATTGCCAACGAAACCGCCGCCAATGATCAATACATCGGCGTGCACCGTACTTGTGTCGTCAGATGTCGCTTTGTTTGCCATTTGAAAGTTTGTTCTCAATCGAGGCGTAAAAAATTTGATTAAAAAATAATCATTAGATAATTATGCCTAATATTTAAGCGTATTTTTCTCGTGCATTCCAAAACTATCGACCGAATCATCTATTAAGTAATTGATATAAATCAATTTTCCGTTTTCGCTGATTCTGGCATGAGATTTGAGTATGGCTAGGCAGCATAGCGGGACAGGCCCCGTCGAACAATCACCGCCGACGGGTAAGCGCCGCCCAGCGACGAAACTTGAAAAGGAACCTGCAAAATGAAGCTGATCATGGCCGTCATCAAGCCCTTCAAGCTTGAGGAAGTCCGCCAGGCTCTATTGCCACTTGGTGTCGAAGGGATGACCGTCAGTGAGGTCAAGGGGTTTGGCCGGCAAAAAGGCCAAGCCGAGATTTATCGGGGCGCGGAATATGAAGTGAATTTCCTGCCCAAGGTCAAACTTGAAATCGCCGTCAAGGACGATGTCGTTGAACAGGTGGTGGAAGCCATCACCGGATCCGCCCAGACCGGCAAGATTGGTGACGGCAAGGTCTTCGTCTATTCCCTCGATTCCGCGATCCGTATCCGCACCGGCGATACGGACGCGGAAGCCCTTTAGGAGAGCATCATGAATTTCCCATTGAAAATCAGAAAAACCCCCGTTGCCGTGCTGGCGGCCACTATTGTTTTGGCGGGTGCTGTTCCCGCCCAGGCCGACGTTACGGGCGAGACCGCCTACATCTTCAATACATTTTCGTTCCTTATTCACGGCGTCCTGGTGATGTTCATGGCGGCCGGCTTCGCCATGCTGGAATCGGGTCTGGTGCGGGCGAAGAACACGGCGACCATTTGCCTCAAAAACATTGCGCTCTATTCCATCGCCGGTATCATGTTTTACTTGATCGGCTACAACCTCATGTATGTGGATGTACCGCAAGGCGGCTTCATGGGTTCATTGAGCTTCCTCTACAACCCGTCCGGAGATGAACTGGCGCTTCTTAACGCCGAGAAAGCAACGGATGAAATGACCACGAAGGTCATCAAGGGTGGTTATTCCGTACCATCCGATTGGTTCTTCCAAATGGTTTTCGTCGCCACCGCGGCATCGATCGTCTCCGGAACCGTCGCCGAGCGCATCAAGGTCTGGCCGTTCATGATCTTCGTCGTCGTTCTTTCCGCCGTCATCTACCCAGTTCAGGCCTCTTGGGTTTGGGGCGGCGGCTGGCTCGACAAGATGGGATTTACGGATTTCGCCGGCTCCACCCTGGTCCATTCGACGGGGGGCTGGGCGGCCCTGACAGGCGCCATCATTCTTGGCGCCCGGCGCGGCAAATACGGCCCGGACGGCAAGGTCCGCGCACTGCCCGGCGCCAACATCCCCTTGGCAACACTTGGCACCTTTATCTTGTGGTTCGGCTGGTTCGGCTTTAACGGCGGCTCACAGTTGGCCATGGGCAGTGCACTGGACGTCACCGCCATGTCGATCGTTTACGTAAACACCAATCTGGCCGCCGCCGCCGGCGTGGTCGTCGCGATGGTCTTGGCGCAAGTCATGTATGGCAAAGTCGACGTGTCACTGGCCCTCAACGGCGCCATCGGCGGGTTGGTCGCCATCACCGCCGGTCCGGACCTTCAAAATCACTTTTTTGCGCTGATCGTCGGTGGTATCGGCGGCGCGCTGGTGATTATCGCCGTGCCCATCATCGACAAGATGAAAATCGACGATGTGGTCGGGGCTATCTCCGCTCATCTGGTGGCCGGTATCTGGGGCACATTGTGCGTCGGAATTTTCGGCAGCGGCAACCTCGGAACCCAGTTGATCGGCATCGTCGCCATTGGCGCATTTGTCTCCCTGACCAGCGCCATTGTCTGGTTCGCCTTGAAATCAACCATCGGCATCCGGGTCGACGAAGAAGACGAGGTGCTGGGCCTGGACAAGGCCGAATGCGGGATGGAAGCCTATCCGGAATTCGGTACGGGATCACAGACTTTGTAACCCATCCTTCGTCCGTGCCGGCGGCGGTTCCCCTGTCGAACGGCACCATCGCGATCAGGCCGGAGAAATTTCTTTCTCCGGCCTGTTTCGTCAGCCCTAATCCTTCTGGCTGAAGGCCTCGGCATTAAGACCTTGTTTAGGTTCGTCGCCTAAAAATTCCCTATGGGTTTTGCTTTGAGATTTTTCGATTCGGCGGACCGGAGTGTTCCGGGCGCAGATACCGTGACCGCCATCCTGCCGGCCGGTGCCCGGACCTTCCTGGGCAACCGTCTTTCGGAGATTTGCGGTGCTGTTTTGGCGGTGCTTGCCGCCGGCACGCTGCTGGCCCTGTTCAGTTACGCGCCCGGAGACCCCTCGCTGAACAGCGCGACCAGCGAACGCGTGACGAATTATCTCGGCTCTGTTGGCGCGGCACATGCCGATGTCTTGATCCAAGGCTTCGGATACGCCGCCTATCTTCTGGCCTTCGGCATGGCCGGATGGGCTTGGCGGCTTTTGCGAAAACGCCCGCTGACCCACGTGGGCTGGCGCTGCGCGGCATTGGTTCTGGCAACCATCGCCGCCGGCATCGGCCTCAGCGCCCTTCCGGTTGTCGCCGACTGGCCGCTGGCGACGCGTATGGGCGGCGTCACCGGCACATTAGTATATGACCGTGCCATCAGTGTCTTGGCCTCGCTGGGCTGGGCCGACATGGGGCTCTACTTCGCCGGTGTGATGGGCGCCCTGACGATTGTCTTGTGGGTTTTCGGATTCGGTTTGACCTGGAAGGAATGGCGCGCATCGGGTCTGGCCCTCGGTGCCGGCGCCTTGATGGTAGGGCGCGGCGTCAAGAAAGGCCGCGAGACCTTTGGCATCGTCCCAGCTTGGGGCCGCAGGGTACTGGCCGACGACGACGAAGCACCTTCCGAGATGACGCGTCAGCTCGATGATCTTGATGAGACGACCGAAGGCGTGCAGCTTCAGGTCACCGTCGGCGCCAATAGGGACGGACCGGTGGCGCCGGAAAGATTGGGACTGATCGCGCCACGCAAACCAAAACCGAAAACCGGCAAGAAGGCCAAAGCCGCTCAGCAGGGAAAGTTGGACCTGGAGCCCGGCGAAATCTATACCCTGCCGCCGCTTGATCTTCTCGAGACCCCAATCGTCCAGCCGGGCAAGGAGTCACTCAATAAGGACGCGCTGGAGCAAAACGCTCGATTCCTGGCCACCGTGCTGCAGGATTTCGGCATCAAGGGCAAAATCGTCAAGGTTCGGCCGGGACCTGTGGTGACGCTTTATGAATTGGAACCGGCACCGGGCACCAAGACGTCACGCGTTATTGGCCTCTCGGATGACATCGCCCGGTCCATGAGCGCCGTGTCCGTGCGGGTCGCCGTCGTCCCGGGCCGCAATGTGATTGGCATTGAGTTGCCGAATGTCGGGCGCGAAATGGTGTTCCTCAGAGAACTCTTGGCGTCGACGGATTTCGAGAAATCTAAATCGAAACTGCCACTGGCCCTGGGCAAGGACATCGGTGGCGGCGCCGTGGTCGTCGATCTGGCCCGCATGCCGCACCTGTTGATCGCCGGCACCACCGGGTCGGGCAAATCCGTCGCCATGAACACGATGATCCTGTCTTTGCTTTATAGTTTAAGCCCCGAGGAGTGCCGGCTGATCATGATCGACCCGAAGATGCTGGAGCTTTCCGTCTACGAAGGCATCCCGCATCTGTTGACACCTGTGGTGACCGACCCGTCAAAGGCCGTGGTTGCCTTGAAATGGGCGGTCCGGGAAATGGAAGACCGCTACCGCAACATGTCGCAGCTTGGGGTTCGTAATATTGCCGGCTATAACACCCGCATCGCGGAGGCCTGTAAAAAAGGCGAGACCCTGACGCGGCGCGTTCAAACGGGATTTGATGAGGACGGCAAGCCGGTCATCGAAGACCAGCCGCTGCCCATGGACCCCTTGCCGTTCATTGTCGTCGTCGTCGATGAGATGGCCGACCTGATGCTGGTCGCCGGCAAGGATGTCGAGGCCGCCGTGCAACGCCTGGCGCAAATGGCCAGAGCCGCCGGCATCCACATCATCATGGCGACGCAACGGCCATCGGTCGACGTCATCACCGGCACCGTTAAGGCCAACTTCCCGACCCGCGTCAGCTTCCAGGTGACGTCGAAGATCGACAGCCGGACGATCCTTGGCGAACAAGGGGCCGAACAGTTGTTGGGCCAGGGCGACATGCTCTACATGGCCGGCGGCGGGCGGATCACCCGCGTCCATGGGCCCTTCGTTTCCGATGATGAGGTCGAACAGATCGTCGATCATCTAAAATCACAGGCAACGCCGGACTACATTGAAGACGTCACCGTTGAGGACGAGGTCGATGTCGGCACGGATGCTTCAGGCGGCCGCGCCAGCGCCACTGATGAGCTTTACGACGAAGCCGTCGCCATCGTCGCCCGCGAAGGAAAGGCGTCGACCAGCTTCATTCAACGGCATCTTCAGATCGGTTATAACCGCGCCGCGCGGATCATCGAACAGATGGAAAAAGAGGGTGTCATCAGCGCCGCCAACCGGGTCGGCCGGCGTGAGGTTCTGGTCGGCGCGCACTAGGGCCGGAAGCAGCCTTGGGTGGGCACGGGCACCCTGTACATAACGATGGGTTTACCCGCCTCGAACGCTTCGCTACAAACTCTGCATGACATGCCGCTCTTTCCAACATCTCTTTGTATTAGGCACTGTTCTGACGGCACTGTGGCTGCAGGCCGCAACGCCGGCGTCGGCGACGATCGCGCGCACCTTGAAACTTACCCGCCAGGATATTGCCGATCTGGTGCGAATTGAAACCCATCTTAATGAAAACAAAACCGTTCGTGCCCGGTTTCTACAGGTGTCGAGCAATGGCGCCTATGCGGAGGGGATGGTTCATATCAAGCGGCCCGGCCGCATGCGTCTGGAATACGATCCGCCGAACCCGACCATGGTCATCGCCGACGGCACCAACCTCATTTATATCGACAAGGAACTGGACCAGGCGACAGCCGTCCTGCTGATTTTGACACCGGCGGAGTTAATCTTGCGCGAGAACATCTCGTTTACGACGGACGAACTCCTTGTCACCGGCTTCAACCGATCGCCAGGTGTGATCCGGGTTTCCTTGGTCAAGGCCAATGATCCTCTTGAGGGGCGGATTATGCTGGTGTTCAGCGATAAGCCTTTGGAACTGCGCAAGTGGGTTATCACAGACTCGCAGGGAATTCAGACCACCGTATCCCTGCTGGGACCGGAGTTCGGCGTCAAATTGGACCCCGAATTGTTTGACTTTGAAATGCCGACGCCGTTTGGCGATGAAAACTAACCGATAACATAGCTTTGCGTGCCGGAATCTTCGTCCACGCAGCAAAGAGTTTTTCGAAATTGGCTGGATTTATTTCAGCCACCGAACCATATCATTCGGATGGGATCGGAGGCTTGCGCAGCCTTCCGGTTCTGTCCGGATGGTCCCCCCACCATCCTCGGACTCTTTTGCGAGTCCTGGCGCCCGGCAACCCCCTTGCCGGGCGCCTTTAATTCATGGGAGCCGCCATGAGTGCAGAGCGACACGTGGATCAGCAACATTTTTCCATTGCCAGCTGGAACGTAAATTCATTGCGCCGCCGCTTGCAATGCCTGGCTTGGTTTGCCGAAGAATGTGCCCCCGATGTTATCTGCTTGCAGGAAACCAAAGTCATCGATGAGCTGTTCCCGAGCGCCGATATTGCCGCCATGGGCTATCCACACCAGGCGTTCACCGGCATGAAGGCCTATAATGGTGTTGCCATTATTTCGAAAGTGCCGCTGAGCGACCCAGAGGTTAAGCCATGGTGCGGCCGTGACGACGCCCGTCACATATTTGCATCCGTCCAGACCGGCACTGCAATCGGCACGCTGGAGGTCCATAATCTGTACGTGCCGGCAGGCGGCGATCTGGCGGATCCTTTAAAGAATCCCAAGTTCGATCATAAACTGTCGTTCCTCACGGAATTGACCCATTGGTGGGCGGCGCGCGGCGCCGGCACAAAGCGGGTCATGGCTGGCGATTTCAATATCGCGCCGTTGGTGGCGGACGTGTGGTCACACGAACGGTTGCGCCGAACGGTCACCCATACGGAGATCGAGATCGTGCACCTAGATGCGCTTCGCCGCGCCGCCCACTGGGTCGATGCGGTCCGCCTGTGCCACCCAAAGGACGAACCGGTTTTCACCTGGTGGAGCTATCGGGCGGCCGATTGGGAGGCCGCCAACAAGGGCCGGCGCCTTGACCACATCTGGATTTCCGATGATCTGATCGCCGCAACGAAATCCGCATGTGTCTTCAAGGAGGCGCGGGATTGGGAACCGCCGTCCGATCATGCGCCGGTTATCGTGACCTTTGCCATGGCAGAAGATTAGGGAACCAACCGATAGCCGCCCGGTTCGGTGACCAGAATTTGGGCGCTTGAGGGATCGGGTTCGATCTTCTGACGCAACCGATAGACATGGGTTTCCAACGTGTGCGTGGTGACATTGGCGTTGTAGCCCCAGACCTCATCCAACAAAACATCGCGGCCGACAATGCGGTCGCCGGCCCGGTAGAGGTATTTGAGGATGGCCGTTTCCTTGTCCGTAAGCCGAACCTTTTTATTATCGGCCGCATTCAACAACAACTTGTTGGCCGGCTGGAAGGTATAGGGCCCGATGGTGAACACGGCATCATCGCTGCGTTCGTGCTGGCGGATATGAGCCCGCAACCGGGCCAACAGCACCCCCAGCCGAAACGGCTTGGTAATATAATCATTGGCACCGGCATCCAGACCGAGGATCGTATCCGCATCCGTGTCGGCGCCGGTCAGCATAATGATCGGCGAGCGCACGCCGTTGCGCCGCATCAACCGGCAGACCTCACGGCCGTCCATATCGGGCAGGCCGACGTCAAGAATGATGACGTCGTAGTATTCCTTTTTTGCCAACTCCAATGCGTCGGCCCCCGATTCCGCGCCAATGGTGGCGAATTCTTCGTGCAGCTGCAGTTGTTCCGAGAGCATTTCGACGAGCGTCGTGTCGTCGTCGACAATGAGAATTTGCTTACCGTTCGTCATGTTTTGCTCGCTATTCCGCCCTCAGGTATTAACATGGCCCATCGATCAATATGGTCACAGCGCTTCCGCGTATCCATATCACAATCCTATAATACTGGTAACGCGCGTAAACATATAATGATCGCAATGTGGCACGGTGAAGGCGAAGGCGTGGACGGAAAACCAGCTAATTTCAATCTCAGTCTAGTCGAAGTGCCGGCATCACGTGAGCCTGTATCGCTGCTGGCTGTTGACCGGGCCATCTCAGAACTGCGCCGTGGCCGCATGGTTGCCATTCGCGGCGCCAACGGCTCGGCCGTCTTGGCGCAGGCCGCGGAAGGCCTGACAGCGGCAAGCTTCGAACAACTTGCCGTATTGGCAGCGGATTCCCCGGCGCTGACGATTACCGCTCGACGCGCGGCCGTACTCCACATCGTCGAAGCCGAGGGGAAAGCCGTCACAATTGTCACTCACCCGCCGCTCAGCGCCGAAGCGGCAATCCGTATCGCCGATCCCCTGACTGAATTCGATCTTGGCTCGGTTGAGGTTTCGACCCGCGAAACGACCACCTACGACAGTGAAAGCGCCGCCGTCGCCTTGGCCAAGTTGGCGCGTCTGTTGCCGTCGGCCGTGACGGCACCGATCACCTCGCCGGATGCAGAAGACCTGGCCCATTGGTCATTGCGCCATGATATTCTGATGCTCGACGCCGGGGATATCTTTCAATATGAGCGAACCGCGTCGCGGTCCCTGCAAATCGTCAGCGAAGCCCGCATTCCGTTGGCCGACGCGGAAAATACCCGGGTTTTCGCGCTGCGCCCGCAAGATGGCGGGATCGAACATCTGGCCATCGTCATCGGTGAGCCCGATCCCGACGGGCCCGTCCTGACCCGCATTCATTCGGAGTGTTTTACCGGCGACTTGCTGGCCAGCCTGCGTTGCGATTGTGGTGATCAGCTGCGCGGCGCCATCGCGGAAATCGCGGCGACGGGAAGCGGCGTGCTCCTGTATCTGGCCCAAGAAGGCCGGGGCATTGGGCTGGTCAACAAGCTTCGCGCCTATACCCTGCAAGATCAGGGTTTCGATACCATCGATGCCAACGAACAGCTTGGCTTTGACGCAGACGAACGGGTATTTCTGCCCGCCGCGAAAATCCTTCAGATTTTGGGTTATCATCAAGTTCGCCTGATGACCAACAATCCGCTGAAGGTCGACGGATTAACAGCCTGCGGGGTGACCGTTTCGGAACGTGTCGCGCACGCCTTTCCGTCAAATAAGCACAACGAGACCTATCTGAAGACCAAGGCGGTCCGAGGCGGCCACCTATTCTAAATTCGGTCAGTTAGACGTTAAAACGGCGGCGCCTGTCAACGGCCCGTTGCGGCTCGGCACAAATTGCCGCCTTGTCGTGATTGGTATCGCCAAAATCCCAACCAACTAATTGAAAAGTAAAGCTTTTCTGTTGGCATGGGCTTTGCGTCGCTTAATGCAAACCAAACAACAATGCAGACGGGAAAATCAGATGGTGACGACTTCACAGGATGTGCCGCCCTGGCATAGTGCGCCGGTATCCGCCGGATCCGCGCCGTTCGCCCTGAAACCGGAGAAACAGCCGGACCCGGGCTTTCATCCGTTCGGCGAGGACGGGTTTTCGTTCCTCGACCTGATCGATGTCATCAATCCCCTGCAGCACATCCCGGTGATCGGCCCCATGTACCGCGATTTCACCGGTGACACCATTGGGCCGTTGCCGCGGATCGCCGGCAGCACGTTGTTCTTCGGTCCCATCGGCGCCGGTCTGGCGGCCGCCGATGTGGTCTTGGAAGAAACGACCGGCAAGGATACGGGGGCCCATGTGCTGGCCATATTGCGCGAGGAATCGACGACGCAAACGGCCGAGACCGCAGGTTCCGCTGCCCAAGTGGCATCCGTTGTCGGCGCCGCCGGCACGGATGGCGACGACGCCGTTTCTGCTTGGCTGCAGGCCGAAACAGCATACCGGAAACAATTGGCCGCCGATCAAAATCCGGCCGCCGTCACGACTCCTCCACCGGCCGCGGCCGGCACGGACGGGCCGGGCACCGTGACGGCCTGGGCGCAAGCTGAAATTGCCTATCGCGCGGCAATCGCGCCACAACGTCCCGCCGCGCCATTCACCGCAGCGGCCGGCGGCGCGGATGAACCGGCGCGCGCCGTCTCACCAGCAACTCAATCTTCCGGGGCGCCCACTCATCAGACGGCGGCCGTGCCACCAGGAGCAACGGCGGCCGGCGGCGGCTGGTTTACGGATGTCATGCTGAGCGCTCTCACGCGATACGAGACCCAGAAAGACGACGGAGACGACGCTTCCCAGACGAACCAACGGCGGTTAAATTAGCCGCAGCTTCCATCGAATACGGGGCGTCGCGGTGCCGCATTCCACCGATATCCATGTCTTTGCGCCGGACCGATTGTCCTGGCTGGGCAAGACCTACCGATGTGCGCTGGGCCGGGCCGGCCTGACCAACAGCAAACGCGAAGGCGACGGCGCAACGCCTATCGGCAAGTTCGCCCTGCGCCGTGTGTACTTTCGCCCCGATCGACTGGGCCCGGTGGCCACGGACCTGCCTGTCGCCGAACTGCGCCCCGATGATGGCTGGTGCGATGATCCGGCCGACGCGGCTTATAACCGTTTGGTCAAACTGCCCTTCCCGGCCAGCCATGAGATGCTGTGGCGCGATGATGGGCTTTACGACGTGATTGTCGAATTGGGCTACAACGATACGCCCGTGGTGGCGGGCATGGGCAGCGCCATCTTCATGCACGTGGCGCGCTCCGATTACGGCCCGACGGAGGGCTGCGTGGCGCTTCAGCGCGGCCACTTACTGAGCATATTGGCGGCCTGCGGCGCCGATACCTTCGTCGAGATTAATTACCCGCCGGCGTAATCGCCGGCCGTTCGCCGAAGATCGCCGTTCCGACCCTGACATGGGTGGCACCGAAGCGGATCGCGGTTTCAAAATCACCGCTCATGCCCATGCTCAGTTTCGCCACGCCGTTGCGCCGGGCCATTTCCGCCAACAGGCCGAAGTGCAGCCCCGGCTCTTCATCAACCGGCGGTATACACATGAGGCCGACGACGGGCAGCCCGATCTCATCACGGCAAGAGGCAATGAAAGCATCGGCATCAGCCGGCAGGATGCCGGCCTTTTGCGGCTCCTCTCCGGTATTGATCTGGATGAAACAATCCAGTGCCTTGCCGGCCGCCGCCATTTCCCGCGCCAGGGCGCGCGCCAGTTTCAGGCGATCGACGGTTTCGATGGCGTCATACAGCTGAACGGCACGCTTCACCTTGTTGCTTTGCAAAGGGCCGACCAGATGCAGGCGGACTTGCGGGTGAGCTTGTTGCAAGGCCGGCCACTTCGTCTCGCTTTCCTGGACGCGGTTCTCGCCGAAGACGCGATGCCCGGCCGCGATGGCCGCCGAAATTCGATCCGCGCCGTGAATTTTGGAAATGGCAACCAAGGTGATGGCCGCCGGGTCGCGGCCACCGGCCGTGGCGGCGTCTTCGATCCGTGACTTGACGGCGGCAAGATTTTGCCGAATGTCAGTTGGTGATCTATTGACGTCTGTCGTCATGGGGAGCCCCTTATGGAAACGGCCGAATGACCAAGAAGCTAACAGACCTTACCCGGTCTCTCAATTTGACCTTCGGCGCGCGTCGCCATTCGCCCCGCTGGCCGGGGCCGCACCATACCCATGCCTTGCCGCGCGCCTTCCTGATGACCGATTCACGGCGCTTCACCGATCCTGAACCGATCATTGACGTGTTGCCGCAAGACGTCGCCATCGTGTTTCGCCATTATTCCCATCCGGACCGTTTGACGATGGCGGAACGCCTCGTCCACATGGCCCGCCGGCAGGGGATTCGGGTTCTCATCGCCGGCGATATCCGTCTGGCGCAGCACACCGGCGCCGACGGTGTTCACCTGCCCGGCCATATGCTGTCTTCACGGCGGGGATCCGGCGCTGCCCTGGCGCGCCCCGACTGGCTGGTGACGGCCGCCGTCCATAACCGGCGTGAGCTCTTGGCGGCAACGCTATGGCCCGCCGATGCGATCTTCATATCGCCCGTGTTCACCACGCCATCGCATGCCGCCCGGCGCGCTCTGGGCTTGGCCGGATTGCAGGGCCTGGTCCGGCGGTCCCGGCTACCCGCCTTTGCGTTGGGCGGCATCAATGAACAAACGGTAGCGCGCCTAAAGCACGCCGGCATCGCCGGATGTGCCGGCATTGGGTTATTTTCCGCGGCATATGAACAACTTGGCAGAGATTCAGTAGGCATTTAAGATCAAGTTATCTTGGCGAATCCGAGGAATCGGATATAGTACGCAGCCGGAGTTATCCACATTGACCCGGTCCACAGGCGGAAACGATTGATGCCATTGTTTCGATTGAATATTTTGATCCTCGCGGCGATAGCCATGCTGGCCGTATCGGGATGCGATTCCATTGTGCCGGGCGAACCCGAAACGGGCCCTGACCACGAAGGGATCAGGCAGTTTCTGTCCAAGGAAAAACGCAAGACGATCTTCGGCGATGGCGGATTATCGTTGTTCGGTGATAGCGAGCAAACCAGTGGTGGCGATATCGGG
>Ga0114932_10003196_pt1 | contig 16358 bp, 17 predicted proteins | sample 2SBtaG_2_FD_87286 | JGI IMG/M metagenome (GOLD analysis project Ga0114932, IMG submission 87286) | Deep subsurface microbial communities from Kolumbo volcano to uncover new lineages of life (NeLLi) - 2SBTROV12_ACTIVE470 metaG | ecosystem: Environmental > Aquatic > Marine > Volcanic ... | reverse complement strand
GCGCATCGGCAAGCTCCGTCATCGACGCGAGGTTCATCCAGTTCTGCGGCGCGCGGGTGAAGGTCAGAACAGCAAGGCCGTCGACATCGTGGCGAGTCCAGGCGGGCATCGGAAACCTCTTCGGCGAAAGGGGCGGCGGCGGCCAAGCTTTTCACGCCAGCGGCGCCACCGATCCTGCCAACATGGCGGCTGATGGTTCGCACCCACCCCTTGAGCGGCAGCTGCGCGATCGTCGGCATGCGCATCACCGGGTTGTACCTCTACGAGACCCAGTCCGGGCTCGATCCCGTCAGGAGCGAGGAAGCATGACCATGAGCGACGAGGAGCGGGAGCGTCACCTCGCCAGCGCACGCCACGTCGGCGCCGCCTTCGCCCAGCATGCCCAGTCGAGCGAGGAGCTACGCGTGGTTGCGCCCGAGGCGTGGGATGCGGTCGTCGACTCCGCCTTCTTCTCCACGCTCGTCCCACAACGGTTCGGCGGCCAGGAACTCGACTTCGACGTGATACCCCACATGGTTCGTGAGATGGCGAAGGGCGACGTGTCGAGCGCGTGGGTCGCTGCGTTCTTGAATCACCACAACTGGCAGTTCGCGCTCTTCGACCTCGACACCCAGGCAGAGCTGTGGGCAGGAAGGAACTACGCGCTCGGCCCGGCCACCCTGGCCCCGACGGGCCGCGCGACCAAGGCCGACGGTGGTTGGCGCGTCAGCGGTCACTGGAAATGGGGGTCCGGTGTGATGCACTCGGACTGGACCCTCTTGACAGCGTTGTCCGACGACGCCTCGCCCGATCTGCTGCTCGTCCTGATGCCGCTCGACGAGGTCGAGGTGGTCGACGTCTGGCACACCGCCGGCATGAGAGGCACCGGAAGCAACGACATGGTGGTCACCGATGCGTTCGTGCCGGGTCGCCGTGTCCTCACCCACCGTCAGATCTCCAAGCGAGAGGCGCCGGGCCAGCTGGCGAACCCCAACCCCCTCTACCGGCTCGACATGCTCAACCTGCTGTCGATCGATGCGACGGCCACCGCTGTGGGTGCGGGGGAGCGAACCGTCGAGCTCTTCGGTGAACTGCTCGAGGAGCGGACGCTGATGTTCGGTGGCAAGCAGCGCGACTCCAGCGCTGCGCAGATTCGGCTTGCGCGGGTGTCGTCGATCATGCGGTCGGCGCGGCTGATGTTCGACGCGCTCGTGGAGGACTTGTGCGCTCCGCTCCACGGCGGCGAATTTCCGTCGCCCGAGACACGCGTCCGCATGCGGATGGACTGCGCGCACGTGATCGCTCTGGTCAAGGAGGTCGTGGCCCACGCAGCCGATGGAGCGGGTGCCTCCAGCCAGTTCCTCGACTCGCCGCTCCAACGATTCCGGCGCGATGTGTCGGTCCTCTCCGGCCACATCCTGTTCGACTACGACAGGGCCGCCGAACTGCACGGCCAGATGATGCTGGGGATCAAGCCCCCCGCCGGCACCCTGGTGTGACTCAGAGCCCACCGTCGGAGCGGAGGCGGTCGATCGCTACCTCGTCGTAGCCCAGCTCCCGCAGGATCTCGGGTCCGTGTGCGCCGAGCGCCGGAGCCGCCCGACGCACCGCCGTGGGTGTGAGGCTGAACTTCCCCGCAGGCCCCACGATCGGGGCCTCTGTCCCGTCCTCGAGCTCCACCATCTGGAGCATCTCGCGCTCGGCCACGTGAGTGAGCGCGGCGACTTCGCCGAATGTGTGAACCGGGGACACAGCAACGCCTGCCTCGGCCGCGAGACGAACGGCCTCGCTCACGTCGAGGCCCGCGAACCAGCCGGCGACGGCCTCGTTGACGTCTGCGCGACGTCCGACACGTCCGGCGTTGGTGTGCAGCTCTTCGTCGGAAGCGAGGTCCGGTCGGTTCATGAGCCCGACCAGAGCGTCCCAGTGGCTGTCGAGGAGCAGGGCGATGAAGGCCGCGCCATCCCTGCAGCGGTAGGTGTTGCACGGAACCGCGACCGGAACCTCCGATCCCATGCGTGGCAGGTCCAGGCCCATCGCTCCCAGGGTGAGAAAGCCGTTGGACTGGTACAGGGTCACGTCGAGGAGTGCCACGTCGACGTGTTGACCCTCGCCGAAGGCGTCGCGGTGCCGGAGCGCAGCAAGCACCGCCAGGGCGCCGTGGAGCCCAGCCAGGTCGTCCGCGAGAAAGGTCGGCGCTCGCACGGGCAGGCCGTCGGGGTCCCCGTTGAGCGACATCCAACCACTGGCCGCTTGCACGGCTGGGTCGTAGGCGGGCCGCGGCGACAGATCACCGAACTGGCCCCAGCCGGTGATCGAGAGGTACACGGTGTCCGGGCGCACGGCCTTCACCTGCTCGTAGCCGAGCCCCCAGCCCTCGAGCGTGCCGGGGAGGAAATTCTCGATGACCACGTCGCTCGCCGCGGCGAGGTCGAGGAACACCTCTCGCCCTGCGTCGGTCCTCAGGTCGACGCTGATCGAGCGCTTGTTGCGGTTGACGGTCTGGTTGGCGAACGACAGCGAGGTGCCGGGAAGATGCGGCGGCGCGATCCGCGTGACGTCGCCGGGTGGGAGCTCACCTTGATGACGTCGGCGCCCATGTCGGCGAGAAGGCATCCAGCCATCGGACCGGACCACGTGGTCGCGGCTTCGAGCACCCGGAGCCCGGCCAGCGGCCCAGAGAGTTCTCCGCTCCCCCCTCGGTAGAAGTCGTCTCGATCCATGCGGCAGCTTCGCACGCGGTCCTCGGACCGTCCTCCAGAAGAGGGCCAACTACTCTCGACGCCATGACCACGGCGACTGACCTGATCGAAGGGTCCCTGACCAGCAGCGGGCTTGCGGTGCGCGACGACCTCGGCGACGCAATCGCCCGTGTGTGGGAGCGCCTCGGGGAGCCGGGCGCGACCTGGACCGGCGCCCAACGGATCGGCATGGCCCGCGTCGCCCGGGCAGCGCTCGCGGACAACGATCCGCTGCCGCCGTGGGTCAAGCCCTCCACCGTCGACGAGCGGGTGGCCGATCCCGACGTGGCGCCACACGTCGGCGATGCGGTCTATCGCTTGTCCCGGCACGCGGCCACCCTCACCGAGGAGTGGTACAACGACACGCTCTCGATGGCCGAGATGACGCCCGAGCAGTGGGTCGAGGCCATCGAGATCGTGATCGCTGTGGTCGCGATCGATGGATTCGCCAACGCCGCGGGCCTCACTGCACCCGAGCTCCCCACGGCTCAGCCCGGTCAACCGGTGGGCGTCGGCGAGGTCAACTCCAAGCCGGCCCGACACAACTGGGTGCCCGTTCTCCACGTCGAGGACGACGTCGACGGCTACTGGAACGGCATGCCGATGGTGGCCCCGGTGGTCAGGGCGATGTCCGGGGTTCCGTCGTCGCACCGAACGATGTTCGACCTGATCGAGGTCATGTACATGGGCGGGCCGGCGATGGCCGACATGGAGTGGTCCCGCGGGACCCTCGATCGGCGCCAGATCGAGCTGGTCGCTTCACGGCTTGCGGCCCTACGCGAGTGCTTCTACTGAACGGCGGCACACAGCGGCCTGCTCCGTGCGAGCGGCCTCGCCACCGACACAGACGTCGACCTCAGCCTCATCGCCGACGGCGGTGATGGCGAGGAGGGCCACGGTCAGGTACCCCACGCGGACCTGCTGACGAGGTTCGTCGACGCGGCCACCGGCACCGAGGGCGACCTCGACGCCGTGCGCCAGGAGCTCGTCGACGCGACCGATGACGCTTTCATGGTCGACGCGGCTGCAGTCGTCGGTGCGTTCGAGATGATGACTCGAATCGCGGACGGGACTGGCACCAGTCACCCGGCCCCGAGGATGGACGCGTTCGAGCCGGTGCGGGATGCCCTCGGCCTCGACGACTACCAGACAGCCCGGCTCGTCGCGGACTGACCTCGCTACTCTGGTCGCCATGATCGACCAGCTGCCGCGACCAGACATCACGATCGACGACAGCGCCATCACATGGCGCCAGTTCCCGGGCTACGAGGGCCTTTACTTCTGGGTCCTCGGGGTCAACGAGGAACGCCAGCAAGTGGACATCTACTTCCGCCTCGCCCCAGGAGCCCGGTGCCCTGGTCACCGCCACGTCGGCGCGACCGACACGCTCGTCGTCGAGGGCGTCCAGAAGACCTGGGAGCTCGTCGACGGTGACTGGCAGCTCGACCAGGTACGGCCGCCAGGCCACTTCAGCGCCAACGAGGGCGATCACCTGCACTCCGAGGAAGGCGGCCCCGAAGGCACCATCGTCCACTTGTCGATGACCGCCGTCGACGGGGTCATCTGGGAGACCTACGACGACATGGCCACCGAGCTCCTCTCGAAGACCACCGTCGAGGACTTTCGGCGCGCGCTCGAACGGCAGATTGCAGCCGTCGGGGCCCCGGCGTGATCGAGGTCCATGCCACCACGCCGCGCCTCGAAGCGGCGATGGCGCGCTACGGGATCAAGAACTCCACGGCGATTCGGGTCGACAACATCATCATGTTCAGCGGGCTGACCGGGCTCGACCTGGAAACGGGTGAGGCGGTTCCGGGAGGTCTGGAGGGCCAAGCCCGCCATGTTCTCGGGATCTTCGCCGACATCCTCGACGACCTCGGGCTGACCCTCGACAACGTCGTCAAGGTCAACTGCCAGCTCGCCGACATCGAGGACTTCGCTGTCTGGAACGAGGTGTTCCTCGACGTCTTCGATGCGCCGTATCCCTGCCGCACCACAACCGGTGCGCCGCTGGTGGTCGGCCTGATCGAAGTGGAGATCACCGCCTCGATCGAGCCGCGCCGCTGACCCGCTGTTCACCCCCGCCCCCTTCAGGAGCTCGCCGTGCCCTACGTGACAGACCGATTCGTCCATGACGCCGATGCGCACATCATGGAAACGCCCGAGTGGCTCGACGGATACATCGACACCTCGCTCATGGATCGGTACGAGCACCGGTCCTTCGCCGGGGGTGTCGGCGGGACCGGCGAGTTCGATGTCCAGCGCTTCTTCCAGCACGTGCGCGACCAACAAGCCGACCCCGGGTATCGCGCTGAAGACGCCGAGCAGCTCATGATCCGAAAGAACTGGGATGCCCCCGGTTCGTTCATCGCGGAGGACCGACCTGCGGTGCTCGACGAGCTCGGATTCCAGAGCCAGCTGATCTTCAACACGTTCGACAGCGAGTACCTCGAGCGGCTCGAGCACGGCACCGACCGCGAGCTGCTCGCCGGGGTCACGCGGGCACACAATCGGGCCATGCTCGACTTCACCGGAGTGGATCCTCGCTTGTTGGGGACGTGCTACGTGCCGCTGTCGGACTTCGATCTCGCCGCATCGACGGCGGGCGAGGCCATCGAAGCGGGGGCAGCAGCGCTTCTGGTCGCGTCGAGCTGTCCGAAGGGTCACTCGCCATCGCACCTGTCGCTCGACCCGGTGTGGGCGGCGGCCGAGGAGGCGGGCATTCCGGTGGTGTTCCACGTCGGTGGCGGTGGCCGGCTGATCAACCCCGACTACTTCGTCAACGGGCGCCCGATCCCGCCGGACTTTCACGGTGGTGGCGAGAATTTCAGGTCGGTCGACTACATGGCCATCCCGGGTCCGCCGATGCAGACCCTCGCCACGATGATCTTCGATGGCGTGCTGGAACGGTTCCCCGCTCTGAAGATCGGTGTGATCGAGCAAGGCGCGATCTGGGTTCCTGGCTGGATGCGGCAGATGGAGTCGGCCTTCGATGCCTTCAGTCGGCACGAGGAACGACTGCAGGCGTTGAGCCTTCGCCCGTCGGAGTTCGTACAGCGGCAGATCCGAGCGACGCCGTACCCGACCGAGGACGTCGGGTGGATCGCGTCGCAGGGCTGTGAGGACGTCGTGCTCTTCTCGTCCGATTACCCGCATGTCGAGGGAGGGCGCCGGCCGATCGAGCGCTTCGAACGCTCGCTGGGCGATGCCCCCGAGGCGCTCCGGCAGAAGTTCTACGCGGACAACTTCGCCGACCTGATGGGCAGCGCCCTGAGCTGATGTCCTAGCGATAGGACGCGGCCTGGATCCTGTAGAGCTCGGAATAGGACCCACCGAGGCGCATGAGCTCATCGTGGGTGCCGACCTCCGCCACCCGGTCGCCCGAGAGCACGACGATCGTGTCGGCCATTCGTACGGTCGAGAAACGGTGCGACACGAGCACCGTGATCCGCCCGTCGTCGGCGTCTCGTGACAGCTCGGCGAAGCGTTCGAACAGGGCGTGCTCCGTCTCGGCGTCGAGGGCCGATGTCGGCTCGTCGAGGACGACGAGCAGCGGTCGATCCCGCACCGAGCCCCGGGCGAGCGCGAGCTTCTGCCACTGGCCGCCGCTGAGATCGACGCCGCCCGGCCAGCTCGGACCGAGCTGGGTGCCCAGACCGTCGTCGAGTCGACCGACGACATCGGACGCACCCGCCCGCTCGACCGCGCCGGCCACGGCGGGTCCGTCGTCGATGCGCGGCAGGTCACCCACGCCCACGGTCTGCTGGGCGACGAACTCGAAGCGGGCGAAGTCCTGGAACGCACCCGCCATCCGCTCCCGCCACTCCTGCGGATCGATGCCGGCCAGGTCGGCGCCGTCGACTTCGATTCGGCCGGCCGTCGGCGTGTACATGCCGGCCAGCAGCTTGACGAGGGTGGACTTGCCTGCGCCGTTCTCGCCCACGACGGCGATCACCGACCCGGCCGGGAGCTGGAGATCGACGTCGTCGAGGACGAGGTCGGAGCTGCCGGGGTAGCGGAAGCTCACGCCATGCAGGGAGATCCCGTCGGTGAGCCGGGCCGGAACCGTCGCCTCTACCGGGCGGCGGCGAGATTCGACGAAGCGCTCCAACCACAGGAGCCGCTGTGAGCCCTGGATGAAGAAGCCCCAGGTGTCGATTTCGGTTGCGGCGGCGCTGATGTACGCGGTGAGGCGGGCACCCGCTGCGATGACGATGAGAGTGTCGGCCGCTCGATCCGGTCCTGAGCCATTGACGACCTCGACGATCACGAGCACGAAGGCCGTTGCGAAGATCGCCCAGGCTGCGGTCACCACGAGTGCGGAGCGCACCCGCGCCCGTTCCATCGGGCCGAGAAAGGCCTGCCACGCCCGGTCGCGAGCCTCGGCCACCGTCCGCGTGGCTCCTGCGACGCGAAGCTCCTTGGCCGACGGGGCCTCGGTCCCGAGCACGAAGAGGTGGCGGGCCAGCCTCCTCCCGCTCGCTTCGGCTTCCCACACCGACGACTCGGCTCGGCCTCGGCGCGCCGACGCCAGTACGGGTGGGACTGCCGCGAGGCCGAGGAGCAGCATCGCCGGCTCGACGGTGGCCAGAACCGCCATCACCACGAGCAGGCGGAGCAGCAGCCCGAGTGAGCCGAAGAGGGACAGGAAGATGTGGTCGAGGGTGAACACCTGGTCCCGCAGGATGGCCAGCCGATCGAGAACGGCGGGCCGCTCGTGCTGCTCGATTCCTGCTGCGGTGGCTTGGAGTCGGGCGACGTGCGTCTCGAGGGCGACCGCGAGGCGCTGTCGGAAGCGGAGGTGAAGGCGGTCGCCTCCTGCGGTGAGAACCCAGCCCCCAATCGCCGAGAAGGCCAGACCGCAGCCGGTGATGAGCAGGAGCGTCCGGTCCGGCTCGCCTTCGGACAGCGCATGAGCGAGCAGGCCGAGCCACAGCGCGAACAGTGCGTCGGGCAGCGCGGCCGCGAGCGTGATGCCGAGCGAAACCCAGAGCAGTGCCGGCTGGTAGCGGAATCCGAGCCGGAGGATGAATGCCACCGCAGCGAACCCGCCAGGGAGGTCATCGAGATCGTCAGTGGACTCCGGGGCGTCGGTCATGACAGTTTCACCTGCCCTTCGCCGTCCTCGTCGTCCTCCTCGAAGCGCGCCGCTTGGAGGTCGAACATCGTTCGGTATTGACCGTTGGCAGCCATGAGGTCGTCGTGGGATCCGGCCTCCACCACCTGGCCCTCGTCGATGACGACGATGCGATCGGCCCGCCGCACGGTGGAGAATCGATGCGAGATGAGGATGGTCGTGCAGCCCTCTGTGGCCGACAGCAACCGTTCGAAGATCTCCGCCTCGCCACGGACATCGAGTTGCGCGGTCGGTTCGTCGAGCACGACAACCCCTGCCCCGAGATGCACGGCCGCCAGGGCTCTGGCCAGGGCGATGCGCTGCCACTGGCCGCCGGACAGGTCCGTGCCGCCGGTGTACGCCTTGGACAGTGCCTGATCGAGCGCGGCGAGATCGCGAGCGCCCGCCGTTTCGAGCGCCGCGAGGAGGGCGTCGTCGTCGACCATGCCGGCGGCGCGGGCCGGAACGAGGTTGTCGCGGAGGCTGAGCTCGAAGCGGACGAAGTCCTGGAAGACCACCGCGACCCGGGCTCGCCATTGCTCGATGTCGAAGCTGCGCAGATCGACGCCGTCGATCTCCACCGACCCCGATGTCGGGTCGTAGAGGCGGCACAGGAGCTTGACGAGCGTCGTCTTGCCGACGCCGTTGCGGCCCACGATCGCGGTGGATTGACCGGCGGGGATCGTCAGATCGAGGCCCTCGTAGACCGGTGGGCCTCCGGACGGGTAGGTGAACGCCAGCTCCCGGAACCGGATCTCGTGAGCGGGCAGGCCGTCGGTTGGCTGGGGGCCCGGCGGATCGGGCGGCTCACTGAGGTCTCCTTCGGGTGCCATGCGCGCTGCGAGACCTTCGACCGCCTTCACCGGTGTGGCCGCGGCATCGAGCGCCCAGGTGAAGTCGCCGACAGCGAGCGCTGCAGCACCGATGAGTGCCTGCGCAGCCACGACGATCGCGTCGAGGGCCAGATCGCCGTCGGCCGTACGCAGGATCAACGGAATCAGAACGACTGCGTGCGCCGCCACGAGCACCACCAGCACGCTGACCAGCGATCGCTGGCGGAGCCGCATCGAGTTCCACTGCATGTCGAGGAGTCGCCTTCGCCGCAGTGCGAACCGGTCTACGACCCACTCGCCGAGGCCGAAGACCCGGACCTCTTTGGCCGGACCCGCCTCGACGGCGAGTCGGTAGGAGTAGTCGGCGTGGCGCTGCTCGGCCTGGACCTCCGGTTCGCTTCGGCCTTGCCAGAACGAACTCTCCCGGAGGAGCCAGTGGGTCGACAGCCACGCCGCGGCGATCACCAGTGCCCCCCACCAGGTGACCGTGGCCAGGGCAACGGCCTGGGATGCCCCGCTCAGGAGGGCGACCAGACCCGACGCGATGAAGCCCATCGACACCGAGATCGGTGGGCCGATGATCCCGAGGTCGAAGTCGCGGGCGTTGACGAGCTCGTCGGCCAGCTTCGGTCGCTCCAGATGGGCGATGCCGGGCGGATCGGACACAGCGCTCGTCAGTCGAGCCTGAAGGAGCCCCGATGTGCGGTCGCCGAGGATCGCCCCGACCTGGGTGTGGATCGGCGTCGCGACGCCGAGAATCGCGAACGAACCTGCGACGACGGCCAGCGAGGGCCCGGTCGGCGCCCCCGACTCGACCGCTCGCAGAAGGGCGCCGAGGCCGAGGGTGAGCGCGGCAGGGAGGACGCCGCGCACGATCACGAGACCCCACCACGCGACCGCCAGCGGCTTGCTCGTCTGCCAGGTGGCCCGTGCCAAGGCCATCGGCGCGCGGTCTCGAAGGAGTGTCTTGCCCGCGCCAGTCGCTGATCCCATCCTGTGAAAGGTGCCACAACAGTGGGACAGCGAGTCGCAACCGGTAAGACTGACCCCCACCAGCGACCGCCTCTGGAGGAACGGTGAGCGGACGACGGACGATGGTTGTCACACACGGCGCGTGGTCAGCCGGGTGGGTGTGGAAGAAGATGCGTCAGCGGCTCGCGCACCACGGCATCGATCTCTGGACCCCGACGTACACGGGCGTCGGAGAACGCTCGCACCTGGCGCACGCGGGGATCAGGCTCGATCTTCACATCCAGGATGTCGCGGCGGTCATTCGATACGAGGATCTCCGCGACGTGACGATCCTGGCCCACAGCTACGGCGGAATGGTGGGCACCGGTGTGTGCGACCGGAGTGCCCGATCGCGTGAAGGCGATCGTCTACCTCGACGCGTTCGTTCCCGAGAACGGCCAATCACTCCTCGATCTGGCCGGGCCCGTCGCGTCTGCTTCGATTCAAGAGCGCGCCGAGGCAGGTGAGGGCTGGCGGGTTGCGCCCAACCCGACTCCAGAGGACACGTCCGAGGAGGACATCGAGTGGATCTCCGGTCGCCGCGGGGACCAGCCGCTCGGCACTCTCACCCAACTGATTCGCCTGGTCAACGACACCTCGCACATCGAGCGCTCGTACATCTATTGCACCCGGGCGGCGACAGGTGATGTGTTCGGGCAATTCAGCGAGCGGGCTCGGGCCGATCCCGCCTGGGAGCATCGCTCCATCGATGCGAGCCACAACCCCCACATCACCTGCCCCGACGCGCTCACGGGACTCCTCCTCGAACTGATGTGACCCATGCGTCCAGGGCTGGGCACGGCGCGGCCTCCTGGCGTCATCGAAGCTCGCGCCACTCACCGGAGGTGGGGTCGAGGGCGAACGCGACACCGGCTGGCGGCCCTTCGAGATCGCAGTCGGGAAACCCTCCGAACAGAATCAGCTCGTCCCCGGTCCAGGTCAACGACGACAAGCCGGCCCCGGCCATCGGGCTCTCGCCAAGCGACGTCCACGCCTCATCCTGTGGGTCGAAGTGCCAGACTTCGGTCACGCCGGTCTGCTCGCGTGGCGGGGTGTAGAGCATCTTGGTTCCTCCGCCGAGCAAGACGACCCCGCCGTCGACCACTGCCATGTTCGTGGCCGCGATCGCCTCTGTCGGTAGCTCGTGGGTGCTCCACTGATCCGTCGAGGGATCGAGGACGTGAAGCTGGGACGGCCCGCCGTGTTCATCACCCGGCTGGTACAGCATGACCAGGCGATCCCGAGTCCATGCGAGGTCCACCGACCTCGAGGCCTGTTCGAATCGGCCGCGTCCTCGAGGGAGGTCTCGGAGCGGCGGGAGTTGAGTCCGAGTCCGAGTCGGGGTCGTAGCGAGGAGCGACGATCCGATCGTCGACTCCGGCGTAGTAGATGTGCTCGCCGTTCCACACTCCGCGCAACGGACCCTCCACAGCGGTGGGCTCGGTGATCGGTCGGCTGTGTCCGGTCGGGATATCGACGGCGAAGAACACGTGCCCGTGACCGAACTTCTCGCCGACGAACTCCCGGACGCTGGAGTTGACCACGATGAGGTCGTATCTGGACAGCCCCTGGTCGGACACGACCCACAGGCCGCCGTCGGCTGCCTCGGCGGCGCTGGCCTGGTGAAGCGGAAACCGGTCGGGCTCGCGGTCGTCGAGCCGAACCCGGACCGCCGACGGCGCATCGGCGGGAACCACGGTGAGACCTCCCATGATGACCAGCTCATCGCCCATCCAGACTGCGACGTGCCCAGCGCGCGGCAGGAAGGCGTCGCGACAACTCCCGAGCACGCGCTCAGGCCTCCGCACCCTTTCGAACAAGCAGGCGTCCTCGGTCAACCATGTGGTGACAGGCCCGGCCTCGAAGCGGACCGGACACTCAGGTTCGGAGCGGACGGCGAGCTCGACTCGGAGGTTGTAGGTCCGGCCCTGCCACTCCCACGGCCGGTCGAGCATGAAGGTGATCGACCGCAAGCCCGGCGACGTCCGCATTCCCTGAATCGAAGCTGCGCCGGTTGAGCGATGCGCGTCCAGCCAATCGCCGATGGACGGAAAGAAGTTCGGTCCGTCGGGGAGCGCAATCGGGTCGAAGACCGCCCCGTCCCCGACCCGATCGATGACCGGGGCGACATCGAAGGCGTTGATCGCGTCGGCGAGTTCCCACGCTCCGTCCGTCGAACCCGGTCGGAAATCGGGTGTCCCGTCACACACCGCTCCAGAGGAGACGTGCTCCACCGCCGGATGGTAGGCCGCAACCGCACGAAGTGCCGGGTCGTCGCGGTTGGCGAGCTCGGTTGCTGAAGAAACAGTCGGCGAAGGCGCAGACGGGCCAGGACTCGCGACAGTCGAAGCGGCAACACCTCTCCCCGATGTGGCTGGGGCCGAGTCTTGATCGGTTGACGGTCCTCCCGCCGGGCCGCCCTGGCACGCAGCGACCAGTACTGACGCTGCCAGAAGCCATCTGAGGCTCATATTCGACACGCCATCGCCCACCCCCGCCAGATTGTGTGCGGAGACATGATCTTCGCGCCGGCACATACCGTGATGCTCGAGGGTGCGGGATTGTCATCCACCTGCAACCGTTGCCCGGGAGACGGGCGTGTGCCGGCTGGCTGAGGGCGTGGAGAGCTACTCGCTGCGGAGGGCGGCCTCGAGGGCGGCGCGGCCCTCGTCGGTGTCCTCGGCAACATCGAGCACGGGTCGGAATTCGAGGATCGAACCGTTCTGGTTGAGAGCGACGGCGAGGTCGCGAGCCAACCCCTCGTCGAACGCACCGGCGATCACGGCGACGCCGTCGAACTCCGTCGCATTGATCAGCGGCGCGGAGACGACCCCGCCATCGAGCACGATGGCGACCTGGTTGCCGAAGTGTCGTGCGGCCATGGCGCCGAACGCTGCTCCGCCGTCGGTATCGAACTCGACGTCCACCAGCCACTGTTCTTGGAAGCGGGCCGATGCGTTGGCCAGTGCATCGCCGGTCACTTCGGCCGGCCCCAGGAGATAGAGCAGGCCGTCCGAGGCTGCGAACACGCCGCGATCGTCCTCGGCCATCACCGGATCGGCTCCGGTGAACTCGTACTCGACGACATCCTCGATCACTGCAGGGGAGTCGCTGGACGACGGGCCGTCCGCGTCGCCGCCGTCCGTGTCGCCGCAGCCGGCCCCGACGAGCACGATCCCGAGCCCGAGAAGCGCGGCCGCCCACCGCGACCTCATGACAGGTCCGGCATGTCGGTCGTGGGGCTCATCGACCAGTCCGGCCGCCGCTTCTCCAGGAACGACATCACGCCCTCGGCTGCGTCCGCTTGGCCACCGAGCCACGGAAGGATGCGGGTCTCGCGATCGAACATCGTCTCGGCTTCGTCACGTGCGTCTTCCCACATGAGCTTCTTGGTCACAGCGACGGAGACCGGCGCGGTGTTTGCGGCGACATCGTGGGCCCACTCGAGCGCAGCGGGAAGGACCTCGGCGGCGGGCATCGCCCGGGCGACGAGTCCCATCTCCTTCGCCTCGGCCCCGGTGAACATGCGGCCGGACATCAGCAGATCAGACGCGACCTGGCGTCCGACGATTCGTTCGAGAAGCCGGAGCGAACCGAGCTCGGGCATGATTCCCCGCCGCACGAACGCGAACTGCATCTTGGCGTCCTCGGCCACGAACCGGAGATCGGTCGTCATCGGGAACGTCATTCCCACGCCGATCGCGTGGCCGTTGATCGCCGTCACCACGGGCTTGGTGATGTCCCAGGGCATCGTCTCGGGAGTGCCCGCGACGTGCGTGTTGACCTCGTCGACGTTGCGGAAGGTGTCCTCACCGTCGCCCAGGTCGGCGCCCGCGCAGAAGGCTCGGCCCTGACCGGTGAGCACCACCACGCGAACCGCGTCGTCGGCCTCCGCGGCTTCGAGGGCCTGGCTCAGCTCGGACGCCATCGTTTCGTTCCAGGCGTTCATGCGCTCGGGGCGGTTGAGCGTGATGGTCATCACGCCGTCGTCGACAGTGGTGAGGATCGTCTCGTAGGGCATGTCTGAGGGGGCCATGGTCGAGAGGGTAGGTTGCGGCGCGTCCGGCTCGCTCGAACCGGACGCGAGGGGAGGGGCGGTGGAACTCGAGGGCAAGACCGTCGTGGTCACGGGCGGCGCATCGGGGATCGGAAGGGCCATGGCCGAACGTTTCGCGGCCGCAGGGTCTCGGCTGGTTCTCGCGGACGTCGAGCGGCCCAGGCTCGACGAGGCGGTCGAGGCGCTTCGTGGTCAGGGTCGCGAGGTCATCGGCGTCCCCACCGATGTGTCGGACCGCTCGCAGGTCCACGGTCTGGCGGATGCGGCGATCGAGACGTTCGGGGCCGTGGATGTCGTCTGCAACAACGCCGGTGTCGGGAGCCGTGGTCTTCCCATCGCAGAGCTGCCGATCGAGGACTTCCAGTGGCTTCTCGGCGTCAACCTGTACGGCGTCATCCACGGCATCGAGGCATTTCTGCCGCACCTGCGGGCCCAGAACGAAGGCCATATCGTCAACACCTGCTCCATTTCGAGCTTCCTGTACATGCAGGGCATGGGGCCATACAACGCCGCCAAGGCCGCCGTCCTCGCCCTCTCCGAAACGCTTCAGTACGAGTTGCAGGACGAGGGATCGGGCGTCGGCGTGTCGGTGTTGTGCCCCGGCTGGGTGCGAACCAACCTCGGCACCGCCGACCGCAACAGGCCAGAAGCGCTCGCGGTGTCCTTCACGACCGAACAGGCGGCCAAGGTCCAGGCCCGGCGCGAGCGCATCGCCGAGGTGTTCGCCCGAGACGGGATCGAGCCGGAGCGGGCGGCCGAACTCGTCGAGGACGCCGTGCGCACCGGCCGCTTCTACGTCCTCACCCATCCGGGCATGACCTCCGAGATCGAGCGGCGCTTCGAACGCATCGTTTCGGGTGACGAGCCGCAGGCGCCAGTACTGTGAGCGGCGTTGTGGGGGAGGGGGAGCTGTGGCGGAGCACTCGGTGAAGGTGATCGAGGTCGTCAGGCGGCGGCCTGGCATGTCGGTCGAGGACTTTCAGGACTACTGGCTCAACACCCATGGCCCGATCGTGAGCCGGCTTCCGGGCATGCAGCGGTACGTGCAGAGTCACGCCCGGCTGGGCGGCTACCGCAAGGGTGATCTGCCCTTCGACGGGATCGCCGAGGTGAGCTTCGCCTCGAAGCAAGAGCTCGCGGCGATTGCCTCGACGCCGGAGTTCGCTGCGGCCAAGGCCGACGAGCCCAACTTCATCGACACCGATGCGCTCGTGGAGATCGTCGTGGACGATGTGGTGATCAAGGATGGTCCGATTCCGGCGGACGCCATCAAGAACGTCGAGTTCGTCCACCTCTCGACCGCGATGACTCCCGAGGATGCCCACGCCTATTGGAGCGGGACCCACGGGCCGATCGCCGCGTCCATTCCGACGATGAGCCGCTACGTGCAGAGCCACATCCGGATGGGGGCCTACCGGGGAGCGGCCCGCCCCCGCTTCGACGGTGTGGCTCTCACCTGGTGGGATGGCATCGACGCCATGAGGGCCTCGGGGGAGAGTGTCGAGTACGCCACGACCCGAGCCGACGAAGCCAACTTCCTCGGCGACCCGCCCGAGGCCATCCTCACCACCGAACACGTGATCCTGGATCGAACATGACCGACACTGCAGACGCACCACCTTCGACCCCGCCGATGTCGGGATTCGCAACCCTTCAGCCGCCGACGTTCGCCAGCGTCGAGGACGAACGCACGCACGTGAAGCAGCGCCTCGCCGGCGTGTGCCGGATCTTCGGGCGTGCCGGCTTTTCCGAAGGGCTGCTCGGACACGTCACGGTGCGCGACCCCGGGGATCCCGAGCGTTTCTGGGCGAACCCGCTCGGGATCTCGTTCAACCGGATCCGCACGAGCGACCTCGTGCAGGTCGACCACGACGGCAATCTGACGGAGGGGGAGCGTCCGGTGAACCCGGTGGGTGTCCTGCTTCACTCGGCTGTGCACCGTGCCCGGCCGGAGGTCAACGCGGTGTGCCATGCGCACTCGACGTTCGGATCGGCGTGGTCCGCATTCGGGCGACCGGTGGCGCCGATCACCCAGGACACGGCGGTCTTTCACGGCGATCAGGCGATCATCCGCGAGCCGAGGGTCGCGATGGACAGCGCTGGGGCCGACGAGTTCGCCGCTGCGTTCGGGGAGGCGAAGGTGGGGATCCAGGTCGGTCACGGGATCTTCAGCACGGGGGCGACGGTCGACGAGGCGGCGTGGTGGTTCGTGAGCCTCGACAAGGCGTGCCATGTGCAGTTGCTGGCGGAGGCGGCGGGTGAGCACGAGAGATGGCCCGACGAAGCGGCGGCAGGGATGCGCGTCGGACTGGGCAGCCCGATGTTCGGATGGCTGTCGTTCCAGACCCTGTGGGACGAAATCGTCGACGACTGCCCCGATTTCCTGGAGTAGCCCCCCCGCCACTCTTCGTCCAGGGTCGCCCACCCACCGCGTCCACTAGGGGTCAGACCCGTGTCTGACCCCAATCGCAACATTTGCCTACCCTGTGCGCACGTTTCTCACCCAGCGCGCAAAAGTGCCACCCACCGCCCCCACTCGGAACGACCCACCACCCAGAGCGCGCACTAGGGGTCAGACCCGTGTCTGACCCCGTTGTGCGGTTGTGAGACCCCGTTGTGCG
>Ga0114932_10003194_pt1 | contig 16365 bp, 28 predicted proteins | sample 2SBtaG_2_FD_87286 | JGI IMG/M metagenome (GOLD analysis project Ga0114932, IMG submission 87286) | Deep subsurface microbial communities from Kolumbo volcano to uncover new lineages of life (NeLLi) - 2SBTROV12_ACTIVE470 metaG | ecosystem: Environmental > Aquatic > Marine > Volcanic ... | reverse complement strand
CTTGACTTTGTTATTATTATTTTGTATATTATATTGCAGGACTACATGCTGTATTGCGTTGTATAGCATCATTTATACAACTTACTACAATATACGAAATAAAACAATAGGCGTCAAGTGTTTTTTTCAATAGCGGGGCCCGTTAGCCCATACAAGGCCCGTACGGTATAAAAAAACGGCATTTATTTGCCGATTTCCCTTGACTTATATGGGGCTTATGTTGTATATTCAGATATGAATTAAAGATATAAAAGGTTGTGGCTAACAAAGGTGTGCGAAACTGGCGGGCTCCACAATAACGGTGGGTTAGTTGGATGACTACCTATTTGGAATCCAATCGTTAGTAACTGATGTAAGAGTTACCCTTAGTGGACAAGAGATGGTCTATGGTGGTTTTAGAGTTTCTACCAATTTGAAACTCTGGCCAGAAAAAAAGACTTGACAACGATAGGAATGCGTTGTATATTAACGATGAGTAGTGGTGATATAACTGCTTGGTTCGATTCCAGGAGGCTCAATAAATCCGTGAGATAAAAAAAATAATGCTCAATCAAGAAATAGAACACGAAGTAATGCAACACATATTGGCGGACCTACAGAGCGGTGTGTTGCTTCAGGAGCTGGACGACGCAACGTTAAAAATAATGCTGCAGGAGATATGGGAGATGCAGGACCAGTATAAGCGAATGGGAGTTATAATTGGGATAAGCTAGGTACCCCGGGTAATTAGTCGTGAATCCAAAAAGGTCTGTCAATATGACAGAGCTCAGACTGGTTTCCATATCGAGGTCAGCTTTTACACTTATGGGATTTAATAAACTTATGTATCACAAGTGATAGACAAACAAACAAAAAGACTTATTTATGTGATGCTTCCCAAATGGGTAGCATTAATTATTTTATTAACCTTTATTCTTTGGAGAACCCTATGATTATAAAGCATATAAAGTTCCCTGTGCGTATGGAGCTAGATGACCCTTTTGATAGTATTAGCACTTTAGTATTGCAGGACTTCTGTTCTAATGCATGGCGTAACTGGTCCGGTATACTATATCATAATGATAAACAATTAGAACTATTCAACACGCTAGATTACAAGAAGTGGGACAGGTTCGGTAGACCTTACGAGAAACCTAAATCAGCTTACGTTGAAGAGACTAAACATTTTGCTGACGACTTTCACGAGGGTATATCATAATGATTGAATTCTTGATACTTATATGTGTATTTTGCTTTATCAGTGCAGTAATCTTATTAGTGAGTAACGAATGAAATTTCTTTTAATACAATTATACGCGATGAACAGAAGTCAACCCATAGTGGGATTGAACGATATAGAGGTGCAATGGTCCAGTTGTAACCTAGATGGGTTACCGCCAGAACGTGTTGGTTCACGAGGTGGTACTCCAATCATGAATGATGTGGGTAAACCATCACCAGGACAGCGTGATAACTTACCTGAAGTCTTTATGGATACGCTTGGTAGAGTGCATCGTATAGAGGACATATACTCGGTTAGGTCAAGTCAATGAGAAAACGATTCAATAAACTATCCAGGGAACATTGGGGTGTTAAAACGGGTGATGCATTTAAAACTATTAAACATCATCACGAAGTTAGTGGTGATTTAGAACAGGGTACCGAACTTATACTGGATAGTATTGCTCACTTCCCAACTCTATATAGGTTGAAAGACACCGACGGGAAGATATGGACATTACCTGTACATTCAGTAAAACGAATCAAGACACGATGATGAAAAAAAAGCAGCAAAATTTTTTTACATTATGGGATTTGATACAGATACTTATTATAAAGATGTTACATTCAATCAAATTTAGAATAGGTCTATTTTTCTATAAATTTCATTTACATCGTATTATCAAACGAGGTGATTGGGGACGCAAATGAAACAGAATCAATTTGGTAAATTAGGACCTCCAAGTACAGATTTTATTTGGGGTGATTTTATTGATGAATCTGTATGTGATGGCGTTATCGATTACTTCAACACACAAGAAGAATTAATTAGACACGAAGGTCGAGTAGGTAAGACTAACAAAGACGATACTGATATAGATTTAGAATACAAAGAATCTATTGATGTGCCTATACCATCTCAAATTATCGCACCCGAAGTGGAAGCCTACAGAACTGCTTTGAAAGAAGTTCTTTACAGATATCACAACAAGTTTGCCTTTTCAGATACTGGTGACTTTGGTATGACACAACCTATGCAAATACAATGGTACCCACCCGGTGGTGGTTATAAAGTTTGGCATACTGAGCGTGTAAGTTCAGATACTTGGTGTGTGTATAGACATTTAGTGTTTATGACTTTTCTCAATGATGTACAGGATGGCGGTACTGAGTGGTTTCATCAAAAGAAATATGTCCCTGCTAAAAAAGGGTACACCGTTATATGGCCATCTGATTGGACTCACACACATAGAGGTAGAGTAACGGATAAAGAGAAGATGATAATCACAGGATGGTTCTCTTTCGTATGAAGCCAAAATTTAAATTAAAAAAATCACCAGTAGATACAATCATAGTAGATTTAATACTGGACCATTACAATATACAATCATTAAGTGGACGTAGGGAGAGCTTATCAGGTGATGAGTTCAATCAACTCTGCGAAGATGCAGAAAAACTTTATTATAAACAAGTGTTAATAACAGAAGAACCAGGAGTAGCATAATATGAACATTGGATATGCGTGTCAAAACATGGAACTATCTAATTTAGGTAAAGGTAAACGAGTTACTATGAATCGTAGTTGTATTAGACGTACATACGATGATAAGGGCGTGGACTATATTTCAGAACTTACATTAAAGAATGCGTATGATTTAGAAAAACTATTGCATTGGAACGAGGAACACAATATCAAGTTCTTCAGGCTTTCAAGCGATATATGCCCTTGGGCTTCAGAGTTCGATATGAACACAATGAAAGATATAAAAGAAATCAAACAAGTCTTAGCGCGCGCTGGCGCTTATGCGCAAGCGCACTCTCACCGCCTCACCTCCCACCCCGGTCAGTTCAACGTGTTGTGTTCACCTACACCTCGAGTTGTAGAACGTAGTATTATTGATTTGGGTATTCACGGTACTATATTTGATTGGTTAGGTTTACCACGTAGTCCTTATGCCAAGATTAACATTCACTTGGGAGGAGCCTACGGAGACAAAGAAAGTTCAATGGAAAGATTTTGTGAAGCATTCAAACGATTACCTGATTCTGTCAAAACAAGATTGACGGTTGAGAATGATGACAAAGCAAGTATGTATTCAGTTAAAGACTTATATGAAGGTGTTCACAAAAAGATTGGTATACCTATTGTGTTTGATTATCATCATCATAGGTTTTGTGATGGTGACCTTACAGAAAGAGAAGCTTTAGAATTAGCTATGTCAACGTGGCCAGAAGATGTTATACCGGTCGTTCACTATTCTGAATCAAGACAGCTAGAAAAAGAGGACCCTAAACTTAAACCACAAGCTCATTCAGATTATATTTATGATTATATCGATACATATGGTAATGGTGTTGATATTATGATTGAGGCTAAAGCTAAGGAAAAAGCATTATTACGATACAAAGAATTGTGGCATAATGGCTAAGGACAAAGATAAACCAGATAATGTAGCTGATAATCCAGGATTGTTACCTTATGCTTCTAATGTAGGTGCACCAGTAATCAAACCTGATGATGTAGTGTCTTGGAAAAATGAAAAGGTTACAAAAACAAATCATTACTTTGAAACTAAATACAACGAGATAAAAGAAGAGTATCGAAAGTTAATTGAAGCATATGAATGGAATAAATTAGTTTATAAATCTGAGTTTAGTTTTGAACCCGTCAAAGGTGATACATACTATTTATATCAAAGAGATAATGGTACGTTATTTTTAAGTTTAATAGAATCTTGGGCTTGGGGTAAATCAAAACTAAGAAATGAAAAACCAGTATTTATCGGAGCATTTAGATTAGATTCAAATGACAAATGGGAGAAAATGAATGAAACAACTCATAGCAAATAGACTACCACCTGGAGACAGATGGGTTTTGGTAGAGAGTGAAAGTGATATAGTTTATGGCAGTCTTACTGATTGTTTAAATCAAATATACGTAGTACATAAGGCTACACAATTTGTTGTAGATGCTAAAAAAGGTAACGTATACATAGAAGATGGTGAAGAGAAACCACAACCAGTTAAGAAGTATAGTTTGTATGGAGAAGAACTTTAATGCGTAAATCTAAAAAAACTATTGTATATTGGGCTCCAGTGTGGGACTTATTGGAAGACCCTATAGATTGGAATATGCTTTATCCTGAACCAGAATGTTTATTATCAGTTATGTTAAGAGATAAAGTTCAAAGGGTAGGTGATGATACTGATAAGATGAGACCCAATGTGTCAGCTAATCATAATATGTTTAGATGTCCTGCAGTATCTAATGTTACGAAAAATACTTTTTTATTAAAGAATCCAGTAGAGACACATATACAAATTGACCCTGTAAATTGGGATAAAAAAGCACCAGAAGGACTTACACCTGAGTTAGATAATAGTAGAATCAGAATACTTAGTAAAAATTGGATACAATGTGATATAGTACATCAATCTAATTTATCTGATTGTACTTTATTTGCATATGGTTTGAGATGGATATTCTTTACAGAAGATGATAGTATGAATATGAATTTAACTTCACCCTGGTTTACTAACTCACCACATTTGAAATATGGTGCCGTAGTACCTGGACAATTTGATATTGGTAAATGGTTTAGGTCAATCGCATTAGAATACAATGTGTGGCCAAATGATAGTAACAATGAATTTAAGATATTAGCAGATGAGGTCGTTGGTAGTGTTAGTTTCGATACACCAAACGATATTGAATTAGTTAGATTTGAAATGAGTGAATCATTAATTAAATATTCAAGAGCAACAGCAAGTTCATCTTCGTGGTATTCAAATGTACCATTACTTAAACGTTACAAGATGTTTGAAGAAGCTAAAATGAAACGTTTAATTTTAAAAGAAATTAAAAAGAATATAGTATGATTGATTATATAGCGGCAATCTGTATAATTAGTATAACGATATGGAGAATTTATAAATTTTTAAATGAGAAATAAAAATGATTAAATATAAGATTGTAGTTCCGTATGCTACAAAAACAACAACACTACTTTATAAAAATTATTATTGGAGTAAATAATGAAAACAATGAAATACTTTTCAGCAACTTGGTGTGGACCGTGTAAACAATTCAAACCAGTTATGACTGAAATAGCAGGAGAAGGTCATTCAGTACAATTTATCGATGTAGACCAATCACAGGATGTAGCAACTAAATATTCAGTTCGTTCTGTACCTACGGTCGTTATAGAAGAGAACGGTGTAGAGGTAGATAGATTTATTGGTGCTGTACCAAAACAACAAGTATTGGATAAGATATTATAAATGACTAAATTAGCAATGTCTTTATTGGCAACGGTTGTAATTAATATATTTGTGTGGATACAAATGAATGGTCAGTTTATAAAAGGAGCTCCTGCTTGGTTAAGTTCCAAGGCTTTAATATTAGCAATGGGTGCACCTTTAGGGTTATCTTTTTGGTATGCTACTAAATGGTCTTATGAACACTTTGGTTATACTTGGGGTTATAGATTGACTGGATTTGGTTTAGGTACGATTGTATTCGGGATAATGTCCTGGATAATATTAGATGAGATACCTACACTTAAAACTATGATATCTTTAATGTTAGCTGCGGCTATAATTTTAATACAAGTGAGTAACGTAATAGAATGAAAAAGATATATTGGTTATTTGGAGTATTAACTTTTGTGATAGGACAACCTTTACTATTCTATCAACTTGAATTAGGTCTAAACATCTTATTGGGAATGTCAGTACCTATAGTTATGAGTTATATTAATTTAGAAGTAATTGAGTATTTATCTAAAACAAAAGGAGCTGTTACGACACTTGGTTTCAATATGATACAATTTATTACTAAATCTATATTTATGGTTGGAATGACATACCTTGGAGTTGCTGTATTGAATTTAGATTTTCGTATTTATGTTCCTTTACTATCATTTACTTGGTTTACGTTTCACGTATTAGAAGCTTTTTTCACACAAAAAATAATTGAGAGCTCATGGAAATAAAAGAGTTTAAATCTTATAACGCAATGTGTCAACTTGTAGCCTCTAACATACGAGATTGTGTTAAAAGGCATAGTAATCCAGTCTTAGGATTAGCCACAGGTTCAACTCCTATAGGTGTTTACGAATTACTTTCTAAAATGCGTAATACTCATTTCAATAATACTATCACCTTTAATCTTGATGAATATAGAGGTATCAATCACAACCATCGTCAATCGTATCATTACTTTATGAGAAAACATCTCTTTCAATATCATAACTTTCAAAAAAATCATTTTCCAAATCAAAGTAATTTACATAAATATGATACTATGATTAAGAACACTGGTGGTATAGATATTCAGATACTTGGTATAGGAACAAACGGACATATAGCATTTAACGAACCGGGTTCTAATCGTCATTCGAGCACAAGGATAGTCGACTTAACTGAAAACACAATCAATGATAATAGTAGATTCTTTGACCCACTTGAACCTATTCCTATACAAGCATTTACAATGGGAATGTCAAGTATTATGGATGCTAAAAAAATATATTTGATGGCAAACGGAAAACATAAAAAAGATATATTAGAAAAGGCTTGTTATGGTGATATCACACCAGAGATACCAGCATCTTTCTTACAGAAACATAAAAATGTAGAGGTGTTATATTGTGATTGACAAAATAATGATTGTGTCTCACCCTGATGATGAGGCATTGTTTGGTGGGGCTGAGTTGTTATCTCACCCTGATGAATATAAAGTTGTAGTATTAGATGAATATCATAATGATATTAGACGGAGAGAGTTCTTAGATAGTATGAGATTTATTGGTATCCACGAGTATGAACATTGGACTGGATTTAAAGGTAGAGAAGATTATTTCAGAGAGAAACTTATATATGAATTACTGAGAGTATTAAGGGAAAGAGATTATAAAAAGATTGTAACACATAATACTAACGGTGAATATGGACACCCAAGACACAGAGCTTGCCACGATGTATTATCACACTTACGACCTGAGAAGTTGTGGGTGTTTGGTAGAGGTAAAAAATTAGATGATACGATGATTGAAAAGAAGAGACAATTATTAGATTGTTATCGTAGTCAAAAAGAAGTGTTAGAGTGGTTCAATCCTTGGCACGAAACTATAAGGAAGTTTAAACGTTGAAAGGTTGGATATTTACAACCCAAGATAGTCCTTCTTATGAAACTAAACGTTTAATAGAATGTTTTAAATCAGAAGGTATCGATTGTCATTATGTTCACCCTAACCACGTAGACATTTATATTTCACGTGAGGATAGAAAATCAGTATTAGTAGAAAATGAATACACGTCTATACCAGATTTTGTTATACCACGTGTTGGGTCATCAACGACCTATTATCAAAAAGCTGTTTATCGACATTTAGAACGAATGGGTGTATTGTTTATTAATAGTTCAGATTCGATTGATAATGTAAAAGATAAACTCTACACAATGCAAATATTAGCATCACACAATGTACCACATCCTAAGACTATGTTAGTTAGAAATCCAGTCGATGTAGATTATGTAGAGAAGAGAATTGGTTTTCCTATTGTAGTTAAGTCATTAAGTGGTACTCACGGAAAAGGTGTTTATTTAGCAGAAAATAAAAAGAACTTTTCACAATTAATGGATATGATGGAACAATTCAATGATAGATTTAATATTATATTACAAGAGTTCGTAAGTGATTCACATGGTAAAGATATTAGAGTTGTTGTAGTAGGTGGTAGAGTTATCGGTGCTATGAAACGAGAATCAAAGGATGGAGATTTTAGAGCTAACATAACTCGTGGTGGTGGAGCTAAACCTGTAGAAGTTGATGAACAGATGGAATACTTAGCATTAGAATCTACTAAATTGTTAAACTTAGATATTGGTGGTGTCGATTTGTTATATGACAATGGTGGTTATAAAATATGCGAGGTCAATTCATCACCAGGATTTTATGGTATGGAAAAATATACTGATATAAAAGTTTCAGAGGAAATAGTAAGTTATGTCAAATATAAAATAGGAATCGAATAAGTTATAGGATGAAAGAGGAAACAATATACAATAGACCAGATAACCAGTTGATGGTTAAAACGAATGGTGATTTGATTTATATTATATGTAATGAGGAATCCCAACAAGAAGAAGTTACGAAAAGAATGGTCAATGATAATTGTATATTAGAAGATTATGAAGTATGGGAAGATGAACAAGTCATATTAACATTTAGAGTATTAGATAATTATGAATTAAAACCTGAGTTGAATTGACGCCGCTATATTATTCTCTTTCTACTTACTTTAAACATCGTAGATAAGTATCGAGCACATACAAAAAAATGAAGAAGTATTTTTTAAAAGATATAAATAAAATTGATTTAAAGGAATATAATCGTATATTCGAAATAAATAAAGATTGTGATTTTACGCATTATGTAGATAATGACGATGATTATGAATATTGGATTATAGAAAACTTTTTAGTTAATCCTGAAGAGGTAAATGAATTTATATTAAATAACTTCATTCACATAGAACGAGATGGTAAACTAAATCCATCACATCATCCTGCTGAACAAATATCGTTTCCTCAATTTACTTTTTTTAATATCAAAGAGTATCTATTTGATGTACTAACTAAAAAAATGATTGTACTAAAAACATTTGAAGATTTTCACGGTGAGTTTGAATCTAAACAAGAACGTTTGACTTATTTAGATGGTAGTTGGGACACATATAGTAATTTAGCATACAAGAACGTAAAAGTTGAAAACAGAAACTTTGAACCTCACAATGATACATTTTTATTAGCTTTCAATTTATTTTTAACTCACAATGCAGTAGGTACAAATTTATATAAAAAAAAGTATGGTAATCATCTAATAACATCTGGTATGTCAGGTTTCGCTAAGTTCGGTAAAGCTTTCACAAATCATATGGAAAGATATATGATAGAACGAGAAAAAGATTCTTTTGTAAGTGAACAATGGATAAATGTATCAGAAACAAAAGATTGGTTAAAATATCATACGATACCAGGAAAGTTTAATTCAGTCTCTATATATCGTGGGACTAACTATCATTCACCTAACTTAACCGGTCTTACTGAAGATAATGAAATACGACACAATTTAGTTTTCGGGTATAATCCGTTAAGTCTTGATGAAAGAGAATTCGACTATCAATCAGAATTAAATAAATGGGAATGGATATAATAATGAGTAATAATCCTTATAAAAAAAGAGGAACTTATGACACACTTGGTTGGTATAAAGACCAAATATGTAGAATGAGTTGGGACGAGATACTTGAAATAATGGAAACAAGAATCAAGAATGGTTCGTGGGAAAAGTATCTTGAGAGCTTAGGAGGTAAACCACCTCACGTAATTAAACACGATTATTTAATCGAACAAATGAAAAAAAAGACTTGACTTATATATAAATTATTTCGTATATTCAGTATATGAACGAGTGTAAAATATGTAATAGTGAGTTAGATAAACAACGAGCTCACTTAGGTTATACAGAATGTTTAGATTGTAGTGAAGTTGAGGCTTACTCAGCTCATACGGTCTATCCTCACAAGACAGGTGGTTATGTTCAACCTGTAAGTAAGACTACATCAAACAACTTAAAACGTTTAGATAGACGAAGTACAGGTAATGTTAGAAAGTATAAATCTGTAGGTGGTAATTGGGACAAATGGTTAGAACAATATTATCACAACTTATACAATCCTAAGCCTGAGAAAAAAGTTGTCAAAGATATTTGTACTATTAAACATTTAGATTATGACACATTATATAATAAGACTATTATTTATTATAAAGAAAATGGTTATCAAAACACTATAAAGTATTTAAAAGAATTATATAGTAAAGATAAAATTAGTATGACACACAAATCTAAAATTATCAATGAATTGAATGGTTGGGAAGTTTTACCTAAAAGACTAAGAAAGTGGGCTATAAAAATATGATTAATATAGATGAGTATAAAGTAAATTCTATTTTTGAGGTCATACCTAAATCTTGGTTTCTAAAACAAACATTTAAAGAAGAATATTTAGAAAGTGGTAATTGTTATGAAGTATATTATGCTTTAGGTAACTATTACAAACCAAAGACAATATTAGAGATAGGTGTCTTGTTTGGTTACAGCGCAGGAGCATTAATTTTAGGTGCAAAAGATAGTATTGAACGATTTGATGGTTATGATATAGATTGGTATAGTAGGAACACATATGCTCTTAAAGGAGATGATAATAGTTTAGATAGTCCTAACTCAATACCAATAGATACAGAAATAGAATATGAGAATTGGAGTTCTAATAAAATAGCATATTATAAGTTACACGAATTAATTGTATCTAATTTTGGTGAAGAAAACAATTTAGAACTAAATATTATGTTAAAAGATACTCAACATTTAAACTATTTAAACAATTATTATGATATGATTCACATAGATGGAGCTCATCCAGCTAAAGAAAAACAACACGATTTATATCTAACGGTAGGTAGGTGTGATGTCGTAGTAATTGATGATTATGATTTTGTACCAACCACAAAACAAGTTGTAGATGAGTTTGTTAAACGTAATAAAAATGCAATACAAAATACAATATATATACCATCATTCAGAGGAACATACGTTATTGAATATAGTAAATAATTTGAAAAAAACAGCACTTTTTTGCCGATTTTACTTGACACGTATTGGTTTTGCACCGTATATTCATATATGAAAAAGAGAGAAAATATGAAAGATTCGACATTTAAACACTTTAATCCTATGAAACTTCGAGAGAAATACACTGCGAAGAAGAGTAATAACAATTATTCTTCTTTCTGGATGGACAACGATTGGGATACTCGTAATACTTCTATCTTTGATGATGAGGATATTGATAGTAAACCTAAAACTGATTTAGTCGCTCTCGCTGGTTATCGTAGAGCTATCGCAAACTTTGTTACTATCGTAACTGGTGAATCTGATATCAAAGTAAATTTCAATACTCACGGTGATTCTTATACTGATGGTAAGGTTGTTACTATCGGTTCTAAGTTAGATGATAAATTATTTGACCCTTCAGTTGGTTTAGCTCTTCACGAAGGTTCACATATCAAACTTTCAGACTTTGACTTCTTAAAAAATCTTGAGTATGAAGTACCTCAAGAATACTTCGATAGAGGTGAGAAAAAAGGTTACAATAGGATGGAAGTTTTAGGTCACATTAAAAATTTACTCAACTACGTTGAGGATAGACGTATTGATAATTTCGTCTTTACTACTTCACCTGGTTACAAAGGTTATTATCATTCAATGTATGAAAAGTATTTTTACGCTAAGGTTATTGATAAAGCTCTTTTATCTGATGAGTACACGGATGAGAATCTGGAATCTTATATGTTTAGGATTATCAATCTTACTAATAAAAATACTAACTTAGATGCTCTTGATGGTCTCAGACAGATTTGGAAAATCATAGATATCAAGAATATCGGTGTGATAGGAAATACAAAATTAGCTTTCAATGTTGCTCTTAGTGTTTATGATATTATACTTAATAACTTACAAGATGGTATTGAAGAAACTGATGAACGTACTGGTGAGACAAGTACTAAACCTAATGATGGTTCTGGTAGTGATACTGGTGATGAAGGTAGTTCAAAGACACTTTCCGATGAAGAGTTCGATAGACTAAAAGATGCAATGTCTGAAGGTGATGTAAAACAAGGTCATTCAAAAGGTAGTGATATTCAACTTACTGATAATCAGAAAAAACAATTAGAGAACGCTATCAGAAAACAAGAAAAGTTTATGAATGGTGATATTCAAAAAAAGAAGGTTTCTAAAAAAGAATCTAAAGAATTACAGAACATTGAAGCCGCTGGAATGACTTATGAGGACGTAGGTAAAGATGTTGGTTGGGATAAAAAACCTACTAAGTGTTTAGTTGTTAGAAAACTAACCAGAGACTTGATTGAGGCTAGTAAAGATTACGATGGTGGGTTGAGTGTTTTATCACCTTACAAATATAGATGGAGAAGTAATGATGATGACGTTACTGGTTTTGTAGAGGAAGGTATTAGACTTGGAACCGTTTTGGGTAGAAAACTTCAAGTTAGAGGTGAATCACGTGAAACTAAGTGGACAAGACTTGATAGTGGTAAAATCGATAAGAGATTGATTGCTGAACTTGGGTTTGGTAATGAAAGGGTTTTTAATACTTCTTTTGTAGAATCTTATTCAGATGCTTTCTTACATATTTCAGTTGATGCTTCTGGTAGTATGAGTGGACAGAAGTGGGATAACACAATGACTTCAGTTGTAGCGATTTGTAAAGCTGCTTCAATGATTCAAAACGTTGATGTGGTTGTTTCAATCAGAAGTACTCATTGTGTTGGTGGTTACAGAAGTAGAAATAATACTGATGTCCCTCTTATCTTGATTGCGTATGATTCAAGAGTTGACAAGTTTACTAAAGTAAAAAGTATGTTTGGTCATCTTAGAGTTGCTGGAACTACTCCTGAAGGGTTGTGTTTTGAAGCGATTATGGATGAAATCATTCCTACTACTAAAGATAGAGATTCTTACTTCTTAAACTTTTCTGATGGGATGCCTATGTTTAGTAATAATGATGTAAGTTACTATTATGATGAAGCTCACAATCACACCAAGAGAATGGTTAATGATATGAGAACAAAAGGTATCAAAGTATTGAGTTACTTTATTGGAGATTCAGATTATGAACGTGAGGAAACAATGGGTGCTTTCAAAAAAATGTATGGTAAGGATTCAGAGTTTGTTGATGTAACTTCTGTTATGTCTATTTCAAAAACAATGAATAAAAGGTTCTTACAAAAATAATGCAAGATATCTTATATTTAAAAAATAACCTAGATAAATTAGTTCAAAGTATTATTTCAGTAGCTTTATTGACTGGTTTATTACCTTTAACACTTTATATAGCCAGAATAATAAATTGAAAATAATTAAAAAAAGACTTGACGCGTATGGTATTTTGTTCGTATATTTAGGTATAAGAAATGAGAGAAAAAATTCAAATTGATAAAAAAAGGAAAAATAACAATATGAATAAAGTTGTTGTAAAAATAGAGATGTCGGGTAACCGATATAATGCTTTCGATTCTGAAGGTAAGAAATGGACTTCAGAAATTGGTACTGGTACTCGTAAGGGTGCTTACGAAAAGGGTATGGCTCTTGAACGTAGGATTAGTAAAACAAATGGTAATCCGTATTGGTGGAAAGTTAATATGAGTGAATTTGAGGCTTCTTCAATTCCAGAGTTTGATGTATCTTCAGTAGAGATACCTTCTGACCATGCAGAAGTTCTTAATTTTATTCACGATTCATATAAACTGAAACCTAAAGGTTTAGTTATGAAAGAACTAAAATGGAAATATCTTGTTAGGTCTGCTGTTCGTGGTAAAAATATTCTAATGACTGGTCCTGCTGGTTGTGGTAAAACTATGGCGGCTAAGTCATTGGTTAATTCACTTGATAGACCTGACTTCTACTTTAATTTAGGAGCTACTCAAGACCCTAGGTCTACTTTGATTGGTAATACTCACTTTGATAAAAAGAAGGGTACTTACTTTTCTGCTTCGTTATTTGTAGAAGCTATTCAAACTCCAAATGCTGTGATTCTACTTGATGAGTTATCAAGAGCGCATCCAGATGCTTGGAATATCTTGATGACGGTTCTTGACCAAGGTCAAAGATATCTTAGATTAGACGAGGCTGATGGTTCTGAAACGGTAGAGGTAGCTGATGGTGTTACTTTTGTAGCGACAGCTAATATAGGTAATGAGTATACTTCGACAAGAGTTATGGATAAGGCTTTGATGGACAGGTTCATTATTGTTGAGATGGATGTCTTAACTGATGAAGAGGAACACGGGTTGTTACAATATATGTTTCCTCACGTTGATAGTGATTTATTAAAAGCTGTTGCTGAGATATCTCATTTAACGAGAACTGAATCAAAGTCTGATGCTGGTAAAATCAGTACTGGTATCTCGACAAGAACTTCAGTTGAATTGAGTGGACTACTCTATGATGGTTTCGGTCTTGATGAAGCGGCTGAGGTGACGGTTTATCCTCAGTACTCTGATGACGGAGGAGTTGATTCGGAGAGAACTTTTATCAAACAGCTTGTACAGAAGTATGTTTCAGATGGTTCTTCAGATGACTTGTTTAACGAAGAGGAAATTGAATCAAACAATGTCGCTGCCTAACGACAAAGTAATTAATAGACCAACTTGTTGCAATCGAGGTTGTGATAGGTTGGTCCATTTAATTAATTACTCAGCTACTGGTACACCAAAGTACAGACCTTACTGCGGTCAATGTCATTTAGCTACAATGGGTAAGAAACCTTTTATGGAGGGTGTTGTCCCTATTAAGAAAACTTATTGTGAAAATAGTGATAATAGATTAGGGTTCATTTGTGCTACTGAAGGTCAACAACTACATTCGTGTATGTTAGATATGGACCATATAGATGGTGACCACTATAATAATATAGAAAAAAATATTCAAACTTTATGTAAAAATTGTCATTCATATAAAACTAAAATGAATGGCGATAATAGAACAGGATGGTAAAATGAAAATAGGAATCGATGTAGATGGTGTATTAAGGGATTTTTGTGATGGACTAACTAAAGTAGTTCTAAAACATTATCCTGAATATATGAAAGATGATTTTGTAGAAATCGATAATTGGAAATTAGAAAACAATTTTAATTGTACTAAAGAGGATTTACAACAAATATATTGGTATGATTATGCTCATACTATTATGGCAGATGGAGCTCCTATGTATGGAGCTATAAAACAAATGTATGATTTGTTTGATTGGGCTGAAGAAAAAGGTCATAGTCTCGTTTGTATAACTTCTCAGAAGAATCATGCTAGACATCATACATTAGCATGGTTAGCCAAGTATGGTATGAATTTTGACACCGTATATTTTAGAAAAGGTTGGCAAAAATGGCAAGTCGATGTTGATTTTCTCGTAGATGATTCACCTAGTAACTTTGATAATTGGGTTAGAGGTCGTGGGATGCAATATGGGTTTATCTTAATGGATGCACCTTATAATCAACATTGTAAATCAGATTACAGAATTAATGAATTAAAACAAATCAAGGATATAATATGAGTAAAAAGAGTAAAATTAAATCTAACTTAGATAAGAATATTTTCGAATCTTATAAAAAGGTTATTGATAGTCGTATGAAAGCCGGTAAAGATGTAACTCGTTTAGTTGAACGTTTAAATCTTTTGATGGCAACTAATCGATAAAGATTTCTCTCACCGAAGTAGGTCGGGGTTTTTCCTTTCCCCCCGGCCTATTTTTTAACATAGGAGTAAAGAATGGATAAAAAATTATGGCATGGTTATGCTAAATATTTAGTATTAGCTGATGATTCTAATGGTGAATTAAAAGCAAACTACGAAAACTATTTAAACTTTAAACAAATTAAAGATGTTATCAATAATATTGCATATGCAGATAAAAGTACTTATTCGTATGAAGGCGATATTTATACACGTAAGATAACATCTGCTGATGCAAAAACTATATTAAGTAATATAAGTGATTGTAAATGGAATGAAAAAACTGGTTTGATGTTATCTGTTGCAAATCAACTTAAATTAAGGATTTAAATCCTTATGGGAGAAATTATGTGGGTAAGAAACTTGATGTACGAGAGTATGAAGCAGAACTAATAAAGGTTTTAGATGGTGATACAATCGATTGTTTTATTGATTTAGGTTTTGATTTAAAGATTAAAAAACGTATTCGATATATGGGTATCGATACTTGGGAAAGCAGAACACGAGATTTAGATGAAAAGAAAAAAGGTCTTGCAGCAAAAGCAAGAAATAAAGAACTACTTGAATCAGGTAGATTCAAACTCAAGTCGTTTGGTACTGGTAAGTTTGGTAGAGTATTGGGTGAAATATTTGTCTCACCTGAATACGTGGGGAATCATATTACTGAGTGTATTTCTAATCCTGATAGTGGAATCGATTTATCGGCTGATGGGTGGGTAAGTGTGAATGATATCTTGATTGAAGAAGGACACGCTTACGATTATCATGGTGGTAAGAAAAAAGATTT
>Ga0114932_10003193_pt1 | contig 16369 bp, 29 predicted proteins | sample 2SBtaG_2_FD_87286 | JGI IMG/M metagenome (GOLD analysis project Ga0114932, IMG submission 87286) | Deep subsurface microbial communities from Kolumbo volcano to uncover new lineages of life (NeLLi) - 2SBTROV12_ACTIVE470 metaG | ecosystem: Environmental > Aquatic > Marine > Volcanic ... | reverse complement strand
CTTGGTATGTGCGATACGTTTATATGTGCGATGCTGTTCCTTATATACTCATTTATGGTTTGTGCCTAGAGTATATAAAGGGGTGGCAAAATCTCAAGGGGAAACGTTTATATTATGGGCTATTCAGGTCTACATACATGGAATTCCAAAAATGAGCAAGATAGATTTATATATCTTTATACTTTCTATCATGGCAGTTTTTATCGTATCACTATATAGTTCGGGGGGTGCTTCTTGTGAGCCTGAAAATTTTAGAATTATTGCTGGTACAAAGATTTATATATCCCCTTGTATTAATACAATTGTAGATCTATGACGGTTGGGATATACCAAACAGGCTGTGAAGGATATCCTTGTGTAATGCAGTTATGACCGTTCAGCCATACATTTATATACTACTTTATTAATAGATATAATGGTCGGAGCCTGTGGGTTTCGAGTGGAAACGAAAATCACAAGTTTTCCATTTCGACCATATCACAGACATTAACGAGGCGTTATGTAAAGTCCACGCCTACAAGACCATACATTTATATATACTTTTAACTTTCATCTCCCTATGGGAGACTCGGGAAGTTATGAAAACATGTTCTAGGTGTAAAAAAGTATATTCTAGAGATTCTTATTTAGATAGAGCATGGCATGAGGAAAAAATTAAATATTGTTTGGGGGAAAGACATGCCTAAGATGTTAGGAAGAGATTATACTAATCCAGAAGATATGAAAGTAGTAATAAACAAGGGGGTATCTGCTAAAGATCAGGCAGACTATGTTAATGCTATGAAAATGATTGACCAATTGAATAAAGTGGGATATAACAAATCTCGGGTAAATACATTTACAAAGAAAAATAATCTATGTAAATGGCACATGCGTAAAAATGTATTTTGTGGTAACTCTATAGGCACGGACTTTCCTAATGAAACATTATGTTGGAAACACCGTGATCGTAAACTCATACCAGAGGTAGGAAGGAAGTATTTAAAGGGTAGAATTCGCGGGATAAAAAGACTTGATGAATGGAGTCCTTTTGTGTTTCTAATAGAGAGTCTAGCAAAGAAGGTATTCACTAATGACCATGTAGGTATGACTCTAGACTGTAAGACTATGAAATGGTTCAAGCCTGTAGCACCGCCAAATCATTTCGATAGAGATTATTTATGTGACTTTGTAAAAGATACTCCTAACAAACCAAGATATATAAATCTAACATGTAAGCATTGTAAGGATAGACGTAAACAAGCAGTAGTACACCGCCCAATGACAGGTGTAACCTATTTCATGTGTAAAACATGTTTTATGAAAAACAAGTTACCGAAAGATTTATAAACAACATTATATAATATAAATCTGGAAATCCGTGAATATTTAATAAGCGGAATGATTGATAAAAGATGTATACCTTTTATTGTTGAAAGTCATGCGAGGCAGAAGTCGTACTCTGACCGCAATAATCTCTCGAAGAGAGAGAACTCCAACCCAACATTTATATATGCTTTTTAAAATCATTTAGATATGACTATCTCATACAAAGCGATAGAAGATTTATCTGAAGGTATAACAATACATTCAGATAATGAAAGAGTCTATGAACTGTTAAAGTCCATGGGCAACATCAAAAAAATTGAGGAACAGGATTCTAACCTTGCAGTATTTTATAGAGGTAATCTACACCGCGATTTTTCAACCATTACGGATGAATTATATCAGAAAGGTATGCGACCTATCGGATTCGTATACAACAAAGAATTAAATCAAACTCGTATATGGTTCACCAATGTATGTGTAGACCTGTAGAAAGGTTTATATATTCTTTTTTTATTTATAATATTAGATTCAAGGTTGTATGCTGGAAGGCTAACGAGAGTCTGTGCGATAAAGGATCTGTTAGAAATAGCAGAGTCACCTATAGAGGTTGAGACACCCGTATGAAAGACAGAAACAAAACCTTTCCTTTAACGTGAAGGAGAAAGCATACAAATTTTTCCAACATTTACATCTAGGAGTATTACAATTCATATCTTCTTCCCCGATTTCATGCTTACAGTTAGGACACTTCATATATGAAGGTCACATTTCTTTTTTATAAATATATCATACCATTGACTAGGGAATCTATATGAATAGTCAGTATCATTATCAAAGGCTGGGTTATTTGCATTATCTCTATTAAAGCCCCCATATTCATAGGCATGAGTACCACGTACAGGAAACATGAATAAATTATATACACCTTCTGGTTCATCATCTTCATCATGGCAATTAGTCCAGCCATTACAATATCTAGACCTACGACTTTGAGTTTTTACACATTCTTTAAATCCTAATTGATGAGTATATTCATTCTTATGCTCTATCCAATCCCCGAGGTCTTCTTGATCCAAAGGCATACGTGGTAAATCAGTCAGTTTCATTTTTTAAACCACTCACTCCCGCATTGAGTACAGTATACACGATTATCATTTTCAGAATCTACTTCCAAGTAACTACCATTCTCATACTGATCAAAATACCATTCATGCTTACAGTCGTTCATGATCTCCATTCCTCAGTAATATATAATCGTGGAGTAAATGATATATCCTCAGAGTCGTGGAAACGGACTGGTACGCCCATACATAGAGGCTGATTTTGGTAATCTACCAAGGCGTAGCAATTGGTGACTTTATTCTCAATTACCCAATCACACCAAGCATCATATAATTCCTCTCTCATCCATATATGAAGAGGATCTGCACCAGTTTCTATACGTTCCTTGCGGATCAAGTCCCGCACTTTAACATCATCCCAAATCATGATCTACCTTCAAGTGCCTAGTAAACGCTTTCTTATATAATTCAAAGTCCTTCATTAGATGATTCTGCTCTATGGTTAGTTCGTTGATTTTATTTATAAGTCCCCGAATTATTGCCTCAATATTGAATCTACCATTTGGACATTCTTCATTAATTTTAGCAAGTACCTCTTTTATATCCAATGGTTTGATCTTGTTATATTCGTATATATTTTGACTAGGCATTTACGATTCCTCTAAGTTCTTCCATTAGTCTATGAAGACCACTAGCCTCATTTACTCTTTTTTCCTTTAGACAACATAATATTTCTAAATGTTTGTATATTGCAGTTAATTTTTCATTATCAATATCCATATTCATAACATCACATATATCTTGAGCATTTTGTTTACCTATACAGTAACATTTAACAAATCCCCCGTCACCAAATACATCTTTACCTTTGACTTGATACATATTTGTATCAATTCTTTTTACTCTCCAAAAATTACTCATTGGGGAACTCTCCCTTGACCGTCAATTATGACAAATTTACCTACCTTTCCAGTCTTCTTTTCCTTGGCATATACACAAAATTTTCCCCGAACTTTATTGACACAATAGTTTACGTGAATTCCATCTTCATTAAATCTATGTCTATGTTTTCTCATTTTCGTTCTTCCTTTGTACATTTAAATTCATCATTACAATCCATACATTTTATCCATAAACCATTACCCCAATAAAAACTCATTACTTCAAAATGACTACATTTTTCAGACATAATAATAAAAAAGAAGTTGGGGAATATAAACGTTTAGGCTACACTACATGCAGACCAGAAACATTCCATGCAAATCTATGTCTATGTTTCTTCATTATCTCTCACCTTAATTCGTATATCTTCACAAATCATAGTCATACTTCTGTAACCGTTTTTTTGTTCTTTATCTACTTCTACTCTTCTTGCTAGGTATCCTAATTCTTTAACCTGTTGAACTACATATAATAACATATTTCTAAATTCAGAACCGAATGGTTTACGATATAACATTAATTCTAATTGTTCTTCAGTTATTGAAAAAGGATATTTAAAATCTTCATATTTACCAATATTTTGAAATGTATCATTGAAATGTTCTAAAGTCCTATTAAATTCAACTTCATCAATCATGATAATAAAAAAGAAGTTGGGGAATATAAACGTTTAGGCTACACTACATGCAGACCAGAAACATTCCATGCAAAAACTACAACCGTCTTTAATTGTTAGATTATCATCATTTTTACAGTTTGGACACTCATCTAAAGCTACCATAGATACATATATTAACTCCCCCATATATTAATTATGTGATGGGTTAGGCTCCATTCTTGTTTAGCAAGTACACGGTGTCCCCGTCACCATTGGCTTTGGTAGTATTATGTGCTAATTGTCATAGAAAAGAAACATTCTGTTCAAATCGGGGCTAAAGCCCTTATAACAACCTTTATATACTAGTTTGTTTATATATGTGTAAGTTCAAAACTTCGGTTCCTCAAGTCGGGGAGTGTATTGTCTCGTAAGAACAATACTTATAACTAATCTTTTAAATCAATTAAACGTGAGTCAGAGCCACACATTCTACGCGTTGGAAAAATTCAACGTAGTTCAACAAATTTTATGCTAGTAGTGTCTAATCAGCACTACTAGTTACTTGAATAGTTCTTTTCTTTTTGTATTCATCTATTACAAGTTGATCTATTGTACTAGGGTGGAACATATAATTGATTTTATCTAGGAATTCACTCATAGATTGAATCATTTCTTTGTTACCACTTTGAACTACAAATTTCCCCATGCCCGTGATATATGCAGACATTTCTTTGATACTCATTTTTGAAAAGTCTGTAGGTTGTTTCATCAATTTTTATTCACCATGATTTCATTTAATATCTTGTTATTTAAAACTATCCCTTCAAGTATTTTATCTATATTTTTCCCCTGCTCTCTAACAGTTTTCATTATCATGTCATTGAATATTTTTTGAGTCTGTGCTAATTCTTCTAAATCTTTTACCCGCATTACTAACAGGTCTATTCTGTCATGAGCTCCATGATCTTCCTCTTTAAATTGTTCACTCATTCTTGAGACTGATCCCTACCACATTGTTTACATGCAATACTTTTATTAGAACCCCTACTCTTTGCATCAAAATCAGCCCTTACAACAATAAGATCCCCGCCACAGAATTTACATACTGGAAAATCTGTTTGACCATGACTTTTAATTTCACCATCAGGCTCTCTAGTTGCAGCTGCTCCAAATAAATTAGTAAATTTTCCCATAGATATAATAAAAAGAAAAGGGGTATATATGTGTTTACTCTAGGTTAAATTGTTTCTTTAATTGATTGACAATTGCTAGAGTTTCATCGTAATCAGTTACGATTCGTCTTGCTTTCTTAGATTTTTTCTTACGCATATCCTCTACGTTTTGAATGGCTTGTTCATCATATTCATTTTCAAATGAACGAATAATTTGTTCAGCCATAACTAGAGTATATTGCTGAGTATCGATTACCCCGTTATCAGCCATATCTTCCTTTGGTTTTACTGAAGGTTTATCAGTAACAATTACTTGAGAGAAAACTTCATCTTCCCCTCTATGTTTGGCAATAACACCGTCTACTCTACCATCTAAGATTTCAACAAGATCGTCTTTCTCAAGGATAATACTATTACAACTATCCATGAGTCTTTTGATATCCTGTCTTAATGGATCCATGAAGACATTAAAATGAATGCCATATATAATGATTTCTATAAGAACATTATAGGAATTGAACCTTCAATCATTACAACGTGGTATATATGACTAAACAGGTGGTTTCCCCTTTTCCTTTTTTGTTCTTCTATCTTGTGTACCAGTACAATTCCATCCCCAGCCACAATCATGACATAATATAACTAAAGCCTTAATATATACACCAGATACTTCTTCAGCCTCAGCCTCATCATATTCCTGTTCTGTAGTATGTGTACTAGCACATTTAGGACATACCATAGTAAACCTTAATATATCCCCGATATTTATACCTTTTCATGAGTGAACAACCAAACGAAGAAACACTCCAAGCAGAACTTTTAGAAAAACATGGTGATGAATGGCGGGAATTGAGTAAATTATATCTGAATTCAGCTAAAGTCAAAGATAATTCTGATCCTATGTACTATAGGCATAGGTGTATTGAAGGTCTGCTCAATGGTGAAACTAACGATTTCAGTTAGCCACCCCTATCTTTTTATACTCCAAAGTTATAAAAATAAGCATGGAATGGATATTAGATAACCTTGAATATATATTAGGCATGACGTTTTTCACAATTGTAGGTATAATTGGCAAATTAATTCATAGACATAAGAATAAAGATAAAAATCCTTGCCCAAATACTAAGATTTTACAAAATGATTTGAAAAACCTAAAAGAACAATTTGATGATTTCGAGGGGGAAATTAAAGGTGTAATCAGTCAAGAACTAGAACATGCTACTGAAGTACATAAAATGTTATTCGAGAAAATTAATGAAATTGGTTCAAAAATAGATTATACCCGTGGTCAAGTAGATCAACATTTAAAACAAAATAATGGGTAATTATTCACCAAAGTAAAACTCAGGCATAACAGCTACTCTAATCATATTATGCTCTTCATTATCATCCATACGAGTTTCCCATTTATCAGACATTTTATTTTCCATTAATTCATCCTGTTCCCATTCACGAATAAGGTCGATAGCTGCATGGATATTCTCATGTTCAGTAGTTTTGTATATATCTTCCATAGATTCATGTCTATGTAGGAATGTATAATTTCTCTTAGAGTCTGCATAGAATACTCCCCTCAGAATTTCCCCTGATTGATTAAATAATCTCCAAGTATGGTGACTAGGTAATTCAGGTGTTTCTAGGTAAAAATCTCCATCTTCCTCTAATATAGGCTTGAGAGGTCTAGTTCTTACCTTTCGTGTATTCTTAACAACCATGTTAAGTTAGTATGATATTCCACATTTAAGTTTATTGATAACATTTATGACCATTTCTTTTTTACTTCAAATGTACGGTACTGACAAAGATATATAAATTCAGTACATTACGCATAAAACCCAGTACATTTTACTAAAAACCCCGTACAAATGTAAAAAAAGAAAAAAACTCCCTAATCGTATGCCGTCTGAAATGACTTTCGCCTATATAAACCTATCTCTAAATGTACTGGATTTGGATATCTTTGTACTCAGTACACTTGAAGTAAAACGAAGTTACCAACCTAAACTTTAAATGACTTGAGGAAAGACTTATATGTGAAATGAATTTTATAACTCGTATGTTTCAAAGATTCACTAATCCAATGAATCTAAAGTTAAAATGTTCAGATTGTGGCAAAAATGGTATACCTTTCACTAGTGAAGGTACAGCTGTAGGCTGTGGTCATTGTGGACTTGCTTGGGATGGATTAGCTGAAGGTAAGGAACGGGAGATACATAATGCACACAAGGAAGAATAGTAGACCAGAAATTCTCAAGACATTAGCCAAAAATATTCAACCAAAGAAACTCACAAATATGATGATTCTAGGATTGAATGTAACATTGGATCAAGTAGATTCTAACAAGGATAAAGATAGAGTTATTGCATATTTGAATAATTCTTTAATTAATTCCCGAAAAGAATTTGATCAAATGATAAAAGATGTACTTGAGTACAAACTTAAACAAGATACTCTAAAAGCTCACATTATGGCAAAAAGAGAAGAGTATAAAAAAATTGATCCTGAAATATTTAAACTTCTGGATCAGGCTGACGTTTAATATCCTTTAGATTTTTTTGCTTTCTTTTATACTGACATGCTACACCTTCAGGTACTATATGATATCTACCCTTCATTGAATGTCTACCCCAATATGATCCTATGGCTTGATTGTAATCCATAGTAAAGCTTTCTACAATTTCATTATCTTTGTCAATTGTATATACTGTTGCCTTGCCCATACCTTTTAATAATAGTACAACTATTTAAGATTATATGGCTAAACTTTCTAAATTAGCTGGAATTGGTACTGATACTGAAAAGACTCTAGCTAAGCATGGTATTACTGATATATCACAATTAGTCGTATATTCACCCGCAAAAGTTGGGGAAATGACAGGAATGGATCAACCTTCAGTAGATAAATTATTTAGAAAAGCTAGAGAGTATCTAGAGAAAGAAGGTGTTATTGGTGCTAAATTAATTACTGGATTAGAGGCTGAAAAACAGGATGCAGACCGTGAACAGATTCCTACTGGTTCTGAAGCCATGGATAAACTATTTGGTGGGGGATTAGAAGTAGGTGAAACTACAGAAATATATGGAGAATTTGGATGCGGTAAAACTCAATTTTCTCATACAATGTGTGTAATGACTATGAAAAAATTCCCTGATTCAAAGTGTATATGGATAGATTCAGAAAAGACTTTCATCGCTGATAGAATTACTGATATTGCTTTAGCTAATGATATGGATCCTAAGAAATGTTTAGAAAATATAATTGTTGCAAGGGCTGTAAATTCTAATGATCAAATGGTTATATTGGAAGAAGTAGAAAGATTTTGTCAAAGTGATCCAAGTGTCAAATTAATTGTTATAGATTCTGCTACTGGATTATTTAGAGCAGAGTATGGGGGTAGAGGTCAATTATCAGAGAGACAGAGGATTATGGGAGATTTCTTAACTTTCGCTAGTAAGATTGCAGACCATTATCAAACTGCTATGATATGGACTAATCAAGTTATGATATCTCCAGCTGTATTTTATGGTGATCCTGTACTTGCTATTGGTGGTACAAAATTGGCTCATCTTTCAACTCATAGGGTATATTTCAAAAAATCGGGGAAGAAACGTGTAGGTAAAATGGTAGATAGTCCTAGATATGCACAAACTGAAGTAACCTTTGGACTTCATAAGAATGGAGTAGTAGATCCAGAGTTCTTAGAACAATTAGAGAAAGAAGCCAAGGCTAAAGTAGCTAAGGATAAACGTGAGGCTAAAAAGAAGGCTAAACAGCAAACTGTAGAAGAATCTACGACTATACAGGAAGAAGAACCTGTAGAGGAATAGACTTATATATTATGAGTCCAAACACTTATATAACGCCTGAGCAACATATTATTCATGACAAACTGCCCTGATTGTGATATCAAACTGGTAGAAACTAATCATACTAAAGGATTATTCGAGTGTCCTGAATGTGAAGATGAATTTCTAGCCTAATAGATATACTTAAATAAAAAGAAAAAAATCTATATTTATGAGTTTTTTGAAAAAACTTAACCCTGTATCTGATCTTACTCTAGTCAATAAGAACGACCTGACTAATCTACAGACACAGAATTCAGCCTTATTAGCTACTCATCAATCTGCTCCTAAATTTAGGGACGATAATCCTGACCATTTCATAACATCTAATGCTAGATCTTCATTACCAATGCCTTATCTTGATACACCTACTGGTTCTAAAGTACCTCTATGGAGATTACACCCTCATAGAATGTATGAGATGGCTGAGAATATCGGTGATCTCAGAGCAGTATTTGAAACTATTCAAAGAGAAATGTTCAGAAATGGACTTAAGGTACAAGCTAAATTTAAGTACAAATGTCCAGAATGTCTTAAAGAATTCAAGGAAAAACCTTCTAAAAATTATGTACCAATGGGAGATTTAGCTGGTAATCAAAATAAGAAAATTGAATTCTCATGTGATGAATGTGGATATGAAGCAGATGCAGATGATTTCATAAAACCAGATCCAAAGAACAGAGTTAAACTAAAAGCAATTATGGATATGAAAGCAAACAACAACGATCAAAGTCTAAAGATTATTGGAAGACAATATGAAAGAGATCTTGATACTGTGGACGGTGGTTATGTTGTAGCTACAAGAAATTATAATATATTGCGTAAGGATAACGGGGAAGTTTTAGATGAAATAACTGGTGCTACAGCACTTGTAGGATATGTAGATAAAGATGGACAAATAGTAGAAGATTTGATAGAACAACCAATAGATGAATTCGTTAGAGTTCACCCTGTACAAATTACTATGATTGCCAACGATGAGGCAAAATTAGGTTTAGGTTCTGATAATAAAGTAAGATGGATATGTCCAAATTATGCACATAGGGAAGTTATATTAGAACAGCCAGTATGTGATAAATGTGGTTGTAAGGCATTTACAGCTATTGCAGAGACAAACGCTGTACCATTCGGTCTACCAGTAGCAGAGCCAAAAAGAAGATATTATGCCAAACATGAGTTAATCTGGACAGCTGGTAAATATATGCCTGATTTATTATATGGTAATTCTCCATTAAATGCTATCTGGAAGAAAGTAATGTCATTATATCATCAAGATGAATATATGTGGAAATATTTCGATAAGGATCGTCCCCCAAAATCATTACTTGCAATTGGTTCTAGAAACTATGAAACTGTACAGTCATTCTTTGAAAGACAAAGACAGGGAGCTAGAGCAGATCCATATATGCCTAGACCGATCTTACTCAATACCGACAATGTAGGTCAAGCATTACAACATATTGATTTGACACCTAACTTTAAAGAGTTAGAATTATCTGGATTAAGAACTGAAATGAGACAAATTATATCCTCTATATATGGTGTACAACCTGTATTCTATGGTGAACAAACCAAGGCTGGATTAGGTAATGAATCATTACAAGTTACAATTACTAACAGAACTATCAAATGGTATCAAAAATTCCTCAATGAAAACTTCTATGGTAAGATTGGGGATATGGTCGGTATACATGATTGGGAAATTGTATTAATTGATTCTGAAGAAATAGACCTATTAAGAGATGAACAAATTAAAGGACAACAAATAGATAACGCTGTTAAGATGCACGGTATGGGCTTTGATATTGCTACTGATGGTAATGGAGATTTCGTATATTCACAATTCCCTAACCCTGAAAAATTAGAAATGATGATAGGTGGAAATAAAGATAATCCAAATAATGCAGATGATCCAAGTAAATCAAAGACTAGTAAAGGCACTAATGAGTCCAAAACTAACTTTGGTGGAGAGCCAAAACTAAACAGACCTTCAGATAAAGGTGGAGCATTAGGTGGAGCTCCTAAATCTGGATTACAAAAATCAGATGAAGAAGTAATGAGATTAGCAAAAAATGTTATTCAAAAAGGATTAATCAATAATTCAACACTAACTACAATGTCTAAAGAACTAGCTAAAACAGCTGGAGTAGACCAGACACAAGCTTTAAATGCTATAAAAATATTGATAAATAGTAGAATTGGATAGACCTGAATATATTTCTAAAAATGACGATGGCTCTGGACAGGCTCGAGTAGCTAAAGAAGGATTTAATGATCGTAAGGCTAAAGAAAATGCCTTACAAATGAAACTTCGGGAAGGTATTCAAGGTAATGAACAAACTAAGATTAACAAGCATAATGAAGGTGTTTGTTGGGGTTGTATGAAGAAAGATTATATTTTATCGTCATTATGGATGGCATGTAAAAGATGTATTGATAAAAGAGGATTTGATTCGATATATACAATTGTAAAACATAAATCAGTTGAAGATACTTGTGATTTCTGTGGAGAGTGGACTAGACCTTTCGAATGTTTCCAAATAAATGCGGGACTTTGTAATACATGTCATGGTAGAGTAATGAAATTCCATAGAGAATATAGATCAGCTGGTGGTAAGAAACAAAATCCATATACCAGAAGAATACGTAAAAAGTATGGTAAAGACTATAAATTATTATTACAAGGTGCAGAACCAGTTAGAATTTAATCTTCTTTAGGAAAACTATTTTTTATACCGCCATAATAATTTAGAATTATATGGACTTGTTTAACTGTCATGTCATACCTCATTTCTACTGCTTTTTGATTCTTTTTAGGTAAAGTTTGACCATAATAATTATGTCTTACATTTTTAATTTTTAATGGTTTTCTCCATGGATTAAATCTAGAAGAGCTAGGTTTCCATATAACAACCTGTCTTCTTTTAGAGTCATATTCAATAGAATTCATAGGTATAAAATGAGGATCTATATCAAATTTCATAGCATTAGTATTTTTGACACCTTTATGAAGGTGTACGTATGGCTGATTAATATTTACATTATGTTCCTCTCTATCAAAATCTGTTTTAATCCAAAATGAATTCCATGGAGTAATAGCCACATCTGTAATTTTTAAATCAGTCTCGGGATTTAATTGTCTAGAAGGGTGCATTCTTTCGTATGTATGAATATTATCATATACGAAAAAGTCCATGATATAATCATTTATGACTAAATATATAACTCTTTCCCCCATAAGTTTATATAACCGTTTGATTGGTAGGATATCATGGCATTCACAAAGAATGAAATGGCTCTTGCCCTTGCCTCAACTGTAATAGTTATGCTATTAGGTACAGCTGCGGTAGGTATTGGTACTGGATTCGTTTATGGTGATATCAAAATCACACAAGAACAATTTAGTCAGGCATGGCAATTTACAACAATATTTGCGGGTGCAGCTTTGATGTACTTTGGATTCAGAGCTGGACAAGCTAATGGTACTTCGGCTCCACAGTCGTAGTCCAACCACTATTTTTATATACTAAAAGCGATAGTTAATATATATGAGTGAAATTGGTGGAGTAGGCGAAGCAAGTCCTGAATTCGGTACATTTACTAATTTCATTACTAAAGGTTTCGGGACTGAAGTAACTAAAGATGATCGTAGAATATTAAAAGGACATATAACAGTAGAAGTAGTCGATAGACAGAATGAATTTGTAGCAGTAGATGAGGTTTTATCAATTATTAAGAATTATTTCGAAGTATATCCCGCTATCCATGATTGGCATTCTAACAGACCAGTAGGAAAAGCACTTAAATATGAAAAATCTGAAATTGAAGGTCATGCTTCTGTATATATCGAAGCAGAAATTTTTAAGAAAGATGGAGTTACATTATATGATAAAGTTTGGGAGAAAATTGTAAAAGGTGAATATACAGGATTTTCCATGGGTGGAGCCTCTAAAGTTCGTGAACCAATGGTAAAGAATGGAAAATTAATTATGAATTTAAAATCATTAGAATTATATGAAATTTCAGTATGTCCATTACCAGCAAATCAACTAGCAATATTTGATTATGTAAATGACTTTGCTAAAGCCTCTGGATTAAACGTCAAAGAAAACCTTAGTGGTAGACGATATATACAATGTGAGGGAGTCGAGTGTCAATTTCACAAGGCTACTTCAGTATATGGAGAGGAAAAGACTGGTGATTTAATAAAAGATTCAACATATAATTTAACCATTAATGTAGATTCTAGTAAATTAGAGGAAATAATTAAAAATGAAGTTAAAAAACAATATCAAGCATTCCAAAAACCAGTTAGAGGACACCCTTCTAGTTATTGGATGAATAAATTAAAGGAAGAAAACCCTGAAATGACTGATGCAGACTGTAAGGCTAAAATTGACTCATGGATTGGGGAAGAGGCTGAGAAAAAGACAGTAACTAAAGAAATGTCTAGACAGGCTGAGACAGTCATGGATGAAGCACCTAAAGGTGATTCTGGTAGTAATGATGAGAATAAAGACAGTTTAATGAAAGATTCTGGTCAATCTAATGCTCAGGCTAAAGCACCAAATGTTAAAAATACTAATGCTAAAGAAGAGACTATTGAAGAAGCCAAAGGTGAATTAAAGGTATCTGAGGCTGGTCATAGAGTGACTGATGAGGCTCGGGAAAAGGCTAAAGAAATGGGGAAAGCAGATGTAGATTCAGACGTAGATGTAGATAAAACCAGTAAGGTAAGAAAAGAGTTAGAATCCATGATTCGCAAAAATGACATTATAAATATCTTTGTAAACCAACCATAATACTTATATACATAACTTTTAACTGATATATTAACAACATGTCTGACGTACAAAACTCAACTGACACAAGCTCAACTTCTGAGCAAACTGTTCAAAAGAGTACAACCAGTCCTTCAGAAATCGAATTATTGACTACTTTGGTCAAGTCACAGCAAGATCAGATCGCTTCTATCAAAAAAGATAGTGATGAATCTAATTCTGCTGTTCTAAAAGCTTTAGAAGAACTAAAGAAACAACAAGATGCAAATCCTGTTGATCACGGTACTTCTAAAGAAGAAAAACCAAAAGTTTCCGATAATGACGATGTTGGAGTCGCACCTAAAGATGATCCTTCTTACGCCCCTGATGGCGATGCACAGGCTTCTATTAGAGCTCCAGCAGACGAAGCTTCAAAAACTGATTCTGTCAAAGTATCTAAATCTGACGATGAAGATAAAAAACCAGAAGAAAAGAAAGATGAAGCAAAATCTGATGATAAAGGTGAAGATATGAAAAAATCTGATAACGGTTTATCCGATATGAGAAAATCAGTCGCACCTGACGGTTACGAATACGAGATGGTTAAAGCAGTTAGACCGCAAGTAGATCTATTGCCAACCGCACCTAAAAACGCACCTACAGGATATCAAATCATGAAGAGTATGTTTAATGGATGGGGTGGTAAACATCAAGACTTCGAGAAATCATTCATCGAAGGCTATGAAAGACTACTTAAAGGTGAATTTGGTACAGGTTTTCCAGACGGGGGTAGTGCATAATGACTACTTTCTTAGGCTTCCAAACAATGGATGAGCTTACTGGTTATTACTATAACAAAACACCTGATGAGATTATGAAAGCTGGTATCAGTACATCTGATGCTGGTGCATATAACCCTATCTTCGGTGCAATTGCATGGGCAAACTTTAACCTTGAAGCAAACTTGTTCGCAGCTCTTCCTAAATTCGTTTGGGATTACTCTGGTGCAAGATTGTTCACCGCTAAAGGTAACACATTAGTAGATAAAGGATCTTCAAACAACACCGCCAAAGGTGGTACTGTTGAAGGTGGACTTATCCCTGATTCTGTTAAGCCAACCATTACAGAGGTTCAATTCAAACCTAAAACACTCGTATATCCTTTTGAAGTCACCGAACTACATGAACACTTAGTCGAACACTCACGTGACGATTTATGGGGTTCATTAGCTCACCAAAGAGTATATGCAGCTGACCAATTCAAAGAGCTATTAAATCAAATGCTCACTATGGATCCAAGTGATCTAGCTAGTGAAGCAGCTGATGATCTTACTTTGCTCGACTTGGAATCAATTCCTAGAATTATTTCAAGTGATGCTGAAGAAGATGCAGTAGCACTAGGATGGAACGATGCTTTCGATCCATGGAGAGGAACAGCAACTATCGATAGAGATAGTGCAACTACTTATGACTCTACAGTAAATTCAGCTGGATCTTCACTAACTACAAGTGATGTTATTACCAACTCTACAATTGTTGATACCTTAAGTGATATCAGAATTGCTGGTGGTAAAGAACCAACACTCTTAGTCGGTGGTCAAGATACCTACTCTGAAGTTCAGAAGACCTATTTCAACGCTTACAGAATTCAAAACACTTCTGATTTAAGAAGTGAATTCAATGTCTCAGTCAATGGTATTGATACCTTCACAGGTACAGGAGCTGGATTACATATATCCACAGTATATGGTTTACCATATATTCCTACCAAAGATGCAGCTGGTTCTACAGCTACAAATGCTGGTGATTTATACATCTTAAACACCGCAGCTGATAAGAATGCACCAAACAAGCCTCAACTTGGTATTCAAGTATTGAAACCTATTCTCTACTATGAAGCAAGTAAGAGACAGCAAGGTTGGCCATTCATTGTTGATGCTTTCAAAGATAGAGCAATCTATGAAATGTTAGCAGAAACAACTTGTAGAAACTTTAAGACACAAGGTAAGCTCGTAAATATTCAAAAAGGAGCATAATTTTACACCCTTTTTTTATTTTTTTATATACCGCTTAGTGTAAACTAGGAACAAATATATTACCACTATCTTTATATATCTGATATTTAACTGATATATCATGGCAGTAGTAGCTAGTCTAGTTAGTTCATTCGAATCTTTGAATGACGATAGATCCTTAGCTCTAAAACCAAATGCAGCTAGCCGTGAACGTGAAGCAGTTGTAGACGTAACCTTTGGTGGTTCAGATAATTATACTACCAATGGTGTAACAGTAGACTTTTCTGTAATTAGAAAGTTTACTCGAGTTTACGCAGTAGATATTCTTCATGTTACTAAAGGCATTATATGTTCATTCGTACCAGCTACGGCTGATGCAGCTGCAACAGGAAAAATTAAGATGTTTGGAGTAGATCCAGCAGCTTCAGGGGGAGCAATTACAAACCTACCTGAACTACCAAATGCTTCAACAGCTACAAATTCCTTGGTTATTAGATGTAGGATTAGAGGAATATAGGTAGAAATACTTATATACCATTTCTTTTTTTATAATACTATATGGCACAAACTGATGATTTTGTAAATATTGGGGCTTCTTGTGAATATAATCAATATGGTAGAGATGAAGCAATTACATTAGGTACTAGTTTTGCTAATATTTTAG
>Ga0114932_10003191_pt1 | contig 16382 bp, 25 predicted proteins | sample 2SBtaG_2_FD_87286 | JGI IMG/M metagenome (GOLD analysis project Ga0114932, IMG submission 87286) | Deep subsurface microbial communities from Kolumbo volcano to uncover new lineages of life (NeLLi) - 2SBTROV12_ACTIVE470 metaG | ecosystem: Environmental > Aquatic > Marine > Volcanic ... | reverse complement strand
GCCGTGAAGCCACAATTACCTCAAGGCTTTGGAAGACCTATACAGAAACCTGCGGGGTTTGGAAAACAAGAGTGGCAAAAACCCCAACAACAAAAACCTCAGCAGCAACAGGTTAGACCTAGCCACAACTATAGACATGGAAGCATAATAATCGGTAGACCATATGTTCATCCATTTAATTATCCTTCCGTAGAGACTAGATTTCATCCAATACACGGCTTTTACAGAGTGTATCACCCTCCAGTGGTTAACCCTTATTATAATCCTCAACCCTTCCCCGTTTATCCAGCACCGTTTCATGGTTTCTTTTTTCAATTTAGATGGTAAGGAAAAATAAAATGAAGTATCCAAAGATTAGAGCAGTATGGCAACCAATTGAGAATCTTGACATAAATGTAACGAGTCAAGAGTTAAAAATTTATATCAACGGTTCATTGAGAGAAAAAAGAGTTTTTGATCGTTGGGTGAGAGGGCATGAATTTTTTGTTCCAGCTTGGGATCAAAAGGGAAATCTTTTAGAAGACACGACAAGAATATATTACACCGTCGAAGCTAAAACTGATAATTTTTCTTCTGAGGTCGTAACATCTAATGTATTACAACTGGAAAATATTTCTGTAACAGAAAATCCAACGGACTTGAAGGTGTCCGTTATGCCCTTTCCAGAATTTTATCAAGAATTTAATCCGCAAGTTTCAAGAGATCCTATTGTGGGTAGTGGAGTTATTTAAATGAATTGGAAAGACTTACACGATCAGTCAGTAGTATTTGACTGGCATAATCACGGATGCTTAAAAAACTTCATATTTGATAGAAGTCTAGACGGTAAAGATTCTAGATTTTTATCAACCCTCTTCAAGAGAGCCTTCTGGCCTCTGAGCGAAAGAAACACTCTACCTAAAATGGAGCAAGGAGGACTAGACGTAGTCCTTTCTACTTCTTATGTTCCAGAAATCGAATGGGTAGATGACCAACCTCTAATTAAGTTTCTCAAATGGATCTATCCCTCTGTAAATAAAAGAGTATTTAAGCCTACTTATTTTGATGCTATAAATGCTCAAATGGATTCTATGGAAGCAGAGGTTAAAAAATATAACGATACTAATCTAGAAAGTAGATTTCAATTTGTTCATAGCGTTAAAGAGTTCGAGGAGGCTGTATCTGACAATAAGATAGTCATGATTCATTCTGTTGAAGGTGGACATTCTCTTAACGGTGAATTGGCAAAGAAGCGTGTTGATGAACCAACCGCTTTAAAACCACTTATTGAAAACGAACTACTAACAAATCTTGAACATTTCTATGATAGAGGTGTTGCTTACCTTACTCTAGCTCACTTTTATCCTAATCATTTAGCTTCTCCAGTTTTTCCCTATCCAGAATATGGTATCAAAAAGAGTAACTGGAAACAACTAATGGCTGGATGGGATATGAACAAAGGATTGACTTCTATTGGCAAAAAGGTTGTGCAAGCCATGAAAGATATGGGTATGCTAATAGATATAACACACTGTACGCCTAAAGCTAGACAAGAAGTCTATGAAATTGTTGGTGATGATCTTTCTAAGGTTGTTGCTAGTCACATTGGCGCTTTTGGTGTAAACCCAGATCCTTTAAACTTAGAAGACTGGGAAATAAAATGGTTAGCCGACCACAACTGCCTCATAGGTATAATTTTTATGAATTATTGGCTTAGTCCTGTAGATACTGGATTAGGACTAAAATACATAGAAAAAACAATAGACCATATAATAAATATAGCTGGCGATCAGGTGCTGGCAATAGGAACTGACTTTGACGGATTTACTGACCCTCCAGATGAAATAACAGACATATCTGAGTTACCTAGACTAACTAGATATTTAAAATGTTTCAGATCAGGAGTTGATACGGACAAATACTCTGACGAAACAATTGCCAATATACTTGGTAGAAACTCTTTACGTTTTATCCTAGAAGGGTGGGGTAAGAAAAAATGAAAAAATATATAGACGCATTAAAACAATACGCCCGAAACGCAACAACTAGTGACCCAAAGACTGGCGCATGTTGGGAGGGTTATCAAAGAGTCCCTAATACTAAGAAAGGCGATCCGGGATCTTGCGAAAAGATTAATGCAGGAGAAGTTGAAGCAGATTATAAGTATGAAAACCCAAGAACTGGAGAAGTATTTATATACTCAAGAAGAGGCATTTACAAAAAAAATGGAGTCACTCTAATCTATAAAGGAAAGGCAGAAAAGACAGAATCTGCTGAGTATCAGGGTAGAAAGGTTACTCTAAATAAACCTTTCTTAACACCAGATGGTCCTAAGAAACGTTCTGTATATGTAAAAAATGAAAAGGGCAATGTAGTTAAAGTAAACTTCGGAGACCCTAACATGAAGATTAAGAAAAACGATCCTGCTAGACGCAAGAGCTTTAGAGCTAGACACAATTGCGATAATCCGGGTCCAAAATGGAAGGCAAGATATTGGTCTTGTAAAGCGTGGTAATATGCCTAATAATAATAGACTACAAGTTATGTTGGAAAAACGTCGTCAAAAGTCTCAAATAAAAAGCGAGAAGAAAGACGATAAGGAAGAAAAGAAAGAAAACAAAAGAAACTACAGACTTGAAAAAATCAATGCTGTAAAAGAGAAAATTTACGCTGTTGCAGCCAAAAGGAAGTGGTTGTTTCTTATTATAGCAGCTGCGATTGTAGCCTACTTAGTCATTTTTAAAGGCGGGTTTAGCTTTGGTGGCGGTGGTGGTATTCTAGAGAAGATCAAAAACTTCTTTTAATTTTTTTATTAAGGAAAAGAACTATGGAAAAGGTAAAAGCCTTACTTAAGAGTCGTCGATTTTGGACTGCCGTTGGTGGTGTTGTTGTAGTAGTCGCTCAAGAAACTCTCGGGGTAGACTCAGAAACAACCAACAGAATTGTAGCTCTGGCTGTAGCTTGGATTCTTGGAGACTCTTTGAGAGTAACTGATACTTCTGAGTAATTTTATATGTATTTGAATACCCTAAACGGTATAGTAAAGCGGCAGGGTAAAACCTGTCGCTTTTTTTTAGGAAACTTCGATGGAAAAACATGTTCTTATATTTTCGGCATCTTGGTGTGGGCCTTGTAACCAAATGAAATATTATGTTTGGCAAAACAAGAATGTTCAGAAAGCCTTGTCTAAGTTTGACTCTGTTCAAAAAATAGATATAGATGCAAACAAGGCAATGGCCACGACTTATCAAGTGAACTCTGTACCAAGAGTTTATGTAGTAAACAAGGAGGGTCGTCCATTAAAAGCAGCTGGCTTTATGGGTGTAGACCAAGCTTTGGAGTTTTTAAATGATTAAAGAAAAATCTAAACATCAAGTAGTTGTTTTTATGGCTGAATGGTGTCCTCATTGTCAAAACATGAAAAACCATACTTGGCAGGATAAAAACGTCTTAGATGCTGTCAAGCCTTATCATGGTGGCAAACCAGCTTTTATAGTTTGCTCAAAACCACAGAATAGACATCTAGTTCAGGAGTTTGATATTGAAAAGTATCCTACTGTGGTAATTATGGATGAAGAACATAATGTTACAAAAAAAGCAAACAATATGTCTCCTGAAGAAGTAATAGCATTTCTAGAAGAACTAGAAGAATAATAATGAGCGTCTCTAAAGATGATAGAATTCTTATAACTGGTGGTACTGGTTTTATAGGAAAATATCTATCACATTTCTTAGATCATAAAGAATACAAAAATGTGTATTCTCTCCCAAGCTTCAAAGAAGGGGCTGACTTAGGGCTTAAATCTACAGTCGGTTGGGCTTTTGATCTTCATAAACCAGATGTTGTTGTACATTTAGCTTGCAGGCATGGCGGTGTTATGTTTAACGAGCAAAATCCAGCAGGTATGATGTATGAAAATATAAACATGACGCTGAATGTAGCTGAAGAGGCTTCGGCCACAGGCTGTAAAAAGATGATATTTATAGGTGATATTTGCTCTTATCCAAGCACCTGTCCGATACCCTATAAAGAAGAAGATTTGTGGTCTGGCTATCCTGATAGAGCTAGAAGCGGCTATGCTATCACAAAAAGATTTCTGACTGAAATAATGAAAAACTATCATCGTGAAGAAAGACTACAAACAACATCTTTAATATTTCCAGAAGTTTATGGAGCAGACGATATATTAGATCCTAGATATGGCAGAACAATACCACATCTTGTTTCAACACTCATGCATTGTAAAAATGACGAATTAAATGACATAACTATAAAATCAAAAAGAACAACAACCAGAGATTTTTTAAATGTCGGTGATGCAATAAAAGCTATAGAGTTAGCACTAAGCTCAGAATTTACTGGCGACATAATCAACGTAGGATCAGGTGAAGAAACTAAGTTAGAAGATTTATGTAATTTGATACAAAGTTTTTTAGGGTCAAATATAAAAATAAACTGGGAAGAAACAGAAACTCATGCTTCAGCTAGAAAGTATTTAGATATTTCCAAAGCTAGAAGTGTGCTGGGGTTTGAGCCAACTGTAGACTTAGAGTTTGGAATAGAGCAGGTATGTGAATCTATGCAAAATATACAGACACAAGTTAGAGACCTAGAAAAATTAATATGATTTCAGCTATAGTTTTTTCTAAAGATAATCCAGCAAGACTTCATTTGCTACTTGAAAGTATATATAAAACAAACGGTAATATATTTGATATAACCGTATTGTATGAATGTAGCTCGCAAGAAATAGTGGAAGGATATGACTTCACAAAAAGATATTTTTACTATAGAAACAAGTCAGGGTTTCATTTTCCAGTAAGATGGAAACAAAGAGAATCTGAAAACATAACACTAGACCTATTAGAATGCCTAGCGACTTCTAGAAATTTAGTTTGTATACTAAATGATGAGAACATATTTTATTCTAGTATACCGAGCTATAAAAAGATAATAAAATTATTCCAAGAGAATCTATTGTCATCACTTTCTTTACGTCTTGGTAATAATACGATTATACAAAATCCGTATATGTCTGAAGCTTATTTTATAGACAAGCCAAAGGAAGGTGATTTTGTTGATGATACCTTTATGACTTGGAACGCTTCTGAAGTTCATCCTTATACAAATTTTGCTATACCTTTTTCTGTTAATGGTCATGTATATTACACAGATTTTCTGGCCAACTGGGTGTTGGATATAGAACTTAATGATTACGAAGATTTTGAGTCGGTTATGCAGAAAAGACTTTATGCAGACTTGATAGACAAAGTACCTCCAATTATGGCATCTCTTGAATACAGCGCTGTTATAAACAATTCAAATAGAAAAGTATCTGATCAAAATCCTAAAAACACAGATCTTGGAGTTGGAAGAAGGTCTATGAACGCAAGATATCTAGATGGATATCTAATAGATTATGATTCATTTAATTTTTCACACATATCTAAACCCTTTGAGGATTTTGCACTGAGATTTAAACATGAAGATTATATGTACTACAGTTATACGAGCAGCTAAGCAAGGCGATGTTCACGGCGGCTTGTATGTTATAGACACAGAAAATGGAGACATACTGCATCATGCGCCTTATGAAAGAGATTTTGTCAATGATAATGAGCGTGGAGGAGAAAGAGGTCTTCGTGGCATTTGCGTTCTTCCTGACCGCATTATCGTGGGTGATTCTGCTGGCTTTATTGAACTAGACAAAAACACTTATGAAATAAAAAGAACACACCAAGATAGAGATTATTTCAAAAGTATACACGAGATGACTTTTAATAACGATCACTTGTGGGTTACTTCGACTGCTTACGACGCAGTAGTAAAATTAGATTTGGATTTTAACGTTGTAGACATTTGGAGAATGGACGGCGAAAGCCTTCCAAATAGCAAAAGGTTGACTGGCAGAACAGAGATAAACAAAGACTCAAAAGAAGAGCTTGATAATTATCATATAAACTCTATCTTTACTCACAACGATAGAGTAAAAGTTTCTGGTTTGTTAACAGACCTTCATAACCTAGATGATATGTCAGTCTCTACACCTATACCAAAATTTGTAAATTATGGTGTTGGTGGATATAAAAATACTGCTTATAGTTTTGTTCATAACTTTTATGAGTATGATGATATAAGCTTAGCTAACCTAACTACATTTAGCGCTCTTGGAATTTACAATGGTGAATGGGAAGCTGTTAAGATACCAAGAATGAGAAATGCTAAATTTAGCATTGATGAAATAGCTGTTAATAATTGGAATAGGGGATTGGCTAGAAAGGATAACAAGGTTTTTATCGGGTCTTCGCCTGCAAGAATACTTGTTTACGATCTAGAGACTAAAACTTTTGAGGATGAAATTCAACTGGAAAAAGATATAAGACATGCAATTCATGGATTGGAGATTTTGGAATGAGTTTTAATGAAGACCTCGCTAACGAAAACGGGGTAGAAAAACTGAATGTTTCTGGCGCTAAATGGGCGTGGGTATTGCCAGAAAAGGATCGTTATCGTAAAATGGTGGCCTACGCTCATAACAAAAAGTGGGTCTGGATTCATCCAGATTATAAAAATGGGCAAGACAATAAGAAGAAAAACAAAAAAAGATAGAAAACGCCTCAAAGAAGAACGGCGAACAAGGACTAAAAAACGTGACGAAAAGACCATCGTGGGATGAGTATTTTATCAACTTCGCCATCTTAGCTTCAACTCGCAGTCATGATTCTCAAACAAAAGTTGGCTGCGTGTTAGTATTTAACAACAGAATTATAAGTGTTGGGTATAATGGCTTTTGTTCAGGTATGGATGATCTAAACCTACCTACTGAAAGACCTGAAAAATATCCATATATGGTTCATGCTGAAGAAAATGCTATAAGTAATATGATCATTAAGCCTGATGGAGATATAACGGCTTATATAACTCATATGCCTTGCTACAGGTGTGCTAAATTAATGTGGCAGAATGGGGTAAGAATTTGGAAAGTCTTAGAAGATAGCTGCGCTACTAGCTATTGTCATGATGACTTACTAATATTCAACGAATTAAAACTAAATGGACTGAAAGTTGATCGGATCACCCCAAGTAGGTCTTACTTGAACAATCTAACAGTAGACAAAAAAAATGGACTACAGGGCAAGTTGTTCTAGTGTATAATATAATGTCGGGATTTAAAGAGTTTAGCCGAAAGCTAAAGCGACACTTTCTCGACACGCATTGTTGCACCAAATAAGTAATTTAATCTTGTTTTCAAATAACCAACTATTTGGTACACATGTGTCGCTTAAAATAAGATAATCATAGGGATATAAATATGTCGGTAAGAGAGCTTCAGGACTATACCTTTGTTGCTAAATATGCTAGATGGATACCAGAAAAGAAACGAAGGGAGACTTGGAACGAAGCTGTCAGTCGAGTAAAACAAATGATGCTCGACAGATATTCTAACGACCCAAAAGTACACGACGATATCGAATGGGCTTACGATATGATGCGTAAGAAGCGTGTGCTTGGCTCTCAAAGGGCGCTGCAATTTGGTGGCAAGCCTATCTTTAAACATAATGCCCGTATCTATAACTGCATCACTTCTTTCTGTGATCGCTTGCGTTTCTTTCAAGAGTGTATGTATCTTTTGCTTTGTGGTTGTGGTACTGGATTCTCTGTGCAAAAACATCACATAGAAAAGCTACCACCACTAGTAAGAAATAGGAACGGAACGAAGAAGTATGTTATACCAGACACAATTGAAGGCTGGTCTGACGCTGTGGGTATACTAGTAGCAAGTTATTTCAACCAAGATGAATTGTTTCCTGAGTATGTAGGAAAGAATGTTACTTTTGATTATTCTGAAATTAGACCTGCTGGAGCTTTTCTTAATTCTAGTGGTGGTAAAGCACCCGGTCCAGAACCATTAAAAAGCGCGCTATCAAATATTAGAAAGATATTAGACAGGGCGCTAAAAGACTTAGAGTTCTGCGATAAATCAATAAGAAGACTTACTTCAATTCAAGCTTATGACATAGTAATGCATAGTGCCGATGCCGTTATTTCAGGCGGTGTTCGTAGAAGTGCAACTATATGTTTGTTTAGCCCAGACGACGAAGAAATGGCTAAAGCTAAGACTGGCTCTTGGTTTGTAGACAATCCACAAAGAGGTAGATCTAACAATTCAGCTATATTACTAAGAGATAAAACAACAACACAACAGTTTTCTGAATTGATGCAGTCTGTTAAGGAGTTTGGTGAGCCGGGTTTTGTATGGTCTGACTCTACAGAACTAATAGTCAACCCCTGTGTTGAGATTGGTATGTGGCCTGTGGACGAAACAACCGGCAAAAGCGGTTGGCAGGCTTGCAATCTAAGCACTATTAATTGCGCAAAGATAAAAACAAAAGAAGATTTTCTTGAAGCTTGCAAAGCCGCTTCAATTATAGGATCTCTTCAAGCTGGTTTTGCTTCTTTTCCTTACTTGGGAGAGACTAGCGAAAACATAGTAAAGAGAGAAGCTCTACTTGGCGTATCCATGACTGGAATTATGGAGAAGCACGAAATATGTCTAAGTCCTGAAGTACAAAAAGCCGGAGCTAAGGTAGTTAAAGATGAAAATAAAAGAATCACTAAAATCATTGGAATCAATCAAGCTGCTAGGACTACTTGTATCAAACCTGAAGGCACTAGCAGTTGCGTGCTTGGGACTAGTTCTGGTATTCATCCTCATCATGCCAAGCGCTATATTAGACGGGTTCAAGCTAATAAGATGGAACCGATTTACAACTACTTCAGAGAAATAAACCCAAGAGCTTGTGAAGAATCTGTATGGTCAAATAATGATAGCGATGATGTTGTAGCTTTTTGTATAGAGGTTCCTGCTGGGGCAAAAACAAAGAACCAAGTTGGCGCTATTGATTTGCTTAGTCATGTAAAGAGTACACAACAAAGCTGGGTAATACCCGGAACTAATAAAAATCTTTGTACACAACCTTGGTTGGTACACAATGTATCTAATACAATTAATGTAAAGCCAGACGAATGGGAAGAAGTAGAAAAATTTATATATAAGAATAGAAAGTTTTTCTGTGGTATTTCTTTGTTACCAATTACTGGAGATAAGGATTATCCCCAAGCGCCATTTACCGCAATCTACTTACCAACAGAACAGGTTCGTCATTATGGAGATGCATCCTTGTTTGTTAGCGGTCTTATAGAAGTTGCTCTTAACCTGTGGGAAGACAACCTATGGGCGGCGTGTGACTCCCTTCTTGGTGTTGGAGCTAAGGTAAAGGGCAACGGCAAAAAAGAATGGTCTGATAGGTGTAAAAAGTTTGCGGAAAGATACTTTAAAGGCGATTTAAGAAAACTAACATATTGCATGAAAGATGTTTACAACTGGAAAGAGTGGGTTGATTTAAACAGGGAATACACCTCTGTAGATTATACCACTGTTATAGAGGAAGAAAACAATGTTAAGCCCGAACAGGAATGGGCTTGCGCTGGAGGAAAATGTGACATTATTTAGGATTAGTTATGACCAACTATAATTTTTTTGAAACCAAACTACTTCACGACTCAGCCAAAAACCCAACTAAAGGCCATGTTAACGATGCTGGATGGGATTTATATTCCTCTGAAACGGTTAGCATACCAGCTGGAGCTACAGTATTAATATCAACTGGCATAGCTATGGCTATCCCTAAACATTACGTAGGGTTAATATGGGATAGGTCTTCTATGGGTGTAAAAGGTGTACATAGGCACGCAGGTGTTATAGATTCTGGATACAGAGGCGAAGTAAAAGTGTGCTTACACAACACAACTAAGGAAACCTATCATGTAGAAATAGGAGATAGAATAGCTCAACTTTTAATACAAGAGGTTCCTGTCTTTAGACAACATATGGTAAACGAGTTAGACTCTACAAGCAGGGGTAATGGAGGTTTTGGTTCTACAGGTAAATAAATGCCAAGAAGAAAAAAACAAGAAACTGGTTCTATTGCACAACAAACAAAAAGAAGAAAAGCACTAAAGCCAAAAACTAAAAATCAAGAAGACTATGTTAGAGCTATAAGTTCTAATGAGGTATGTTTTTGTACAGGCCCAGCGGGAACAGGAAAAACAGCAGTAGCAGTTGGTTTAGCCTGTGACTACCTTTTAGATAAGAGGGTAGAAAAAATAATTGTCACTAGACCAGTTATTGAAAGTGGTAGAGGTCTAGGTTTCTTGCCCGGAACTTTTGAAGAAAAGATACACCCTTATCTTATACCTGTGCTGGAGGAGATGCAGTTTAGGTTAAATACAAACAGGGTTCAGGCTTATAGAGAAGAAGGTAAGATAGAAGTAGTTCCTTTAGAATATATGAGAGGGCGAAATTTCCATAATTGCTTTATGATATTAGATGAAGCCCAAAACGCTACCTTCGAGCAATTAAAAATGTTTGTAACTAGAATTGGCTGGGATTCTAAAGCCGTTATAAACGGTGACATCGACCAGACAGACCTTTTAGTTAAAGATAGGGGTGGCTTGGAAGAGTTTTTAGAACGCCTTGAGGATATTGTTGGTGTTGGAATAGCAGAACTAACTGACGAGGACATTATCAGAAACCCAATAATTTCTAAAGTTTTGAACGCTCTTTATGATTAGAGTTTGACGCTTTTTATTTTTGTGATAAAATACGAGAGGGTATAATGCCAACCTACGATTATTCTTGCAGATCATGTGGAAAAGTCTTTGAACAGACTCATGGATTCAACGACTCTCCTTCTCCTTGTGTTTGCGGAAGCTCAGATTTATCTATAATCATTCATCCTCCTACAATTTTCATCAAGGGCGAAGCTACTACTATCGGTCAGCTCTCCGAGAGAAACACCAAGCAGATGGGAAGATATGAGCTTGAAGATAAGCGTGAGCAGCAAAACAAAGGAAACAACAAAAAGAAAAAGGATACTAGCTGGTATCAAAAATCTGGCTCTGCATCAGCCTCAGAAATCAAAAAAATGACACCCCAACAAAAATCAAATTACATACAAAAGGGTAAAAATGACTGAAGAAAGAGTCAGAAAACCCAAAGTCAACGACCTTGGACAACATGAAATATTATGCGCAGACTGCGAACAAGTCCTTCTAATAATGATGCAAACAGAAGAGAGTGACAAGGTAAATAAAATCAAAGTTACAAATTGTCCAAAATGCGGAGGAGAAAGTTGGGTAAATTCTCTAGTCGGTAAATACTTCATGGCTCAAGCTGACGGTATGATTATTAGAGAAATGGATTTTGACGAGGAAACAAATATTATGAAAGTGAGTATGATGTAATGGACGCTTCAGAATTTATACAAGACAAAAATCTAGAATACTCCTACTTTGGAAAAGATGGAAACCTTACAGAACAAAGGAAGTCATCTCTAGCCTACTATTTAGAGGAAGACGGAACAGTAGGGCAACACTTTGTAAAGTTCTATAGGGGTAGCATCTTTGATCCATACGGAATGGACGCAAATAGAGCAAACTCAAATTCCTCTAATGAGTCTTCATTCATGGGAGAGTTTAGAAAAGTAAACGAGAAAACATTTAAACTCTACATAGATTACCTAAAGACTCGCCAGAGAAACAAATTAGTTTGGGCTGAAAGGGAATACATCAATGTCTAAAAAAGGCAAGCTTACCAAGATAGAAAAATTCTACATAGAAAACAACAAGGGCAAAACCCTTGAAAACATAGCAAAAGATCTAGACAGAACTTTGTCTTCTGTTAAAAAATATGCTGAATCTATAAACGATACAGAGCATGTTACTAACACTAGAGAGGACGAAGAAGAATCTAGCGTAAGTGATCTCATGGGAAGAAAAGAAAAAAGAGGGGTCACAATAATGACCCAAGCTGCTTCGGAACTATCTGATGAGACAAGACCTAATAGAAAACAGAAATCAACTAAGTATAAAGATTCTATTTTTGTCATAAGAAAAGAAGATGAGTAACGTATCTAAATCAATTAATGGTTATGTCAATATATACGCAGACTCTAATCCTATATGGATAGCTGAGCTTAGTAACGGTGAGATGATTTACCAAGATGATGGTAAACCGGATTGTCATCCAGAAAGTGCTTGGCTTAGACTAAAAGAATACTGCGAGCAAAACGACTTATCAATAAAATCAATATCTGTAAAAAATAGATCAATTCAAAAACAGGTTGTCTCAGGTGCAGACTCTTTTACTTTCTGCAAAAGTGCAGGAGCATTAATGTTTGGCGGGCAAACTAGCCACTCTTTTGTTTTTGGTTACGTTAATGATGGGGTGTACAGAGCTAAAAAAGTCAATCTGCCTGAAATGATAATAGATCGTCCTGAAAAAAGAAACATTGAAGATTATAAAAATTTGATCATAAGGGGTTCTGGGAAAGTTGAGCTACAAACATAAAACAACTGGTCAAGATTGTAATGCCGCTGAATATATAGCAGAGATGGTTTGTTTAAGAAAAGCCGAATCAGAAAATGTTGGTAAACCAGCATACGCTCTATGGAATACAGATAAGTGGAAAAGGCAGTTTAGAAGCCAAATAAGTAAGGCTTATAATCTTTTAAAAAAATACAGTGACAAAGCTATAATAAATGCTTTGAATTCTTACAAAGGCAAAAGTATCTATTCTTTGCGTGTAAAATTTCTTGAACCAATTATAAAATCTGAACAAAACAAATTAAATAAGATTGAAACATATAGAAAGCCCGCAAAGGAATACGAAGACTTTACGGATTCTAAACCTAGAAAACAATACGGAAAAAAAAGTCAACTCAACTTCTTGAGGGATTTAGATGGCGAAAAAAAAGACAATGAGTAGTAGTGATATAGCTACGGTAAACAAGCAAATCATAAAAGACTTTGGTGATGTTGTAAGAACTGGTAACGAACTCTTCGACGATATAAAAGATAGAAAACTGCTGCCAATTAGCCCGTCTATAGATTACGCAATAGGTGGAGGTATCCAAGAGGGTAGTTTAGTACAACTAGCTGGTAAACCAAAAAGTGGAAAAACAACTACCGCTATACAATTTGCATCGAACTGTCAAAAAGAAGAAAACGGCTCTAGACCAATAATTTATTTTGATGTAGAAGCTCGCGTTGGTAGAAACCAGCTAGAAGGAATAGAAGGTCTAGATAGAGACAATATCCACTTTATCATTCCTAGAGATGGCGTACTCGCTGCTGAGGATGATTTTAGAATCATGGAACACTACATTAAAAATGTTAAAAACTGTGTAGTGATAATTGACTCTGTTTCAACTATGGCTTCAAGAGACGAACTTGATTATAAGTTTGATAAACAGTTTAGAAACCCTGTGATGAAGATGATGTCTTCTTTTACTAAAAAGATAGCACACATACTTCCACAACAGAGAGCTGTTGTGATTTCTATAAATCATATAATCGCTGACTCTAACCCTCATACTAGATCAACTACTATGGTTGACGGTGGGAACAAATTAAAGTACGCAGCAAATTATATATTACACATTACGCATACTAGACCTTGGGAAGAAAGCAATGAAATAGTAGGCCAAGAGGTCAACTGGAAAGTGGTGACATCACACGCTGGAGGCTTTCCAAATACTCCTGTTACCAGCTATCTCAGGTATGGTAAAGGTCTTGACTGGAGAAAAGAACTAGTAGACCAATGCTGTGAAATACCACCACTAATTGAAAAAGCTGGAGCTTGGTATTATCTAAATTTTGTTAAAAATGAGGGTGAAGAAAGAGGACCAAGTTGTCAAGGTTATAAGAAGTGCGTAGACTACCTAAACGAAAATAACCTTTGGGAAAAACTGAAGAAAGAACATAAAGAAATATTCGGATGAAAGTAAATGGATTTGACGGTCGAGAAAGGTCTATCAACTTTTCTAAGTATTACGTCTATGGCGACGACACTCGCCACAAATCTAAACTTCATATAAAAGCAAAAAAAATCTTGCGGGAAGTCTTTCCATATGATAGTATATATGAAGAGGTATCTCTTCCCGGCTCAAATAAAGGGTCTTCAAGCATCCTCCGCGCGGATTTCTTTATTCCAAACCAAAACTTGGTTGTAGAAGTTCACGGCCAACAACACTACGAGTTTACTGTTCATTTTCATAAGAGTAAGCTCGATTTTTTTAGGTCACAAGCCAGAGATAAAAACAAAGAAAACTGGTGTGAGCTAAACTCTATTCGTTTTGTAGCACTAAAATATTCGGAGCCTGAGAATGAGTGGAGAGAATCCCTACTCAATAAATGATTTAAACCAACTAGATGAATATCTTAAAAGATACACAGAAGAAGAAGGTTTATATCACGCAGAAATAAACGAAGAAGTAAAAACAATATTGGATTTTAAAGCTGAAGACCTAAAGGAATTAAGTGCATCAGATCTTTACATTGCATCATGTTTGGTAACTAGCTATACAACCTATATAACATCTAGACTAGGATATCATCAGTCTATATTCAAGTGGTGCAAAGATACTATAAAAAGAATTGTTGCTAAAAATTCAGATCAATATGACAAGTATACTAAGTATGAACAGAAGGTTGAGCTTATAATATTGTCTGATGACTTTGCTCTTAAAGTTGATAAAGCTAGAAGATTTGCTGAGTACAAGGTTTTTATGATAAAAGAAAAATTGGAAGATCTTAGGTCTTACAGCGATAGACTTGAGAGACTAGGAAGGATAAGAAATTATGACACCTCTAGATAAAATCAAAAAAGGAATTTTGAATAATGATATGGAAGAAGTTATTGATGGATATGAAATCCTCACTGGAGAAAGAGTCACAAGAGAAGCGGCAGAAGAAGTCAAAAGCGAAGAAGTGCCAGAACAAGTGCGGGAAGTGCAAGAAGAAAAAGTAAATAAATATGAAGACTTTACAGCGCCTATCAGAAAGCAAGCATCTGAAAAATCAAAATACACAAAGAAACAAAAAATCAAAGTAGGAAAGAATACATTTGTAGATACCGGAGAGGATCATAAAGCTAAGGCTGATTCTACACCGGATTATGTTCCAACCCCAAGAAATAGACCTCCAGCGGAAACGGTTATGTTAAAATGTCATGTTTGTGGCGCTCAGGATGAGGTAAAGAAGGGTACAACTTACGGATCTTTTTATCGCTGCGGTAGATGTGTGGGTGGTTGATGACAGACGAAAAAATATGTAGCGTAGCCTCTGAAAGAGCTGTATTGGCTGGTATGTTAAAGCATGGAGCCGATGCTTTTATTGATGTAGATGGAATCATTGATACAGGATGTTTTGTATTTGAGGAAAATGCAATAATCTATCCATGTTTAAAGCATGTTCTTGAAAATAGCTCCGTTGCTGATTTACCCTCGGTTTTAAGTGCTGCCCAAAGCCTGAATCTTGATTCTGCTTTTAGAGACAAAGTGCCTAACAATTATATAAAGGCATTAATGAATTTTGATATTAAACTAGAGAATGTTAGGAATCATGCAGCTAAATTAAGAAGGCTACAAGTAGCTAGAGATATTAGACTTAGAGCTAGAAAAGTAATATCAGATATATCTGATGTCACAGGCGATGAAACAATAGATAAGCTTATTAGTATAGGTGAATCGCCATTTTTTGAACTATCGACAACATTAAATAGCTCTGTGCAGGATAAGCCTGTATCTCTTGGTGATGGTGTAGACGAATATATAAAGTATCTCACAGAAAACAAATGTGACATGCTGGGTATTAGTAGTGGCTATACAAGATTTGATTCTGCTATTGGCGGCGGTTTTCGTCGCAAGTGTGTGGACTTAATTGCTGCTAGACCAAAGACTGGTAAAAGTATGCTAGCTGATAATGTCGGCTTTCATATAGCGGCTAATTTGAATATACCAGTTCTAATATTAGATACTGAGATGTCAAAAGAAGATCACATGAATAGGCTTTTATCAAAGTTTAGCTCTATACCTATTAATGACATTGCAACTGGTAAATTCTCAGAAAGTAGTGCTGGTAAAGAAAAGGTTGATCAAGCTGCCGCTAAATTTAGTGAAGCGCCTTTAGACTATATACCAATTGCTGGCAAACCTTTTGAAGAAACTTTATCTATCATGCGTCGATGGGTAGTTAAGAATGTCGGCTTTGATGAAAATGGCAGGACTAACGACTGTATGATAATATATGATTATCTGAAATTGATGCACTCTGCGAGCATAAGTGATGGAATGAAGGAGTTTCAAGTTTTAGGTTTTCAAATAACTCAACTGCATAACTTTACAGTGCAGTATGATGTGCCTTGTTTGAGTTTTGTGCAGCTTAACAGAGACGGAATCAGTAAAGAGTCTACAGACGTTGTTAGCGGCTCTGATCGTCTTGTTTGGCTTTGCTCAAGCTTTTCTATCTTTAAGAATAAGTCTGATGAAGAAATAGCTG
>Ga0114932_10003187_pt1 | contig 16400 bp, 20 predicted proteins | sample 2SBtaG_2_FD_87286 | JGI IMG/M metagenome (GOLD analysis project Ga0114932, IMG submission 87286) | Deep subsurface microbial communities from Kolumbo volcano to uncover new lineages of life (NeLLi) - 2SBTROV12_ACTIVE470 metaG | ecosystem: Environmental > Aquatic > Marine > Volcanic ... | reverse complement strand
GAGTATGTTTAACTGTTCCTTTCGTAGCAGCCACTACACCTTTTGCTGCTTCCCCCGTTAAGGCTTTACCTGATGTAGATGCCTTGAGTATACGTTTACCCGCTCCTTTAATTTTTTCCCCTGTAGTGGCTACTTTACCTGTTTCGTCCACTATGTCCCTAACACCGCCTTCCTGTGGTCTAACTCCTCCTGTTGTGGCTCTACTTCTAGCGGTGGCCTTCGCCGCAGCAGTCTTTTCTGCCTTCACAATTCTTTCCGCAAGTTGAATTTGATTGCCCTTAGTACTGACCCCTGCCTTGGACGCTGCCTTACGTAATTTCTCAACATCAGGAATTCCCTTGGGCCAGCGTTCCCCTAGGGCCGCCACCATGTCGTCAGAGGAGCTGGCCCCCCTGAGAACGGAAGGTGATTTGACAGTAGTACCTATGCCCTCCCCTGTTATTCGATTAGTTCCAGCTCTAGATGTTGCTCCTCCTTTCGGGGTTACGTCATCTGCTTTGCCTCTGAGCTTTTTTATCAGGTTCCCTATAGGGGTTAGTAGTTTACTTTTCATTTTATCTCCGTGTTTATAAATTTGTTTGCCTCCCTCATATAACCCCCGTCCTGCTGATTTTAATCCTAGAAAGGGGAGGGTTGCTACCTCAAATGCCATAGCAGCTTCTTCAGCTTTTCTCGCCCCTATACTCTTAGCCACCTCTTCGGGGCTCCTTATTTCTTGTCGAGGGGGAGCTTTGTAGTCTATCCCCGCCCTCAATTTTGCGTTCGGGGAGCTTAAAACTGCTGTAGGTAAGTTAGCTTGTTTTTCTATCTGTCTCTTGTTATATGCATCAATGATTTTTTGCCAATCTTTTTTTGGTACATTTCTTAAATCTGGAGGTAAATCCATCCCTGTAATTGGGTCTTTATTTACAGAGTAAACATTTGATCTACTTCTAGAAGCCATACGCTACAAATTTACTACTATTTCAGGTAAAGGCAACCGCTCAAATCTAAGCGAGTGGTTGATTGCTCAACACATTTGATAGCTGTTTGATAGACCTCCTGCGCCTTGATCCCTGTACCTTGTCTCCTGTATCAAGAGGCTCTACAGCTACCAGTCCGTGACGTTGCCTTGCGACATCCAAACAAATGAAGGCAGCATCAGCTAAGTCAGGTGACTTTCCTAATCTATTCTTGTAGTCAGGTTTGGATTCCAGCTTCATACGTAGGGTAGATCCTTTGACCATATCATACTTACGGCCTACAACTTCCTGCGCTAACTCATTATTAACGCCATACAACTGTTTTGTCCTACAGAGTTCCTTGCCCACGAACCAGAGTTCAGTGACTCTGTTGACATAGAGTTCATTCCCGACAAGTTTACTATTAGAACTAACTCTCTTATCAGAAGCCTTACCACCAAATGAAACACGAAGAATCTCATCACCAAACTCAGCAGCAAGAATATCAGCCAAAGGGCTTCCAGCGCCTGTGGAGTCTATTCCTAAATCTACGGGAGCTATTTTCCTTTTCTTGCATTCGTCCTTTATCTGCTGAACGATCTGATAGGAGCGGGGGATCGCTTTGTTGGTGGCATCGTCAGTAAGGGAAAGCGCTTCATCCAGTTGGCAAACAAACTGACCAGAAGTATCATAGCCGACATAACCAGTATAAAGAATGGTTCTATCCCCACCATTGGTAAATGCGGGGTCGCAACCAGCTATTGGTGTGGGGGTTCCCTGCCACTCGATAGTACCCATAGCTCCTGATTTCACTAACTCTGCGTCGGTATAAACACCGTCGGACTCGTCTGAATCGAAGAATACGGCGCGTACCATTCGGTAGTAGCCACGGCTTTCCTGTCCTAGTAGGGATTTGTCCTCATCAATCTTTTCCTTCGTTGGTAACCAAGGGTATATGGTTTCTCCAGCCAGTATATTTGGAGAGCGCTCTCCGTCATACTTTTTATAAAGACCACCCCATTTTGTTTTCCAGCTATCCTCTGTGTTCGGGTCAATGGAGTCCCATCCTTGGGCGGGTTCGCTCCACTCTCCAAAAGCATCCCATCTGGAAGCTGGGTTAGATAGCCCAACTAAACTAAAAGACGGGTTCTTAGATAAGTTGGAAAGTCCTGCCTGTAAGATAGCGGTAGATAATTCAGATAGCTCGTCTGCAATTAAGATGACGTTCTTCTGTTTGATACCTATAAACTTTCCTATAGCCTCTCTTGTCTTGCTGCGTTCTGCTGCGATCAAACTGAGTCCAGCTTTTTCTATGAGTGTTCCGTTCTCATTTATGTAGGCGACATTACCAATCGAATCTCGAATCTTAAATGGGGCTCCATCCAAGACAGTAAGTAAACTGATCACTGATCCCCATATCCTTTTCCGTGCCTCACGTAACGTGGTTGACGTAAGCAGAACTAAAGTGTCTTTCGGAGCAGCTAACCAATTCAGGATTCCCCATGCGGCCATCGTGTGTGACTTGCCTGACGAGGCGGCTCCCCCGATTGAAACATATTTGTTTTTTATTACCGCCTGAATCATACTCTCCGCCCAAGGGTGTTTAACCATTAAAGGTTCGGGAAGTTCATCGTGGTTCCAAAGTTCGTCACACAATCTCCAGAAGTAATATTCTCTAGCTTGCTCGCTTTCATGGTTAGACAACCCATATAATAAACCCGTTACAGTGTTAGTTGCCTTTATGGTATGTCCTCCTACATCCATCTTAGATGTACTTGGGTCTATTCTTGGCTCATAAATTCGTAATGTTTGAGTCATTTGATTTGAAATCTATATAAGTTTATAGTATATGTTAATTACTTTGGCTAACCAAACGAAAAAATCTAAGCTGCTTAAACCTGCACTCGAAATGTACGAGCAGCAATACAAGCTTGTTACTATAGCTAAGGAGCTTGGAATCAATGTGTCTACTCTTCGTAGGTGGTTAAGAGATGCAGGAGCGCAACCTAAGAAAGACCCGCATGGCAGTAACCCTTCTTTAAAAGAAGACGAGCCAGAAGAGGAAGAGTCCACAGACCCGCTACAAAAAACTCTGGATGATAATCTTGAGGGTAAAACCGATGAGGCAATCAGGGTTGCTAAGATGGAAGCAAGGGTGGAAGAGGACAAAAACCTAATGGACGTAGCGCAGTCGCAATCTTCCCCAGCAGATAAGTACCAGTCCTATATAGCAGCAGCTTCTATTCAGTTGCTGCGAGACAATATAAAGAATTTACGTGGGCCGCGAACAGTAAAAGAACTTTCTGAATTAGACCAGTTAATCAGGAGAAATCTAGGGTTAAACGCTAAATCAGCAGGGGGATCAGGGAAACTACAGATTGATATAAGTATCTTAAATAATGCAAAAGCAGACCGTGGTAATGGTGCTGTTAAAATTGAAAAAATAGATGAGGATAAAATAATCGATGTTGACCCGAACGAAGATGCCTGAGACAAAAGAAGACCCTGAGCACCCAATCCTTTTATTCAACGGATTAGAAGATGCATACATCGGAACAGTTGAACAATATGGTAGGCCACCTGTCGCTTGTTATTCTAAACAAATAACAATCGACGTATTACAAAAGAACTTCAACCTAACAAAACAACAAGCTTTTGAGAGATATGAATATGAATACCTGCAAACTAACTTTTGGGAGGGAACTCCATGTTTCTTAGACGATCTCTCCCAAGAGTGATGTTCGAAGACAAAGTGGAGGAAGATAACCCCACTGTTGTTATTCGAAAAGCAGTTGATACGAAGGAGTTTATTTATGCCTCCGAAAAACGTGTCGGTAGGTACTATCGAGTTATCCCAAATTCAGCCAGAGAAGTTTTCTATATACAAATGCTCCTTAAAAATGTGGATGTGTTAGTGCCGCAAGAAGGGGACGGTTTAATAATCTCAGCAAAAGTAATAGATCATTGTGATAATAGGAGTCGATAACGGACTTAATGGAGGGCTGGTAGCCATCTCAAAAGAGACAGGAGCCGTCATTGAAAAAATTGTAATGCCTACACTGCACCGTTGTAAGAAACGGGAAGTCGATACAAGAGTAGTATATGAGTGGGCGATGGCACTGGAAACTGAATTTATATTTGCCATAGAAGAACCGTTACGCCACGCAAAGTCTTCTCAAGCTGTTCGCTCGATGGGGATATCCTTTGGTAAACTGTTAGGTCTAGCTGAAAGCAGACAATGGGATACCCGTTGTGTTCAGGTAAAGAACTGGCAACGCTCTATGTTAGGGGATCTACTGCGTTCTCACGATACCAAAAAAGCGGCCCTAATTAAAGCAAACGTAATTGCACCAGATGAATGCTGGCAAAAAAGCAAAAGGGCTTCTAAGCCCCATGACGGAATGGTTGATGCTTTCCTGATAGCCCGCTACATTCGCAGAGAATTCGCCTTTGATCAGGGGTTTGTACAGTAAATTAAAATTTCTATTGACCTTTGGTCAAGTTCTTTTACTTTGGGGGAATGAAAGAATTATTCCCCGCACAAGCTGATGTGTGCGACTTCTTTGAAGTAAAGCTAAAGAACAATATAAGCACACTGGATTCCAGTTCTGTCGGTACAGGTAAAACTGTAGTTGCCGCCCACCTAGCACTTCGTCTTAAAAGACCTGTTGCTGTCCTCTGCCCTAAAGCCGTTATCCCTGCATGGGAACGTGAGCTTGAAGAAGTAGGAATAACTCCCGTGTTTGTACTCAACTACGAAAAGATAAGAACAGGTAATACTCCACACATGACTAAGAGAGGGAAGAAGATTATGAATTGGCATGTACCAAAGGATACCCTTTTTCTTATTGATGAAATTCACAAATGCAAAGGGCCCTATACACAGAATGCACAGCTTGTGATAAGCCTAATCAAACAGAACTTTTGTATACACGGGATGTCGGCAACAGCCTCAGAAGACCCCACAGAGATGAGGGCTCTTGGGTATATGCTAAATCTACACAGCCTAGCAAAATCTGAAAGGGGTTTACATAATTGGTTTGGGTGGATGAAGGCTCACGGTTGCTATCAGGACGAATGGAATGGTTGGCATTTACGGAATAAGAATAAGTTAGAAAAAATTAAGGAAAGGATCTATGGAGTGATGGGAGCAAAGCTAACTGTGGCCGACTTCCCAGAATCTTTTAGGAATAATAGAGTGTTCACCGAACCAATGCAGTTTGCTGACTCCGCAAAGATCATAGCTATTTATAAAAAGTTAGGGCTTACTCCACAGATTATAAAAGACTTAATAGAAAATGGAACTGTAGACGGGAGTGACCATGTGATTGTTAACATTCTAAGAGCCCGCCAGCTAACAGAAGCTTTAAAAGTTCCTGACTTAGTCACGTACGCTCAAGACCTAGAAGAGCAGGGCAACTCTGTAGTGCTGTTCGTTAACTTTAGGGATACAGTTGATGCCCTATGTAAGCAGTTGGAGTGTGCTTCCATCGAAGGAGGCCAAACAATCGACGAAAGGCAGAAGGTGGTCGATGACTTCCAGAGTGACGAGACGCACATAGTCGTTGCCAACATTGCGGCAGGAGGTACTGGGCTATCATTACATGATTGTAATGGGGACAGGCCAAGAGTTAGTTTGATATGTCCTTCGTTCAATGCTAAAGACTACCTCCAAACTTTAGGGCGCATCCACAGAAACGGAGCTAAGTCCGATGCACTTCAAAAAGTTTTGGTCACATCGGGGTCTATCGAAGAGAACGTCATAGACTCGATTGAAAGGAAAGTTAACAACATGATAGAATTACATGGAGCGTAAAAATAAAATAATTGCAAAGTGTATCCCTCAAGATCTTTTAGATATTGTTAGATATGAAAATGGTGTCCTGTTTTACACCGTGAATAGGGGCTCAAGGAAAGTAGATGATGTCGCGGGTTGTTTATATAGCCCCTCAAAAAATAGTTCCGAAAGGGGGAGGAGGACAAGATGGAGATTAAAATTTAAAGGTAAGGATTATTATAGAGCAAGGGTTGTGTGGGCTATTTTCAACGGGCATTCGGAAAAAATGCTCGATCATATAAATAATAATACTTTAGACGATAGAATAGAAAATTTAAGAGAATGCACCAACGGGCAAAACCAAGCAAACCGTAAAGAGACAAAAAGCAAAACAGGAGTAAAGGGGCTACGGCGGCAGAAGTTTAAAAGAAGGGACGGCTCCTACCATGTAGTATATGTTGGAGTAGTGGACCATAACGGTAGGCGGCACTGTACCCCTAAATTTCCTGATACAGAAGAAGGAAAAGCAAAAGCTGTGTCCGCCCTTAGAGTGTTAAGGGCCTCATTGCACAAAGAGTTTACACATCATGGATAATCAACCTGATCACGGAAGTAGAGGACACGCAGACTTTAGTCCATCAAGCCTTAAATATGTAGCTGGCTGTTCTGGCTACGAAGGTAGGTCAGGCACAAACGCCGCCGCTGAGAAAGGAACACGGATACACGAAGCCCTAGAGGTACGTGACCCCTCTGCCCTGCACGACGAAGACGAAGTACTGATTTATGAAGCAATAGTCGAGCAGGAGGAAAAGTACATAAAGGACTTTGCCAAAGGAGAAACCTACGTAGAGGAGAATGAGATCCTTTTGGATGTAGACTTAGACAATACAGCTACGTGGGGAACTTGTGACAGGCTTATAACTTTTGGCAATAGAGCCATACTAGCTGATTATAAAACAGGGGTCAGTGTAATTGATGAACCAAAAAAGAATTGGCAAGCTAAAGCCTACACAGTAGGAGCGTTCCAGCGCTACCCCGAGCTGGAGGAGATTACATTTGTGTTTTATGTCCCTGTGAGGAATGAAGTATTGGAAGGAACTTTCTCAAGGGATGAGCTACCTATCTTAATTAAACAACTAGCTGACGTTATCCGTAACGGAGAGAAGATAAGACCGCAGTGGGATGGAGGTTCCCCTGCCCCAGAGAGCCTTTCCCCTACAGTTAACTGTAGGTTCTGCAAGCACGAAGGGTACTGCCCATCATTGGGAGGATTAGCCGAAGAGATTGTACAAAGAATATCGGGGGATTCACTACCTAAAGAAGACTTAAACGACCCACAAGACCCTAAAACTGTAGAGCACCTTTATGTGGTGGCGAAGGTAATGGAGAATTGGGCGAAGCGAATAAAGGAGAAGGCGGTAACGATGGCTAAAGAGGGGGTCGAATTCGACACTTTGAAACTGAAGTCTATGGGGGCAACCCGCAAGTGTACAGATAACTTAAAGCTCGTTGAGATAGCTAAAGAGCATGATCTCAGTGAGCATGACCTGCTTAATATAATTAATATCCCGCTGAAAAAAGTAGCTAATGCTGTAGGGGATACCGCCGCTAAAGGAGAAAAAGGAGAAAAATCAAGATCTTTTCTTGACGCTGTTGAAATCAATGGCATCATAGAAACGTCAGAAGAGAGGTTTACCCTTTCTTAAACTAAAATAATAAAACTAAAGCCAAGACAAATGCCAAAGACAAAAATAGTAGAAGTAAAAAAAGAAGAACTAGCGGCCCCAAGTGCGCCGCCAAGACTAGAGATATCCGCAGAGGACATCGAAATTCCACGCCTTAATGTAATACAGGGGTCGTCGGAAATTGACGGAGACGAGGGAGCCCTTGTCATTAATAGAACACACACCATTATGCCAACAGGAGGTTCACTCACTGTTATCCCCATAACGGCACAAAAAGGATGGGCTGAAAATGTCCCCTTTGGTTCTAACGATATAGCAAGAATTGCTAACACACCTGAAGAGAAGACATCAATCGAAGAGGATTCCCAGTACGGGACAATCGAGTTTGCTGACATCACTGTATTAATCCCAGAACCAGAAGGTGTTGGAGAAGATGCGGCAGATGCGTTTCCGTTCCCTATCGGAAAGACTTCTTATGCTATGGGTAAACTGCACGTAAGGAAAGCCGCTTACAGGAATACATTCAAAAGACTTGGTTTATTCCAAGCGATGAATCCTGACTCTCCTTTGTGTAAGAACCACTGGAAGTTCCAAGCTGACCAAGTGACAGCTAACAGGAATAGCTGGTACATCCCACAGATGACCCCGACAAAAGCGGAGACTGATCAGGATGTTATCGACTTTGTATCGAGAATATTACCTGCATAATTATGAGCGAAGAAAATAATACAGCAGGAAAAATACTAGTTCTTCAAGAAGAACTAGTAGAGATAGAAAAAATCAGAGAAGGTATTGCGACTAAATTAGAGGAGCTCCGAGTATCTGAAAACAAAATGGAAACGCTTTCTGAGGCGTTCATAACTCATATACATGCTCTGGAAAAACATCAGGAAGCCCAACCTGAACTTATATAAAAATTGTAGGGTGTGGTTTTAGAGTTCCACAGCCTACGTGATCCTATGGGGGGATCGCAGAGGGAATGGCCCGTCTATGTGTTTTAGCTTTCTACATGTAGGCGGGCCTATTCACGACTAAATTATGAATACAATCGCAATAGATTTCGAGAGTTACTACGATAGAGAATGCTCTATAAAAGTATTAGGACTCCTTGGTTACTTTTCTCACCACGCATTTGATGCGTATAGAGTAAGCGCCGTCGGGGACGAAGGAACTAATTTCGTGGGATGCCCTAAGACTGACTTTGACTGGTCTATCATCGAGGGCAATATGGTAGTAGCCCATAACGCACAATTCGATGAGACTCTTTACTTGTATGGGGTAGAGAAGAAATGGTGGCCTTATTATGAGTACGACCAATGGATGTGCTCTGCTGACCTAGCCGCTTTTTGTGGGCTCCCTAGATCGCTTAAAGGAGCTACTACTACACTCTATGAATTAGAGGTAGATAAATCCACACGGGATAATATGTCAGGCAAACGCTGGGAGGAGATGTCTGAAGAATTTCAAAAGGAAGTAGATGAATACGCTTTAAAGGATTCTGAGTTATGCCTAAAACTATGGCAGGACCTAGAAGGAGATTGGCCCGCGCATGAAAGGCAGATCAGCCTAACTAATAGGAGGTGTGTCCAACGTGGAATTCCTATAGATACAAAACTGCTACTTAAACAACAGAAAGAGATAGCTTCTAGATTATTTGAAGCAGAGAACTGCATCCCTTGGATAGATGAATTTCCTCCTTTATCTAGAAAAGCCTTTAATGAGGAATGCCATCGAGTGGGCCTAGACCCGCCAGCTAGTCTTGCATTAACTGATGAAGACGCAAATAAATGGATAGCGGAGAACGAAGAAGAATATAAATGGATCTCTGCTGTGCGTAACTACAGACGCATTAATTCTTTAAAAAGAAAGTTGGAGTCTTTTGAGTACGCAACAATGGGAGATGACAGGTATTATGGAGGTATCCTGTATCACGGAGCTCATACAGGTAGGTTCAGTGGGAGTGGAGGTAACCTTAACCTTCAAAACTTACCTAGAGGTGAGATGTTTGGCGTAGATCTTAGAAGCCTCATCGCCCCTAAGAAGGGCAGGAAGTTAGTAGTGGTAGATCTATCCCAGATAGAGGTGCGTACACTTTGTTGGCTTGCGGGAGATGAAAATACTTTAGAGGAAATAAAGGATAGCGATGACATCTACGAAGCATTCGCAGTGCGCTTTGATAAATGGGATAAAAGCAAAGGAGTACTTAAAGAAGAAAACCCTTCTTTAAGACACTTAGTTAAAACAATGGTACTTGGTTGTGGCTATTCAGCATCAGCTAAGAAGTTCGCTATGATCTCTGACATGGAGGAAACGGAAGCTATAAAAGCAGTTTCTTTATATAGGACAAAAATGAATAGAGTAGTTTCACTATGGCATAAACTACAACGTGAACTTCATGTGGCATACTCATTAGGGGAGGAATTTTCTATTGATCTACCATCAGGAAGAACTCTTAATTACGGAAAAATAAAATCCGCTATCCAGTACGGAAGAAGGAACTACTTAGCATTGATCGCAAAAGGAATGAAAAAAGTTCCCGTGAAACTTTACGGCGGGCTACTTTCTGAAAATGCCTCACAAGCCCTAGCTAGGGATATCTTCGCTGATATTTTGATAAGACTAGAAGCAAAAGGGATCCAAACAATTTTCCACGTACACGATGAAGTGGTCATCGAAACTTCCGCTAGCGAAGCAGAAGATGTATTAGAAGCAGTGATAGAAGAAATGAGGATTCCGCCTAAATGGATTTCCGATATACCCCTAGATGCCGAAGGAAAAGTAGTAGATCGCTACGAGAAATAACAAAGAAAAGAAGAAGAAGAAGAAGAATATGAGATATAGATATCTAAAGAACCTATCAGAACATAACACACTTACATGTGATAACTTGAGTATGCTCCCACAAAGAAAGCCAAAACTCCCTGATAAAGATGCCAGAAGAGCGTGGAGCTCTAACCCAAGTACGGACCACGTTTTCTATTCGATGAACGAAGGGCTCCTGCCATCAGTTAGACTGAGTGTTAATGGGGAAAATAAAGTATGTGCCGTGTGGGGCATCGTAGCCGAATACGACAAGTATGACGTGCCTTGGGACATAATAGATGACCTTATTAAAACACAAAGTAGTATAATGCCTACGTGGAGGTCAAGGACAGGATCGGGAGGGCTTAGATTGGTATGGGAGTTTGAGTCAAAACTACTTATCGATCATGGAATGTTCCGTGCGTTTATGAACGCTATGGCGAAGCTGTTAAAACTAGAAAGGCTATTTCAAGATTTTGACTCCAGTTCTTTAAAGTTTAGCCAGTACTTCGAATTAGGAGAAGACTGGACAAAAGTGGGAGAGCCTATCCCGAATGATGTATACAAAGGAGTTCTCCTTAAAGTAGCTGTAGATAGTCCACCACAAGCAGAGGGAAATATATCTATTCCTATATCCATAGTAGCAGAAGAGGTGCATACAAACCCTAAGTACAAAGGGCGGTGGGGAGAAGATTTTAGTGTCGGTACAAGAGGGCCGTTATTTTGGATTGATGATGGCATTGAAAGAGAAGGCTGCCAAGTGGCTGAAGACGGTATGGTTTGCTACAGCGACAGAGCAGGTAAAGGATTCTTAACTTGGAAAGAGATTTTTGGCCCTAAGTTTGTTGAGTCTTATGAGTCGAAAAAACTACTGGCGTTAACTGACCAGTACTGGTTCAACGGCACTAAATACTATAAAGATATTAAAGGCATCCCGTCTCAAGTACCTGAAAAACAGGTTCTATTAGAGCTTAAAAGGGCTGGGTTTTCTCCCAGAGTAAGAAGGGGGCAACCATTATCAGAAATAGAAGCCGCTATACTAACTATACAAAATGAAAGTCGGATAGATGAAGTAGCCCCTGTTATATTCAGTAAGGATAAAGTAGTGGTATGTAACTCCCACAGGATATTAAATAGTGCTAATGTTCATCCAGTAGAACCTGCTGTTGATGGGGACCCGAAACTATGGCCTTTCATACATAAGTGGTTGGGCCAGCTATTCGATACTAAAGAGTCATTAAATTATTTCTATGCGTGGATGCAGAGATTCTACCTTGCTGTATATAACAAAGAGGAGGCCCAAGGACAAGCGCTTCTCTTAGTAGGACCAACCAATAAAGGTAAGTCACTCCTCTCTAACAGAGTTATAGCCGCTTTAGTAGGAGGGTTCGCAGATGCCTCAGAATACTTATCGGGGCAAACAAACTTCAATAAGGATCTAGCTAGAGTTGCGGCATGGGTTATTGATGATACAACTTCAGCGGCCTCCTTCCAAGAACAACGGAAAGCAACGGAGCTAATTAAGAAAAGTGCGGCTAACCCAAGAATAGAATACCATGCAAAGTATGCGGATGCTGTGACATTGCCGTGGACAGGGAGGGTTATTCTTTCCTTAAACATGGACCCAAACAGTTTGTCAGTTATACCGACACTGGACTCCAGTAATAGGGATAAACTAATGGCTCTTAGAATATCTAAAGAAGCTACGAGTGAGTTCCCACCTAACGTAGAAGTCGAAGCAACCATTAAAGAAGAGCTACCCCACTTCGGGAGGTGGCTAATGGACACTTTTGTAATGCCCAAAGAAATGGTAGGCCAAGCCAGATTCGGAGTTAAGTCTTTTATTGACCCAGAAATCGAAGCCGCCGCATATGATAACTCAAGTAGAGCCCTTGTAGCGGAACTTGTAGAGTTCTTTGTTACGAAGGCCAGAGAGTATGGGAAAGAAGGAAGATGGACAGGAACTCTTACTACCTTCCTCGCAGAACTACATGATTATAACGGCGGTAGGGCCATAGGATTGTCGGGGAACACGGAGTTTATGAGGCGTAGTATGCAAATAATGGAGGAGGCTTCTAAGTCCAGCAAGAATGTCCGTCCGATATGGACAAAATCGACAGGAGGGGGAAAGATCTTGTACATTGATTTGGACCCAAAATGGGATATAAGTAATGAAGCAGATGACTAGAGAAGAAATAGATGATTTTTGTGGGCTAGCGGCTCCTAACGAATCTATCATAGTCCCTGACGGTTTAGATGGGGCGTTTATAGGAATAGCGACGGAAGAGGAACCGCCCCAAGCTGTGTACTCAATAGAGCGGTGTATTCAAATACTGACTAAGGATATGAGCCAAGAGGAAGCCGAAGAATATTTCTGGTTTAACGTAGCGGGATCACAGGGGGAAGGATTCCCCCTGTATATCTCGACTCCAGAAGAGATCTATTGATAATCAATAGGCTTATTTAAATCTTCAATAGGTAAATGAAAGCCTGAGCTTTTAAAAATAAAACCGTCATCATCAGATTCGCCTCTTTGTTTGAACACGGACTTCTGCATGAACTTAGTCGAAGGCATCCAGCCTAAGACCCATACAAACATAAAGTCTTTCCTGACTCTAGTAAAAAAATAAATATCATTGTCGGGTACGAATTCCCTTTTCCCATTTATAGAAGCTATATAATTCTTTTTTGGGATCGAGGCACACGACTTCGACTTAACTTCTATACAGCGTTTCTTATGCTCAATGTCGTGAGTATAAATAATATCTCCAACGTACTTGCTTCTCTTTATAAACTTATGTACCGCTATCTCGCCTAAGCACCCAGCCATTCTCCCCATGCCTCTGGTAAATGAATTAGGTAGTACTCCCATAGCGCAAGACCTTTTATGTGCTACAACTAAGTCGTCACTTACAGGTTTGTAGACTGCAAAGTCATCTGTAAATGTAAATTTCTTTTTTGGGTAAGCCAAACTTATATATCTTTAAATTTAATACGTTTCAAGAACTGAGCCCACGCAGGGAAGAAAATTTCTTCCATGCAACGGACAACAGCTTCCTGTTCGTATGACTCAAGAAACCCTACTCCACTTAGTAATAAACTGGCCTCCATCATTTCATGGCGAATTGTTTCCAACAATGCCCTGTCACGAATATCAGAATTAATCTGTATAGTTTTCTTATCGTGAAAATAAAGTCCATAGGGTGGGTCTTCTCCACTTAAAGGCACGACCTCTAGTTTTACTCTATGTCCTGCAATGGAAACTGTTTTGGGGAGGTCCACTCTACCACCTCTCTGCTAACTCTTTGTAAAGGGTTAGTCCTCCCGCAATAGCATCGGCAACACCTTCTTTGTGTTTTAAGGCAAGTTCCCAGTCCTCCTCATTGGTCCCGAAAAATGGTTCTGCAATACAGGCGGGCATCGAAGTGGCTCTAAGAAACATAGCACCTCTACTACCTTTTTGTCTGCCTTTAATGCCTCTACTAGTTAACAAAGGAAAAGAATCTTCAAATGAATCCCGAATGGACCGTGCCAGTAATCTGCCTTTTTCGGAAGTATTCCAGTATAACCACTCATGCCCTGTGGCTTTGGGGGACGCTGCATTAAAGTGCAGCTCAACAGCCACATCTACATGATCTTCGTCCAGTTTTCTGGCTAACCAGCGCATGGCGCTCACATAACCATTACCTTTGTAAGTGGTATATATCTTATGTGGTTGGCGGAGTTTATCCCCAATCATCTCAGCGAGTTCGGAATTATAATCCCACTCACTGACCCCTGTTACTGAGGCCGCTCCTGAATCATTTGGGCGACTGTGTCCTACGCAAAGTGCTATCATTTCTTTTTTATTATTGCTATTGAGTTACCCCCACGCATTAGGATCACTATTCTGTTCTCTTCGCCAATCACGGGCAGCTTTTCTTTTATCAGCCTTATCAAGTTCCTCTTGGTGGAGCCTATTCATTAAAGGATACCCCTTGTATTTGGGGTCAGTAAGCTTTTGCCCTCCTTCATTGCCAGTCCTATCTCCTAAGTAGGCGGCGTTCAGACCAAAAACTACTGACTCTTTAGGGGCCGCCTGTTTCGCCTGTCTATCAATGATCTCCCGTATAATTTCTGCTCTTTCCTTCTCAAGGACTTCCCCTTCCTCTTGTTTCTTAGGCTTGGCTTTTTTATTTCCAACTGCTCCTAATAGTGCTCCCTTTCTAAAAGCATCCTGTGCCTCCTCATGTTTGGCTTTTTTATTTCCAACTGCTCCTAATAGTGCTGCTACGTCTTTAGCAACCCCAAATTCTTCTCCAAATATGTTCTCTGGCTCTTTCCTCTTATGTACCTCCTCATGTTTATCTCTTACTGCGCCCGCATCTATTTCCCCCGTAAGTAATTTAACCCGTGATGGGTGCGGAGCTATAGCTGTTTTCTTGGGGAAAGAATAATATCTCCCATCTTCCCTCCTCCTGATAGCGTTCCCTTCATCCTCTTCTCCTGCTAAAGTTTTTCCCCACGTAAGATGCCCGCTTCCTTTCAAAAGCATACCTGTCTTCGGATCTCTGCTGGGCCAATGCCCTGTATCGTCTGGTTTGAGTCCAGCTTTTATAGCGGAGGAGTAATCGTAACCGCTCCCCTCTGGATCGAAAGGGGGGTCGAGGGTTGATCGTCTGAATGTATCTTTTTCTCGTGCCACTATTTATTATTGTTACCAATAATTATAGCACGTCTGTAGGAAAAATCACTGTGGAACTTCTGTCCACGCCCCATGAGGTTGCCTTCTTTGAAGGGGTAATCGTACCCTTTTATGAGGGTAACCGTAGGTGGATCATATATGGCGCTTTCGTTCAAGCTGGTGTCGCCCACTAAGTCGTTCAATCCGCAACTTGGCAGAAGGGCTACCATCAGCGGCAAGGCTATCAATTTGATCTTCCAAGTCATATATGTATCTACGTTGTTTTAGCTTAGTGTAATTCACGTAAGCCTCTAACGCTAATACTATTATCCTGAAGAAGTGCCTCACTTCTTCTTGGAGATCACAGACCAGATCACTCCGATCAAAGTAACTGCGGCTGATACGCCAGTCGTTACTTCCTCACCAGAAGCTAATCCGTTCTGAGTCATAAACCCACCACCAAAGGTGAGGATGTGACGAACGATTCCTAAAATAGCTTGTTTGTTCATTGCGTTATTTTTTACGTGTTAAGTTCCAAAGAGTTATAATAGCCACAGTAATACCTAAAAGTCCTCCAAGCAACTGTATCACCCACTGAATATACTCTTGGTACGGTGCGATAACAGCTATGAACGAGCCCGTCATTCCTGTGGCTCCTTTTGTAATCAGTTCATTATTGCTCATATAGTTGAGCAATATAGCACAAGTCCAGTGTATGATCTACTCTGGATCAGGCTCTGGTGGAGCTGGATCATCCTCTGGATCGGGTTGATCAGTGTGGCTATCTGCCACATCGCTCACGGTTTCCCATCCTTTAGCCCTGAGTGCTGTATAATCAGCATAGTCAACGGCTGTGCGGGAATCGTTTTTCCCATCATTAACCCCACCCTCTTCAGGTACAGGGTTAATCATCCAATGTGACTTGAATTCTTCTTCAGATAAATCTAAATCAGTAGACATTATTCTGTGGTTTCAGGGGCTTCTTCGGTTGGAGTAGCAGCGTCAGGCTGTTCTCCAGTTTGCTTGGCTATTTCCTTTGCAACAACTAAAAGTGCTTCAGCCCCGTTTAAACCTACCTGTTTGGTGGCTATGTCGAGTGCTTGGTAGATCACTTGAATGAATTGCTTCGGAATTTCTAATGTAACGGTTTCTTCCATAACGTACAGAATAGGTAGGTTTAATGTCTTTTCAAGGAAAAGTTATTAAATAGTGAACCAATTAGCCCCAAGGTGATCAGCATATAGAGTTACTGAGCCATAGTTTGAGCTTATAACTTTAGTAGCGGCCCCATCAATAGTCTTAGAGCTACCCGTCTTGGCTTTGATGGTGATATTATACATAGCGGCTCCCCCAGCTCCGTCTTTAATTATTAACACCCTGCCTTCAGTGCATAGGGCATCTGGAATCTCTACTGTTTTCCCACTAGTAGCTAAAGTAGCGTAGTGAATGATATAATCAGAAGCCAACACTTCGTAATCCACATTACTTATTCCTGTAACATTGCTCTCAAAAGAAAAGGCAACCTCATGTTC
>Ga0114932_10003178_pt1 | contig 16413 bp, 20 predicted proteins | sample 2SBtaG_2_FD_87286 | JGI IMG/M metagenome (GOLD analysis project Ga0114932, IMG submission 87286) | Deep subsurface microbial communities from Kolumbo volcano to uncover new lineages of life (NeLLi) - 2SBTROV12_ACTIVE470 metaG | ecosystem: Environmental > Aquatic > Marine > Volcanic ... | reverse complement strand
TCGAAGTTCAGGTTGTGCTCGAGCCCTTTGAGCAGGCTGTCGACATCCGGTGGCTCGGGTGGCGCGTCTTGGGCCAGAGAACCCGCGGGCAGCATCAGGCCCAGCGAGGCTGTCATCAGCAGTGTCATCAGGGTGCGTCGTGTCATGTCTACCTCCGGGCCCGCATTGCTTCGACGGGTTGGATGAGGGCGGCGCGGATTGCTGGAATCGCGCTGCCGACGATGGCCATTGCAAGGCCGAGAAGGAATCCTTTGATGGCGACGGATGGACTCATGTCGCCGTAGACGACAGGCCTGACGACCATGTCCGTGCCGATGTTCTGGGTCAGGTCCTCGCCAAAGGTGATGCCGTTGACCTCGAGCCAATAGGCGGGACCGGCGCCCAGCAAGACGCCGAACACCCCGCCGACGGCGGCGATCAACATCGCCTCAAAGACGAACATCAGGACCGTCTGGACCCGCGACAAGCCCATGGCGCGCAACACGCCAATCTCTCCTGTTCGCTCCAGTACGCTCGCCATCATCGTGACCCAGATCCCCAGTCCTACAATGAACACGACGAAGCCACCGAGAATGCCCTGCATCGCGATGATGATGCCTGCCAGGGCATTCCAGGGTTCACGGTCGCTCCAGGCCTGGACCTCGTAGTCAGTGAATGCCGGGTCGGCCTTCATCGCGTCGCGGATGCCTGCCGCCGCGTGGCGATCGGCACCAAAGGCCAGCACCTCGATGGCGCCGTCAGGGATGTCGACGAGGTACTGCGCCTTGGCCAGTGGCACGAATGCCCGCTGGTCAAATGCCGCTGTGCCCGAATGGATGATGCCCACCACCTTGCCCTTGATCGGCGACATGGCGCCGTCTTGGGTCTGTCCGATGAGCAGCACGTCCTTGCCGACTTCGGCATCGGCCTTCTTTGCTAGGCGTTCGCCCAAGATGAATTCATTGGGATCGCCGGTGAACCAGGTGCCCTCCACCAGGTACTTCTCGAGCTTTAGCGTCTCGGAGAAGTACGGTTCGGGTGCGCCCACGACCAGCCCGAAGGTGTCTCCGAACTCGTCGCCCGCCGAGACTGCGGCGCCGGTCTGAATCACGGGGTATGCAGCCGTTACGCCGGGAATCGCTGCCGCGGCCTCGACAACAGGTGCTACGTCGGCGATGTTCTCGTACATCGGCATCAGCTGTTCGCGTTTGACGAAGTCGGGGTCAGCGACGCGCACGTGTCCAATGGTGTCGGTCGAGCTGGTGATCATGTCACCGAGAATGCCCTCAATCCACGACATGGCGACCACGAGGGCGGCGACCCCCATGACGACCATGCTGGCAGTCAGCATCGAACGCCGAATGTTGCGAAGCGAATTGCGAAAACCAAGTCGGAAGATCAGCATTTAGGCCTCTCCGGCGGCGCGGCCGCCCTGCAGGACGAAGAGCAAGCGAGCTTGCGAGCGCGGCGATGAGGACGAAGGGAGGGCGCATTCCGCCCGGCGGTGAGGCCGAACGAGGAGCGAAGCGACGAGTGCAAGCATGAGACTAGGCCCTCACTGCGTCGGCTGGCACCATTCTGGATGCCACGATTGCTGGGTAGATCGAGGCCACGATGGCCATGACCACGGCGAATGCAAATCCGAGTGCCAACATCGAGGGGTCGAAGTCGAAGTAGATGATGGGCTTGAAGGGCATGTTGTTGTTCGCCTCGCCCGATTCCTTGATCGCCTCGGTGAGGTCGAGTCCGTAGGTCGCGTAGTTCCACACCATTGCGCCTCCAGCCAGCACACCCAGGACGCCGCCCACGACGCCGAGCATGGCCCCTTCGATGACGAACATGGTCAGGACCTTGTCTCGGGTCATGCCCATGGCGCGCAGGGTTCCCACTTCGCGGATGCGTTCGTAGGCCGCCATCAGGATGGTGTTCGCGATGCCAAAGCCGGCGACCATCAACAAGATGAAGGTGATGAAGTTGAGGGCATTCTGGCGAATTTGTTGGATGTCGATGAGCGCGCGGGTCTCGCTCTCCCACGTCACAAAGCCGGCGTCGTTCACGACGGCCTCGGACACGCGCTTGGGGTCGTCGAGGTCGGCGATCGGCAGGGGGTACCCAGTCAGCTGCTGACCCACGTCGTTCATGTCGAATCGGTCCGACAGCAGGATGTTCACGTGGCTGGTCTTGTCGCCGTTCCGCACCAGCGTCTGTGCGAGGTCCCACGGCACCATCACGACCTGAGAGTCCACAATGGGAGACCCTCCACTGAACACCCCGGCGACCTTGACCGACATGGCGTTGAGAGCGCCCTTGTGCGTCCGCACCTTGAGGGTCAGGTCGTCGCCGGCCTTGAGGCCAAGCAGGTCGGCCGGTCCCGTGGCGACGAGTACGCCGTCCTCGGCCGTCGCAGGCATCTTTCCGCCTTCCCGGATGTCCCAGTCGTCACGGTTGAACACCGTCTCGTCCTTGTCCGTGAAGCCGATGGCCTTCACTCTGAGTCCGTCGCCGCCAAAGATGGCCTCGGGGGCGAACTGAATGCGCTTGGTCCACGCCACGGTGTTGGTATCGAGCCACTGCTCGGCGTCCGCATCGATTGTGATCAAGTTGTCGACTGGATGAGAGAGCGGTTCTTTGGGGTAGTCCTCGGGCTGCAGTGCCACGTGCCCGCTGACCGTTTGGATCTGGGTCATGATGATGTTCAGACTCAGGCCTCCGATCATGCCCTGGCCGGAGATCAGGGTGAACACGCCCGATGCGATGACCACGACGCTCAGCAGCGTGCGCAGCTTGTTGCGCATCAGGTTCCAGAACCCCAGTCGTGCCAGAAACATCAGGCACCCGCCTGTGTCTGGGTGCGGTCCTCGTGCAGCTCGCCGTCCTTGAGCACGACGATGCGCTTGGCTCGCTCCATGACCATCGGGTCGTGGGTCGAGAAGATGAACGTGACCCCCATCTTCTCGTTCATGTCTCGCATGATGTCCAAGATCTGCGCGCCCGTCTTGGAGTCGAGGTTGGCGGTCGGCTCATCGGCGATGACGAGGGCCGGGTTCTTGACCAGTGCCCGTGCAATGGCGACGCGCTGCTGCTGTCCACCGGACATCTGGTTGGGCAGTCGACGCTTGAACTCGGCGAGGCCGACTGAATCGAGCATGTCGCTTGCTGCCTTCTTCATGTCCCCCGAGAAGCCGGACAGCTGCAGAGCCAGCTCGACGTTTTCTTGGGCGGTGAGGACCGGAATCAGGTTGAACGACTGAAAGATGAACCCGATGCGCTTGGCACGAAGCTGAGCCAGGTCCCGCTGCCCCAAGGAACCGACGTCGGTGCCCTCGAGGTGCACTGTGCCGCGTGTCGGCACATCCAGGCAGCCGACCTGATTGAGCAGGGTCGTCTTGCCTGAGCCCGATGGGCCCATGAACACGGTGAACTCACCGGCGTGAATGGTGAGATCAATGCTCTTGAGCGCGCTGACGAGGGCCGCGCCGCTTCCGTAGTCTTTTCCGACACCTTTGAGTTCACAGATCGACATGGGTCTCCCTAGCTAAAAGCTGGTTCGAGTCCAGAGGGTGAGTGTTGCGTCCGGGACTAGCCCGGACAGGTCGACATCGATGGCTTCGCCGACAACAAGTGGGCTGGGCATGCTGAGCGCGAGGTCGGCGGGGTTGGGTTTGAACTCCCCGCCTTCGCCCCAGAATTTGTAGGGGATCTGCCCCGACAGGGCAATCTGCGTCGAGCCGAATGGCGACAAGGTCAGCGTTGGGATGAGCGTGCCTGTGCCGTCGTCGAAGTTCTGCAGCATGGCGGTGCTCAGCGAAAACTCTGTGGTCAGCACAGCGTTCACCGACACCAGTCCGTAGTTTTGCGCGCTGAAGAACGGCGCGAAGGGGTCGACGGTGCCGCTGCCGTCGCCGAAGGGGCTGTCGGGGCCGAGCTCTTGGTCGCACTGTGGAGCCTCGACCCCTTGGCTCGCCCGGCTGGCAAAGTCGTACTCGCTCGGGTCTGTCGCTCCGGCGCCGTTGCGGTAGTACTGGGCGCCCACGACGAAGTTCTGGAAGATGGGAAAGCTGTAGTCGATGCCCATCGCGAGCTCTTCGGACACGTCGACGCCGTCTCCGCGGATGAACAGCTTGCGGGCGTGCACCGAGCCCTCGAACCAGAAGCCGACCACCGCGTTGCCGCGGATGTCGATGCCGGTCAGGAGCTCGTCGGACTCTTGCCGATAGGCACTGATGACCGAGAAGTCTGTCTGGGCCACGTTCACGGTTCCGCGGGCCGCGGCCCGGACTTTCTGGAATCGGTTGTCGGTGCCTACCACTGCTTGAATCTGGTTGAGGCCATCGCCGATCGGCACCGTGAGTCGCGCTGCATTCACGCCTTGTCGCGGCTTCCATGGTTCTGTCAGCAGTACCTGTGGGTACGGGTCAGTGGGATTGGTGAACTGCGCGCTGCCCCAGTTGAGTGGCTGGCGTCCGACGCGCAGGTCAAAGTTCGGGTGGTACCAGTCCACATAGACTCGCTCGAGCGACAACAGGTCTGGATTGTTGCTGATGGCTAGGTGCTGGTGCGTGCCGGTGGGCCACTCGCAGCCGGCCAGGTCAAAAAACGGGCCCAGGTCGCTTGCGTTCAGCGCCTGTTCAAGCACCTTCTGTGATTGGCGGCCCTGAACGAGCGCGGTCTCGAGCGTCCACTGCAACATCAGGCGGTCGGAACCGAGCTCGGTCTCGAAGGTGGGGCGGGCCCGCTCAACCAAGTTCCAAGGGGTCCCGTCGACGCCGAGATTGCTTGAGACCCGAATCTCGGTGAATCCCTCGACGCTCTGTGCCGCCGCAGTGGAGGCCAGAAGACAGGACATGGCGATGGCGGTTATCGGTTTCGTCGGAAATATCGGGAGTACCCGATAACTAAGATATGGATATGGACACCTGCCCGCAAGCAGATGCGTTCTCACAAAACGGGCGATTCAGTGAGAAGGCCTCTGGAGGTACACTAGCGGCGGAGGTGTGTTGGGAACGGTCAAGCCGTACGGTTCTTCGTCGCGGGAAATGCTCGCGGAGTTGCGCGACGGGCAGCACCTAAAGGTCGAGGCCTTTGTGGCGTGGATGGATGCCGGGGGAAATCCCATCGACCGCAGCCTCGTCTCTCATTGGTGCGCGGGGCGCTCGCACCTGCCGGCCGACGTGTTGCCCTTGTTGGCGAACTTCACGGGTCAGCCCGAGGCCGTCTTTGGTCCCTACCTGCGCCCAGCGCACTGCACAGTGGCTCATGTTCCCGATGGCACAGAGAGCGACGAAGATCTGGTGGATTTGATCCTCGAGGCAGGCTCGACCCTGGGCAAGCTGCAGCACGCACTGCACGAAGCCCGCATGCCCGAGAGCCCAGGGGGCCACGCGATCACTACTGACGAGCGCGATGGGCTGAGACACCACCTCGATGAGCTGATCCAACGCCTCGCCGACATCCGAGTTCGCCTCGTCGACGAGTGAGCACAGGAGTCCGAATGTCCGACCAAGTCGCCGCGGTCCTCTTCGTCGCCATCCTGAACTGATTGGCAATGAGGGGCGAGCTTGGCCCCGCCCCACTAAGGTGCGCCCATGCTCCTGCTCTCCCTCCTCGTTGCCTGTGGTCCCACTGAAGACACCGAGGTGCCGTTCGAGCCCGATCTGTACGTCGCGCCCGATGCTGGTGGCTGGTACGACGCCGGCACCGAGGTCGACCAGGTCACTGCGCGCGGCGGCACGGTCCTGCCCGCCCAGTTCTGGTACCCCACCACCGATCCTGGCGCCGAAGTGCGCTGCGACGGCATGACCCCTGGCAGCGCGTTCACCGACAGCGCGCCGATGTGCGACACGCCCCGTCCCGTGATCGGCTTCAGCCATGGGAACGGAGGCCTGCGCTACCAGTCCATCTTCTTCACCGAGCTGGCTGCTCGGCGTGGATTTGTGGTCTTCGCCCCAGACCACATCGGCAACACCGCGTTCGATCTGGGGGACGTGCCCACCGACGAAGCCGCCGTGCGCCGCCCCACCGACATGGCTGACACCTTCGACCACCTCGTGGCTCGCGGCGAAGACCCCGCCGACGAGCTGTTTGGCTGTGTTGATGGCGATGCGGGCTACGCCATGGTTGGCCATTCCTTTGGCGGCTACACCACCTTTGCCACAGCCGGTGCGCCGCTCGACCTCATCGGCATGGCCGAGCGCTGTCCCGACGTGGGCTGGCTCTGCGGAGCCGAACAGGTCTGGGCCGAGCAGCACCCCGACGACGGCAGCGGCGACCTGTCCGATTCCCGGGTCTGGGCGGGGGTTCCGTGGGCGCCCGCTGGCCGATGGGCGCTGCTGACTGACCAGATTGACGTGCCGATGTTGGTCATCGGGGGCGAGGACGACATCACAACGCCGCTCAACTACACGGTCGCGCCGATGTTTGCGGAGCTGACAGTGACCCCGCGCTACCTCGCAGCCATTGATCAGGTGGGCCACTACAGCTTCACTGACTTCTGCCTGGTCGCCGACGATGGTTGCGGCGACGCATTCCTGCCCCTGGACGAAGCACAGGACCTCATCAGCTCGCTGACCATCGCGTTTATCGAAGCGCAGAGCGGCGAGGCTCGGTCTGCCGCCTTCCTGCCACCCGAGCACGATGCGCTGACCTGGACCGCCGTCGAATGAGCTGTGCGCGATGACTGACCCCGAGCTCGCTCCATTTCGCGCGACCGCCGAGGACGGTACCTGGACGATGTACGTCGTCTCGCTTCTGTTGGCCCTCGCCGGACCGGCGCTGTTTGTGTTGCCCAACGACGATGGCTACGCCGACAGCACCAACCTCATCATCAAGGCAGTCATCACGGTGTTCTGCTTGGTGATGGCCTGGGCGCTGTTCGAGGCCGCTCGCGCAGACACGAGCGGCGTGATGGATTGGTTTGTCGAGCACCACGGCAAAGTGGTCTGGATTGCGCCCACCCAGCACTCCATGAACGGCATTGTCATCAGCACCTGGTACCGCATGTACTGCCACGATGGACAGGCGACCGAGATCATCGTGATGACCGGGCATGTGCCCGCAGCCGAGGCCGTGCTGCGCAAGTACTGCCCCGCTGCTTTGTGGGGGGTGAACGACAATTACCTCAAGGCGTGGACCACTGACCCGACCAGCCTGCCCGGCGAGTTTGGCGCCTAGATATCGAAGCGAATGGCCGCCGCCTTGCCATTCCAGAAGCTGCCGAACATCTCATAGGTGCCGGGCTCGAGCTGAGCCCAGGTCACCGAGCTGACCCACAGCGTCTCTCCCGCTGCCAACGACAGCACCATCGGTCCGCAGCGCAAGTCATCGACGAGGTCCACATTGCCGTCCAGGAACGGATCGACCTCGACCAGGGTTCCGTCGGCCGCGCGCAGCTCCACGGGGTTTGCATAGGCGCAGTTGCGCACCCCCTCGATCAGCATCGGGGCGCCCGATGTGTTGTGCAAGCCGGCCCAGCCCTGCACGTCGACCAAGTTCCCGGTCTCGACCGTGCTGACCGCGATGGTCCACTGCATGCCGCGCTCGTCGGTGAACGACGTCTCGCTCCAGTCACTGGCGGTGGCGGTGTCCTGTTCGGTGCCGCACGCGGTGAACAGGGTGATGGCAGCGATGAGAATGGCGAGGCGAGCCATGGAACCTCCGACACCTATGCATGTGTCGGCGGGTCCTCAGATCCTTCAGAGGATCCGATCGAACACGGTCAGTGTCGAGGGGCGACGCGGAACTGGGTCACCACATGACGGGTGGGCCGCGGGTCATCTTCTGGGGAGAGGCTGTGCAGTTGCGACCGCTCGATCGGCAGGGCGAACAACAGGAATCCGCCGACCAACGCCAGGCTCCACCAGCCAGTGAGCATTCCTCCGAACACAAAGGTCCAGGCAAAGAAGGTGCCGACTTGAATGGCGATCCGACTTGCTGGCTCCCAGCCCATTCGCATGGCGAGTCCGGCGCGAAGCACGCGGCCTCCGTCCATAGGGAAGGCGGGGATGAGGTTGAACACGCCCATCATGGCGTTGATGGCCGCCATGCCGGCAAAGACCCACATGCCCGTCGCGGCCCAAGCAGCGGCGAACAATGCAAACAGAGCCAAGTTCACCAGGGGTCCGGCGAAGGCAACGATCAGCTCCTGCCGGGGTTCTCGAGGCATTCGCTCCAGTGATGCCACACCGCCAAAGGGATAGAGCGAGATGTCCCGAGTTCCGATGCCAAATCTCCTGGCTGCCCATGCGTGGCCGAGCTCGTGCAGCAGCACAGAGCCGAACAGAGCGACCTCCCCGAACCCGATCGACGCCAGCTGAGCAACTCCGCCTTGGCCCAGTGCCTGCACACCGAAGAAGCCCATCAGCGCCAGAAATGACCAGTGCAGGTGGATGGGAATGCCGGTGATTTTTCCGAGTTGCACGACGGTGCCTCCTTCCAGAATCTCGACACCGGATTTGGAGTGGGAAGGCCCATCGCGTCACGCTATGCCACGCTGGGAGGTACCTCTGGGCAGCAAGCGGGCGAAGATCCTGTCTGTTCTGGCAGCCGGCGCGGGTGTGTTGGTGCTGGCTGTGCGGTCCCTCTTCTCGCTGCCCACAGCACAGATGGATGTACCTGTGACCTGCGATGCGGGGACTCCCGAACTTCCCCGGGACACTCCCATCAAGGTGCTCGTCTGGAACGTGCAGTTCGCCGCCGGCCGCGAAGAGTTCTTCTATGACGGTGGCGAGGCCGTCAGCGTGTCTGAACAGCGGGTCGAAGAGACCCTTGAGCGTATCGCTCGGGTGCTCGAGCAGGCTGACGCCGACATCGTGCTGCTGCAAGAGGTCGACCGAGACAGCCGCCGAACCCACCGCATCGATCAACACGCTCGCCTGCTGGCTGCGACCGGGTACCCGTGCCACGTCAGTACGCCGTACCACAAGGTCCGCTACGTGCCCCACCCCAAGCATGAGCACATGGGTCGCGTGAACATGCACTTGTCGGTGTACTCGAAATACCGGCTGGGTCAGGCCACTCGCTGGCAGCTGCCGCTGCTCGACGAACCCGTGCATCGCCGGCTGTTCAATCTGCGTCGGGCCTTGCTCGAGATTCGCATGCCCATCGCGGGCGGCGGCGAGTTCGCGCTGTTCAACACCCATCTGACCGCGTTCAGTCAGGGAGATGGCACCCTGCTCAAACAGGTCAGGATGTTGGGCAAGCGCGCGTTTGAGGCCAAAGAGGCGGGCGTTCCGCTCGTTCTCGCCGGAGACTTCAACAGCCTGCCCCCTGGGTTCGACAAGGGCCGCCTGCGAAGTCAGGACCAGCACTGGTACCCGGAAGACAAGCCGCCGGTGGGGCTGCTCTTTGGACGCCTACAGCCGGCGGTGACGATTGAGCAGTACGCAGGACCAGATGGGGTCGCGACCCACGGCACCTACGGCCATTTTGGCGACGACCAGCCAGACCGGGTGCTGGACTATGTGTTCCACGACGGCATCGAGCAGGTGGGCTTCGAGACCCGTACTCAGCACCTGGACATCAGCGATCATGTGCCCATGGTGCTGACCATGCGCATTCCCTAGGAGCTACTCGTCAGAGGTGATCTTGACGTAGGTGAAGTGGCTGCGGGTGGTGTCCATCGTGCGCATGATGTTCACGTAGGGAGTGCGCGGACGCGGGATGATCGTGACCTCCCGCTCCATAGGGTAGGCGGTCTTCACTTCGATGAGGGCGGCATTGAGGGAGCCTTGGTCGGTCACGAGCCGCCCTTGGCTCTCGAAGATCCCACGGGCTCCATGGATGATGTAGCCCTGCTCGGTGATCTCGATGCGAACGTCGATGTGCGCAGCAGGCATCTGCTCGACCACTTGAGGCGGATTGACGTACTCCACGATCGCCGAACCGCCCAGGCCCAGCAGCATGACGGTCGCCGGCACAACGATATTGGCCAGGTTCAACACGGGAACCAGGCTCGTTTGTGATGCGCTTTCAGGGCGAGAGTGTCGGGTCATCGGGTCCGCTCACTCAGACGGACCACCGATCAGCCGACCGGTTCCCGCTCGAAGCGGCCAATCAGCTCAATGTGCCCCGTTTGCGGGAAGAGATCGACGGTCCAGACGGCTTTTAGCGTCCATCCACCAGCCTCGAGCACCACGCGATCGCGGCCGAGCGAGGCGGGATTGCACGCCACGTAGATGAGCACGTCGGCGCGGGCGCCCGCCAACGCAGTCGCCGCTTTGGGGTGCAAGCCGGCTCGCGGCGGATCGACGACCAATACCGTGTCTCCCGCAGCCTCTTGTGACGCAGGCAGCAGATGCAGTGCCTTCTCCATGCGGCTGGCGGTGTACTCGACGTCTGTCAGGCCATTGGCAGCGGCGTTCCGCTTGGCGTCTTCGATGCTCTCTGGGCGTTCTTCGACGCCCACAATCCGGTCAAACCGGTGGGCGAGGTACTGCCCGATCGTTCCGATGCCGCAGTACAGGTCGTAGCAGGTGCCTTTGGCGTCGCCGAGAGCCTCGCCGATGGCGTCGTACAGGACGACGGCACCGGTCGTCGATGTCTGGAAGAAGCTGGTGGGTGACAACTCGAACGTGACGGGGCCTAGCTTTTCGGTGAGGGTTCCCCGTCCCCAGATCTGCTGGGTTGTTCCGCGGGCCACATCGGCAACTTGAGCGTTGGTGCCCCACACAACCCCTACCAGCGAGACCGAGTCGGGCAGCTCGAGTGCCATCAGCGCCTTTGCCAGCTCGTGTACTGCGTCCGCTTCAGAATCAGCCGGCTCGTTGGTGTAGACGATCGCCAGCAGCTGGTCCGTGGCGAATCCCTGCCGCAGCACCAGGTGGCGCCAGAATCCGGTGTGGCTGCGAGGATTCCATGGAGGTGGAGAGGAGTCGGTCAGGGTCAGGCGACGGGCTTCGGCCAAGACCGCGTTGGCGGCCTCGCTGACCAGATCGCATCGCTCTGCGTCGACGATGCGGTCCCAGCGTCCCGGCGCGTGGAATCCGAGCCAGCGCCCCTCGATGGTCTCTTCGGCTGCGTGGGCGGCTTCGGACAGGTAGCGCGCGCTGCCAAATGAGAACTCGACCTTGTTTCGGTAGCTATAGGCCTCGTCGGCTCCGCGGACTGGCTGAATCTGGACGCCCTCGAGGTCCCCAAGCTGTGCGAGCGCGAACTGTTGCTTGACCTGCCGCTGAGTGGGCAGGTCGAGCTCTTGCAGTGCACACCCGCCGCACAGTGCGAACAGGCTGCATCGGGGCTCGGTATATCCGGGAGGTTTTCGAAGCAGCTCGGTGCGTCGTCCCTGCCAGATTCCCTTCTTGCGCCCAAATGGCAGCACCGCGACGCGGCCGCCTGGGGGGGCCCATCGGATGTGCGCGGGCTGACCGTCGGGGGTCAGACCTGTTCCCACTCCGCCTTTTCCCATGGCCAGCACATCCATCTCGAATGGAGGCTGATGTCTGCGTTTGCGTCCCATGGGCCGCGCAATATCCCACCACCATGACCACGCGTACCCTCTTCGAGCATCCAATCTGCACAGCCGTCGCTTTTCCGGTCCAGACCCGGGACGGCATTCGCCCCTTCATGCGCCTATTGATGGCCGATTGGGTGAACGTGGTGCCCATCACGGCCGCGGGCGAAATCGTGCTGATTCGCCAGTACCGCCACGGCAACGAGCGCCTGACCCTTGAGATTCCTGGGGGCATCATCGATCCGGGCGAGGACGGCGCCACGGCTGCGCGCAGAGAGCTGCGAGAAGAAACTGGGTACACCGGCGGCGAGCTCATCGAACTCGGCACCGTGTTTGCAAACCCCGCCATCCAGAACAACCGACTCATGATGTACGCGCTGACTGGTGTCGAGCGCACCCACGAGCCCGATCTCGATGCGGGCGAGGACATCGAAGTCGAGCTTCATTCCGTCGCCGATGCGCTGCGTCTGGTGCGCGAGGGCGCCATCGATCACGCATTGGTGGTTGCAGCCCTTCAGGCCTATGCGCTCTTGCAGTAGAGTCGACACATGGATGAATTCGACGAAATCGGGCAGAAGGACAAGATCCGCCACCTGCTCGAAGAAACCGAGAAGGCGATGCGGCTGGCACAAGATGTCGCGCCGTCCGCGAAGCGTGAGGTCCAGCGCGCCCTCGATGACCTATTTCGGGACATTGGCCGCACGGTCTACAACCTGTACTGGGAAGAAGACCTGAACCCTGGCGAAATCGGGGCAGAACTCGTCGAGCACACCGGCGAGATGCAGACCGAGATGGTCCCCGTTGACGAGCGGCCGGCGGGTCCGGCACTGTCGCTCGACCCCAATGCACTTCCCGGCTTCGACGACGACTACTTGCGCAACGACCCAGGTGAACTGGCCGATCGCGCCGACATCACATCAGATGACGACACCGGCTGGTACACCTCGGAAGTCGAGATTCCGGCCCGACCAATGTTCGGTCCGGAAGACAACCTCGAAGAAGAGCTGCCCTAGGCGCTAGTGGCCGACCGGCTTGACCGGCGGCTCGAAGTTGCGGCGCTTGAGCCAATCGGGGAAATCGGCGCCCATGCCGGTACCGGCCCAGTTGTTGGTGAACTGACCAACGAACATGCGGTCGCCGTTCTCGAACTGAAGGTGCGGCTTGAGCAGGTCACGGATGCGACCACTGCTGAAGTTGCTCTCGACCAGCCAACAGTTCTTGAGGCGGTTGGACCAGGGGCCCAGTGCCTTCACTGCGGTGGTCAGGTCTTCGTACTCACTCTCGTCGGCGTTGATGTGCGTGCTGATGAAGTACATCATGGTGCGCTCCTGCGTTTTGAACCCGTGTTCTAATGCGTGCGATGTCGGCGACAACGCAGTCTGACGAAGAACTGGCTACGAGGCTCCGTCGTGCCGAGATTTTGCTCGACCAGGCCCGGGTCTGGCTGAAGTTGCGATCCCGCGTTGATCGCATCGTCCAGCAGACAGTCAGCATCGAGCTGCTGCTCGAACGCGTGATGGATGTGCTGCTGGCCACCAAGGCGTTGGGCCTGCGCGAAGAGATTGGAGCGTTCCTGGTCGGTGCCGGTGGAGGCTCTGAGATCAAGATGGGTCAGGTGCGCGGAAACGCCCCGCGCGCCGACGTGCAGGCTCGCGCCTCGGCAGTGAGTGCCTTTTTGGACGCTCGAAACAATCCAGTGATGGGGGGCTACGACCCCAGCATGGATGTGATCGATCCCCCCGATGGCCACTTCATCATTCCCCTCGAAGCCACGGGCGCCTGCCTTGGTGCGCTGTCATTGGTCCCGCGCAAGAGCCGCGGGTGGGGGCGTCGCTGGTACAAGATGCTCGAGAGCTTCGGCAGCCAGATCGGCATCGCCGTCGAGCGCATCTTGATCGATGAAGAGAACCGTCGCATTCAGCGCGAGATGGCCGAGGCCCGCAACGAGGCACTCGAGGCCAATCGGATCAAGAGCGAGTTTCTGGCCAACATGAGCCACGAGCTGCGCACACCGCTCAACGCCATCATTGGCTACTCAGAGCTGCTTGGAGAAGATGCCGAGGACTCGGGCGACAAGGCCATGGTGGACGACCTCGAGAAGATTCGCGGCGCCGGCAAACACCTGCTCGAGCTGATCAATACGGTGCTGGACTTGGCCAAGGTCGAGTCGGGCAAGGTCGTTCTCGACGTGCGCGAATTCAGTGTGCACGGGCTGTGCCGCGACGTCGCCAACACCGTGCATCCGCTGGTGGGCAAGGGAAACAACACCTTTGAGCTCGATGCGCCGGCCGAGCTTGGAAACATGTTCGCAGACGACACCAAGCTGCGTCAGATTCTTCTCAACCTCATTGGCAATGCCACCAAGTTCACGCGCGACGGCGTCATTGCACTTCGCGCGCGTCGAGATGGGCAGTTCATGGCCTTCGACGTCATCGACACGGGCATCGGCATGACCGAGGAGCAGCAAGGACGCATCTTTGAGGCCTTTCAGCAGGCCGACGCGAGCACCACCCGCAAGTACGGGGGCACCGGGCTGGGACTCACCGTCAGCCGCCAGTTCTGCGAGCTGATGGGCGGCCATCTGTCGGTCACCAGCGAACAGGACGTGGGCAGCACCTTTCGGGTCATGCTACCCGTGCACGTCAACCAGGAAGCGGCCAACGCCGACCTTCCACAGATGATGAGGCCCCTCGTTGAATGACAAGGCGCGAATCATGACTGGCCTGATCACGGTCGGAATCATGATCACAGTAGGAACGATGCTGGCCCTTGAAGATCAGCGGGGCTGGGGACTGTTGTTCTGCATCGGCGGAGCCTTCCGGGCGATGGTGCTGGGCCAGCAGATCAGTGCGGCGCGCGAACCGGACATCGAAGACGACGAGTCGTAGCTTCAGAGCTGGGCTCGATAGAAGTTCGGTCCAAAGTGTGCTGCGCATCCCCGACGACGAGGAAGCCTGCGGGTGCTAGCCGGCGACCATCTCTAGATGCTTCGGGTCAGCAGCAGATACAGCATCGCTGCGACCGCCTGCCGGGGGTCCCAGTTCTCGGAATCCAGGCTCTCGACTGCGGCCTCAAACCCGGCAACGCCGTAGTTGGTGCGGACGAGCAGCGCCGCGTCGTAGAGCAGATCCGGCGAGCGCACCCGGGTCGCATTCCCTTGGCACAGCGCTGAGTCCAAGATCGGGTCACCGCCGGGCTCGGGCATGGGCATGTCCGCTTGCTTCAGCAGCTGACGCAGGGTGGGCTTTGGATCAGCGGGCAGGGCGGCGAGCACCTCGTCGATGTGCTGTGCCTCGACCTCGTCTGGCTGGATGCCACGGTGTTCGGCCACAAAGCAGGGCAGCGCCATCAACACCCAGTCGGGAACGCGTCGAGAGCCCCGTGCCGCCTCCATCAAGAAGTAGTCCCAGCGCATGGGCACGTCATCCATCTGGGGGATGATGAAACGCGCGCCGGGCACGATGGGCTGGGGTGTGTGGCCTTGCGGTTGGTCGCTCACGCCCTGAGATCCTCCACCAATTCCTTGATGCGGGCGTTGTCGGCCCACAGCTCGATGACATCGTCGCATTGGATGAGCGCATCGCCCGTCAGGCTGATCAACGTCTGGCCGTGCTTGGCGGTATTGAGGCGCCCGGCAAGCCACTCCACCACGCGCATCTCGCGTCCCTTTACGAGCTCGATCTCGCCCTCCTCGAGCAACCGGGCGACGAGCGCTTCACTGAATGCGAGAAGAAAGGGCGTGGACAAGCTGCCTCCGGCCTCAACGTATGCGCGGGTTGGGGTTAAGTACAGCGGCATGATTCCATTCGCCGATGTCGCCCCAGGACCGGTCGAGGCCAGCGGCGGGCTGTGCTTCACCTTTGCGCTGCTCATCCCGATGTTCGCGGTGATGTTCTTCTTGATGCAGCGCATCTTTAGAGGTCCCGGAGTCATCTTCGAGGACCAATCCGGCGACATCGACGAGTACCTGCAGCCCATCCACTCAGCCGCCGTGGACGGCGATTGGGAGCGTATTGCGCCTCTGTTGGCCGAGGGAGCATCCATCGACGCGACAGTGCTCGATGGTGTCGTCGAGGCCGGCGCGACGGCTCTTTGCCTAGCTGCCGGCAGCGGACATGGCGAGGTCGTCAGTCTGCTGCTCGAACGGGGAGCCAACGCCAACCACGCTGATGTACGCGGGCGAACAGCGCTGCACTACGCGGCCGAGATAGGCGACTCGTCGGTCGTTGGAACGCTGCTCGCCGGTGGAGCCGACGGCAGCGTGCAAGACAAAGGCGGAGCGACAGCGCTCTTCTTGGCCCACGAGCGCGGCTTCACCGAGGTTGAAGCGCTGTTGCGAGCCCGCTCCTGATCAGATTTCGCAGACTGCGCCGTTGTAGCTGAACTCGGCATCGACTTCGAACTCGATGTACCAGGACAGGCCGTGGAATTCGTCGACGAGCTGTCCGAGCTCGATGGTGTAGCCCTTCTCTTCGCAGTTGAAGCGGTCGACGGTGGCTTTGACGAACCAGGAGTCGCCGTATGCGTCGCCGCACCAGTCGTTGACGCCGGTGACATCGTCGATGACTTCGACCAAGTCGGAGTTGAGGGTGTTGCGCCACTCGCCGCTGTCGTCGGCGTAGACGTACTCGGTCTCCCAGCCGTCGACGGTGCAGCCGGACAGGCCTGCGGACTCCTCTTTGAGTGTCGTCATGGCGGATTTGCCGACGTAGTACAGGTCGGAGAGCACGGCGATGTTCTCGATGGGGCGCGCATCGACGATGCTGAGCACTGCGCGGCGGTCGAGGCCAAGGTCGTCATCGAGGTAGTTTTGGCCGGTGGTGTTGGCCAGCTCGACGACCGCGGCGGCCTCTGCGACCGTGAAGGTCACGCCGTCGAAGGTGCCGAGCTCGTCGTCGGGGCCCAGTGCGACCCAGCCGTTGTCGCTCGCGTACTTCTCGATGCGGTTCAGCGCCGAGCTGCCCACGTAGTACTGATCATCGACTTGG
>Ga0114932_10003175_pt1 | contig 16424 bp, 14 predicted proteins | sample 2SBtaG_2_FD_87286 | JGI IMG/M metagenome (GOLD analysis project Ga0114932, IMG submission 87286) | Deep subsurface microbial communities from Kolumbo volcano to uncover new lineages of life (NeLLi) - 2SBTROV12_ACTIVE470 metaG | ecosystem: Environmental > Aquatic > Marine > Volcanic ... | reverse complement strand
CTTCCCAGCCGTTTCACCCGGTCCGGTGTCTCAGAATTTCAGTTCGCAAAAGGTCGCATTGAGCGACGGCCAAAAAGGCAGTCGCGTCCGGTGCCGCGATTTTCCCACCTGCCCGACGCTAGCTTGACGCCATCGGCAGAGCCGCGTAGCAACACCTGCGCGCGGGTATGGTGAAAAGGTATCACGAAAGCTTCCCAAGCTTCAGTTGCGGGTTCGATTCCCGCTACCCGCTCCAGCAGAAATCTTAGCGCAATCCCTGCTCCGGCGAAGCAACCCAACGGCGCAAACCCATTTTGTATTTTTCAAGTTTTTGGAATCGGGTTTCTTCGCCAGCAATGATGGCTCGATTTATGGCGTTGTCGGGCCGCTGGTTGAGCCGCGCGATTGAATCCCCGATATTATCTTTGAGGTCATCGACCCACTGAATTTCTTCGCGCAACCGCGCCCGCCGATCGCTGTGCGATGTCAGGCGGGACATGTCTCGCATCAGACGTCGCATCCTGCCGCGTTGTGCCAGCATCATGCGCAGGATCTCGGGGCCCCAACCACCCGAAAATCCGTCGATATAAAAATGTTGGTAATATTCATCAGTGCCTAATATTGCCCGCAATTCCCGCTCCGACAGCGATCGGAATTCGTTCTGCGAGAAATTCAGATCGGTAAACCGCACGATCCCGGAATTGCCGTCGGCCCAGCTCGGTCCGGGCGGCAGCGCGAAAAGCAGAATTGCGCTTAGGATGATCCTGAAAAGCGGGGCGGTCAGACACTTGATGACAGGCATTCTTACACTCCTGGAAACGGAAAATACGATGCCACCCTAGGCGGTGCGGTGATTTTTTTCAACGCACTCTGATTTCGCTCGTCCGCCGGGGACCAGAGTTCAGCCGCATCACGGCGTCATATATTGCGATTCACAATGTTGTGCTTCGCACGCCGAACTCTTTCAGGCGGCGGGATTTGGCGTTAACTGGTTGGATCGATATTCGGGTGAAGGCACGTATGAACAAGATTTCACAAACAAATTTCACGCCCCAATTGCCAGGCAAATTCCGGGATCAAAGGAAAACCGCCGATGGCCACGCCCGGGCGTCGGTGCCGCTGACGGCATTGCGCACGCTGTGGTTCAATACCGGGACGCTGTGCAATATCGAGTGTGTGAATTGCTATATCGAAAGCTCGCCGCGCAACGACCGGCTGACCTATCTGGAGGCTTCGGATGTCACCGACTTCCTCGACCAGATCGCGAAGCAGGGTCTGCCGGTACAGGAGATCGGTTTTACCGGGGGCGAGCCTTTTATGAACCCGGCGATCATCGCAATGTTGCAACTGGCGCTTTCACGGGGATTTCAGGTGCTGGTTCTGACCAACGCCATGCGCCCGATGATGCGTCGCCGGGTGCGCGACGGGCTGGCGGCGCTGGCGGTGGAATTTCCCGGCCAACTGACATTGCGGGTATCGCTGGATCATTATCAGGCCGCCCGGAATGACGAAATCCGCGGCACCGGCAGCTTTGGCGAAGCCACGCGCGGGCTTGAATGGCTGAAAGGCACGCCCATCCGCCTGGCGGTCGCCGGGCGGACCATCTGGGGTGAATCCGAAGCCGGAACCCGCGCCGGTTTCGCGCGGTTGTTTGACCATCTTGGCCTGCCGATTGACGCCCTCAGCCCCGCCGAACTGGTGTTGTTTCCGGAAATGGATGAAACCGTGGACGTGCCCGAGATCACGACCGCCTGCTGGAACATTCTGGGGAAATCGCCCGACGACGTGATGTGCGCCACATCGCGCATGGTGGTCAAGCGTCGGGGTGCCGCGCGACCGGTGGTGCTGGCCTGCACATTGCTGCCCTACGCGCCGGAATTCGAGCTGGGCGACACCCTCGCCGCGGCAGAGCGCGAGGTTTATCTGAACCATCGCCACTGTGCGAAATTCTGCGTTCTGGGTGGCGGATCGTGCAGCGGCGACCCCCCCGACGTTATGTGATCACAAAATCATCGCGCGGACCGACGCTGTTCCAGCCCGGCCCGCAGGACCGCCCGAACGTCCGAAAGATCGACATCTTCGGCCACGAAAGCCGCGCCGATGTCGCGCGCCAAAATGTATCGCGGTTGCCCCGCGCGAACCTTCTTGTCCTGCAGCATCCGTTCCACAAGATCGTTGGCGTCGATATTTTCACCTGTAATATCGGATAGTTCCGCCTTCATCTTCATGTCACCGTAAAGTTGGCGTATTCGGCTTGCGCATTCCTGCGAACACTGGCCGAGGCGCTGGGACAATGCAAACGCCAGAAGGCAGCCGATGGCGACGCCCTCGCCATGCAACAGCCGGTCGGAATAGCCCGTCGTGGCCTCCAGCGCATGGCCGAATGTATGTCCCAGATTCAAGAGCGCGCGATCGCCCTGTTCAAGCTCGTCCCGCGCCACGATGGCCGCCTTCATCTCGCATGAGCGCCGGACCGCGTATCTGCGCGCCGCCGCATCGCCCGCCACCATCGCCGGGCCGTTGGCTTCGAGCCATGCAAAGAATTCCGCGTCCCCCAGCAGCCCGTATTTCACGACTTCACCACATCCGGCCAGAAAATCACGCGGCGTCAGCGTGTTCAGAACCCCGGTATCCGCCAGCACCAGCGCCGGCTGGCTGAACGCACCGACGAGGTTCTTGCCGACAGAGGCGTTGATGCCGGTCTTGCCGCCGACCGAGCTGTCCACCTGCGCCAGAAGACTGGTCGGGACCTGCACGAACCGGACCCCCCGGCGCAGGATCGCGGCGGCAAATCCGGTCAGGTCTCCGATGACGCCCCCGCCAAAGGCGATCACCAGATCGTCGCGCTCGATGCGTTCGGCCAGCAACCATTCGACGGTGCGCTGCAACGACGACCAGCTTTTGGTGGCCTCGCCCGCGGGCAGCGTCAGGCACGCGCAACCGATCCCGGCATCGGCCAAACCGGCCTTCAGCGTTTCCAGATGCAGCGCGCCGACCGTTTCATCGGTCACGACCGCCACCTGCCGGCGGTTCAGAAGCGGCGCGATTTCCGCACCGATTCCCGTCAGCAATCCATCGCCGATCCGGATGTCATACGACCGGTCGGCCAGATCAACGCGCACGGTTTCCAGTCTCATTTCACGCCACTTCCCCAAGGGTTTCAGAGGGATGTTCCAGCAGGCCCGCCAGGACGCGTGCCGCCATTTCCTGCACCGAATAATTCGGGTCCGCCTCGACGATCAGCCCGGCGCGGGCGTAAAACGGTTCGCGCAACTCCAGCATTTCAAACAGCTTTCCCCTGGGATCGGGCACCTGCAACAGCGGGCGCGTATCCTTGTGGCGCACGCGCGACCACAGCAATTCGCGGTCCGCTTTCAGCCAGACCGCCAGCCCCCGCGCCCCGATCAATTCGCGGTTGGCATCCTGCAGGAACGCCCCGCCCCCGGTCGACAGTACCGCCGGCGGGCCGTCCAGCAGGCGCGCCAGCACCCGCGATTCTTTGTCACGAAAGAATGCCTCGCCGTAATTCTCGAAAATCTCCGCGATGCTGAGATTGGCCGCCGCCTCGATCTGCGCGTCGGAATCCAGAAACGACACCCCGATAAGTCGCGCCAGCGCCGTGCCGACAGCGGTTTTTCCCGCCCCCATCATTCCGGTCATCACCACGCTTTTTTTCAGCCGATAACGCGACATTCCGCCGATCGCCCTCTGTTGCGGATGGTTTTCTGTCTCAATGGCGTGAAATCGGCGGCAAAGCAATATATAGTGCCGCCAAGGCAGGCAAATCCGGGTATCGTGCAAATGCGAACCCGCCACGAGAGGCAGACCGATGCGGCGAATATTGAAATGGCTGACATTTCTGGCAGGGATCGGATTCCTGACCGTATTGGGATACGCGGTTTTCGGGGACCTGTCGGCGCCACAAAGCGAAATCAGCAAAGAGATCACCCTTGAAGTGGATTAGCCCGATCATTGCCGCCCTGACGGCGATGCCGTTGGCCGCCCAGGAGCCGCTGTCCGCCATCGACTGGCTGTCCAAATCGGTGCGCGACAAACCGGTGGTGATCGCGCCCGACGATGCCATCCGTCCGGGCAATGCCGGTGGCGAAATCACGGTGACGCCGCTGGCGGAAATTCGCAAGGATACGGTCGGGTTGCTGCCCGCCTCGGTCACCGGCCTGCCCCGGAATTTCTGGGCCGGTTCGTCCAGCGACACGATTGCCGCCCTGATCGCACAACAGAAAATCGACAGCCTGCCGGAAATCCTGACGCTGCTCTACACGATCCTGCTGGCTGAGGTGGATGCCCCTGCCAGCGGCGCGGGCAGCGCCGATCTGCTGCTGGCGCGCACCGACAAATTGCTGGACCTCGGGGCGCTGGATCAGGCGCAGGCGCTGCTGGAGCGGGCGGGACCGAACGAAGCCGAGATTTTTCGCCGCTGGTTTGACGTCAGCCTGTTGACCGGGCACGAAGATCACGCCTGCACTGCGATGCGCGCGGCACCGGGATTCGCGCCCACCCTGCAGGCGCGGGTATTCTGTCTGGCGCGCGGCGGCGACTGGAACGCGGCGGCGCTGACGCTGGCAACCGGCGAAACGCTTGGCTTCATTTCGCGCGCCGATGCCGATCTGATGGCGTGGTTTCTGGATCCCGAACTGTTCGCGGGCGAACCCGACCTGCCGCCGCCCAACCCGCTGACCCCGCTTGATTTCACCATGCGCGAGGCCATCGCCCTGCCCCGCCCCGCCGGCGCGCTGCCGCTGGCCTTTGCCAATGCCGATCTCAGAACCTCGGCGGCGTGGCGCAGTCAGATGGAGGCCGCCGAACGGCTGGTCCGCTCGCAGGCGGCACCGGCACGCCAACTGATCGAGTTTTACACCGAACGGCAGGCCGCCGCTTCGGGGGGCATCTGGAACCGGGTCAAGGCCATTCAGGCATTTGATGTGGCGTTGCTGTCGGGCGAAAGCGCCGCGATTGGTGCCGCGCTGCCCGCCGCCTGGGAGGCGATGCGCGAAGTGGCGCTGGAAGTTCCGATTTCCCAATATTACGGCGACCGTCTTGCCGATATTCCCCTGACCGGACCGGCCCGCGATGTCGCGTTCAAGGTGGCGTTGTTGTCGGACAATTTTGAGGACACCGTGCGGGATTTCGACACCACGACACCCCGGCAGGCCTTTCTTCAAGGCCTCGCGGCGGGCAATGTGTCCGCCCGGAACGCCACCGCGACCCTGAACACGGCGATTGCCGACGCGTTTGAAAAACCGATGCCCGATGGCGCCCTGCGGGACCTTCTGAACGAAGGAAAACTGGGCGAAACCGTGTTGCGCGCCATGCTGCTGCTGGAGGGCGAGGCCTTTGCCGATCCGGGCGACGTGCGCGCGGCACTTTCGGCGTTCCGCGCGGTCGGGCTGGAAAAAGAGGCGCGGCGCATCGCCATCCAGCTATTGCTGCTGGAAAGGCGCGGCTGATGGCCGATCCGATCGGTCAGTTTCTGGATGCCGCCCAGGCGGAACGCGGCGCTTCGGCAAATACGGTGCTGGCCTATCGCCGCGATCTTCAGGATTTCGAAGGCTCTCTGGCCGCGGCGGGTGGCGACCTGTTGACCGCATCCCAGGCCGGGATCGAATCCTACCTGATCCGGCTGGATCGCGCGGGCCGCGCCGCCAGCACCCGGACCCGCCGCCTGTCCGCCATCCGCCAGTTCTATCGATTCGCCTACGAAGAGGGCTGGCGCAGCGACAACCCCGCCGCCGCGATCCGCAGCCCGCGCCGCAAACGCAGGCTGCCCGGCACCCTGTCGGTCGACGATGTCGACGCCCTGCTGGAACACGCCGGACAGCACGGCAGAACCCCGGTGGAAAAGGCGCGGAATCACTGTCTGTTTCAGATGCTCTATGCCACCGGCATGCGGGTCAGCGAACTGGTCTGCCTGCCGGTCAGCGCCGCGCTTGGCGACCCCGACATGCTGTTGATCCGGGGCAAGGGCGGCAAGGAACGGCTGGTGCCGCTGGCCCCGCCGGCCAAATCGGCGCTGGCACAATGGCTGCGCGTCCGCGACGGGCAGAAAACGCTGGCCGGGTCGCCCTTTCTGTTTGCCAGCCGCGCCCGCGACGGCCACCTGACGCGCATCCGCTTTTACGGTCTGGTGCGCGAGGTCGCCGCCAGTGCCGGGCTGGCCGACAAATCCGTGACCCCCCATGTTCTGCGCCACGCCTTCGCCACGCATCTGCTGGCGAACGGGGCCGATCTGCGGGTCATTCAGACGCTGCTGGGGCATGCCGACATATCCTCGACCGAGATCTACACCCACGTGCTGGAGGCGCGTCTGCAGGCGCTGGTAACGGCACATCACCCGTTGGCCGGTGATTGAAAACCGGCACGCCCGCCTTCGGGGCACCGCTTGCGGCGGCGGCACGCAGCCCCCATAACGATGATATCGCTTCACGACAGAGGAACCAGTTCCACCATGCAAAGCCCGATTCTTGGCTTGATCACGCCCGACACCGCCTTTTGGCTCAGCATTGCCGCCATTGGCGGGCTGTTGTTCCTGTCGGCCTTCTTTTCCGGTTCGGAAACCGCCCTGACGGCGGCCAGCCGGGGCAAGTTGCGCGCGCTGGCCGACAAGGGTTCGCGCGGGGCGGCGCGGGCGCTGAAGATCACCGACGACAGCGAGCGGCTGATCGGCGCGGTTCTGCTGGGCAACAATCTGGTCAACATCATGGCCGCGGCGCTGGCGACCAGCCTTTTCACCCGCGCCTATGGCGACAGCGGCGTGGCGCTGGCGACGCTGGTCATGACGCTGCTGGTGCTGGTCTTTGCCGAGGTGATGCCGAAAACCTATGCCATCACCAACCCGGAATCCGCGGCCACGCGGGTTTCGAGGATCATTTCGCTGGTGGTTCTGGTCCTTTCCCCGGTTGTGGCCGCGATCCGCTGGTATGTACGCCTGACGCTGCGGGCCTTTGGGGTGCGGACGGACCCGGAATCCTCGGTTCTGGCCGTGCACGAAGAGATCGCGGGCACCATTGCACTTGGTCACTCAGAAGGGGCGGTTCTCAAGGCCGACCGCGACCGGTTGCTGGGGGCGCTGGATCTGAAGGACCGCGAGGTCGAAGAGATCATGCTGCACCGCTCGGACATCGAAATGATCGATGCGGACGACGACCCGGAGACCATTCTGGCGCAATGTCTGAAGTCCAGTTTCACCCGGCTGCCGGTATTTCAGGGCGAGGCCGAGAACATCGTCGGGGTCCTGCATGCCCGCGATCTGCTGCGGGCGGTACACGCGTTGTCCGGCAAGGCGGGGATCGCGGATTTCCGCGTGCTGGACGAGGTGATGGAAGCCTACTTTGTGCCGGAAACCACGACACTGGACGACCAGATGCGGGAATTCCTGCGGCGGCGGGCGCATTTCGCGCTGGTGGTCGATGAATACGGCGCGCTGCAGGGGCTGATCACGCTGGAAGACATTCTGGAGGAGATCGTGGGCGAGATTGCCGACGAGCACGATGCCGAGGCGGACGCCCCGGTCGAGCGCTCCAAGGACGGCGATTTTCTGGTCGACGCCGCAATGACCATCCGCGATCTGAACCGCGCCACCGACTGGTCGCTGCCCGACGATCACGCCAATACGGTGGCCGGTCTGGTGATCCACGAAAGCCAGTCGATCCCCGAGGAAGGCCGCGTTTTCAGCTTTCACGGCTTTCGCTTCGAGGTGCTGGAACGGCGGGAAAACCGGATCACCCGGCTGAAAATCCGCCCGCTCTGACGTGGCGCGAAACCGGTGGGGCGGCAAGGCGTCGCCGGTGTCGCGCACTGCCGGGCCGGTGGCGAAAGCTCGCGCGGGTGCGGGCCAGCCGCCCGGTCGGCAACATGCCGGCAGATTTAGGCAACACCGGAAGAGCGGAAAGTGCTGCGCACCCGGTGTCAGCGCCCGTGACCGAACCCCCAAAAGCCAGCAAGCACGCTTAACCATCCCTGATATCGGGTTAACATTTCGAATGATCCGGAAATCCGGATTACCGGATTACCGGTAGACCGGTCGACTGGTGGACCGGTCTGTTGGTAGACCGGTCGGTTGGTCAACTGGTCGGTAGATCAACTGGTCGGTTGGTCTGTTGGTCAACTGGTCGGTTGGTCTGTTGGTCGATCGGTCTGTCGGTCGAGTGATCTGTCGGTCGACTGATCTGTCGGTCGTCCAACTTACCGGCGCGCGGGCGGCACTGTGGTGATCCCCTGGACCGCCGACAGCGGGGTGCGGCGACGCGCCAACGACCGCGCAAACGCTCAACGGCCCCGGGGTGCCCGCGAAAAAGTTGGGTCAGACGCAGCCTCGATCTTCCCGCAGGCACAGCAGGTGATTTCGCCCGACATTTTCTTCTGCCGGCGACACCGGCAAGCATGTGCCCAAGCCTGTCGTCCGATGACCCAAAGTTTTCGAATTTCCCGCGTCAAACCGCTACGCAGGCGGCGGATACCATGTCCGTTCTTCTAGCCGTCCAGACGCGTGGATTTGCATTCAATATCTTGGTATTATTAGATAATATTGAATATCCCACGCCGCGCCATGCCTCGGGTGATCCGTCGCGCCATCATGGCAAGGCGATCCGACAAGTGGGCGCGCCGACCCGGCGAATGGTGTGGGAATGCCCGTCCGTGTTGCGTTCAGGACGGGCCCGATCGGCCCTGCAACCGCCAAAGGGGCACCGCGAACGCAGAGATGAAACCCTGGTCGGTCCAGAGCCTCGCGCGGAGATCGGCAAACATGAGCCCAATCGCCGGTAGGGTGCGTTGAGCCGTGTTGGAGATCACATTGGAATTCCCGCGCCTGAAAAATATATTATGACATTAAACCAACCGCTTGAGGTGCCAAGCTAATCCAAAAAATCCTTTCCGGCCCACCCGCCGTTTCTCCACCCGGCTGCCATATTTCGGCGAAAATCCGGCCTTGATCGCCACATCGGGCACGCGCCGGGGCCTGCTAGCGCCCGCGGAACAACCCGCCAAGCACGCCGCGCACCAGCGCCGAGCCGGCGCGCGTGCCCACGGAACGCGCCATGGATTTGGCGAAAGCCTGACCCATTGAACTGCCGCGTCGTTTTGACGTGCTGCGGCTGACGCGGGTGCCGGTATAGCGCCGGGCGGTATTGAATTCACGCTCTCTGGCGGGTTGATCCTCTTCGGCGGCTTCGGCCGCTGCGGCGGCATTCGCGGCCTCGGCGGCGCGGCGTTCCAGCGCTTCGAACGCCGAATTGCGGTCGACGGCGTTGGTGTATTTTCCGGCCAGATCCGATCCCGCGTTGACCGCCCGCCGTTCGCCGGCGGACAGCGGGCCCAGTTGCGAAGATGGCGGGCGGATCAGCACCCTTTCCACCATCGACGGCACGCCCTTGTCCTGCAAGGTCGACACCAGGGCCTCGCCAACGCCGACATCGCGGATTGCCGCAGTGGTGTCAAATGCCGGATTAGGCCGGAACGTCTCGGCCGCCGCCCTGAGGCTGCGTTGGTCGCGCGGTGTGAACGCCCTGAGACCATGCTGGATGCGGTTGCCCATCTGGCCCAGAATATCGTCGGGCACATCGGCGGGATTTTGCGAGACGAAGAACACCGCAACCCCCTTGGAACGGATCAGCCGTGCCACCTGTTCCACCTTGTCGACCAGCGCCTTGGGCGCGTCATCAAACAGCAGATGCGCCTCGTCAAAAAAGAACACCAGGACCGGTTTGTCGGGATCACCGATTTCGGGCAGGGATTCAAACAGTTCGGACAACAGCCACAACAGAAACGTCGCATAGAGCCGCGGCGCCGCCATCAGCTTGTCGGCCGCCAGAACATTGACATGGCCCCGCCCGTCTGACGCGCATCGCATCAGATCGCCAAGCACCAGCGCCGGTTCGCCGAAAAATCCGGCCGCGCCCTGATTTTCCAGCACCAGCAACCGGCGCTGGATCGCGCCGATCGAGGCCACCGAGACATTGCCGTATCGCAGGGACAGGTCCTTGCCGTTCTGCCCCAGCCAGACCAGCATCGCCTGCAGATCCTTGAGATCCAGCAGCGCCAGCCCCTGTTCGTCGGCCACCCGAAACGCGATGTTCAGAACGCCTTCCTGCGCTTCGGTCAATTCCAGCAGGCGCGACAGCAACAGCGGCCCCATCTCGGCGATCGTGGTGCGCACGGGATGACCCTGGCGGCCGAATACGTCCCAGAAGACCACCGGAAACGCGGCGTAGGCATAGTCGGTGAAACCGATGGTATTCGCCCGCGCGGCAAAGGCGTCATGCAGCTTGAAATCGGGTGTGCCGGCTTTGGCGAGCCCGGAAAGATCGCCCTTCACGTCCGACAGAAACACCGGAACGCCGGCTTTCGAGAAACTTTCCGCCAGGATTTGCAGGGTCACGGTTTTGCCGGTTCCGGTGGCTCCGGCGATCAGCCCGTGCCGGTTGGCGTATTTCAGGCGCAGGAACTGCGCGGTGCCATAGTCCACGCCGCCGCCGCCGACAAATATCCGATCCGCTGTGTTCATGATGTCCCCGGCGTCGCCTGCATCGGCGCTGACAATACATTCTTAACCCAAACGTGCCATGCTGAAATTGCACCGCCGCGCAAGGCGCCGGCGGGGCGATTGACTTCCTCCCTGTTGACTGGCCGCACGCATGTCGTGCGGCTTTTTTTGTCAATGCCACTGTTTCCAAAAAGTGAACGATCGGGGTCATCTGTTTCCGATCCGGCAACTTTCAGCGGTTGACCCAATGGCGGTGCTGTCCTAGGGTCACGCCACTGACAAAGTCGGCCAGTCCGACAGGGAGAACCGCGAATGCGGACAAAGGGGGTGCCAACGGGTGCCCCTTTTTTGTGGCATTCAAACTGGAAACCCTGAGCGCGATCCGGCCGGTTCGGTTCACGGACACTCAAATTTAAACTGACAGCGGCGGCCAAGCAGGTTAAACCGCGACAACGCAATCTGAACACCCGGAGACCCCATGAAAATTGCCCTGAAAATGAGCCTGATCGGCCTTTCGGCCGCCTTTGCCTTCGCCGCCGCAGCCCAGGACACCGGCGGAACCGTCGCCGAGCAATTCCCGGTCGGCACCGAACCCGAAGTTCAGGTCGGCCAGACTTTCCTTGTGGAAAACAATGGAAACTGGGATCTGATGTGCGTGAAGGTCGCCGAGGGACCCCAGCCGTGCGAAATCGCGCAACTGGTTCTTGACGAGCAATCAAAACCGATTGCCGACATTCGCCTGTTTCCGCTGCCGCCCGGCGGTCAGGCCATCGCCGGCGGCACATTCGTTATTCCGCTGGGCGTGGTCCTGCCCAACGGGCTGAATTTCGCCGTGGATGACGCCGAAAGCCGCCAATACCCGTTCGCGTTTTGCAACAATATCGGCTGTGTCGCACGCGTCGGGTTTACGCCGCTTGAGCTTGAAGCCCTGCGCAGCGGCAACGAAGGCAAAATGACGTTCCGCATGATCAACGACCCGTCCAAGGTCGTCACGCTGCCGCTGTCGCTGAAGGGTTTTTCGAAATCATTCGCGGCGTTGCAGAAACGCATTCTGTCCCAGCAAGAGCAGTAACCGATCAGACCGATTTCAGGGCCAAAACCGCGTTCAGCCCGCCAAAGGCGAAAGCGTTGCTAAGGGCGGCGGTCATCCTGGCGGCGCGCGCGGTGTTGGGCACCACGTCCAGCGGGCATTCCGGATCCGGTGCCTGAAACCCGATCGTCGGCGCGATCACGCCTTCACGCAGCGCCATCACAACCGCCAGCAATTCGACCGCGCCGGTGCCGCCGATCAGATGCCCGTGCATGGATTTGGTCGATGAGATCATCAATCGGGCCGCGTGGTCGCCAAAAACCCGTGCCACGGCGCGGCATTCGGTGCTGTCATTGGCCCTGGTCCCGGTGCCATGGGCATTGATATAGCCGATTTCGTCTCGGTTCAGCCTGGCATCGGACAGGGCCCCGGCCATGGCGCGCGCGGCCCCGTCGACCGAGGGCATCACGATATCGGCGGCGTCGGATGTCATGGCGAAACCGGCCAGTTCGGCCAGTATGTCGGCCCCGCGGGCGCGGGCGTGCTGGTATTCCTCGAACACGAATACGGCGGCACCTTCGCCCTGAACCATGCCGTCGCGACCAAGCGAAAATGGCCGGCACCCGGTTTGCGACATCACGCGCAGGCCCTCCCAGGCCTTGATGCCGCCAAAATTCAACATGGATTCGGCACCGCCCGCGATCATCACGTCGGCCCCACCGCCGCGCACCAGATGAAACGCCTGGCCCATCGCATGGTTGGATGACGCGCAGGCGGTCGCGACCGCGTAACACGGCCCCAGCAATCGGTGGACCATCGAGATATGGCTGGCGGCGGCATTGTGCATCAGGCGCGGCACGACGAACGGGTGTACCCGGTTCTTGCCGTCCTGATAGACCGCGCGGAAATTGTCGTCCTGCGTGCCCAGCCCGCCACCCGCAGTGCCGATGACCACCCCGGTTCTGCGCCCGGTCTCGTCGGCGAAATTCAGGCCCGATTGCGCAATCGCCTCGTGCGCGGCCAGCAGGGCGAACTGGGTGAACCTGTCGTAGAGCGCGCGCTCTTTCGGCGTGAAATGCGCCGCCGGATCGTAAGCCTTGATCTGGGCGCCGATCCTGACTTTCAGCCGCTCGACATCGCGAAATTCAAGCGGACCTATGCCGGCATTGCCTTCGCGCATCGCCGCCAGCGTTTCGGCGACGTTTCGCCCCAGCGCATTGACGGTGCCCTGCCCGGTAATGACCACACGGCGCGTCACCCGGCCGGTCGTGCCCGCGCGGAAACCAGCGCTTCGACGCCCAGAACGATGGCGGCGATGCTGGAGTTATCGAACCCGTCCATTTCCGCCGCACTGGCGTTGAACGGAACCTCCACGTCAAAGGTTTCCTCGATCGCAAAAACCGCCTCGACCAGGCCAAGCGAATCCAGTCCCAGACTTGCCGGAGTCGCATCGGATTCGATCTCGGAAACCGGCACAACCGCTTGTTCGGCAATGATTTCCAGGACTTGTTGCCTGACCGTCTGAACCATGTGAATGCTCCGCGCTTGCCGCGCCCGATTTAGGGCTTTTGGTCGTGCTTGGAAACCCGTTTCTGCAAATCATCAAACCGCGCCAACAGGCGCGGCAGGCGTCGCAGCGCCTTGTAGGCAGCGATGTTCTGGGTCATTTTCATCGCCGGGTAACCCATCATCACCCGCCCCGTCGGCACGTTCGACAGAATCGCGGTCGCGCCCGCCGCGATCACGTCGTCGCCCAGCGTCAGGTGGTCGCCAACACCCGATTGCCCACCAAGAACCACCCGGTCACCCAGCACCGACGAACCGGCAATGGCGGCCTGCGCGCACAGCAGGCAATCCTGGCCGATCCGCACGTTGTGGCCCACCTGCACCAGATTGTCGATCTTGGTGCCGCGCCCGATGACCGTGTCGGCGACGGTGCCCCGGTCAATAGTCGAATTCGCCCCGATTTCAACGTCATCGCCAATGCGGACCGAGGCGTTCGAGGCGATCTTGGCATAGGCCTGCGGGCGGGCCTCGCCGCTGGTCTCAAAGTTCTTTCGTGCCTCCTCGGCACCACTGGGTTCGGGCGTCACAAAGGAAAAGCCATCGCTTCCGATCACAGCATTGCCGTGGGCGATGAAACGTCGGCCGACCGAGACCCTTGCGCCGATGCGCACCCCGGAAAAGATCAGCGCGTCTTCGCCGATGCGGGCGAGCTCGGCAATGGTGACCTGCCCCAGAATGCGGGCATTCGCGCCGATGGTCGCCCCGGCCCCGATGATGGAATAGGCGCCGACGGCCACGTTTTCGCCGATGACGGCGGTGGGATCGATGATGGCGGTGGCATGAATGCCGGCGGCAAGATCGGGTTCAAGGGCAAAGGCTGCGGTAATTCCGGCCATGGCATAGCGCGGGCGCGGCACGAAAATCGCCGCCGTCAGACCAAGGGCGCGCCAGTCCGCGCCCGGCCAGAGAACGGCCGCGCGCGCGCCACCACGCGACAGCGCGTCGCCATAGGATTTGTCCATGGCCAGAGCCAGATCGCCCGGTCCGGCCGCTGCGGGTTCGGACGCACGCCCGACCTGACAATCGCCCTGCCCGGCCCATTCCGCGCCAAGTGCCGCGGCAAGTTCAGCGATTGTCAGGGCCATTCTGCGCGAACCTTCCAACAAAAAAGGCAACCGGAAGTCCCGGTTGCCCTGTCGATCCCGACGGGGACCCTGTTTCTAGCCGCGTACCGCGCGCAATTCCACCCCGGCGTTCTGCAGCGCCCTGAAGACCTTGCCGTCGACCCGGTAATTGTCGTGGCGATAATTGGCGCGCCCCTGCGGTGTCACCCAGGCGGTGCGATAGACCAGATAGATCGGCACCGGCTCGACCAGATCGATGCGGGTTTCCTCGCCCGTTGCCAGCGTGTTTTCAAACAGCGCTTTCGGGTTGGAGGATTGTTTGGCCAGCAGGGTATAGGCAAGCTCGCGGAATTTCTGGACGCGCACGCATCCATGGCTGTAAGACCGCACGTCGCGCGCGAACAGGCTTTTGGAGGGCGTGTCGTGCAGATAGATCGCGTGCCGGTTCGGGAATAGGAACTTGACCGTCCCCAACGCATTGCCCGGGCCCGGCGGCTGCCGCATTTCAAACGGGAAATTGCCGACGCCGTATTGGCTGAAATCCACGCGCGCCGGATTGACGTCCTGGCCGAACTCGTCGGTCATGACCAGCCCGTTGCGCGCTGCCGCGCCCGGGTCTTTCTTCAACATCGGCAGATACTCGGTTTCCTTGATCGATGCCGGCACATACCAGGACGGATTGATGATCATGTGCGTCATGGCTTTTTCAAATTCGGGCGTCCGCCAGCGCCCGGCCTGGCCCAGCACGACCCGCGTGACCATCGTCGGCTTGCCGTGGTCGTAGACCGTGGCCCGGAAATCGGCCTCGTTTACCATGATATAGCGTTTGCCCAGCGGTTTGTTCAGCCAGCGCAGACGCTCCAGCCCGATCACGACCTGCACCAGACGGTTGCTGGCGGAAACGTTGATCGCGCGGATGGTGCCGGCCCCGGCAACCCCGTCGGCGTTGAGCCCGTGATTGCCCTGAAACTTCTTCACCGAAGCCGCCAGCGTTTCGTTATAAGTCGGCGAGATTCCGAGCTTGGCATAGCCCATACGCGTCAGGCGACCGCGCAGCGCGACCACCGCAGGCCCGGAAGACCCGATTTTCAGCTTCTTCGCCTGGACCGTCGGGCCCCAACCGCCGCGGGCGATGACTTTCTCCATCCGGACCTTTTCTTTCAGCAGACGGGCATAATCCGGATGCGTCGGCACCAGAGATTTGAGGAATGAAGTCGGTGAACTTTTGACAAAGGCCCGCAGGGTCTTCAGGCGGTCGCGCCGCGGGGGCTTGAGCGTCATGTTCTTGTCGATGCGGCGCGGTTCCAGTACGCCCGACTGAAGGTCGCGGGCATATTGCAGAAACCGCTGGGTCGTGGTGACCTCCAGCAGGCCACGGGCCTTGGCGGATTTGATGCCGCCGAATTCCTTTCGCAATTGCTTGGCGTCATAGCGCGCGGTCGGCAATCCGTGATCGCCTGCCCTGGCGATGGCCGCCAGAAATGCCTTGCGCCGCTGCCGGTCGGCATTGCTGGTCCAGATCGGTTTGTAATCCCGCTCCTTGTAGAAGGCGAGGACGTCCTTGTCCTTGCCTGCGGCCAGCGCAATCGCCTGTTTGTAAGCGGTGCTTTGCGCGGCGGCGGGCGGGGAAAACATCAACGCAAGGGCTGCGAAAAATACCGCCACGAACGTCATAATCCTGCCTGAATATGCAAAAACTCGCGGTTCTGAGCTACTCATGAAGGCCTCTTACTTGTCTGGGCTGCCGGAATTCCGTGCTACTATATCTTGTACAGGCGCCGAATCGAAGTCTAATCACGATCGCGCCAACGGCGCAGCTTCGCAAAATTGTGCCAAATTTGCACGCACTGTTTACAATTTCGGGCTAAATTCACGACGTCGGCAAATTTTTGCCCAAGTTTGGGTCCAGAACCACTGTTTCCAAACTTCTGCTTGGTTGGCGAATCGTTTTGTGGCATAAACGTGGCTACCGGGGGAAGAGTATTGAATAGCTGCGGGTAAGCAGCATCACAAGGGACAGGCGTTAGCCATGCAGAACGCGAACGGCGGCGATATTTCAAGACGCGCGATCCTGGGGGCCTTTGCCGCGATGACGGTAAGCGCCGCGCCAGTGTATTCCAGCACTTTCGGGCTGTTGAAGGGCGCGGGCGATATCCGCAAGGTTTCGATGCGCTCGGGGCGCACCGGTGAATCGATGGAAATGGTTTACTGGATTGAAGGCAAGTACATCAAGGAAGCGCTGGACGAGATCAATCACTTCATGCGCGACTGGCGCGAAGACCTG
>Ga0114932_10003174_pt1 | contig 16425 bp, 11 predicted proteins | sample 2SBtaG_2_FD_87286 | JGI IMG/M metagenome (GOLD analysis project Ga0114932, IMG submission 87286) | Deep subsurface microbial communities from Kolumbo volcano to uncover new lineages of life (NeLLi) - 2SBTROV12_ACTIVE470 metaG | ecosystem: Environmental > Aquatic > Marine > Volcanic ... | reverse complement strand
TACGTCGACAAGCGCTCCACGTCGGGCTGGCTGTTCCCGGCGGCGCGGATGCTGTCCGAGGGCATCGACCCCCTCGACGACGTGCAGGCCTCGTTCCTGGGCAGCCACGGGGCGGTGTTCGATGCCGTGGCCACCGGCCAGGTCGACGCCGGTGCCATCTACGACCATGCGCTCACCACCCAGAGGCTGAGCCACCCCCAGGGCCACCTGGTGCGGGTTGTGGCCAAGGCACCGCGCATCCCCTTCGACGCCTATGTGCTGCGAGAGGGTCTGGATCCCGTGGTGGGTCGGGCCCTGGGGCTCTTGCTCTCCGAGCTGTCGACCCAGACCACCGAGGGCCGCGCCATCTTGCGAGGGACCCCGTCCGTCAACGGCTTCTTCGCGGTGGATGATGCCCACTACGACATCCTGCGGGACGTCGAGCACACGGTCGAGGCCCGCCTCGCGCCCGACGCCGCCGGGGCACGGAACCCTCGGTAGAGGACCCCGGATGGGCCGACTAAGGTAGGCCCATGCTCCTGCTCTTGACGACCCCTCTGCTGGCCGCTGACGTGGTCGGCGACGTGGTCGGCGACGACCCCGCCGTGGCGCTCCTGGTCGAGGCCATCGACGCCAGCCGGCGCACCGTCGGCGAGGCCTCGGTGGAACCGGACGGCTCCTTCCGAGTGGCCGGCGTGGCCGCTCTGCCCGTCCGGCTCCGGGTGTCCCCGGTCGACGATCGCGGGGTCCCGGACGCCTACTACCCAGCCGGCGACACCTGGTGTGAGGGGGTGTTGATCGACCTGGAGCATGGGTTGGACACCGAGCCCCACGCCATCACGCTGTCTACCGGCGGAACCCTCACCGGCCGGGTCGAGACCGCCACCGGCGAGCCCGCCGAGGGCGCGGTCGTGGTGGCCTGGCCCGTCGTCGATGAACCGATCCCCTGGCAGCGGGTGGCGACGGCTGGGGCAGACGGCAGCTTCGCCCTCTCCGGCCTGCCCACCGTCGCAGCGGGGGTCTACCTGGAGCTGGTGCATCCGGACCACCCGGACACCCTGGTGGGGGGCTACGACCTGGTCGACGCCCAGGTCTTCAACGTGGCCGAGGGCGAGGAGCGCTCCCTGGGCACGCTGGCCCTGGGCCAGGGGGTCACCCTGAGCGGCCGGATCCTGGACAGCGACGACCAGCCGGTCCCCGACGCGGTCGTGCGGGTGCGCATCGGCCGCGTGACCGAGCGCGTGCGAGCCGACGACGACGGCGTCTGGACCCTGGCGGGCATCCGGCCGGGCCGAGCCGAGATCTGGGTCTCCGACGACGACTGGGCCGTGACCTGGTGGCCCGGAGACGATCGCCCCAAGCAGAAGCTCGACGTGCCCGACGACGGCGACGTGGTGGACGACCTCAACCTGAACGTCTCCCCGGGGGCTTCGCTGTCCGGTGCGATCACCGGGGCCCCCCGGGACCTCTCCGACCTCTCGGCCTGGGCCGTCAACGACGACGGTACGGTGGAGATCCCGGTCCAGGTCGACAGCGACGGCCACTTCCAGGCCTTGCGACTGTCTGCGGGGACCTGGTCCCTGGTGATCGGCGGCCAGGACCACGACGGCGTGCACGACACCCTGCGCGACGACCAGGGCCGGGTGCGCACCTGGCGGGTCGACGCCGGTGAGCAGCTGGAGATCGGCAACTTTCCCTGGATCCCTGGCGCCGTCGTGAGCGGACGCGTCCTGGACCCCAGCGGGGACCCGATCCAAGGTGCCCGGGTCACAGCGACCCCAGACGATCCCGACCTGCTCGTGGTCGAGACCACCACCGACGACCACGGACGCTATCGCCTGCCCTCGCTGGTCGAGTCGGCCTACCGGATTGGCGCGAGCGTCGACGCGCCCTGTCTGGAGGACCCGGACTTCGTTGACGCCTGGTGGCCAGACGCCCGCCTCGAGGCGCGAGCCCACACGGTGCATCCGCTGGCTGCGGACGACGTGGGGGAGCTGGACTGGGTGCTGCCTTACGACCGCGACCACGACGGCATGGACGACACCTGGGAGGAGGCCAGGGGTCTGGATCCGACCCGCGACGACGGCGGCGAAGACCCCGACGGAGACGGCTACTCCAACCTGGAGGAATACCAGCTCGGCACCAACCCGACCGCAGACACGGGGGCGGGACCGCTCGGGGGCTGCAACAACCCCCTGAGCCTCAGCCTGGCCTTCCTGCCCTTGTTCGGGTGGCGACGGCGGGACTGATCGGCGCCGACCTACATTCCGCTGGCCAGGACCAACCACGCTGCCCCGGCGTCCGAGCCGCCCGCGTCGTCGCCCGGGGCACCGACGAGGAGATCCCGACGGCCGTCCCAGTCGGGATCGCCGACGCCCGCGACCGATGCACCCGCATAGTCGTAGGAACCCTCGCCCTGGAGGCGGGCGTGGGCGTCGACCAGCTCGACCACGCCGCTCACCGGCCCCAACACCACGTAGGCCGCGCCGCCGTACGCAGCGACCATGCCCTGTCGGTCGGCTCCGATGACCAGGTCAGTGGTGCCGTCCCCGTCGAAGTCTCCCGGCGTCGCCAGTGCCGATCCAGCCTCGTCGGAGCTGTCCTCGCCGACCAGGCGGGCGTGGGCATCGTCGGGGGTCAGCTGGCCGCTGGCCCCGCCCAGCCAGATCAGCGCCATGCCGTTGTTCGTGGACCCCTCGTCGGCGCCGGGCATGCCCACGACCACGTCGGCCAGCCCGTCCCCGTCCAGATCCCCCGGACCGGCGACGGCGGCCCCCAGGTAGCCCGTGGTCGCAGTGCCCCGAAATGAGGTCTCTGCGTCGGCGAGATCTCGGATGGGCGAGCCGGTCAGGACCAGGTAGGCGGCGCCACCGTCCGTGGCACCGGCGTCGTCCTGGGGGGCCCCCACCACCAGGTCGGAGAGCCCGTCGCCGTCCACGTCGCCCAGCGTGGCGATGGCGGCGCCGGCGCGATCGTAGGAGCTCTCGCCCACCAGGACACCCGGGGTGTCGGTCTCCAGGTCCAGGTCCCCGGTCACCGGGCCTTCGACCAGGAACACACCGCCCACGGGCTTGCCCCCGTGGGTGCGCACGGGCGCACCGACCCAGAGATCCGCCACGCCGTCGCCGGTGTGGTCGTCGCCGCCCGCCAGGGCCATGCCGGCCTCGGACCCCGCCGGCCCGACCAGCATCGTGGCGCCGTCGGCACCCAGCAGGGTGTTGCCCCCGGCAAAGGCCACCAGCCAGGCAAGGTCGGCGCCGGGCCCTCCGATCAGCAGGTCCGGCTGCCCGTCCCCGTCGTGGTCGCCGGCGCCGGACAAGGCGGCCCCGGCCTGGGCCGACGCCGTGTCTCCCAGCCACAGCGCATCCGCTGCGTCCAGGGCCTGAACGCCGGAGACCGGGGGCAAGAAGACCGCCACGGCGCCTCCGCCGGCCGCGCCATCGCTGGCCCCGGGCGCACCGATGACGAGGTCTTGTCGTCCGTCGCCGTCCAGGTCCCCCGGCCCGCAGACCGTCGTGCCCGCGGCACTGCCGGCGGCGGTGCCCTGGACGGTGGCGGGGGCCGACGACAGCGGGAAGTCCCCCTCCAGCGCACAGCTCGCCGCGCCGCCGTCGCAGTCGTTGTCCAGGCCATCGCCGCAGATCTCGTCGACGCCGGGAGACAGGCTGGCGTCCAGGTCGTCACAGTCCAAGGAGACGTCGTAGCCGTCCTGGTCGGCGTCGTAGTCGTCGGCGCCGTCGCAGTCGCTGTCCACCCCGTCGTACCAGATCTCGGCCTGGCCGGGATTGCGAGCGGGGTCGTCGTCGTCGCAGTCCCCGCCCTGGTCGACCGCGTCGTCGGGGGGGTCGCACAGAGGCTCGCCGGTGCCCGTGGGGCCGTAGCCGTCGCCGTCCTGATCCGCGTACCAGAGCTCCCCGTCCAGCCCCCCTTCCTCGTCGACCTGACCGTCGCAGTCGTCGTCGGCGCCGTTGCAGAGCTCGTCGGCGTCCGGGTGGATGGCGGCGTTGCCGTCATTGCAGTCCCCGGTGCGGTCCGTCGTGCCTGTGGGGGTCTCGCAGCCGACCCAGGGATCCCCGTTGCTGCCCCAGCCGTCGCCGTCGATGTCGGGCCAGGCCTGGTGCTGCACGCCCTCGTCGATCGCCGTGTCGCAGTCCTGGTCCACGTGGTCGCAGATCTCGGCGGCGCCCGGGTGGACCGCCGGATCCCCGTCGTCGCAGTCGTCGTCGGCGACGTGGCCGTCCCGGTCGACGTCGGCGGGCTCGGTGCCATCGTTGCCCCAGCCCTCGGGCAGCAGCTCGGGGGTACACGCGACAAAGCTCAGCCACAGCCACGTCATGGCCCTCTCACCGGTCCCTCAGCCCACAGGGGGCCACCGTACCACCGGCATCACGGCGCCAGGTCGAGCCGGACGGGGCCACGCACCAGGCCCGCGGCCGCCGCTCGCTCGAACAGCACCGCCATGCCCTCGATGGCGGCTGGCGAATACTGCAGGGTCTCGTGGTTCGCGTACATGTCGAGGTACTCGGACACGGCCTGGGCGGACTTCAGAGCGCTGCCCCTGGCCAGGATCCAGTCGATGCCCGCGGCCTTGTGCTGTTGGGCGTGGCGGATGCTCTCGCGCAGCACCGGGGACGCGGCTGCGATGAGCTCAGGGCCCAGGTCCCGGCGGATCGCGTTGGCGCCCAGCGGCAGGGGCAGTCCGGTCTCGTGCTTCCACCAGGCCCCGATGTCGAGGACCTGGTGGCAGCCGTGATCCCGGAAGTTGAGGCGGCCCTCGTGGATGACCAGCCCCGCGTCGACCTCGCCGCTGTCCAAGGCGTCGAAGATGCGGTGGTACGGGGTGATCGGGGTGACCAGGGGGCGAAAGGCATGGCCCAGGATCAGGCACAGCACCAGGTAGGCGGTGGTCGTGAGACCCGGGACTGCGATGCGCAGGCCGGGCAGGTCCTCGGGGCGCAGAGGCTCCCGGGCCACCACGACGGGGCCATAGCCGTCCCCCACGGAGCCGCCGTGGGGAAGGAGCTGCCAGTCGTCCTGGAGGGCGGGGTAGTGGCCGACCGAGATGGCCGTGACGTCCGGGGGCTTGGCCACCGCGTCCCGGTTGAGGGCGTCGGTGTCCAGCGTGGTGATCTGCCAGGCGAAGGGGCCGGGATCGATCAGGCCCTCCATCAGGGCGCGGAACATGTACAGATCGTCGGCGTCGGGGGAACAGCGGAGGACCAGGGACCGGGGCTGCGTCATGGCCCCGAGCTATCCGACGTCGGGCTCGACCACCACGGTGCTGGAGGCGTGGGGCCCCGAGGCATCGATCAACAGCTCCGTCACGTCGTCGCCCGCCGTGACGCGCTCGTTCGTGACCCGCATCCGCCCGGAGAGACAGCCGAGCAAGGCCCACAGGACCCGGTTGCCCAGGTCGGGCTCGCGCAGGCAGAAGCGGACCAGGTCCTGGCGGTCGATGGCGATGAGGGATGTCTTGGCCAGCGCACGCACCCGGGCCGAGCGCGGCCGGGAGTCGACCAGGGACAGCTCGCCGAAGTGCTCTCCAGGGCCCAAGCGGGCCAGCTCGACGCCGTCCTTTTCCACCACCAGATCGCCGTTCACGACCGCGTACAGGGTGCGGCCCGGGGCGCCCTGGTCCACCACGATGGTCCCGGGCTCCACCACGAGCTCGCGGACCATGCGGCCCACGCGCATTCGCGCGGACATCGGCAGCTCGCGGAACAGGAAGAGCTCGGCCAACAGCCGGGCGCGGGCGGCCACGGCCTCGGGCTCGCCCGCGACGGGCGGGTCGAACAGCAGCAAGGTGACGTTGTCCGGGCCGCCGTTGTCCAGGGCCTGGCCCAGCAAGGCCTCGGCGGCTTCTTCGGGGTCCGGCTGGCCCAGGAGCACCTGGATCTGGGCGCCGTGCACCGGATCGCTGAGCCCGTCCGAGCACAGCAGCACCCGATCCCCTGGCAGCGACTCGATGGCCAGCACGTCGGCCTGGACGGTGGGCAGGGCGCCAATCGCCCGGGTGATCACGTTGCGACGTCGGTCCCGCCGTGCCTGCTCTCGGGTCAGCTCGCCCCGGCGGACCATCTCGTTGACCAGCGTGTGGTCGTCGGTCAGCTGGTGCAGGCGGCCAGCCCGCAGCAGGTAGGCGCGCGAGTCCCCCACGTGGGCCAGGAAGACGGCCCCGCCCGCGACCAGAGCGGCCACCACGGTGGTGCTCGAGCCCCGCAGCCCCTCGGCGTCGCCCATGTCGAACACCCGCTGGGAGCACTCGGCGCAGAGCTCCTCGAGGGCCTCGAGCACGGCGACGCGGGTGTCCTGTCCCGGCGCATCTGCATAGCGCGTGGTCAGCTTGTGCAGAGCAGACCCGCGCTCCAGGAACGTCTCCACGGTGAGGGCCGAGGCCCGCTCTCCGGCGGCCTGTCCCCCCACGCCGTCGGCGACCACGAACAGCCCGTGGCGGGGATCCGCGAGGACAGCGTCCTCGTTGTTCTTGCGACGCTTGCCGACGTCGCTGCGTAGGGCGTGAGGCAGCATGGGACCTGCAGGCTTCCGGTGGGGGGCAAGCATACCCCCCTCGGGCTCCCGGTCAGGCGGCCTGACGGTCCTGGTGGTACGCCGTCTGGGGCAGATCGGGCTGGACCACGGCGACGGTCACGTTGTCGCGTCCGCCGTTGGCCAGGGCGGCCCGGACCAGCTCCTGGGTGACCCGGCACAGGTCGGATCCAGCGACGGTGGCCTCGATCACGGCGTCGTCGACCATGTCGGTCAGCCCATCGGTGGCCAGGAGAATCCGGTCCCCGGCGAAGAGCTGGACGACCCGGACCTCGGGGGAGCAGATGGGCAGGGCGCCCACGGCCTGGGTGATCAGGTTCCGGCGAGGGTGGCGGCGCGCTTCCTGGGCCGTGATGACGCCCAGGCGGACCATCTCACCGACCACCGAGTGGTCCAGGGTCAGGGGGAACAACACCCCTTCGCGGGACAGGTAGACCCGGGAGTCGCCCACGTGGGCGATGAAGGCGGCGTCACCGGCGACGACCGCAGCCACCAGCGTGGTGCTGGTGCCGACCTGGTCCCTCTGACAGGCCATGGCGTAGACCAGGCTGTTGGCCTCGTGACAGACCTCTTCCAGTGCCCGCATCAGGCGGTGGCCGGTCAACCGGTTCGGTGCTGCGGTGTAGTCCTGACCCAGGCGGGCGAGCCGGGGCGCGTTGGCTGCGAAGACCTCGGTGGTCAGTTGGCTGGCGTCGTCGCCGCCCGCGTGCCCGCCGACGCCATCGGCCACCACGTACACGCCGTGCTCCGGCGAGCACCAGTAGGCGTCTTCGTTCTGAGTCCGTCGCAGGCCGACATCGGTGATCGCTGAGAACTGAGGCATTTCGACTCCAGACCCTCAGCAGATCGGCACGCGCACTCCACAGGTTGAGGCCCAGTCCCGAATTATTCCGTGCCGCCGAACAGCACGTACACCGCGCCTTCGCTGGCGCTGGTGCCCCCGCCCGGTGCCCCGATGAAGGCGTCCGGGTGGGCGCTGCCGCCGACATCGCCGGCGCCGGCCACGCTCAGCCCCGTGAAGTCGAGAGGCCCGGCTGCGCTGTGACGTCCGGCAGCGTCGGCCAGGTCGAGTGTGCCGGAGAGGGCCCCGGTGACCCAGAAGGCCGCGCCGGCCGAAGGGCCGACCGCGCTGTCTTCCGGAGAGCCGATCAAGATCTCGTCCAGCCCGTCGCCATCGGTGTCGCCGACCACCGCGACGCTCAGGGCCGCCAGGCTGTCGGCCCCGTCACCCAACAGCTTGGCGTCCGCATCGGCGAGCCCTCGATCGTCGGTCAGGGGTCCGAGCAAGAGGTAGCCCGCGCCCGCATTGGCGCCGTTCTCGGAGTCATAGGGCGCACCCACCACCAGGTCGGCGTGACCGTCGCCGTTCACGTCGCCGCCCCCGCCCAGGGACCAGCCGGCGTAGTTGGACGGCCCCTCGCCCACAAAGGCAGCGTCGGCGTCGGCCAGATCGTGGGTGCCCGTGCCCGGACCCAGCACCAGGTAGGCCGCGCCGGCGAAGCTGCCGTTGCTGTCGTCGCCATAGGCCCCCACGACCAGGTCATCCAGGCCATCGCCGTCCAGGTCGCCGGGGCCCTCCAGGGCGCAGCCGGCGTAGTCGTAGGCACCGATGCCCTTCCAGATTCCCTGGGCCTGATCCAGGGTCGCGAGGCCGGGGGTGATCGGGCCCAGCAACAGGTATGCGGCCCCCCCAGACGTGGCGTCGTGGGCGGTGTCCACCGCGCCGATGGCCAGGTCGACCTGGCCGTCCCCGTCGACGTCTCCGACCCCGACGACCGACCAGCCGGCCAGGTCGCCCGCGGTCTCTCCTTCGAAGGTGGCGTCGGCGGTGTCGAGCGTGCCGCTGGTCGATGCGGGTCCGAACACCACGAAGGCGCCGCCGGTGGAGCCCGCGTGGTACGGCGTGGCGAACACCAGGTCGTCCAGCCCGTCGCCGGACAGGTCGCCAGGGCCAGCCACCGCTGTGCCGGCGAAGCCCTCCGTGGCCGTGCCGTCCCAGCGTCCGTGCGCGTCGACCAGGTCCATGTCGGCCGTGATGGGCCCGTGCACCAGGTAGGTCACGCCGGCGTTGGAGGCACCGCCGTCGTGGGCAGGCGCCCCCACCAGCAGGTCGTCGATCCCGTCGCCGTTGGGGTCGCCGGCGACCGCGACAGAGACCCCTGCGGTGTCGCCCGCCGCTTCGCCGATGAGCACCACGTCGGCCTGACCCACGTCGGTCTCGCCCCCCAGCCCACAGCCGCTCGGGGTGCCGTCGCAGTTGTCGTCGATGCCATTGTCGCAGATCTCCTCGGCGCTCGGGCTGACCGCCGCGTCGGCGTCGTCGCAGTCGTCGGCGCTCGCCGCCCAGCCGTCGCCCTCTTCGCAGACGCATCCCGTCGCCCCGTCCGGATCCCCGTGGCCGTCGCCGTCCGCGTCCTCGGTGTGGTCGGTGCAGCCCAGGGCGTCCAGGTCGTTGTTGGACCCGGAGCAGTCGTCGTCCGCCTCGGTGCTGCAGTCCTCCTGGGCGCCCGGGTTCACCGACGCGTCGTCGTCGTCGCAGTCCTCGCTGGCGGGGTAGCCGTCGTTGTCCGCATCGACGGTCGTGGTGGCCGTGTCCTGGGTGTCCGTGGGCGGCGGGCTGTCGGTGGGCACGCTGTCCGCGGGGGTCCCGCTGTCACCGGTCGGGGGGGTGCCCGTGTCGTCGACGTCGACGATCGTGTCGGTGGCGATGGTGCCGGTGTCCGGCAAGAGACCCGTGCCGGTGCTGACGTCCTTGTCATCACACGCCACGAGGGTGCTGAGCAGCAGGAGCCAGGTCATGACCACCCCCAAGCGGGCCAGTCTACTGCCCGGGGCCGCTGTCCTGGCGTGTTTCAGTCCAGCCGAAGGGGGATCTGCTGGTCGACGAAGGGCGGCTCGACCTGGCCATCCGCACGCACCCGGGCCAGGGTCACGCGGTAGGTGCCCAGGCCGCCGGCGGCTTGCTGGCTGAGCAGGAGCTCGTGCTCCAGCAGCACCTCGCCACCGGGGGCCAGACGCGTGTCGCTGACGGTGTCATAGGGCGGATCTGGCGTGACCTCGCGCCGGAGGGTGTGCTCGAGTGCGTCGCCGATCCTTGCGCCTTCCGCGTCGAGCAGCTCCGCCACGATCAGGACGTGGGCGAAGGGGGAGCCGGTGGGAAAGGCGTGCCCGGCGCCGGAGTTCTGCACCCGCACCCGGGCCGCCAGGGACTCTCCCCGGGTGACGTGCCCGGCGGGCAGCTCCACGAGCACCGACACCGCGCGGGCGGGGTCCAGCGCGACCCCGTGGTCCGCCTGGCCCGCGAAGCGCCCAGCGGTGGCCACGCCGGCCACCGGGGCCATGTGGCAGTCCTGGCACTGCACGCCCGCGTAGGCGTAGGGAGAGCGCTCCCACTCCCCGTAGGTGTCGTAGAAGGGCTGGTCCGCGCCGGGCCAGGCGAGCTGGTGGCACGACCCGCAGAAGGCACTGGTGCCGAGCTCGGTGCTCACGGCGACCGGATGGGGGGCCTGGTCCGACGGACGGCTGCCCACCACGGTGCCTTCGCGGATGTGACAGGCGGCACAGGTCACGCCCTCTTGCTGCAGGGTGGGATCCCAGCTGGGGTTCGCCCGGGTCCTTGCGCGGGTGAGCTCGTCGCCCAGGTACTCCTGGAGCTGGAGGGGCTGTTGCTGCGCCAAGGGCAGGTGGCAGCTCGTGCACAGGGGGGCGTCGCCGGTCGCACGGATCGCGTCGAGGAAGAGCGGGTCCTGCCAGCCCTGGTGGTGGCCACCGCTGGACCACGAGTCGTGCACCGAGACGTGGCAGGCCGCGCAGGCCTGGGCCGTGGCGTTTGCCAGCCCGCTGGGCAGGGGTCCGAGCTCGATGGGGCGCTCCTGGTCGAAGAGGGCAGGGGGCGGCGGGAGCTCGGGCTCGGGCTCGACAGCCGGGCCTTCGCTGGTGGCGTCGGGCGCCTCGGGCGGCGCGGGCTCGGCGGTCTCGGGCGGTGGCACCGGTGGCCTGCGCCGAGGCTCGGCCGTGATCGTGTACAGCAACAGAAGGGTCGGGTCCATCGAGCGCTCAGTAGTCGATGACTTCGCGGTCGTCGCCTGCGGGGCGCTGGGGCAGGTCGACCACCGCGTCCGGCTCGGCGTACAAGGACACGTAGGTGGCGTAGTTTCCGCCGACCCGCTTGACGTAGTTCCGGGTCTCGTTGAGGGGGATCTGCTCGACCCACGCGTCGACGCCGATGCGATCGCCCTGGGCCTGGACCCAGGCCGAGGCGTTCACGGGCCCGGCGTTGTAGCCCGCGACGGCGATGGGCCAGACGCCATCGAAGCGATCCAGGAGCTGGGCCAGGTACCAGGTGCCGTACCGCACGTTGGTGCCCGGGTGCTCCAATCGGGCCGGCGTGTAGCCCCAGTCGCCGATGTCGCGGGCGATGCGGGCGCCGGTGGTCGGCATGACCTGCATGACGCCGACCGCGCCGACCCGGGACAGAGCGTGGGACCTGTACAGGCTCTCCTGGCGCATCAGGCCCCAGATCAACAAGGGATCCACGTCGTAGGTCCGAGACCAGTCCAAGACGTGACGCCGATAGGCGGTTGGCCAGCTCTGTCGGCGCGCGATCACCGCCTCCTCGGGGCTGTCAGCGCTGCGCTCCAGGCCCGCGGCCTTGCGAGCCAGGCCATGGGGGTCCTGAGCGTGCAGGAAGATCTGGCGCCAGTCCGAGTTGTCGCGCTTGACCTTGCGGAGCTGCTCGCCCCGGGTTCCCCAGACGCGCCGCCGGCGAGCCTTGTCCCACTCGGCGAAGATCGTGGCCATGGCTGGCGCCGTCAGGTCGTAGATGCCCACGTCCGACAGGTCCAGGATCCCGGGGAGCTGGGGCCACAGGTCCTCGCCGTCTTCCACCAGGGCCACAAATGCGGCTCGGGCCTGGGCGGGGTCGTGCCAGCGGCCGACGGGGGCGGACTCCGGCAGGTCCGGCCTGCGGGGCAGGGCCTGGCTGGCTTCCGCCGGCAGCTCCGGCGTGCTGGCGCTGACAGGCAGCGGCCACGCCAGGGCGTCCCAGGCGAAGTCGCGGTCGCTGACCGGGTCCAAGGCCGAGCCCAGCACGGCCGGACTGACCTGGGCCACAGAGGTCGGCAGCGGGGCCACCGGCGGTCCCTGGAGCAAGGTGCCCGGCCAGCGACCGAAACGCGTCAAGGCCTGGGGCGGGCTCGCCTTGGCCCACACCCTGCGCAGGGCCCCGACCAGGGTCCGGTACCAGCCTCGATCGTCCTGGTCGACCACGGCGTTGAAGTCCTGGCGGTGCCCTGCCCAGTCTCGCTGGGAGGCCTTGGTGCGGCCGCGGTAGTACAGGGCCTGCACCAGGGTGTCGCCGGCGCGGTCCACCAGGGCGTCCAGCCGGGCCAGAGCCCCATCCCAGTCGCGATCCCGCCAGCGCGTGAACGCGCCGTAGAAGCTGGCCTGGCGACCGGTGCTCCCGCCCTTGCGGGCCTCGGCGTCCCAGTGCCCGGTGGCCTTGTCGTAGTGGCCTGCGAGCTGCCAGGCCTGGGCGATCTGATCCCGGTTGTGCCGAAAACGGCTGGTGGGGTGGTTCTTCAGGCCCAGCTCGCCCCACTCGCCGGCCGCCCGGAAGTTGCCCGCCCGGAAGTGGTAGCGGAAGGCCTTCCACGCTGCATCCGACGTGGGCTCTCGGCGGTAGCTGGCTTCGTAGGCCGCGGCGAGTGCGCCGAAGTGTCGGGTCTTGTGGGCGAAGCCGTCCCGGCTGGCCCGCGCCCAGTCCCTGGCCCGAGCGGAGTCGGTGTGGTCGTCCCGCAGGTGGCAGAAAGCGTCCCAGGCTTCGGTCCTGTCGCCGCAGTTCTTCAGGGTCACGGCCCGCCGGAGCTCGCGCTCGATGGGGTCGACCGGCGGCGGCTCGATGCCACGGTCGGCAAGCTCGGTCAGCGCAGCCTGGGCAGCGATGCCTGTGGTCGCCCAGTCGTGGTCCAGCAGCAGCGTCTGCAGCCGTGCCGCAGCGACCTTGGGTCGGCCGTGCATCTCGGCCAGGGCGATGCCCAGCTCGGCCTCCTCCCGTCGCGGGTGGTCGGGGTGCTCCTCGAGCCAGGTGGCGTAGGCCTGGATGGCGCTGCTCCGCTTGCCGGCGGCCACGTAGGCGTCCCCCATGAGCATGAGACAGTCGCCCGCGTGGGCGCCGTCGGGCCAGTTCTTGCGGTAGGCCGCGCACTCGCCTGCGGCGACGGTGTGGCGGCCCCGCAGGTGGTCGCTCTGGGCCTCGTACCAAGCGCCGAGCGAGGACAGGGGGCTGTCCTTGTGGAGCCGGACCCGGGTGAACTGTGCGCTCGCCAGGTTGAAGCGGCCTTCCTCGAGGTGGATCCACCCCAGCAGGAAGCGGCCGGCCGTGCGCTGCCGCCCCCAGGGCCCCTGTTCGCCCTGGAGCCAGGCGTCGAGCGCGGTGACCGCCCGCACGGCGTCCCCGGCCTTCCAGGCGTCGATGCCCTCGGCCAGGCTGCCTTGGGCGACGTGGGCCACGCCGCCCGGGGCGATCGGGGGCGCCTCGGCCAGAAAGAGCCCGACGTCTGGCGGGAGCACCAGGGGCGCGTCGTCGTCGTCGGGCTGGGTGCCCATCGAGAGGGGAAGGCTCCCCAGCCACAGGGCCAGCCATGGGGTCATGCCCGGGTCACTCCGCCAGGTCGTCCTCGCCACAGGTCTTCACGGTGCCGTCGTCGGCCAGCACCGTGTAGGTTCGCGTCGATCCGGACACCGAGATGGCCTGGACCACTCCCCGGCGACCTCCAGACAGACCCACCGGCTCTCCGACCTGGGCCCGCGCGGCGTCGACCGGCGTGAGCTGGCGGGTCGGCTCGCCGTGTTCCAGCCACTCGGCCCAGCCCCCTTGGAGCTGCCGCGCCATGCCCCAGCCCTGGCCCCTGAGCCAGTCTGCCAGGGCGTCGCTGCCGGTGCCGCCGTCGCTGTCGTAGACCGTCACCCGAAGCTTCTTGTCCGGCAGGACGTCCAGCTGGGCCTTGAGCTGTTCGCCCGGGAGCAGCAGGGCACCCGGGAGGATCCCGGTGGTCCACTCCTGGGGGGTGCGGATGTCGATCAGGATCGGGGAGACCCCCGACGCCATTTGGGCCGCGACCCACGTGCGCCCGATGCGGGTCTTGTGGTTCGGGCCTGGCGTGTCCCCGTCGCCGTCGACCAGCTTGGGGATCTTGGACAGGTCGATCTCCGCGCCCGGATCGACCTTGGGTCGAGGCACGCGGTCCTCGGCCTGCTTCTCCATGCCAAAGGCCTTCAGGGCGGCCTTGCGCGCAGCCTTCTTCAGTCGGTCCCGGATCATGGGGCCTCCGTCCTCGATCCCGATGGTGCCATGGGGGCGGGCCCCCCGTCTCGGCTCATCCGCGGAGCCTCCCGAGCGTGGTAAGACCAGAGCACGGACAGGAGGGTGCGTGAGCCTCTGGAAGGACATCGTCTTCGGGCGGGAGGACGGGATCCGAAGCAAGCTCCGGGGCCTGGTGATGGGGCGCGGGGCGAGCGGGGGCGGGGGTTCTGGCTCCTACACCCCGGCGTCGGCCCGAGATGACGCCAGGCCCGAGGCGGCGGAGAAGGCCCTGAGCCTGGGGGTCGAAGCCCCCAAGGACGTCACGCCGCCCGATGGCTACGAGGTGGTCCTGCACAAGGACGCCCTGGCGCCGGGCCAGGTCACGGAGATCATCGTGGCGGGCACCGCGATCGCGCTCGCAAACGTCGCCGGCACCTACCACGCGCTGTCCAACAGCTGCCCCCATGCCGACGGGCCCCTCGGCGAGGGATCGCTGAGCGGCAGCACCCTGACGTGCCCGTACCACGGCTGGCAGTTCGACGTCGGCACCGGGAGCTGCCTGACGATGGGCGAACACACCGTGCCGATCTACGACGTACAGATCGTCGAAGACGCCGTCTGCGTAGCGGTCTGAAGGACCCATGGGCGAACGGGAACCAGGGGCTGCGTCACGGCAGCGGGCCCTGGAAGCCGCCCTGTTCGATGCCAGTCCAGCCATGCAGCTGCTGTGCGATCTCGACGGCCACATCGTGGCCCGAAACCGGGCTGCCGGCGCCTTGGGGGACATCGAACGGCTGGTCGAGCTGTTCGACAAGCCCCAGGAGTTCGAGGCTCTTCGGGCCCGCAACTACCTGGGTGCCGACCAGACGATGTTCCGCCTCGCCTGCGGCCGCCAGGTCATCGTGGCCGCGGCGCCGGTCGTGGTGGACACCGAGCGCTTCTGGCAGCTGGTGCTCCACGACGTGACGACCCACGCACTGGTGGGCGATGACCGCCAGGTGGCGCGGCAGCTTGCGGCGGTCGGGCGGCTGGGGCGCTTGGTCAGCAACGAGATCACCTCACCGCTGGCTGTCCTGCTCGGCCGGATCGAGCTGCTCCAGACCCTGGGCAGCCCGCCACCGGAGCTGTTGGCCCGTCACCTGACCGTGATGGGCGAGCACGCCCGCCGGATCGCGACGGTGGTCCAGGACCTGGACGCGCTGGCCGTGCAGGGACGCGGTGGCCTGGCGCCAGTCGGGCTGCGCGAGCTCATCGAGACCGTGTGCGACGAGCACGCGGCCAGTCTGTCGCGCCTGAACCTGAGGGTGCAGCTGGGCACGGAAGACCTGTACACCAGCGGCCACGCCCACCGCCTGCAACAGGTGCTCGCGACACTCCTGATCCAGCTCGCCGGCCACCTCAGCCAAGGCGCCCGGCTGTCCATCGCGGTCAGCGCCGTCGACAACGAGGTGCTGCTGAACCTGGTCGCCCATGCGTCCCCGCGATTCGCTGAGGTCCGCCGGCGGATGCTACGCAGCTGGTCGGCGGACAGCGACAGCCAGGACCTGGGCGCCGCCGTGGCGCTGAGCATCCTGGTGGCCCACGGCGGGCGCCTGGAGCGCGCGGCGCCGGGACCTGGACTGTGCCTGGCCTTGCCCCGCAGACAACCTTCGTCCGACGTGGCCGAAGGTCTGCGTGTGCTGTTCGTCGATGATGACCCCAGCGTCGTCGCCACCACCCTGGCCATGCTCGACTCGCTCGGACACGAAGCGATCGGGGTCGGATCGGCCGAAGCCGCGCTGACCAGCCTCGCCGAGGGGCCCTTCGATGCCGTGGTGACCGATCTGGTCCTGCCGGGTCTGAGCGGTCTGGGCTTGCGCGGGATCATCGCCGAGCGCTGGCCCGGCCTCGAGGCCCGGACCATCCTGGTCAGCGGCGCCCGGCAGCCCCCGCCCGAATCCGTGCGCTTCGTGCCCAAGCCCTACACCCGGGCCCACCTGGCCGAGGCGCTGGAGCAGGTCCTGCACGAAGACAGCGTGTCCGAGGTGAGTGCCAGCTGACCGCGGTCAGATGTCGATGTCCTCGACCGCGCCGGCCTGGTCCATGATCAGGTGGAAGCGGGCGCCGGGGTCCTTGCCCATCAGGTCGCTGAAGGTCTTGTCCGTGGACAGGGCGTCTTCTTCGTTGATCACGACGCGCAGGAGTCGACGGCGCCGGGGGTCCAGAGTCGTGCTGTACAGCGTCTTGGGCATCATCTCGCCCAGGCCCTTGAAGCGGCTGATCTCGGGCTTGTAGCGTGCGGGCAGCCGGTTCAGGATGCGCTGCTTCTCCCGGTCGTCACCCGCCCAGTGGGTCTCCTTGCCGACGTCGATGCGGTAGAGCGGCGGCTGGGCCAGGAACACATTGCCCATGTCGATGAGCGGGCGCAGGTGCCGGTAGAAGAAGGTCAGGAGCAGGGTCGCGATGTGGTGGCCGTCGACGTCGGCGTCCATGAGCAGGATGATCTTGTCGTAGCGCAGGCGGCTCGGGTCGAAGTCCTTGCCCATGCCGCAGCCCAGCGCCTGCACGATGTTGTTGAGCTCCTGGTTCTTGAGCACGGCCTTGAGCGACGCGGACTC
>Ga0114932_10003171_pt1 | contig 16427 bp, 15 predicted proteins | sample 2SBtaG_2_FD_87286 | JGI IMG/M metagenome (GOLD analysis project Ga0114932, IMG submission 87286) | Deep subsurface microbial communities from Kolumbo volcano to uncover new lineages of life (NeLLi) - 2SBTROV12_ACTIVE470 metaG | ecosystem: Environmental > Aquatic > Marine > Volcanic ... | reverse complement strand
GGTGTGGCCGAGGTCTGCAACGGCATCGACGACAACTGCGCCGATGGGGCCGACGACGGCTTCACCTTCTTTGACCAGTGGCGGGACCTCGACGGTGACGGCTTCGGCGACATCGCCGACACCGTCAACGACTGCGCTCCCGTGGCTGACTACGTCACCGATTCCACCGACTGCGACGACGACAACGCCGCCATCAATACGGCAGCCACCGAGATCTGCAACACCGTCGACGACGACTGCGACGGCGCCATCGACGCTGCCGACCCTTCGCTGGACATCACCCAGATCGCCAAGTGGTACCTGGACTTTGACGGGGATGGCTACGGCGACAGCAGCGACTTCATCGAGGAGTGCGACGCACAGATCGGCCGCGTGCTGAACAACGCCGACTGCGACGACAGCCTGGGCTCGGTCAACCCGGGTGCCCTCGAGGTCTGCAACACCATCGACGACGACTGCGACTCATCGATCGACGATGCGGACCCCAGCCTGTCTCTGGCGACCACCATCACCTGGTACCTCGACGGCGACGGCGATGGCTATGGCAAGCAGACCAACGGCGCCGAATATTGCGTGGGACCGGCAGGCTGGCTCGACGACAACACCGACCGCGACGATGACGACGGCGACATCAACCCCGGGGCGACCGACACTCCCGACGACTTCATCGACCAGGACTGCGACGGCAGCGACGCCATCGACTGCGACCGGGACGGCGACGGCTACGACGGCGACCACTGCCTGGGCGGAGACGACTGCGACGACACCGTCTTCGACTTCAATCCCGGGGCCACCGAGGTCTGGTACGACGGCTTCGACAGCAACTGCGACGGGCTGAATGACTGGGATGCGGACCAAGACGGCACCGACGCATTCCCCTACGGCACCGACTGCGACGACTTCGACGCAACCATCAACGAGACCGCGACGGACATCCCGGGCGACGGCATTGACCAGGACTGCAAAGACGGCGATGCGCTGGTCGGCGGTGGGGACAGCGACGAAGACGGCCTGCTCGACGACGACGAAATCGCGTTGGGAACCGATCCCTTTGACCCAGATACCGATCGCGACGGCATCGAAGACGGCGAAGAGGTCGACATCGGCACCGACCCGCTCGACACGGACACCGACGGTGACGGCCTGGACGACGGGGCCGAGCTCGACGCTGGCGCCGACCCCCTCGATGCGGACAGCGATGCCGACGAACTCGATGACGGGACAGAGGTCGACCAGGGCACCGACCCCACCGACTCCGACAGCGACGACGATGGCGTGTTGGACGGCGACGAGGCAGCGAACGACACCGATGGGGACGGCACCATCGATGCGCTCGACACCGACGATGATGGCGACGGCGTGCTGACCCTCGACGAAGGCACAGGCGATGCCGACCAGGACGGCACCCCCGACTTCCTCGACACCGACAGCGACAACGATGGCTCTTGGGATGGCGTGGACCCCTCGCCCACCGATGACGGCGCGGACGGCTCGCCCATCGAGGCTCCGGCCCTGCCAGACAGCTACGGTCTGGGGTGTGGCTGCGCGACCGAAGGCTCGGGCGGACTGCCGGGCCTGGCTTGGCTGCTCGTTCCGTTGCTCGCACTTCGACGCCGCGTCAGCGCCTGATCAGCCGCCGGCGGTATCGATCGCTAGCATGACCACAGCACTAAAGGCCAACCCGGCAACACAGCCCATGGCCGCGGCACTGACATAGAGCACCGAGATTGGCGGCGCTCCAGCGCCGGCCGTCGGTATGGCTGCCAGAAAGGCTTCAGGCTGAACGCGCAGCGGAGGCAGGTTCGCTACCGGCACAAACGGCACCGAATCGGTCGGCTCCTGTTCGGATTGCCAGTCCGAGCGATTGGACTCCAGCCATTCTCGGACCACAAATGCGTCGGTGATGCGGCGCTCCGGATCAGGGTGCGTGCACTTGCGGATCAGGTCACGCAGCCAATCGGGAGTGCCGTCGCCGGGATCGAGCGGTCGCGCCCGCGTTTTCCACTGCAGTGCTCGCTGAACCCGGCTGGACTGCCGTCCCCAAGTGGCGGCGGGGAAAGGCGCTCGGGCGGTCAGCGCCTCGTAGAGCAGACAGCCAAAGGCATAGACCTCGGCCGCAGTGCCGTGTCCCTGACGGTCAGCAAGCACCTCGGGGGCCATGTAGGACACGCTGCCGCCCAGGTCGCCCGACCGCTCAGCGTCCGCTGGGTCCATGACGTGGTCCATGCCGAACAGCACGACCGATTCGTGGTCGGTGATGAACACGTTCATGGGCGTGAGATCGCGGAACTGCAGGTCCCGCTCATGCAGGTGTGTCAGCGCATCGGCCACTCGCGACAGCACGCGACACGCCGTGCGATGGTCTAGCGGTCCACGCAGCAGCTGATCAGCCAGTGACTCGGCGCGGAATGGCTCAAAGGCGCACCAGCGCAGCCCGTCCTCGGCCTCGACTCCGGCGTCGACCCGAGTCGGGATGGTGTTGTGCGACAGCGTGCGCAGCGCAAACAACTCGCGGCGGTGCAGGGCAGCCGTGGCTTTGTCCCATGGCGCGACCTTGAGCACCACCGTCTTGTCCACGACATTGGCGTTGTGGGCCGCATAGAGAAGCGGCTCGGTATAGGTCAGGACCTCGTCGATAACCCAGTCCCCAAGCCGATCACCGGGACGGCGCGAGCGTTGGCGCTGACTCATCGCTTCACCTCGAAGCGGCCGCGACCACGACCGCCGTAGGTGACCCGACCCTCGCCTGCATCGCCCTCGAGATGCCCGAAGTAGGCGCCGGGCTTCTCCATGCCCACTTCCATCAACGCGAACGTGACCCGACCTGTCGCGGCGAGCGTCCACTCGCCACGGGCAGCAATGGTGGTGGTCACGCCATCGACATCGCGACGGACGACCGCGCGCAGCTTGCCCTCGGGCTCAAACTGGTAGCGAATCCACACCATGCGTCCGTCGGCTTTGCCCGTGAAGGCGCCATTGAGCGCTTTGACCTTTGTGGGGACAGGAGCCTTGGGAGTTGGTTTGGGCGCGGCCACCACGGGCGGCGGGGCTGCGACCGGGGCCGGTATCGCCACGGGCGCCACGGGTGCCACGGGCGCCACCTCGGCGACCGGTGCTTCTGCGACGGGCACAGGCTCTGGGGCGGTGCGCTGGATGGGAGCGGGTTCGGAACGCCTCGAGGGTGACACGGGCTCGGAACGGGCCGCACGGGGAGCGGCAGCGACGGGCTCGACCGGGGCCACGGCGACTGGGGCGGCGGGTGCCGGCGGGGTGGTGGCCACAGCCGGGACCGTGGGCGGCACCGGTGCCTTCGGCTGCATCACCGGAGGTGCGGCCATGACGATCTGCGGGGCCACCGCCGGGCCGCTGACTCCTCGAATGGCCAGCAACGGCCCCAGAACCGCCAGGGTGGTCGCCGCAAAGGACCCGAGGAAGATCATGCCCGCTCGCCGATAGATGAGCGGATCGTCCCAGCCTCCGCGACTTGGCGCCTGCACCAATGTCCGAGCCGGCAGCGGGATCTCAGCCGAGGGCGGTGCGGTCGGCAGCTCTTCGGACTCATAGACCGCGTCGAACGCCCTCCACGCCGAGGTGGGCAACCCGTCCGTCTCGGCATCGTCGAACTCGTCGGTCGGCACGTCGAAGTCCGACTCATCGTCCATCTCGACAACGGCCAGGAGCGGCTTGACGTAGGTGGGGGCGGGCTCTGCGGCCGGAGCCGGCGGGGCCGCTTCGGGAGCGACAGCAGTCACGGGGGCCGGCTCGGGAACCGCGGCCACCGGCGCCGGCTCGGGAGTGGCCACAGCCACGGGAGCAGGCGCAGGCGCAGGCGCAGCTGGTGGGACAGGCGCAGGTGCCGTGACAACAGGCGGCTCGGGCACAGCTGCTGGTGCTGGCGCTGCTGGCGGACTCGCCGACGCGACCTTCTCGATGGGCGGGGCAACGCGTCCCTTCTTGAACAGTGAGCGCTTCCGCTCGGCGACCGGCGCTGCCACAACCTCGGTGATCTGTTCGTCGATGGCTGGCGCTGCAGCTGGCGGGGCCGCCACGGCCGTCTTCTGTGGCGCCTCGACGCGGGGCGCTGCCTTGCGCGCCCTGGGCCTGGTCGCGACCGGTCGCGCTTCAATGGACTCGCGCATTGGCTGCCAGGACTTCTGGCGCTTGGGCACTTTGGGAGGTGGGGCAGCGGCCGTCCGAACCGGCGGAGCAGCCGCGCGTGGCGGCACTGTGCGCCTGCGCGGAGGCGGGGAGCGCAACGGCGGCGCGTCGGAGTGACTTGTCGTGCGGGAGTTCCGCCGTTCGATCCGCGAGGCCCGCACCGGCGGAGGCGCGACCAGTGGCGCTTCAGCGCTGTCGCCGCTGTGCTCCGGACCTAGTTTCGCCTTCGGCGGGTCCTTGCGTTTGGGCCCACCACTCAAAGGCCCACCGCGCGCCGCATTCTCGGCAGATCGAGGCGTACAGAATGGAGGGTTGGACCGCGCATTTGCCCATTGTACTCGACACCTGCCCGCGCAGACGCATTGTGACGATCAGGCGGATTCAGTACCGCTTCGAGAGTCCGCCATCGACCGCAATGATCTCACCGTTCAGGTACGTGCCTTCAAGGGCGCAGTACCTCACCAAGCTCGCGATGTCCTCGGGCCGCCCCACCCGGGCGAGCGGAATGCGCTTGGCCAACCGCTCTCGTTTCTCGGCGGCGTACTCCTCGGGCCAAGCCACTTGCCCCGGGCTGATGCCCATGGTGCGAATGCGCGGCGCCAGCTCGACGGCCATCGCCTTGACCAGCATGACCAGCCCGGCCTTGCTGACCGAATAGTGCGCATAGCCCGGCAGCGGATGGTCGGCGCCGATGTCGCAGATGTGTACGACCAGGCCGTCTTGGGCCGCCGTCAGCGACTCCAACAATGCCTGGCTCAACAGAAAGGGGGCCCGGGTGTGCACGGCCACCATGCGCTCCCAGTCGTCGGCGGTGATGTCTTCGAACGGTCGCGGCTGAAACAGGCTGGCGTTGTTGACCAGCAGATCGAGCCGGTCCGGCCACTGCTCCAGCACCCGTGCTGCCAGGCCGCGGGTCTGCTCATCGACGGCCAAGTCCGCAGCCACAGCCCATGCGGCGGCCCCCAGCTGTTCACACTCCGCGACCACAGCCTCGGCTTCGGCCCGATTGCTCCGGTAGTGCACGGCCACGTCGTAGCCGTTGCCCGCGAGCTCGAGACAGATCGCCCGACCCACCCGCCTGCCGCCGCCGGTCACCAGGACGCGACGCCTCACTTGGCTGCCGCCGCTGCCGCAGGATTGGGCACTTCATCTTCCCAGGCCACGCCCAGCAGACGCTTGGTACCCCAGACCCCCAGGTAGATCAGCGGCGTATCGACCACCGCGATGCAGAGCTTGTAGACATAGATCGTCGCCATGATCTGAACCCCGGTCCAGAACTCCATGCCGAAGCCGATGTAGAACAAAATCGAGTTCACAATCGCCGTATCGAAGAACTGGCTGATCATGGTCGAGCCGTTGTTGCGCACCCACAGGTGCTTGCCGCCGGTCTTGCGCTTCCAGAAGTGGTACAGCCGGTTGTCGATCAGCTGGGCCACCAGGTAGGCAAGCATCGAGCCGAACAGCAGCACTCCCTGCAGACTGAACACACTGCGAAAGGCGTGCTGGTAGTCCGTCGCATTGTCATAAAAGCCGCCGGCTCCGGGTGGCGGCGGCCACAGGTCGCTGGGTGGCAAGGCCACGGCAATCTGCACGATGACCAGCATCAGCACGCTCATGAAGAAGCCCAGGATGACCATGAAGTCGGCCCGCTTTTGACCGTAGATCTCAGACACGATGTCGGTGACCAAGAAGGTCAGCGGATAGGTGACGATGCCCGTCGTCAGCGCAAACGTGGAGTCATGGGGAGCCTGGAATAGCTTGATGCCCACGATATTGGTCAGCACCAGCAGCGTCACAAATGTGGCAGCAAGCACCAGATAAATGCGTTCGTACCTGGAATAAGCAGCGTCATCGACACTCAAGAGTCTTTTCCTTGGTTCGCAGGGGGCATGCCGGGGGCTAACCCCTGAAGTTGCTGACGGCTCAGTCCCCAGGTCGTGCCCATGACCGCGGTCAGCACGCCAAAGGTGATCAGCGCCAGCATCTTGAGCTCCTGAACCACGAATGCCAGCGGCGACAGCAGGCCTCCTTGGTCGAGCAACCACTGCCACACCGGCTTGAGCATCGCCAGCTCAAATGCCCAGACAAACACGGCCGCCACCATGAGCGCCGATGCCCAGTCCGACAGTCGCGTGCGTTCGATGGCCGCCATCACGCACAGCACCACGGCGGGCAGCGCCCAGACCACATGGTGTTCATAGGTATAGACCGGGATCATCAGCAGCAGCACGCCCACCGATGCCAGCTGGGCCCACTCGCGAAAGCGGTCTTCTGTATCCCACCACCACGCGGTGCCGACGCCCGCGACCATGCACAGGGACAGCACCCGCGACACTTCGCCCGTCAATCGGCCCAGGCGATGTGCGGTGCCTCCAGGCAGAAACTGATGCAGCAGATTGGGCAGGCTGTGGTTGCCAAACATGTCGATGGGCACGGACAGGCCGTTGTAGTTGCCGTTCGCGAACATGGGCAGAACGCGCAGATAGAAGCGAATCTGGTACTCGGGCTGCACGATCAGCAGGGACATCAGCGTCAGAAACAGAGCGGTGATGACCGCGGCCACCACAGCACGCCACCGCCAGCGCAGCAGCCACCATGCGACAAACAGCGCCGGACTCATCTTGAGCATGCACGCCAGTCCGACCGACGCCCCACCGAGCGTGGGTCTGCCCTCCTCCTCCTGCCACAGACCGAATAGCACCAAAAACAGCACCGGAATGTTCGCCTGGCCCATGAAGTGGTTGTTTGGAATGGCAGTCAGCACCGCAATCGACGCGGCGATGACCACGGGCAATGCCGGGCCCATCGGCCGCCACCAGCGCCACAACACCAGGCCGCACAGGATGGTGAACAGCTCGTCGAGCCAGAACCACAGGCGGTAGGCCGTGATCATGTCCAAGCCGTCGACCCAGGCGGTCACCAGCACAAAGGGCGGTGGATAGAAGAACGGGTGCACCGCTTTGCGAAAGGACTTGCCCGTCCGCGGATTGATGTCGGCGACCGCAGCCAGCTTGAGCTGCCGCTTTCGGTAGGGGTCCCGACCGTCCTTGGCGACGCCCACCGCGTAGTAGTAGCTGGCGAAGTCGAGGCCATCAGAGCGGCCCTGGGCGCGGCTCCACTCGATGGAAACAGAGACCGCATGCCACACCGTGAACAGGAGCATCAGCCCCCAAAAAACCTTGCGGTTCACCGGACCGCCTTGTCGAGATCGATGTGCCGATCGAGCGCCGAGGTGACGACACCGCCCTGGACCATCAACCGAAGCTCACCCAGCCGTCGGGTCTCGAACCGGCTCTTGACCCACACCGTGTCGCCCACAACAACGGGGTCGTAGGTGTTGCCATATTCGTTGGCCTCGACGAACACATCGACGCCATCCAGGCGGCTGACCTCGGTGGCCACGGGCCCCAGGTCATAGCCCAGGACCACAATCACATCGGCCTGGGCGGCCATCTGAGGCAACACCTCTCTCAGGCTCTGCAGGGGGTCGTTCAGCTTGCCCGCCGCCCGATCGAGCGGGCCGGCACCGGTCACGCCGGTCACCGCCACTCCCTGCACCACCCGAAAGCGCGCGATTCCAGGGGCGCGCAGGTTGGCGCTGACCACCGGCTCTGGAAAGGCGCGGTCCGTCACCCAGTCGATGTCTCGCCAGCCGACATTCAACACATCCCAGCCGCCGGCATTCAGGGCCTCGAACATCGGAGCGTTGGCAAAATCGATGGCCTGACCATCGGTCCAGTCCCCGGCGTTGACCAGAAGTGCGGGCACATCGCCAGCAGCCTGCTCGGCCTTGGTGACGTAGGCATTGGTCCGGTCCAGACCGCCCTTGGGACGCTCTTCACAGCCGCAGGGACCGGTGTCTCCGTGCTGCTCGCCACCATAGAAGAGCACGATGTCAGCGGTGCTGTCGGACAGTCGTTTGCGCACAGGTCCGTCCGTGATCACCTCTTGCGAGACGACCGGAGCGGCGACGGCGGTGGCGATGAGCCAGTACATTGCGCTATGTGGCCTAAACGGAGTTGGGAACCATGGCCATTCTCAAGGTCGCGCAGATGGGGCATCCGGTTCTTCGACTGGTCGCTACAGCTGTGCCAGTCGAGATCATCAAGACCCCCTTGTTTCAGCAGTTCTGCGACGATTTGCTCGAGACAATGATCGAGTACGACGGCGCGGGCCTCGCGGCTCCTCAAGTCCACGAATCGGTGCGGGTGGTCGTTCTGGAGTACAACTCGGAGCGTGGACCAGAATTCTTGATCAATCCCGTGATCGAGGTGCTGACCGAAGAGCACAGCTCGATGATGGAGGGATGCCTGAGCATTTCGGGCCTGCGGGCTCGGGTCTGGCGTCCGGACCACATTCGGGTCACTTTCCTGGACCGACAGGGCGAAGAGCACATCTACGAGCTGCAGGGATTTTCGGCTGTGGTCACGCAGCACGAGTGCGACCACCTCGATGGTGTGCTGTTCGTGGACCGATGCGACACCAAGACCCTGGCGTTCTTGCCAGAATATCGTCGCTACGGAGCCCTTGACCAAGACGACTTTGGGGACGAAGACATTCCGGACTACGAAGACCTCGACGACGACGACGTCGAGGACTCCGAACTCGAGGAGGCGAGCTAATGGGACTCATGAGCTGGATTTGGCCGTCAGAAGACGAGCGAATCGCCACTGGCAACGGATACATCGAAGCCGGCCGCTGGGCTGATGCCCGTGAAGCGGTCTGGGGCATCGAGCGCGCCGACGCCATTGTCGTGCTGCACCATGCCGAGAACGAGCTGGCCCGCAAGAACCTCGACGAGGCAGCCCGCTGGTGCGAAGGCGGCGACTACGACCGCGTCCGTTTGCACATGGAGCTAGCCGAAGAGCTGCACCACGGAGGCCTCGAACAGCTGTTCCGCAGCACCCGTCGTCAGCTGCGCGAGCTGCGCACCAGCCACAATGCCAAAGAGCAGCTCAAGCGAGAAGAGAAGGAAGCGCGCTTGATGGCCGCCGACCCTCTGGGCATCTCGGGTGGCGGTGGCTTGTTCGCCGCTCCCAGGAGCGATGGCTACCTCGAGTCCGACGAAGACGAGAAGGAAGCCCGTCTGGCGCTGATCATCGAGAACTACCCCGACCACCTCAAGGACGAGGTCGAAGGGCTCGGCATGCCGTTTGGCAAAGCCATCCTGGACCTCGACGACGGCCGGCCCGACCTGGCGCTGCCCGCCCTGCTCGAGCTGGGCGACGAGTTCGCCCTGGTCCGCTGGGAACGCGCCCGTGCCGCCTACGCCATGGGCGACCCCAAGGCGGCCACCAAAGAGCTGCGTGCATTCGCCGCACGGGCCAACGGCCACTTCGCTATTGGCCAGTTCCACACCGGCGTCCTGCTGTCGCAGTGGACCGCCGAATCCGGCGACCCGGCCGGTGCGCTGCGCGTCTTGCGCGACCTGCGCACCCAGGCGCCCAAGCTCGGTGGCTTCCTGTTCGGACGGCTGCTGTTCACCGCAGGCGAGCTCGAAGAGGCCGAGGCCGTCGTGCGCGAGCTGATCAAGAGTGCACCGCGCTCGGACGCTCTGTACGGCCTGCTTGCACAGATTCGCTTGGCTGGCGGACACCGCGAGGCCGCCATCGCAGCGCTCGAGGGCGCCATGAACAACGTCTGCAGCACCCCCGGTCGTTGCGGCAACAAGCCCCCGAACCGCGACATCGTTCGCATGCTCGCGACGCTCTACCTCGAAGACGGCTCAGACGTCGAGCGCGGCCTCGAGCTGTCCGAGACCGCTGTCAGCCTGCTGCAGGGCGACTCTCGGTGGGACGACGCGTACTTGATGGCCTTGGCCGCACGGCACGGCGCACAGCCAGATGCCGGGCGCATCGCCGACACGCTGTACGACAACACTCCCCCGCAGCACCCGGGCCGCAAGCGCCTCGAGCAGTACCTGCCCGAGATGGCCTAAGCCGAGCTCGCTGGCCTAGGGCAGCTCGATCGCCGGTTTCTTGAGCCGCATGCGGTACAGCACGGCAATCTTGCCGATGGTCTGCGCGCAGTGAGCGCCAACGGCCACGGCAAGCGGCTCTGCTCCTTCCTTGACCGGGACGGTGGCGTTCTCGGCAAATCGAACCTTGATCAGCTCGTGGTGCTCGAGCTCGGTGGCCACCTTTGCGATCAACGGCTCGCTGAGCCCGTTGCCGCCCACCTGCACGGCCGGCTTGAGGTGGTGGGCAAGGCCGCGAAGATGGCGCCGCTGCTTGCTAGTGAGGTCGGCGGCGGGACTGCGCTCGACGGGTTCGGTGGACATGGTTGCTCCTCTGAGGCCCCCAGCTAACGAGTTACCCTCGACCGATGCCCAGCGAAGCTCGCGTGAAGCGATTCAACACCGTGCTCGATCAGCGCCTCAGCCACGTGCGATGCGCCATCGAGGCGCTGTATCACCGGCACAATGTCTCGGCGGTGCTCAGGACCTGCGACAGCCTGGGTCTGCACCATGTGCATCTGGTCGAGGGGCACTTCAAGGCGGTCAAGGGCGCTGCCCGCGGTGCCGAGCGTTGGCTGGACCTGCATCACCACGCCGACCCCGCCTCGGCCATTCAAGCAATCAAGGCCACGGGCTGCTCGGTCTGGGTCGCCGACTTGTCCCCCGATGGCGTACCGCCACAGCAAGTCCCCATCGACAAGCCCGTCTGCCTCTGGTTTGGCGCCGAGCTGACCGGAGTCTCCGCCGCCGCCCTCGAGGCCGCGGACGGCGTCATGACCATCCCCATGCATGGCTTTGCCCAGAGCCTGAACATCAGTGTCTCCGCCGCCATCGCGATGTCGGCGATCTGTGCCCGCGTGCGAGCCGAGCTGGGCGACGAGGCACTCCTGTCTCCCGAGCTCCGCCAAGCCACCTGGGACGCCTGGATGCAGCGGGAGTTCGACACCGAGCGACGCACCCGAGCGGTGAGCTCGTGATTCTGCTGCTGGCCGCCTGTGCCTCGGGCACGTTGACCACCGACCAAGGCGCGCAGCCGCTGCGCACAGCACTGTTCTGGCAAGACGCAGACACGGCCCAGCTGTTCCTGTCCAACGGCGATCTGTCCTGCGACCTTCCGGCCCTCGACGACACCGACGCGGTCATCGCCGCCACCTTTGCAGCCTGCCGCGAAGGCGCCCGACACACACTGTTGACGCTGAACCAAGACGGCGGCTGGCAGCTCGAGCAGGCCTTGTGGCTGTCGGTGAACGAGGCGGCCATCGCCACCGAGGACGGCTTGGCTCGCGAGCTGGTGGTCACCGACTGGGACGTGGTCTGGCACGCCGAAGACGGAGGCTCGGTCGACTTTTCATCCCAGACCGCCAGCCGCTGGTCCGGAGACTTCGACCTGCCCGCGGTCGACGTGCACGGACACTTCCGCGCCGATTCCTGTGCCGCCGATTCCACGCTCTTTTCGTGGCTTGGCGACGCCGATGTGGTCACCTGTCCATGAGTGCGCTCGTCTGCAAAGGGCTGCAGAAGAGCGGCAGACTGCTGGCCACGGACTTGGTCATCGAGCCCGGCGAGCGCGTCGCGCTTGTTGGCCACAACGGTGCTGGCAAGAGCACCCTGCTCAGGCTCGCCACCGGCCTGCTGCGCCCGAGCGCCGGCAGCGTGATGGTGTTTGGAAAGCCCGTGGACGACCCCGAGGCCCGCACTGACATCGGACTGCTGCTGGACCGCAGCACCTTGCCCGACCGCATGACCGCCCACGAAGTGATGGCGCAGTGCGGGCACACCGATGCTGGCGGCACCCTCAAGCTGCTTGGGGTTGAGGAGGCGGACAAGGCCATCGGCACTTTGTCGTCGGGGCAGCGCCAGCGCGTCGCCTTGGCACTGGCTCTGGCGGGCTCTCCCAAGCTGCTGCTGCTCGACGAACCACTGTCGGGACTCGACGACCCCGGCGTTCGCACGGTCAGCGACGTTCTTCAGGCTTCAAAGGCCACCATGCTCATCGCCACCCACCGCCGTGACACCTTGCGTGACCTGTGGACGCGCGAGCTGAGTCTGGCTGGCGGGAGGTTGGTCTGATCGCCACCATCGCCCGTCAGGTTTTGACCGACGCGATGCGCGCCAGGCTGTTCTGGCTGTTGCTGCCGCTGGGTCTCGGTCTGGTGGCCACCGCGCCTCTTGTGTCTGCGCTGTCCCTAGGAGCCGGCCATCGTGGCGTGCTCGACATCAGCCTCACCGCCTGCTGGCTGTTGCTGGTTGGCGTCGCGGTCGCGCAAGGCACCCGCAGTCTGGGGCACGACCTGCATCGCGGATCCGCAGCCCTGTTCTTTGCCCGGCCCACCTCGAGGGCTTCGCTTGCCGGTGGCCGACTCGCCGGTACCCTGGCCGTGCTGGCGCTGTTCACCCTGGGCACCACCACGGTGTGGGCAGGCATCAACCTCGGCGCCGGCGTTCCGCTGCCCTCCACCGCCCTGTGGCTTCCCCTGATGTGGTGGTGCGAAGCAGCGGTGGTGGCGTCTTGTGCCTTCTTCCTGGTCACCCTCGTGCGCCCGCTTCCGGCGGGATTCTTGGCCATGGGGCTGTGGGTCGCCGGCCACCTGCTCGACCCGTATGGACAGCTCGCCGCCGACACAGGCAATGCCTCGCTGGCCAGCGTGCATCAGGCGCTGTCAGGGCTCATGCCCAACTACGGCGTGCTCGATATTCACGATGCTGTGGTCGCCGGAGCTTCACTGGACCCCCTCAGCCAGCTGTGGGCAGCCGCCTATGCCCTGTTCTGGGTCGGTGTGTGGTTCGGCGCGAGCGTGCTCGTGCTCGAGCGCAGCGACGTGGGCTAGGGCGTCAGCAGCCCCGCCTGGGCAAACCGGCGCACCGCCTCAAGCTCGGTTGCGGCGACTTCCCGGCTGCCATCGAGCAGGGCCAGCAGCGCTGCGTCTTCGGAATCCACGTTCACGGACTCGTGGCGGCGATTCGGAACCACCCCTGTCTGGCAGAGCAATCGAGCGAGTGAATGGGCCACTGGCCTCGCCGATAGGTCCGCACAACGGGTCTGCCCGACACGCGCATCGACAAAGCCGTAGCCCCACAAACCCACGAGGTTGTGCAAGACAGCATCGGGGTTGCCCGGCAGGTCCCGGGCCAGAACCGCGCTCGGCCGCGCAGCGATGAGTGTGTCCAGCACCCTGGCCAGGGCCGGTTCGGACAGCGTGACAGCCCCCCGCGAGGGGCTCAGATAGCGGCCGGCCACGTCGGTGCGATTCAAGTCCGTCCACACGAACAGTTCCTGCAGGCGGATCGGCGAGTACTTGCTGTCGATCTTGTTGCTGGCTCGCACCATCAGGCTCGACCGGAACGCGCGATTCAACAGCGCATCTTTGAAGGTCTGGCGCGCCGCGAGATCGGATCCCAGCTCGGTCAGCGCAGCACGGCGTTCGTTGCCCAGCAATAGATCCGCTGTCTCGGGAAAGGTGGACTCACCCATGTACCGCAGGCCCGCTTGGCCAGCAGCACTGTGGAACTGGTGAAACCACACCGGCTCACACACATGGGCCAGCAGGTCGTGGAACAGATCCGCATCGCTGAAGTCCTGAACTTCGGCATGCAGACCCGCCAACGCATGCCTCCATGCCGAGTGCTCCGGAGCCGTTTCCACCGCATCCGACAGCGCCTCGCGGGCGCGGGCGACCACGTGTTCGGGCTCTGCGGGACCCGACGCGCGCAACATGAGCTCGCGAGCCATGCTGCGAAACGCCCACCCAGGCTGGATGTTGTAGGAGATGAGGGCGACGCCCGACGGCGCCAAGTGCTGGGCCACAACAGCCAGCAAGCGCTGGCGCACCTCGTCTGGAATCCACGCGTACAGCCCGTGCGCGACGATGTAGTCGAACTCGCCAAAGTCCGATGGCAGCTGGGTCAAGTCCACGTGCTCGAAGCGGGCGTTGGCGACCCCCAGCGTCTGTCGCGCTGCCTTCGCCGCGTCGATCTGAACCCCCGAGACATCGATGCCCACCACCGTTGATCGTGGTTGCAGCATCGCCAGGTTCAGAGCGTTGGTGCCCACGCCACACCCAATGTCCAGCACCCTCGCGGTGGCTGGGTCGGCGCCGGCGTGTCCGTGCATGCGCGCTATGGCCGCCATGCGAGCCGGTTCGCTGGCAGACGTCACCCGTGCCGGGTACGCCAGAGCATCGTAGCGTTCTTGGATCTGGCTCATGCAATCAGCAACGCGTCAAAGGACAACTTGAGCAGCGAGTGCTGAAGCTGCTGATCGAGGGCCTGGTCCGAGGTCTGCGTCACGACCTCGGCCAGTGCCGCGTGCAGCTGCTGGCGGGTGTGGGCGCCATCGCACAGCGAGACCAACACCCGGTGGAACTCGTCCAGGCACACGGCCTCGTGGCGCAGGTTCGGGGTGTAAAAGGCCCCCTTGGCTGCGAATGCGCGGGCGATGCTCCAGACCTCGGGACGCTCCGACACATAGTCGACGCAGCGGTCGGGCCGAAGCCTCAGGTCGACCACGCCCTGCCGGTACAGGTCGATCAACCGTGCACGAAGCGCCTCGGCAGACCGGACGGAGTCGCTCGTTTCGAGCACCTGCGACATGGGCAGGCTCAGTGGCCGCAGCGCCGACAGCTGCACCAGGACCGAGCGGACCTCGGCATCGCCTGCCGAAACGAGTCGTCCGTCGTCGTGAACGATGTCTGACCCATCGACCCGCAGGTTGCCCGCGATGCGCAGCTGGTCCAGGCGCGGCTTGAGTGAGTCCGGCGTGCGCTTGCTGTGCACCAGACACTGGTGGCGAAATCCTCGCCCCTCAGCGACGTCGAGCCGCTCAACGTCGGCGGGCCCCAGCAGGGAGAGGCTGTGGGCGTCGCAGTCGGCGATGAACTCGTGCAGCCAGACCGGCTGATTCACGTCTGCCAAGAAGTCGTGGAAGAGGTAGTTGTCCGGCAGCTCGTCGAGGTGGGCGTGGTGCTCGTTGAGGGTCTGGTGCCACGGAGTCTCGCGGGTGCTGTGTTGCGCCAGCAGCTGCAGGGCTCGACGCCCGCGCTTGATGGTCTCTGCCGGACTCGCTGAGCCCCGGGCTGCCAGCAGCATCAAGTCACGCATCGCCCGACGCGGTCCCCAGCCCGGATAGGTATTGAGGGACACAGACGCGACCCCCGTCGGAGCCAAGTGCCTCCTCAGCACACTCATCAGCGCATCGCGGACCGGAGTCGGAACCCAGCTGTACAGCCCGTGCACCAAGATGTAGTCGAAGGTCGGATAGGTGCGTGGCAGCTCCATGAGGTCCATCACCTCGAATCGAACGTTGTCGACCCCGAGCTGCCTCGCCAGATCCCGCGCCGCTTCGATCTGAACCTCGGCGATGTCAAAGCCCACGAACTGCGCGTTGGGCCACTCCACCGCCAACAGAGTCAGGTGCACCCCCACTCCACAGCCGATTTCGAGCACCGATGCGTGCTCAAGCGCCGGCGCTGCGAACCCCGACAGAGCCGCCTCGGTGGCCAGCCGATCGGGGTGCAGGTCCACATAGGGCCGCGCCACATAGGGCAGCTCATCGTAGCGGCGACGTGCGGTCTGGGTGTCTTGCATGCTGCACCCCGCTATCCTGGCAGCGTGAGACGAGCCCAGTGACGACGATTGACACCGCCGAGGCGCACCGAAAATGACCGCCGGAGTCGTGATGGCTGTGTTTGCCACCTTCGCCGTCTTGCTCGGACTCTCGTTCGGTAGCTTTGCCAACGTCGCGATCCTGCGACTGGGCGAGGACCGCTCACTGTGGTGGCCCGCGAGTCACTGCCCCTCCTGCCAGCACCCCATCCGCATCACCGACAACCTGCCGCTGCTGTCCTATGTGCGACTCGGCGGGACATGCCGGGACTGCTCTGCGCCCATTCCCACCAGCTACCCGCTGATCGAGCTGCTGGGTGGATTGCTGGGCCTGCTGCTGTTCTGGCGCATCTTTCCGTCCCCCGAGTCCGCTGGCGATCCGGTCTATTGGGCGGCTTGGTTCACCTACATGATCTTCCTGATTCTGCTGGTCATCGGCAGCTACATCGACTTGAGGCACTGGATCATCCCCGACGAGACCACCAGCTACGCCGCCCCGGTGGGCATCGCGGCCGTGTTCGCGCTCGGATGGCTGGGCTATGACGGTGCCCTGGCCATGAACTGGAAGGAGTGCCTGGCAGCCTCGCTGATCGGTGGCAGCTTCTTTGCGTCTGTGTCCATCGGATTCTTCGCCATTCGCGGCCAGCAAGGCCTTGGATGGGGAGACGTAAAACTGCTGGCCATGATCGGCGCCTTTCTCGGCATCTACACC
>Ga0114932_10003169_pt1 | contig 16429 bp, 14 predicted proteins | sample 2SBtaG_2_FD_87286 | JGI IMG/M metagenome (GOLD analysis project Ga0114932, IMG submission 87286) | Deep subsurface microbial communities from Kolumbo volcano to uncover new lineages of life (NeLLi) - 2SBTROV12_ACTIVE470 metaG | ecosystem: Environmental > Aquatic > Marine > Volcanic ... | reverse complement strand
GGCGTCGATCCCACCGTCACCACGTCACCGCCACCAACAAGAACCTCATGGTCATCATTGTCCCGGATCACACCGAAAATCGCGAGCACCTACACCCCGGAAAAACACCAGTCACCTAGGAGCCGCGCCTCGTTGGCGTCGTGGGTGGCAGACTCTCGTGGCTCGACGGAGGTGTCGAGCGAGGGAGGTCACGATGGTGCTGCGGGGAACGCCGATTCGACGGCGGGAGGACGAGCCGCTGCTGCGCGGCGCCGGGGTCTTCGTCGCCGATCGCAGTCTCGACCGCGTCGCACACGTCCACTACGTGGTGTCCACGGTCGCACACGCCGAAATCGCCGCAGTCGACGTCAGCGCCGCCAGCGCCGCGCCGGGCGTGGTCGAGGTGCTGACACGCGCCGATCTCGACCTCGGCGACTACCCGATGGCCAGCCCGGCGTTCGATGCTGCGATGCGCCGACCCCTGCTCGCGGACGGTCGCGTCCGCTTCGTCGGCGAGCCCGTGGTGGCCATCGTCGCCGACTCCGTCGAGGCCGCCCGCGACGCCGCTGAGCTCGTCGAGATCGATTATGAGATCCTCCCCGCGCTCGTCGATGCCGAAGCCGCGCTCGAAGCGGAGACGCACCTGTTCGAGGGCACCGAGGCCGGCAACGTGGTCTGCCGCATGGACTCCGGTGACCTCGAGGCCGACTTCGAGTCATGCGAGGTAGTGGTCGAGGTGCGGACGGTGAACAACCGGCTTGCGCCCGCGCCGATCGAGACCCGCCTCGGCCTCGCCGAGCACCGAGACGACGATCGCATCCACCACTTCAACGCCGGTCAGGGGGTCCACCCCGTGAGAGCCGGCATCGCCGCTGTGCTCGGAATCGAGCAGGACCAGCTCCGCGTGGTCAGCCAAGACGTCGGCGGCAGCTTCGGCGCCAAGGGCCGCCCCTATCCCGAGGAGGCGCTGCTCGGATGGCTGTCGCGACGCCACGGCCGCCCGATGCGCTGGGTCCCGTCGCGCACCGAGGACATGGTGGGCCTCGGCCACGGGCGCGCCCAGGTGCAGTACTGCACCATCGGCGGGACGCGAGATGGCGACATCCAGGCCTACCACCTGCACATCGTGCAGGACGCCGGCGCGTACCCGATGGGCGGCGCCGGCCTGCCAGCAAACGGGCGGGCGATGCTCACGGGTTGCTACGAGATCCCCAGCGTCGGCTTCTCTTCGGTCTCGGTCGTGACCAACACCACCCCCGTCGGCGCATACCGGGGCGCCGGCCGGCCCGAAGCTGCAGCGGCGATCGAACGCGCGGTCGACGCCTTCGCCAGGGAGATCGGCCGTGATCCCGCCGAGGTCCGGCGTCGCAACTTCTTGGCACCCTCGGCCTTCCCGCTCAGCACGCCAACGGGAAGCCCCTACGACAGCGGCGAATACGAAGCCAGCCTCGACGCCGCGCTTCACGCCGGGGACTACGCCAGCCTGCGCGCCGAGCAGGCTCGGCGCCGCGCCACGCTCGACGAGCCCTACCTCGGAATCGGCCTGGCGACCTACGTCGAGCGCACGGCAGGTGCGAGTAGGTCGGAATGGGGTGGCGTCGAACTGCAGCCAGAGGGACGTCTGCTCGTTCGAACAGGCTCGTCGCCGTACGGACAGGGCCACCACACCAGCTGGGCGATGCTCGTCTCGGATGCAACGGGCATCGCGATGGAAGACATCGAGGTCGTGCACGGAGACACCGACGTCATTCCGATCGGCGGGGTGACGGGCGGCTCGCGCTCTGTGCAGCTCGCCGGCGCAGCCCTCTGGAACGCGTCGGCGGATCTCGTCGAGCAGGCCAAGCGCATCGCTGCGGACCTTCTCGAGGCGTCCCCGGACGACCTGGAGCTCGACACGTCAACCGGACGCTTCCACGTCGTTGGGACCCCCGCCGTCGCCGTCGACTGGGCTCAGGTTGCCGAGAGCCTCGCAGCGGAGGCGAACGGACCGCGATTGCTCCACGCCGAGGACGTCTTCGACTCGGAGGGGCCAACCTTTCCGTTCGGGACCCACCTCGCGGTTGTCGAGATCGATCGCGACACCGGCGAGGTCACCGTCGCCCGTCTCATCGCGTGTGACGATGCCGGCGTGATCCTCAATCCGCTGCTCGCGGACGGGCAGGTTCACGGAGGGCTCGCGCAGGGGGTGGCTCAAGCGTTGCTGGAGGAGTTCACCTACGACGAGGACGGCAATCCGCTCACGGCGAACTTCGCCGATTACCCGGTGATCTCTGCGACAGAGCTACCGATGTTCGAACGCATCGTTCTCGAGACGCCAACCCACATCAATCCACTCGGCGCCAAGGGAATCGGCGAATCGGGGACCGTCGGAGCAACGCCGGCGGTTCAGAATGCCGTGATCGACGCCCTCGCTCACCTCGGGGTGCGCCATGTCGACATGCCCACAACACCCGAGCGGGTGTGGCAGGCGATGCGCACTGCCGGCCAGGACGGCTGACCAGGACGGCTGATCGGACAGGCGGACGGGGACCTCCGTTCACGCGGATCGTGCCGCCGCCCAGGCACGCAGCTCGTCGAGGTGGTCGACGGTCGACGCCTTGTACGCGCCCACGTCGGTTGGGATGGCCGCGATGCCCTCCACCAAGCGCTCCAGGGCACCCGGAACCGCAGTGAGTGTGTCGACCCGCTGGCGGTGCACACCGATCGTGAACAGGATCGAATCGCGGCGCGGGAAGCGACGAAGCGTCTGGCGCTCCACGCGGAGCCAGAGCCGCTCACCGGCATTGTCCGCCGTGATGTCCGCGTCGGGCACCTCGCCGCGCGTCGGAACGTCGATCCAGAGCTGCGGATGGGGCGTCACGGTCCTGTTCGCTCTCCACACCGGACGGTCGGGAGCCAGCCGGTCGAAGAATCGCTTCATCCGGTCGCTGAGATCCGACCGGTACCGCGGCACCGGCGAGTGCACCTCGTCGAGGGACAGGCCGATCTTCGATTCGATGTCCCAGGCGGTCGGCGCGGCCACCGCCGTCGCCGTGAGCCGCCACGTGCTGTCTCGCTGGAGCAGGCACAGGTCCTCGTGCACCAAGCGACGGGCGGCCAAGAGCGGCGGCTCCTCGCCGAGCGGCGCCTCGACGGACAGATGTTCGGCGACCGCCTCGAGCACCTCTCGCCCGGCTTCCTCGGATCCCTCGACGGCGAACACGCCCCGGCCGGACTCGAGGTTCGCTTCGATCTCAACCGCGTCGGCCGCGGCGACCCGAGGGTCATCCGGCCAAACGAGCCAGTCCTCCAGCGGGAGCGGCTTCACCCCCATGGTCCAACGGAACGGCTGCACCTCATCGGCCATCAGCTCCGCGGCCGTCACCACGGCGTCAGCACTCCCCAGTGGAGCGCAGCTGGACCGCGCGCCCCAGAAGACGAAAGAGCGGATCCTTGGTGCCCTCGAGCATGTCCCAGATCTCTTCGTGCGAGATGGCGCCGTCTCCCATGCCGGCTGCGACGTTGGACACCACGGCGACCGACGCATACGGCAGCCCCGCCTCGCGGGCGAGCGCCACCTCGGGGTAGCCGGTCATCCCGACCACACCCGCTCCCATCGCGGCGTACATGCGAATCTCGGCCGGTGTCTCGAAGCGGGGCCCGTTGGTGCACACGTAGGTCGCACTCACCTCCAGATCCACCCCCTCCATCGCCGCGGCGCGGCGCAGCACCGAACGCAGCTCGGGGTCGTAGGCCTCGGTCACGTCGGTGTGGCGCACCTCTCCAGGCGAATCGAAGAAGGTGCTCGCACGACCGGTGGTGAACTCGAGAAAGTCGTCCACCAGCACGAAGGACCCAGGACCGCGCTCGGGGATCATCGAACCGACGACATTGACCGCGAAGATCGCATCCACGCCGAGATCGGCAAGGGCGTGGACGTTCGCCCGGTAGTTGATGGCGGCCGGCGGGATCGAGTGATCGCCACCGTGGCGGGGAACGAACGCTACGGGACTGCTGTGCCACAGGCCTGTGCGAAGCGACGCGGATCCGTACTCGGTCTCGACAGAGCGCTCCTCGCTCCGCAGCAGGCCCGGGAGGTCGTAGTACCCGGTTCCGGCGATGATCCCGATCATGGCCTCATCGTCTCACTCTCTCCCATCGGTCACGTCCCCGAGTCCCGCGCGAGGCGCAGCCCCCGCTTGCGACCCTCGGAGACAGCCGCTGCCATGTCGATCGTGAGGCATTCGCGATCCGCCACCACCTGGCGACCCTGCACCCATACATCGGTGACGTGGCGGGAGCCGCCCGACCAGGCGAGGTGGGAGATCAGCTCGTGCTGGTTGGTGACGGGAACGAACGCGGGATCGTCGATGTCGAGCCTGACGAGATCGGCCCGCTTGCCCACGTCGAGGGACCCGACGTCGTCGAGCCCGAGGGCCGCCGCTCCCTCGCGCGTGGCCATGAGGAGCGCGTCGCGCGGCCCCATCACCGAGGCATCGAGCGCTGTCACGCGGGCGAGCAGCGGCGCGAACTTCAGCTCCTGCCACAGGTCGAGGTCGTCGTTGGAGGCGGGTCCATCTGTTCCGAGTCCGACGCGGATCCCGCGGGCGCGCATCTCGGGCACCCGCGCCGTTCCCGAGCCGAGCTTCATGTTGCTCACGGGACAATGGGCGACGGCCACGTCGAGTTGGGCGTAGGTGTCGAGGTCGGCATCGTCGAGCCACACGCTGTGGGCGGCGAGGACCCGACCCTCCAACACCCCGGCCTCGGCCAGGAGTCGAACGGTTGACGCCCCGCCCTCAGCCTCGAGCTCCGCCCCCTCGTCACGCGTCTCTGCAATGTGGATGTGCAACAGGGCATCCAGATCGCGCGCCGCGACAGCGAGCTCGGCACATGCCTCCACGCCGAGGTCGTATGCGCTGTGTGGCGCCACACCGATGGTCACGGTTCCCGCCGGATCGTGCGCCCGCCCGTGCAGGGCCGCGATGTCGTCGATCCGGCTCCCGGCCGCCCCGAAGGTTTCGGCATGCAGGACCGCGAGCACGCCGGGTGTCATCACCAACCGAATGCCCGCATGTTCGGCACCGGCGATCACCGCGTCTTCGAACAAGTACATCTCGCACGTCGTCGTCACCCCGGCCCGCAGCATTTCGGCCGAGCCCAGAGCCATTCCCCACCTGACATCGTCGGCGGTCATCTGCCCCTCGCGCGGCCACATCACCTCGGTGAGCCAGCGCATCAGGGCAAGCCCGTCGCCACCACCCCGCACGAGCGTCATGGGTGTGTGCGCGTGGGTGTTCACGAGTCCTGGCATCACCAGCCCGCCGAGCCGGCGAACCTCACCAGACGCCTCTGGGGCGTCTGCTCGCGCGCCGATCCAGGTGATGATCCCGTCTGCGATGTCCAACGCCGCATCCTCGACCACGTCGAATGTCTCGTTGCAGGTGATCGCCACATCGGCGAGCAGGCGCGTGGTTGCGGGAGGAGAGATGCTCACCGGTCCAGCTTCGCACCAGGTGTGCTATCGCGGTGTCATGAGCGCGCTCACCGAGGACGAACTTGTCTCCTTCCACCGAGACGGCGTTGTGCCGCTGCGCGGCGTCATCGGCCCGGAATGGCTCGAGCTGCTCGCCGCCGGGATCGAACGCGACATCGCCGAGCCGGGCCCGTACTTCCACGGCTACGTCCCCGAGAACGGCGAGGGTCGATTTCACGGGAACGTGCGCATCTGGGAGACCGATGCCGAGCTCGCCCGCTTCTGCAGCGAAGGGCCGCTGCCGGCGCTGGCCGCCGAGATGCTGGGGGCCAGCAGGATCAACCTGTTCTACGACCAGTTGTTCGTGAAGGAGCCACTCACGGCCAACAGCACCCGATGGCACAACGACCTGCCCTACTGGCCTGTCCGGGGCGACCAGATCATGTCCTTTTGGATCGCGCTCGACCCCGTCACCACCGACAGCGGGAGCCTCGAGTTCGTGACTGGATCCCACACGTCATCGCCGATGTACCAGCCCGAGACATTCGGGTCCACCAAGGGACACGGCGCGTACGAGCGCAATCCCGACTACGTCGAGATGCCAGACATCGATGCATCGCGAGCCGACTGGGACATCGTCACCTGGGACCTCCAGCCCGGCGATGTGTACGCATTCCATGCGATGTCGATCCACGGTGCCGGCGGCAACCTGCGCCCGGACGTGCGGCGCCGCGGCTACACGATTCGCTATTGCGGCGACGACGCCGTCTATGACACGCGCATCGGCACCAACAAGAACCTGCACTCCGAACACCACGCGGATGGCGATCTGCTGGACAGCGAGCGGTTCCCCCTGGTCTGGGGCGGCTGAGCTGCACTCGGCCCTCGCATCGGTCCGAGGCCCAAGCCTCGAATCGGTGGCGTCCCCGCCGACAGGAAGACGATGACCTATGTTCGGACACCGAACGAGGAGATCGTCACAGACGCTGCGACCGACGTCCTCGTCAACCGCAGACGAGGACGTTTCGCTCTCTCGCTCACCGAGGCGGAGCTGGTTCTCCGCCAAGGCGACGAGGTCGAGCAGATCCCCCTCGCATCACTCGACCGCGTCGACGCGAGCATCACCGACAATCGGGTCCGCCTGCGGTTCAGGACGGTCGACGGCGCACGGTGGACGCTGCGCTGGTACGACAGCGCCAGCGCCAGGACGGGCCTGGTTCTGGACGCTCTGAAGGGTCGCTGACGACGCGTTCGTTTTCGGGCGCGCCCACGTGCGCGTGCCAGACTCGATCGTTCCATGAGCCTGTTCCTTCAGCGCACCTTCGACTCGTTGGCCAACGGGACGATCTACGCGGGGCTGGCCGTCGCGATCTCGCTGGTGTTTCGTTCGACGGGCGTGCTCAACCTGGCTCAGGGCCAGATGGCGCTGTTCTCCACCTACGTCGCTGTGCTTTTCGCGTCGGAGCCGAGCCCCCGGCTGGCGTTCACCAGCTGGGTCGACGACTTCGGGACCCCCTGGCCGATCTGGGCATCGATCGTGGCAGCGATGATCGTGTCGTTCATCGCGGGCGCCCTGATCGAACGAGTGGTGATCCGACCGCTGGGGGACGACGATCCGGTTCCGGCGATCGGTGCGACGCTGGGTCTGTTCCTGCTGTTCGACTCATTCATCCGCGAGCACTGGCTCGATTTCACTCGCCGGTTCGGGTCACCCTTTCCCAATCAGAAGGGCGATTGGTGGGTCATCGGCGGAGCCCGCCTCGAGTGGGACACCGTTGGCATCGCCGCCACGATGATCGTCGCGCTCGGCCTTCTCGCACTGCTCCAGCACCGCACCCGGCTCGGCCTGGCGTTTCGGGCAGTGTCGTCCAACCGTCAGAGCTCGACTCTCGCCGGGATCAGGGTGGACCGCGTTGTGATGATCGGGTGGGCGCTGGCCGCGGCGCTCGGAGCCCTCGGCGGTGGGCTCATCGCCGGACAGATCCCGGTCCGTCCGGGAATGATGGACCGCGTCCTCATCCTGGGCCTGGCAGCGGCAACCCTCGGAGGGCTCCGCAGCCCTGCGATGGCGTTCGTCGGCGGGTACCTGTTCGCCGCCACTGAAACGGTGATGTCAGGCTATATCGGCTTCATCGACACGCGCGTCACCCTGGTGTGGGCGCTGGCGGTTCTCATCGCGGTCCTCTCGATCCGCCCACAGGGCCTGCTCCGCACGCACAAGGTCGCCATCGGAGACGACCCATGAGCCCGGGTGACACCGTCGACCCGATGGAGCTCACCCCCCGCAGGCAGGCCCTGATCGTGGGCGCAGTCGCGGTGATCGTGATCGGCGTGCTGACGCAGGCGTCGCTGCTCTTCACGACGGACGCGACCAAGGTCGCTGCTTTCACCCTGGCGTTCGCCGGCCTGAGCCTGCTCACCCACCACCTCGGCCTTCTGAGTCTCGGCCAAGGCGCGATGGTCGGAATCGGCGCCGTCGCGGGATTGCACGCCGTCCGCGATTTCGGCCTGCCGCCCACCCTGATCCCGCTGGCCGGCCTGGCGGCCGGCTTCCTCCTCGGCGCGATCATCGCGGTCCCGAGCCTCCGCCTCCCCAAGCCGTACCTTGCCCTGCTCACCCTGTCGGTCGCGGTCGCCGTGCCGATCGTCATCCGTCAGCTCGACGGGCCGCTGCCCGTCACCCTCGACGCCGAGTACCTCCCCCCGTCGTGGACCGGAATCGACGAGCGCGACGAGCATCAGTGGGAATTCATCATCGTCGTGGCCTGGGTACTTCCGACTTTGTGGATCCTTCACCGGCTGCTTCGTGGTCCCGTCGGCCGCGCCTTCATCGCCAGCCGCGATGATCCTGCTGCTGCTGCGGCCTTCGGAATCCCGGTCAGACGACTCCGGCTCTTCGGCGTCGCGCTGAGCGGCGGACTCGCCGGCATGGCCGGCGGCCTCACGGTGGTCCCCGTCAACATCACCGACTCGCCGCTGTACCCCGAGAGCCTCTCGATCAAGATGTTCGCCGTGGCGGTCGCGTTCGGCGGCCAGCGTGTGCTGAGCGCCATTCCCTCCGCAGCATTCCTGATTCTCCTGCCCGTGTGGTTGGGCGACCGCAACTGGGTCGTCCCGTCGGGCTGGGAGGGCTTGCTCAAATCCGAGGGCTTCATCTACGCGGTGTTGTTGTTGGCCACCGCTCACTTCACGAAGGGCAAGGGATTCACCCATCTCCTCGGGGAGCGCCGGCGCGCACGCAGGCTCGGGCTGGCCAACGCACCGCTCTTCACATTCCAGCGCTACCGCCTCAAGTAGGTATCGCGCGAGCATTGTTCCGCCTGCGCAACTAACTGGACCAGGAGGTCTGCGTGCGGATCGTGGTACTCGGTGCAGCGGGGAGCCTGGGACGAGCCGCGTCGCGAGCTCTCGCCGCGATGGATGCCGTCGATGAGGTGACCCTCGCGGACATCGACGACACCGTCGGCGATCTCGCTGGAGAGCTGGGACCGGTCGCGGACCCCCGACGCGTCGACGTGACGGATCGCGACCGGTTGCTCTCGGTTCTCTCCGGCCACGATGCCGTGGTCAACGCGATCGGCCCATACGACCGGTTCTCGGGCCCCGTTCTCGCCGCCGCAATCGACACCGGCACCGCATACGCCGACGCGTGCGACGATCCTGCGGCCACCCTCCCGTTGCTCGCCAGGACGGCCGAAGCCGCAGCAGCGGGCGTACGGGCGGTGATCGGCGCCGGCCTCAGCCCAGGCCTGTCCAACGTCCTCGCGGTCGTTGCTGCTCGCGAGCTCGATCGGGTCATCACGCTTCAGACGGGCTGGTCGGTGGATGCCGGTGAGGGCGGGTTCCGCAGCACCGAGGACCTCACGCTCGAGGACGACGGCCGCCCATCCACCGCCCTCAGCACCTGGATCGATCGGATCCGCGCCGACCTCGCCTTTCACCACGATGGACGCCTGCGAACCGTCTCCACGATGCAGCCGACACACCTCTACTTCCCAGGGCTCGGGGCGGGCACCGCCTGGACGAGCGGGCATCCCGAGGAGCTCACGCTGCCCACGTCCCTCGGCGTCGAGGGCAGTTGCCGGAACCTCATGGTGATGCGGCGCGATACGGCTGCCTTCTTGAACCAGCTGCGCGCCGACATCGCTGCAGGCCGGGTCAAGGCGGAGGACGCACCGCTGCTCGCCGCAACGCGACCGTTCGGTCGACGCGCCCAAGCCCTCATCGGCGGCCTGCGCACCCCGGGCCCCGGCGCTCTCCCGGCCTTCTTCGCCGTCGCCGAAGGATCGCGCAGCGGACCCGGCCTCCGCGTCGGGGCGCAGTTGACGGCGCTGCCGCCTGGCCTCGACAACAGCGCAGGGGTCACCCTGGCGCTCACGGCGGTGATGATCGCCGAGGGACACGGCCCGCCAGGAGTCTCTCCTCCCGAGCTGGCGATCGAGCCCGACGTGCTGCTGGATCGCCTTCGCCCGTGGTGCCACCCTGAACCCGTGGATCTCGACCACCTCGTCGAGGTCACCATCGAACAGATCTGAGGACAATGGCTGCGCCACTCGACGACGTCCGCATCATCGCGATCGACAGTTGGATGGCGGCGCCGAGCGCCGGGGCGATCCTGGCGGACCTCGGCGCCGACGTGATCAAGATCGAACCCCTCCGTGGCGACCCGATGCGAGACATGGGACGCCCGCCCAAGCTCGACCGCGACGCCCCGGCCGTAGCGGTGGACTACGACTACCAGTTCGACGTCGACAACAGGGGCAAGCGCTCGATCGCTGTCGATCTGGATTCCGAGCAGGGCATCGAGGTCGTGCACCGCCTCGTCGCAGACACCGACGTCTTCATGTGCAACCTGCTGATCCACCGCCAGGAGCGCTTCGGGCTCGATCCCGCATCGCTCAAGGCTCTCAACCCGAGGATCGTTCACGCGACCCTCACGGGCTACGGCACGGACGGCCCAGAGGCATGGCGACCCGGATACGACGTCACCGCCTTCTTCGGCCGATCCGGCCTCTACGACGCGATGCGCGAAGGCGAGAGCGGCGCTGTGCCGATGGCCCGCCCTGCGCAGGGGGACCACACCACCGGGTTGGCGTTGGTCGCGGCCATCCTCGCGGCGCTGCGTCTCGCCGAGCGCTCGGGCGAAGCGCAGGTCGTGGAGACCTCGCTGTATGAGACAGCCGTGTGGACCCAGGCCAGCGACTACGCCGTGACAGCGGTGGACGGGGCGCCGGTGCGCCACAGGGCTCGGGAGGAGATGATCCTTCCCACCGCCAACCGCTACCCCTGCGGCGACGGCAAGTGGGTGGTGTTCAACATGCCAGAGGAGTCCGCGTGGCCCAAGCTCTGCCGCATCATCGGGCGAGAGGACTGGCTGGACGACGAGCGCCTGCAGGACGTTCGCGGGCGCTACCACAACATGGGTGAGCTGGTCGCGGGGATCGACGAAGCGCTGGCCCATCGTTCGCGCGACGAATGGGGAGCGATCTTCGACGAGGAGGGGATCATCTGGGGTCCGGTCCTCGGCCTTCACGAGGTCGCGAGCGACGCACAAGCGGACGCGATCGGAATGTTCCCCGAGATCGACGGCGGCGAGATCGGGATGTATCGCAGCGTGGGCATCCCCATGCGGTTCGAGTCCGCGGATGTCGGCCCCCGCGGTCCGTCTCCGGCCCTGGGCGAACACACGGCCGCCGTTCTCCGCCACGCCGGCTACGACGACGACCAGATCACGGCCCTGATCGACGCCGGCGCTGTCACCGGCCACTAGGTGCCTGGCACTTAGTGTTACGAACCGTAACGTTAGGTGCCAGGAAACTCAGCGGGTAGGCGACTCCGAAACCTCGAATTCGCTGAGTTTCTAGGGGCTGCGCTCTAGGGCTCCGCCCCATCCGCGCAGCCCCCAGGCACCATTTCGGTGATCTCGAGGACCGCCGCTGCGCTGGCGTCGATGTCGGCAGTGGTGGTGCGCCACGACGAGACGCTGATCCGCATTCCGCGGCGGCCTCGCCACGTGGTGGGGCCCGCCCAGAGCCGGCCGTCGGCTTGAATCGCCGCGATCACAGCGTCGGTCGTTGGGTCGTCGCCGAACGCGACAACGGCCTGGTTGAGAACCACATCGTTGAGCACCTCGACGCCGCCGGCAGCCAGCCGATCCGCGAAGCGAGCGGCCAGCTCGCAGCATCGCTCGACGAGGTCCGCGACCCCCGAACCCCCGAGCGACTGAAGCGCTGCCCACATCACAACCCCGCGCGCCCGCTGGCTCGACTGCGGGCTCATGTGCATCGCATCGCGACCCGATTCCGGCAGGTACGCAGCATCGCTGCCCATCGTGTGTGCGAGCGCCGCGCGATCACGAACCAGTGCCAGCCCGGAGTCGTAGGGGACATTGAGCCACTTGTGCCCATCGGTCGCCCAGCTGTCGGCTTCCTGGACCCCCGCGACGAGGTGTCGGCGAGCCGGTGACGCCGCCGCCCAGAGGCCGAAGGCGCCATCCACATGCACCCACCCGCCGCGCTCACGCGCCCACCTGATCACCGGCTCGAAGCGATCGCTGGCACCGCTGTTGACGTTTCCCGCCTGCAGGCACACGATCAGCGGACCCGAGGCCTCGGGCAGGCCCTCGCCGGTGACGGCGCCCTCGGCATCGACCGGGAGCCGGACCACACGGTCGCGACCGAGCCCCACGATGCCCAATGACTTGAAGAGCGTTGCGTGGGCTTCTTCGCCGGCGACCACCGTGACCTCCGGGGCACCGATCAGACCGTCGTCGCGTGCGTCCCAGCCGGCGTCGAGGAGCACACGGTCGCGGGCCGCGCACAGGCACGTCGCGTTGGCCATCGTCGCGCCGGTGACGAAGGCGCCGTCGGTTCCGGGAGGGAGCTCCAACAGCTCAGCGATCCACCGAATCGCGGTCGCCTCGCATGCCGCTGCCACGGGCGACATCACCGCCAATGCGGTGTTCTGATCCCAAGTCGACACGAGCCAGTCCGCGGCCAGGGCCGCAGGAAGGGTGGCGCCGTTGACGAAGCCGAAGTACCGGCCACCGTTCATTGCCACCGTGGCGGGACCACCCACCGCCGCGAGCTCGCTGATGACGTCTGCCGGCTCCCGTCCCTCGGGCTGAAGCTCGCGGTCGAGCACACCGAGGAGTTCGACCGCCTCGGCACTTGGCGCGACGCGACGCCCCGCCAGCCCACTCAGATGCTCCTGGGCGAGCCGGCTGGCCAGCGAGAGGACCTCACCGAGCTCAGCGGCGTCGTCGCGACCCTGTCGGGAATTGGTCATGTCCGCATCGTGGCAGGTCGACGTCCTGCGCCTGCGCTCTATTCGGTCAGGCGCCGGGGATCGGCATCACAGGACGGACCTCGATCGAGCCGTGCTTGGCAGCGGGAATCTTGGCGGCCCACATGAGCGCCTCGTCGATGTTCTCGCAGTCGAGGAGGTAGAACCCGCCGAGCACCTCTTTGGTTTCGGCGAACGGGCCGTCGGTGACGAGGCTCTCACCGTCGCGAACGCGAACAGTCGTGGCGGTCGCGACGGCCTCCAGCGGCTCCCCTCCCAGAATGCGCTCCCCCGCCTCCTCGTTGAAGGTGAAGTAGCCCTGCATCTCGGCTTCGAACTCCGCGGGCTCCTGCGGCCCAGCGTCCTCTGCGCTGTAGATCAGTAGTGCGTACTGCATGGTCTCCTCGTTCCTGGCCCTCTGGCCCGCCACCCGGGCACCATTGCCCGCGCGTGTTCATTCGAGCAGGTGTCGAACGGCACCCGCGCCGTTCGACACATCGGCGTGGCCTTTTCTCGCGAGAATCAGCGGGTGATCGTCGACATCTACCGGCAGCACTCCGGCCGGGTGATCGCGACGCTCACCAGGTCGACCAACGATCTGACGCTGGCGGAGGATGCGTTTCAGGATGCGGTCGAGGTCGCGTTGGCCCAGTGGCCCATCCGCGGTGAGCCGGACAATCCCGTTGGCTGGCTGACGACCGTGGCGAGGCGGCGGCTCATCGATCGGCAGCGTCGGGAGCGCCGAGGCCAGGAGAAGGCTGAGATCCTCGCCGGTCAGACCGAGCTCACGAGCGAACTCGAGGTGGACATCGACCGCCTCGACGGAAGCCGCGCCGTCTTCAGCGACGATCGGCTCGAGCTCGTGTTCGCCTGCTGCCACCCTGCGCTGGCCATCGAGGCCCGTGTGGCCCTCACGCTGAAGACGCTCGGTGGGTTGACCACCGGTGAGGTCGCGAGGGCGTTTCTCGTGCCGGAGACGACGATGGCTCAACGGATCGTGCGGGCCAAGCGAAAGATCCGACGGGCCGGTATTCCCTTCGATGTGCCGCCTCCGGACCTCCTGCCCGACCGTCTCGGCGGTGTGCTGCAGGTGATCTACCTCGTGTTCAACGAGGGCTACGCAGCCACCAGCGGCCGCGAGCTGATGCGCGCAGAGCTCTGCGCAGAAGCGATCCGCCTGGCGCGCACGGTGCGCGAACTGCTGCCCGACGAGCCCGAGACAGCTGGACTCCTGGCACTCCTGCTCCTCCACGACAGCCGCCGCACCGCCCGCGTGGGTACCCACGGCCGGCTCGTGGTTCTCGCCGATCAAGACCGATCGAGCTGGGACCACGGCCAGATCGCCGAGGGGCGCACCCTCCTCATCAGCGCCCTCGCCCAGGGGTCGCCCGGTCCGTATCAGGTGCAGGCTGCCATCAGCGCAGTGCACGCCGATGCCCCGGACGCGGAAGGAACGGACTGGTCGCAGATCGCTGAGCTCTACGCGGTACTCGCCGCCATGACGCCGTCACCTGTCGTCGAAGTGAACCGTGCCGTCGCGGTGGGCATGGCACGAGGACCACTCGAAGGGTTGGCCACGCTCGAGGGGATCACAGCGGACCTCGACGACTACGGCCCTGCGCAGGTGGCGAGGGCCGACATGCTCGAACGGGCCGGAGACCTCGAGGGCGCACGGAGCGCCTACGAGGCCGCCATCGCCAGCACGGACAACGCCGCCGAACGGGAGCATCTCACCCGTCGGCTGGAGCGCCTCGCCCTGCCGATCGACGACGGTTGACCCTTGACTGAACGCTCGTTAAGGTCCCATGGCAGGGGTGCCAGACCACCCGACGTGCAGCTTCCTCCGGAAAGGAGCGTCATCATGCGACACGTCGTCATCGTGGCCAACCAGACCCTTGTCGGGAGCCACCTCCACGATCGAGTGGCTCACATCCTGGAGGTCGATCCCCTCACCCGATTCCACATCGTGGTCCCTGCCACGGGCGCGAGCGGCCCTCACCCCGGTCGCGCCCTGGCAGGGGCCCGCCGTCGATTGGCCCAGGCGTTCGATGCGCTCGACGATCTCGGCGCCCCGGTCACTGGCGAGGTCGGCCCGGCTCATCCAGTAGTGGCGGTGTCGTTGGCCGTCGAACGTCTGCGGCCCGAGCTGATCGTGCTCAGCACCTTGCCGCCCGGCGCCAGTAGATGGCTCCACCTCGACCTCCCGCACCGCATCACACGGCGGTTCGGAATCGCGGTCGAGGTCGTCGAAGCCGAGATCCCCACGATCGAGAAGGCAGGCGCGTTCCAACCACCGAACAGCCTGGGCTCACTCGACGACACGGTGCACGTGCTGAGCGTCGACGACAACCCCTTCGACGTCGACCTCATCGGCTTGGCCCTCGCCGATGCCGGAACGCCCAACCAACTTCGGGTCGCGCACGACGGGGCGAACGCCCTGTCGTTTCTCCGCGCCGTCGGCCATGCCGAGATCGACCTGGTGCTGTTCGAGCTCAAGTTGCCCATCATCGACGGGTACGAACTGCTTGCCGAGGTCAGGTCGAATCCCGACCTCGACCGGGTGATGATGGTGGCCCTGACGTCGAACGAGGAACAGGCCGACCGCGACCGGGCCTACGCGGCAGGCGTCGACGCATTCATCCAAAAGACGCCCGACTATCACGAGCTCGCGATGCGGCTCGACGATCTTCTCGCGGAGGCCGCCGGCTGATCTCAGTTCATCGCGATCTCGGGCGGCGCCTCGAGCTGACTCTGTAGAACCCAGCCGAGGAGTCCCGCCTCGTCGCTCAGCGTCGTGCGCGTGCAGGCCACCCCGTCGGTGCTGTGTTGGACGTGCGAGTCGAACAGGAACCACTCGCCCCTCGGTCGGCGGACGAGGTGCACCGACACATCGGTGTTGATGAACGACGCACCGGACGGCGCCGGCTCCCATCCAACGGCGGCGCCCAGATCCGCCAACGCGGCAAGGCGTTGAAACGGTCCGGCAACCTCCCCTGCCATGAAGGGGTGCGCGAGCTGAATCCACATCCGGCCGGCTCCCGGTTCCTCGGTCGACCCCTCGATCACCCGGATGTCGACGGCGTCGGCGTTGAACCCAGGACGGGGGTACTCCATGTCGGGGTGCGCATCCGGATCCGCGCGGTCACCGGGGACGGGGGGGAGCCCACCGCCGGGCGCGGTGTCGGGGGACGCCGGCCCGAGCAGCCACTGCGACGAGGCGCGCGCGACCTGCAGCCCGTCGTACTCGAGCGATCCGTCCACCAACGCGGTTCGCTTGCCCTCCTTACGGACCGTGGCGCTCACCGAAAGCTCCTCCACCGGAACGCCGGACAAGATGTCGACGGTGAAGCGCGTGCAGACCAGATCGGGTCGGTCCAGCGCGCCGTCGACCGCCCAGCCGAGGATTCCGGTGATCCCACCGCCGTGCATCACCCGGTGGGCCCACGGGCCGCGGGTGAGTTCGGTCGCGACCACCACGTTCCCCTCGCCGGGGAGAAACAGCGCCGACGGCATGTCGGCGACGGGTTCGTACGTGGACGCGCCCGTCGAGGGCAAGAGGGAGAAGCCGGACATCGGGGTGAGGTTAGATGTTGCCCGACAGGACATCGTTCCGGTGTGTGTGCAGGTGGTGTGCCGACAGGACATCGTTCCGGTGGGCCAGGGGGATTTCCGCAGGGACATCGTTCCGTTATCGGAGTTGGCGGCTGAGGT
>Ga0114932_10003168_pt1 | contig 16431 bp, 14 predicted proteins | sample 2SBtaG_2_FD_87286 | JGI IMG/M metagenome (GOLD analysis project Ga0114932, IMG submission 87286) | Deep subsurface microbial communities from Kolumbo volcano to uncover new lineages of life (NeLLi) - 2SBTROV12_ACTIVE470 metaG | ecosystem: Environmental > Aquatic > Marine > Volcanic ... | reverse complement strand
GCCTATCGAACTATTAAGCTTAAGCGGCGAGCATTACTTTGTACAATCAACGACACCTCTGAACATCATCGCAACGCATTCTGTCGCAGCACTTAAGGTTATAGCAGAAGACGAGGGGCCGCAGTAATGGTTAGCCGCATACTGAGCTTTTCGCTAAAAAATCGTCTGTTTGTTTTTATTACTTTTCTGCTGTTAATAGCGGCTGGTATCCAGTCGCTTCGCCAACTACCGGTGGATGCTTTCCCGGAGATTTCACCGACTCAGGTTAACGTCATCTTACGCGCCCCCGGTATGGCTGCCGAACGGGTAGAAAACCAGGTAACTCACCCGTTAGAAACCGAATTGTTGGGTATACCGAATCAAACCATTCTGCGCTCAACCACCAAGTACGGTATTACCTCGATAACCCTCGACTTTGACGAAGGCACCGATATTTATTGGGCGCGCCAACAAGTTGCGGAAAAACTCGCCGCCGTCAGTAAAGACCTGCCGGACGGTATTCAAGGCGGTATGGCACCGATGAGCACGCCATTAAGCGAAATGTTTATGTTTACGATAGAAAATCCCGGCATGAACCTGGAGCAAAAGCGTCACCTGCTAGATTGGGTGATTCGGCCGACACTACGCACGGTTGAAGGGGTAGCAGATGTCACTAATTTAGGCGGTAAAGTCAGAACCTTTCAGTTTACTCCGTCGGCGTCAAAATTAAGTGATGCTGGCATTTCGCTACAAACTATTAAGGATGCATTGGCTGATGCCAACCAAGTCGGTAATTTAGGTCGCATCACCCAAGGTACCGAAACTTTTAGCGCACGGGTTACCGGACGTATTGTCGCGCTTGACGACCTGGCGGCCATTAGCGTGACGAATCAATACCAGCAAGTGTATCGACTAGACCAACTGGGTGATGTTGCGCTCAGTTACCTGCCGCGCTTTGGCGCGATTACCAAGGATGGTGAAGAAGCCGTAGAAGGCCTGGTGGTTGGATTAAAAGGAGCTAATGCCGCTGCGGTGGTTGAAGCGGTAGAGCAAAAACTGGCACAAATAAAGCCTAGCCTGCCAAAAGACACTGACATTAACGTGTTCTATAATCGTAAAGGCCTTATTGACACGGCTATAGCTGGAATCTCTGATGCGCTGATGCAGTCCATCGTGTTAGTTATAGCGGTACTGGTTTTCTTTTTACGTAATGTTCGTGCGTCAATTTTGGTCTCGTTATCGATCCCCGTGGCGGCGCTGATCACCTTTATTTGCCTGCAATTACTCGGTTTATCGGCGAACTTGATGAGTTTAGGCGGGTTAGTTATTGCTATCGGTATGATTGTTGACTCGTCGGTAGTGATCACCGAAAAAATCGAGACCGAGTTAAACTCACAAAAACAGTTACCCTTGCTGCACAAAATTTACCGTGCCAGCCTGTCCGTGGCGCCCTCTGTTGTTAGCGGCACTGTGATCATTATTTTGGTGTTTTTACCTCTACTCACGCTGACTGGCCTGGAAGGTAAGTTATTTTCACCGGTCGCCTTGACCATTGTTATAGCAATCACCGCCGCTTTAGTGACTTCGCTGACGCTAATCCCTGCTTTAGGCTCTTTACTAATGCGACCCAAAGCTCGCCGCAATAAATCGCTTGAGCGTATGCAAGCGTGCTATCAGCGTATATTATCCGGCGCAATTAAACGTCGCAGTGCCACACTGATGGGCTTTGCGGGAGTGCTCGCCTTAAGCGTAGTCAGCTTTATCATGGTCGGTAAAATCTTTATGCCTACCATGGATGAAGGCGACATTATCGTGCAACTGGAAAAGTCACCGACCATTTCTTTACAAGAATCGATAGAACTGGATACACAGGTTGAGCGTGAACTACTCGCTAAGATCCCGGAGATCAAGCAAATCGTTGCCCGTACCGGCTCAGATGAACTCGGTTTAGACCCCATGGGTTTAAACGAAACCGATGTGTTCATGGAGCTTAACCCTAAAGACAGCTGGCGTTTTGATAGCAAACAAGAACTGATTGATGCCATTCGCGAAGTGGTTTCAGGCTATCCTGGCATGAACGTTAACGTTACCCAACCTATTCAAATGCGCATTTCTGAAATGCTAACCGGCAGTAGTGGCGACGTCTCGATTAAAGTGTTTGGTGATGACATGAATACCCTTGCCAATGTCACCGATAGGGTAGTTGAGCAAGCCAAACAAGTGCAAGGCGCGGTCGACGTTCAGGCAAGTGTTATTACTGGCGCACGCTTTTTAAGTATTGTCCCGAATATGCAGCAACTGCGCTTTTATGGCGTCACGAAACAAAACTTTAGTGAATTTATTCTTTCACAACTCAGCGGCTTTCCGGTCAGCGAAGCCGTGAATGGACGTATTCGCACACCGATTGTCATGGGTTCGCAAAAACCTGCGGGCAATTATCACTCTGTCAGCAACATCGAGTCCTTGCCAATTGTCACCGACAACGGCGAAACCGTCGCACTGCAGCAACTTGCCGAGATCACCTTCGAGCACGGTCCGGCGATTATCGAGCGTGAAAATTCTAACCGTTACGCGTTAATCACCAGCAATGTTGAAAACCGCGATGTCGTTGGTTTTGTTAATGAACTACAGCAACGTGTCAGCGCCAACGTAAACCTTGATCCGGGCTATTTTATTGAGTACGGAGGTGAGTTCGAAAACCAGGCGCGGGCCAGTGCTAATTTGTTAATGGTTATCCCTGTCGCTTTGCTGTTAATCGTTATCTTACTGTTTAGCTCGATGGGCTCGATTGGCCTGACAACGATTGTGCTGACGAATATTCCGTTTGCCCTGAGTGGCGGGGCAATTTCGCTCTGGCTAAGCGGTGAGTACATGTCTGTTCCGGCATCGGTCGGTTTTATTGCTTTGATGGGCGTTGCCATACTTAACGGTATCGTCATGGTAAGCCACTTCGAGCAGACTCGAGTTCATTTCTCCGACTTTAAAACCTTAGTAATTGAAGGAGCTAAAGACCGTCTGCGGCCGGTCTTAATTACAGCCATTACCGCTATTTTTGGCCTGATTCCGCTGTTAATGTCCAGTGGTCCCGGCTCAGAAGTGCAAAAGCCTCTGGCGGTTGTGGTTATAGGTGGGCTGATAACGGCAACGCTGGCCACCCTGCTGTTGCTGCCTATTTTATACTTACTCGTAAACAGGAAAGCTCGTGATGTCCAATAAGTTGTTAAAACTCTATTTTAGCCGCGAACAAAAAGCCGATTTGGTCGACTGCCTGATTCAACTCGACTATTTAAGCGGCTTTAGCCTTTATGACATTGACGGTTTTAGTCGCAATCACGAACGTTTTGATATCGGCGAGCAAATTCGTGGCGCACGCCGGATGATGATGGCTGAAGTAATTTGTGCTGCTGATGATGTAACCCGTATTCGTGAGGCTTTATCGCAGCTAAACTTCAAAGAGCCAGTCCGCTACGTGATGCAGTCAGTAGAGGATGTTGGACATAGTGATTATATCTAACCTATTTTGTTGGAACAGGGGGGGAGATCTCTCCCCTGATGTTTCTGCGATGCCTTTCAAATTAAGGGTAAGTTATCGCGCGATTTATGTTGGGCTTGTTAAGCCGCTACTAAAACTCATGAGTATCTTATTTACCCCAAATGTCCTGTCTTAACCCAAATTATGGTTTCTCTATCAACAAAGGGATGGTGCACGCTCGTGTGTGGACTGCGCATCCAGGTGCCTTCGGGATAGCGTCCGTGTTCATCACAGAACTCGCCGGATAACACCAGTATTTCTTCGCCGCCCAGGTGGCGGTGTGGTTTGAACACTTCATTTGCTGGCCACTTTACCAGTGCAACGTGCTCAGTGCCATGACTATGTAACGGCATAACTTCTAGCCCGCCTTGGCCGGGTAACCACTCAGCTTCATGGGTGTTAATGCGCACAACTTGAGTGTCGGTTGGTTGGAATTGATGCAGCTTAACCAGTAATTTGCAGCCATCTTTACTAAAGGGGGCATGTGAGCTTCCTGGTGGGTTACGAATATAAGTACCAGCTGGATAGTCACCGTTTTCATCAGAAAAAACACCTTCGAGAACTAATATTTCCTCACCCAGTGGATGCTCATGAGTGCTAAATGATGCACCTGGCTTATACTCAACGATGCTGGTCGCACGACCGCGCTCAGCCTCTTCACGCTCCAATAATTTACGACGCACACCAGAAGCCGGGCTGTCGACCCACTCCTGTTTCGCCGTTTCAATAATGACTCGTTTAGCAAAATCTAAATTTAACATTACCTAAGTCTTACATCCGTCAAAAACCGTATTACACTTACGTAAATTAACACCTTAATAGTTCACGCTGAGCGAAAGACAAAAGGAAAACAGCAGAATGGCTGAAAAAATGATTGTTGCATGTCCTTCATGCCACAAGAAAAACCGCATTGTGGTCGATAAGAGAAACGAGAACGCTGTTTGCGGTCATTGTCGGTCATTACTTTTTAGCGGGAAAATTATTGTCATAAATAGTGATGAATTTCGAGCTCATCAGAGTGCTGATATGCCTCTCATTGTAGACTTTTGGGCGAGTTGGTGTGGGCCTTGCCAGCAGTATGGTCCTCATTTCGAACAGGCGGCTACAAATATGCGATATGACGCTCAATTTTTAAAGATAAGTACGGAAAAAGAGCCCCATTTAGCGCAACAATATGCTGTGCGAAGTATTCCGACAACTCTGTTTGTTAAAAATGGTCAGGAAGTGGCTCGACAAGCTGGTGTCATGTCGGCGTCACAGATTCAGCAGTGGGTAGCTCGGTATTAATACGCTCAATTATCCTCTGGTACGGGGTTTGCTCACCTGAGCATCTGGCTTCTCCGGAAACTTATGTTTAAAACAACTGCGTAATACCCAGCAAAATAGCGTAGCGGCCAGCTTTACTAATGAAAACCAGAATCAAAAATTGCCAGAAGGTTAATCGCAGCATACCGGCTATAAACGTAAGAGGGTCACCAATGAAGGGAGCCCAGGCCATCAGCAGCGACCACTTACCAAAGCGTTCAAACCAGCGATGACCACGGGCAAGAGATTTAGGTTTGAACGGGAACCAGCGGCGATCCTGATACCGTACCAAAAAACGGCCCAGAACATAGTTGACTACTGACCCCAGCGTATTACCGATTGAGGCTAGCCACCAGATTATCCAGACATCGTAATCCATGCGCTGGGCTGCCACGACCACAAACTCAGACTGAGCTGGCAGTATTGTGGCGGCCAGAAAGGCTGTCAGAAATATACTTAAATACATAAAACCCTATTACGTGGCACAGCTTATAACGGATGTCATCAGTGTACTGGAAATGACAAACACAAAAGTTTTTGACTACACTCAACAATGAACACTCATCAATAAAGCAGAGAGGTACCTCAATGGCATTTGAAAAATGTCCAAAGTGTGAAGATCAGGTACTGGATAATAACTATAGCTGTCCTGCCTGTGGTTTTGTGAAGAGTGAAAAATCGGAACAAGAGAACCAACCGGGCGAAAACAGCGCTATTACGTCTGAGAACACATCGAAAAGTTTGCAGATACAAGGTGTGTTATCGCTCGTTATTCTTATCGTGGGTGTGCTTTGGTTCTTTTTAACCTCAGAAGAATCTCAACAAAGTAACGAAATCAATGTGATACCTCTGGTTATGTTTATAGGCGGTCTTATCTGGTACATAGTGACGCGCTTTCGAATCTGGCGTTCGCACTCTTCTTAAATGGACTTACGTAAAAGCACAAAAGCCCAACAACTCCGTTGCTGGGCTTACGAGTCTTTTGTTCATCAGTCTTTTATACGCATCAACCGATGAATGGCTCTTTACGACGCACGCAATGCTTTAAAAATCATAGGTGGCAGAAAGGCGAATGTCACGACCGGCCTCATAAGGCCCCACCACGGTTGGGAACACTTCGCTGTAGTCACCGACACTTGAATGGTTTATGTATTGCTCGTCCAGCAGGTTAGTTACCGCTATGTTCACCGAAAAGTTGTTAGTAATATCCCACGCGCTATAGAGATCAACAACGGTATAACTTGGCTTGTTCAAAGTATACAGCGAGTCGGTCCAGCCATTCTCCAGCGCCTGATGCAGGGTTTTAATATGAATGTCATCTACTCGAGTCACATTAAAGCCAAAGCTCAGGTCGTTTGTAACAAAGTAGTCTGCACCCAAAACAATAGTGTTACCACGGCTGTTACCCAAACCATTAAACTCATAGGCGTTCAAATCGATTGAATCATAACTCTCAGTGTACAAGCCGTCGCGCGGAGAAAGCTCCGAGTCTGCGCTGGAAAAGCCGAAGTACATGTCCAGAGAGTTCCAACGATACGCAAGGTTAAATTCAACGCCTGTCGACTCAACGTCACCAATGTTGTTGTAGACAGAGTTCCCTGAAAAACCACTGAAAATGACGTCATATATGGTGGACTGATAAACACTGAATTTTGCGTTCAGGTTGTTAGCACTATACTCAATGGAGGTTTCAATGTTCTCAACCGTTTCCGGCACAACGTCACCGGCAACAACAGGAATGTCGTTTCCATCGTAAAGGTATTCGTCCAGAGTAAAGCCGTCGCCAATTTCTTTACCTCTGGCAGCCTCGGCGTAACTTAATCCAAACTTCCATGCCTGCGACAACTGATACGACAAACCGGCGTTAAAGCTAAGCTCACTGTCATCGAGGCTCGCCGGCGTATCCGTTACAGGCTCGCCAGAATATTCATCAAGCAGGATTTGTTGCTGAAATTCATAGTCGTCATAGCGCACGCCGTAGCTAAACAAAAGATCGGCTGTAATATGACTATGTGCTTGCGCATAAACGCCTAATACACTGCTTTCTTCTGCGTTTTCTTTCGGGCCGGCAGCAGGGCCACTTTCTACCTCATCACTGCGATAATCGACGCCGTAAGTAAAACTGTGGTTGAGAGTTTCGCTGGTATTGCGAATATCAAAACCCTGAGTGTCAATTTCAGCTAACCAATCAAAACGGCCACCCCGAAACGACGAACTTGTCTGGTATGCGGTTGCTTTAAGGTACACCGCGTCACTGTGAGCAAACCGGTAATTGGCGACATAGGTGTCACGTTTAGCCGCGCTTGGATAAAGCGGCGAACCTTCGGGTACAACCCAGTTCGGGCGAGCAGAGAATTCACCTTCTTCATCGCGCTGCTCAAAACTGAATGACACATAATGATTGTTGGCAATGTAACCACTTGCTTTTAAAAAGGTGAGGTCCTGGTCTGCTGCTGTACCGTATATTTTATTATCGTCGCCGTCTTCCATGGTGTTGCGGTCAACGGTACTGAAATAGCCTAAAAGACCAAATGAGTCATTAAGCTTCCCGTATAACGTGCCGCTGTAACGCGTACCATCATTAGAGAAGTAGTTTGCTTTTAAACGACCGCCAAACTGCTCGTCATTGTGCAGTAAGTCCTGAGCATCTTTTGTCTTGAAGCGTATTGAGCCGCCAATAGCTCCTGGGCCACTGGTCGCCTCACCAGCGCCGGCCTGTACGTCTATTTGTTTGAGTAAATCTGGGTCCAGGGTTACGCGACCAATATGGTGAAACAGGGTGGAAGTTTGCTGCGCACCATCTACCGTCACATTAAGGTATGCATCTTCAAGGCCGCGAATATAAATCTTTTGGGCTACACCAACAGAACCACCTACGCTTACCGAGGGAGATTCCCGGAAAATGTCAGCAAGGTCATTCGCCTGAAACTGCTCTATGTCGTCTGCAGTTACACTAAAGTTTGTGGCGGCGCCAACGACAGAAATTCGCTCTATTTGTTTCTCTTCTTTATCGCTATTTTCAACATCCGCTGTCTGCGCAAACAGGGCTGGACTAAATAGTGAAAACACCGCTCCAGTAAAGATAAACTTATTCAAAATCATTCCCCTTTATTTTTATTAATCTAAATGAGAATGATTATATTATTCATTTAAAATAAAACAAGGACTTCAGAATGACTGTAAGGGTAACTATACTTTAATAGGCTCTTCGTGCAGCAGCTCCCACGCCTGAAGCATTTCTTTCTTCGTTGAACCCCAGCGATACCCGCCCAAAGCACCGCTTTTCTGAATAACACGGTGACACGGAATTAGCATGGCAACAGGGTTCGAACCAACAGCATTACCAACCGCCCGAGACGCTTTAGGGTAACCTAATGCATTGGCAATTTGTGAGTAACTCGCCAGCTTTCCCGGTGGTATCCTCAATAAAGCTCGCCACACGGCTACTTGAAAATTTGTACCCATTACGTGCAATGACAAGGGGTTAGACTGCCCGTCTTTTAATCGACTAAACAGTACGTTAGCCACATAGTTGATCGCGTTGTCGTTTCTTACGAGCGAGGCTTTGGGCCAGTCTTTGCATAAATCAGTAAGTATCTCGTCAACAGCTCTGGAGCCCAAAAACTCAATGCGGCATACGCCCCGTGGAGTAATTGCGACAAATATCTTACCAAAAGGCGTTTCATTTACGCCGTATTGGATAGTAACTCCCTGGCCTTCGTTCTTGTATTCACCTGGCGTTACGGCTTCTAGCTTTACAAAGTGGTCATACAGTCGGGAGCCTCCGCTTAAACCCATGCTGAGGGAAACATCCATAAGAGAGCTTTCTCCCTTCAGCATTCGTTTGCTTCGCTCCAGCGTGAGGGCCTGCAGGAAGCGTTTCGGTGTGGTGCCTGCCCATTTACAAAACACCCGATGGAAGTGGAACGGACTGAGATGAACATGAGCAGCAACGTCTTCCAGGGTCGGCTGGCTCGATACATGCTCTGACATATAGGCCATGGCTTTTTCAATACGGATATAATCAGACATAACCATCACCTTTAGATACGATTAATTGATACACCACTATCCAGAAGTGGTAAAACCTAAAGCATCAGACGCTAGGAGTAATGCTGGCTGAGCTATTAATCATAGAAGGCTTTTTAGCTGATGCCGACCCGAAGCTTGCTCTTTAGCAAACCCAGCAATTACTGCTGGGCTTGATTTAACGCCTGAATAGCAAAGCTGCCAAGCCAGTGACCACCTTCGTAGCTATCGCCGATTAGATTAGGGTATGAGTGCGCCATATGCTTATCGGCTATTTTGCGTAAATGCCTGTACTGCGGGTATTGGTTAGCCAGCGCATAGAGGTTCCAGGCGCGGCTGAAATTTAAACCGTCCAGATGAACCAGTTTGCCATCGGTTCTGTCGCCAACTTCACCTACCGCCAGACTGAATTCTGGGTCAGCGAGTTGTGGCATAAAATCATCCAGCCAGGTTAAAAACTGCTGCTTCGGTAGAACGCGCTGCATTAAGCCAATTTCTTCCAGGCAGGGCGAAAGAAAGTCGTAGCCGCTGGGCTCCCAGCCTATGGGGCAGTTTTTATCTTCCAGAAAATAGTCTTTCGCGCGTTTGGCAATTAACTGCTGTAGTCCGGTGTGCTGCTGGTTAACGGCATAGTCGTAGGCGAAACTTAAGCCAAAGGCTGTGTTGGTATGCTCGCCCACACGCACCGGATAGACCAGCCGGGGTAAAAAGTTGATATAGCGCTCAACGATTAAATCGGTTAATGGTTGTAAGTTAGCGGCCAGTTCTTTGGCCATAGGGTCTTCCCATGAATGGAGCTCGTCAGACAGCTTTAACAGCCAGGCCCAGCCGTAAGTGCGCTCAAAGGAGTCATTAATATCTTTACTGAAAAAGTCGACTTCGCGCGCCACTTTCTCGGCGGTTAAATTACCTTTAAGTATGGCTTTGACTTCGTCAGCCTGTTCTAAGTCTGGAAACTGGCGCAGCAAAGTCACCATTGACCAATAACCATGAGCGGCGCTGTGCCAGTCAAAACAGCCGTAAAAAAACCGGGTGCAGAACCGACGGTTCCTTTAAATCATCGGCACTGCCTAATATTATTCCTGTTTTGTATGGATAAGGTGTCTCGACACAATGCAGTGGTAGCTCCACCAGCTTATTCGCCTCGGACAAGGTTAGGCTGTGCGAAGATGTGTGCCCGGTGTCGGCAGCCTGAGTGAACAGACTAACCGACATAAGTAGGGCACTGCTTATAATGCCGCGAATATTCATAATGTTGCCTTATAGGTTCGAGACTGTGTGAACTGGCTCATTTGCTTTTCAGTAAATCGAGAAAGAAAGCGTATTCCAGCGCCGTGTTTTGCAAGCGCTTAAAGCGCCCGGAAACACCACCGTGACCCGCTTCCATTTCGGTTTTAAACAGCAGCAGATTATCATCGGTTTTATAATCTCTGAGCTTAGCGACCCACTTGGCCGGTTCAAAATACTGCACTTGCGAGTCAAAGAGTCCTGTGGTTACCAGCAGGTTAGGGTAGTCCTGTGCGCTGATTTGATCATAAGGTGAATACGACAGCATATAGTCGTAATAAACTTTCTCTTTCGGGTTACCCCACTCGTCAAACTCGTTGGTAGTGAGAGGAATACTCTCATCCAGCATGGTCGTCACAACATCGACAAAAGGTACATGTGCCGCTACGCCAAGGTAAAGCTCCGGTGCCTGATTGATCACTGCGCCCATTAACAGGCCACCAGCACTACCACCCATGGCAAAGACTTTATCCTCTGCGCCATAGCCTTGCTCAACCAATGACTTAGTGACATCGACAAAATCATTAAAGGTGTTTTGTTTTGTCAGTTTTTTGCCGTCTTCGTACCAGGTGCGACCGAGCATTTGTGAGCCGCGAATATGGGCGATAGCAAAAACAAAGCCGCGATCCAGTAAGCTTAGACGGTTGCTGCTAAAGCTGGGTTCTGAAGTAGAACCGTAAGAGCCATAACCGTATTGATAAAGTGGGTTGGCGCCATCTTTTTTAAATTTGTCCTTACGGTAAACCAGTGTTACCGGTACCTCAGCACCGTCCCGGGCGGTGACAAATAACCGTTCGGAAGCGTAGTTTTCAGGTTTAAAATCGCCAAGTACAGGCTGTTGCTTTAACAGCGTTTTATCCAGACTGTTCAGGTCTACATTATAATGGCTACCCGGAGTGGTCATACTGGTGTAGTAAAGGCGCAGCTCAGGGTTATCGGCTTCTTTGTTACCGTAAAAATACAGCGTGTAAGCTTTGTCGCGGAATGAAAGCTCTTGTTCATCACCGGTATTTAGGTTTCGTACGAACACCTCTGTTAGTCCGCGCTGGCGCTGTTTATAAACCAAATGCTGGTCAAACAGCTCAATGTCTTCCAGTCGAGTGTCTTCTTTATGTGGAATAACTTCCTGCCAGTGCTGCTTGTCGCCAAGCTTATCTGCGCTTACCCGCATCAGGCGAAAGTTCACGGCATCCAGATTGGTCAACACATAATAATCATCACCGTGTTTAGCTATGCTGTATTCCAGGCCGTCTTCCCGTGGCACAAACTCAACCGGCTTGGCGTTGGGGTCATTGGCATCAATTAGCGAGACGCCTTTAGATTCGGTCGCATCATGGATAATATAAATTTTTGAGTCGTCTTTGCTTTTGCGAATGCCGGTGTAAAAGGTTGTGTCCTGCTCTTCATAGACCAGTTCATCTTGTTGCTGTTCGGTACCCACTTTATGACGATATACTTGATAACCCAGCAGGGTTTCCGGGTCTTTCTTTATGTAGTAAAAATGCTGTCCGTCGTTACCCCAGACAATATCGCCAGACGTATTTTTGATTTGATCCGGGAGTAACTCACCGGTTTTCATATTCTTAAGTTTAATTTCATACATACGGCGGCTAACGGTATCTTCACTATAGGCAAGAATCGCATCGTCCGGGCTAACTTCAAGACTGCCTACGGAGTAATAATCTTTACCTTCAGCAAGCTCATTAACATTTAACAAAATTTGCTTGTTGGTACCGGAAAAATCTGTACTGCGAACGTAAATCGGGTATTCGTTATCGCCGCGCATTTCTGTTGAGTAATAGTAGTCGCCGTCACGTACTGGTACGGAGTTATCATCTTTGGCAATGCGGCTTTTCATTTCTTCAAACAGCTTTTGCTGCAAATCTTCCGTGTGAGCCAGCATCTCATCCGTATAAGCGTTCTCTGCCTCGAGATAAGCCAGTACTTTAGGGTCTTTACGTTCATCGTCCCGCATCCAGTAATAATTATCGATGCGGGTATCACCATGAATGGTCATTTCATGAGGGACTTTTTCTGCTACCGGAGCTTCAACGCCTTGTTTAGAGGTCGATGAGCTGGTATCGGTGTTTTGATTCGCGGGAGAGCAGGCCTGCAATAATGCAGCACTTAATAGAGCAATATAAAGGGGGCGAAGTTTTTGCATGTGGCGATCTCGTTATGATTATTATTTTAATTCAAATGATATTAACAAAGTTATAATTTGTTAGCTATATCGGGGCCCCCCGCATTGATAGGCAGTTCTTAACTGCAGTAGCCCGGCCTTAAAAGCAAAAAAGCCCAGCAACATCGTTGCCGGGCTTCCAGAGTGGTTTGCTAATTGTAAAAATTAATTAGCTTTTGAGTTCACCCGACGCCGACTCGATATGAGCGCGGACAAACCACTGGAATTGCTCAAGCTCGGCAAGTTGGCCGGTGAGCATGTCTTCCGAAACCGGGTCCAGTTCAGCGAGCTTATTGAGTGCGTCTCTGTGGTCTTTATTTACACCGTTGTACACTTTATCAAGTGCAACCAGATGCTCAGTGACCAGACCTCTGCCTATCGAATAGTCTTTCCATGAACGGCGATCCACAATTGACTGAGGGGTACCGGCGGGCACGCCGCCCATAGTGGCGATTCGCTCTGCGATGGTGTCGGTCATTTCACGAATGCTATCAACCTGCGGGTCCAGCATTTCATGTACGCCAATAAAGTTTGGACCAACCACGTTCCAGTGAACATGTTTAAGCGTCAGTTGAAGGTCAAGCAGTGCGACCAGGCGGTCGTCGAGCAGTGCTATAGCGTCTTGGGCAGACTTGTCTTTAATCCCAGGGGCGGTGAATTCAGCTGTTTTATCACTTGTATTCATTATTCCTCCTGTTATTTGTTCATCACCCCTTTATACGCGTAAACCGACTTAATGGATCTCGGCGCTTAATAAGCAAAGGCAGCCACCGTATAGGGTGACCGCCTTTGCTTGAGCTGCGAACAACTTATTACCTAATAGCGTTCAAGCCAGTGCGCGTAAGGTGCTGGTAATACCCACGAAGGCTTCTCGACACGCAGTGCTTTGGCTGCGTCGTAAGGCCAGTGAGGATTCGATAAATGAGCACGACCCACCATGACCAAATCCAGTTGCCCTTGTGCAACCGTGTGTTCTGCCAGCTGAGGTAAATCAATGCCCCAGGCGGAAGCCACTGGAATATCCGCCTCTTTACGAATGCGCTCAGCAATAGGTGCCATAAAGCCCGGACCCCAGGGGATTTCGGCGTTTGGTGTTGAGAAACTGATACTGACATTTAAAAAGTCCAGTCCCTCAGCTTTTAGCAACTGAGTCAGTTTAACGGACTCCTGCATCTGCTGCTCGTCATTACCGTCAAACTCAATTACACCAAAGCGTGCAGTTAGTGGGAAATTATCTGGCCATACCTGTTTTACCGCACGAACTGTCTCCACCAGAAAACGGGCGCGGTTCTCGAATGAACCACCGTATTCGTCAGTACGCTGGTTGGCATGAGGGGAAAAGAAGCTTTGTCCCAAATAACCATGAGCAAAGTGCAGTTCAAGCCATTCAAATCCTAAATCACGAGCTCGTTCCGCAGCGGAAACAAAGTCATTTTGCACGCGTTTTATGTCATCCAGCGACATTTCTTTAGGTTCGCGAGGCAGGTTTGCACCAAAAGCGATAGGAGAAGGCGATATTGGTTGCCAGCCTTTAGCATCATTTTCAGCTATATGGTCGTCACCGTCCCAAGGGCGGTTTGCGCTGGCTTTGCGTCCGGCGTGACCAATTTGAATACCGGCAACGGCGCCTGCTTTTTTAATATTCTCGACAACAGGTGCAAAAGCTTTTGCCTGTTCGTCGTTCCAGAGGCCTGTGCAGTTAGGGGTAATACGGCCTTCAGGAGAAACCGCGGTGGCTTCGACAATCACTAAGCCTGCACCGCCACGTGCCAGGCTGGTGTAATGACTTAAATGCCAGTCGTTAACGACTCCTTCTTCAGCCATATATTGGCACATTGGGGGAACGGCAATGCGGTTACGCAAACGTACGTCTTTTAACTCGAACGGTTGAAATAGTGCGGACACCTTAAGTACTCCTGTTAATTACTGCGCTTGCTGTAAAAGCAATTTTGAGGCACCTATACTAGCTCGGACACTGGTTTGAGATAATTAGAAATAATCTATCTCAACCATCGAAAAAATGAATCAAACGAATGCCGGCCTGACTAACCTTTCTGCTCCCGCGTCTCGACATCCAGGTTGAAGTCGACGACTTTCGTTTTACCGCGATACCAGAGCTCAATACTTTCAGGCTGCCCGTAATAATAGAACACATGCACCGGTTCGCCGTCTTCGCGCTCAAGTAGAATAACGTTTTCAAAGGGCTGTAGGTATTTTTGCTCTGCGTTCTTCGCGAAAATTCGGTTGCGAAGTTTTGTGTTCAACCACGTACCGTCCAGGGTTTCTTCGGGAGTAAACACGCTGTAGTCAACGACAAGTCGGTTGTCGTCTAAGCGCATACCATCGGGTAAATTGTCGGCACTGTATCTTTTCTTGACAATATCCGGTGCTGTTAATAGCGGAATGCGGGCTTCAATACGGGCGGGCGACTCCGGCATATACTCAGGGGTATACGCAAAGCCATATGTGGTGAAACTGAATACCTCATCTTTGTCGCGTGTTAGCTCAATGGTTTCGTCTGCGTCATCGAAAAACTTCACCATTTCGGTCAGTATCACCCGCTTAAATTTTGGCTCTAAGTTGAAATGGTAGCGCTCTGAACTGCTGATAAAAAGCTGGCTTTGTACCGGCGGGTATTTCAGATAGATCCGTTCTGTGTGTTGATACTCCGGAAGGTGACGACTTTTTTCATAGCGAATATCAATAAGCTGCTTCATTTCTTCTTCGGTTAAATCGACTCGTCGTTTTGGCCTTTCATCGTACACCGGGCCTGTCAGGTCGATATCAGGCAAAGTGCTCAAATCAATTTCATCACTGTTTCCTTGCTGACCAAGGAAATGAATTGGAATTTCAATTTTGTGGGTTACTTTATCGCGGGTTTTCTTGCGGGGCAGCAAAGTCACTCGTGCGGTAGCCACAGGCCCCATGAAAGAAAAGGCTTTATGCAGAACGCGGGCTTCGCCTACGGAAAGTTTGTCATGTAAGTTATTGCCCTCGGTGCGCACGATTTCTGCATCGACTTCGCCTCGCAGGGCTCGCTCTATAATTTCGTCAAGCCATTCACCCATTCGTTCGTGATAATCAGACTGCAGTGTCGTATCCATTCGCAGTTGAAGCTCACGCTCTGTCGGAGAGAGGGCTTCGCCGATAATGTCTTCGTCTCGCAGCGGCATTGCCTGGTCATCAGGTACTTCAATTTTTATGTCGTAGTTAAAATCACCGGCCTTAACCAGAGTGACAGAGTATCCGCGCTGCTCTAGAGTTTTTCCAACATCGCTTGCTTTAAACTCGAACTGAAGCACATCTTTTGGTAACTCAGCCTCTACGTCGCCGAGCAGTTTAACGGGTTGTGGGTCGTCTTCGGTACGCGGCTCTTTGAAATAAAAGCGCTCCGGGTCGTAACGAATTTCATCGGTTTGGGCAACCCAGTCTAATAGGTCAGGTAAGGCTTTAACGTCTCCGTTATCCATAACTACCTGGGTAAACTGCAGCTTACTTCTGAAGGGAAAAGCAAAAGGTTAACGAAACTCAAACCACTGACCTTTGCGTGAAGCGGTGGAAGCCACAAAGTTTTTACGGTAAATATCCAGAAGCTTTTGCGGGCTCTCGTAATCTGTTAGTCGTTTAAATCGGTCGGCGGTGTAGGGGCGACCTAAGGGGCCTATGTAAGAAGCCTTGAAAGGCTCAACATAAAAGTACTGCGCAGGTTTTTCATCGAATTTTATCGTTCTGTAAATGTTCCGGTGGGCTATAAACTCCTCGCCCTCCAGAGCTTCAAACAAAGCTTTATCTTCAATGGTTTGGATTTTTTTCTTACGCTCTTTTCTCTTTTGCTGTAATTCAGCTAAAGCCGCTTCTTTTTGCTCCACACTCAGTACCTCTCTTGCTGAATAACTGTCGTTACTGTTGCAACCCAGCGTAATAGCGCCCGCTGAAAGTGCGCCAATAAGCAACAAAATTCCTTTTTTATTCATGACAGTACCTAATCTGTTTTACTGATAGCTGTACCAGCTAGCGCTAAAAATTCTGTTCGTTTAAAGCATGACCGCTAAGAGTACCTGTTAAAGCGCACAATTTTAAGTTAAGGCTTTGTAAAAACACAGGCTAGCGGCGGGTT
>Ga0114932_10003162_pt1 | contig 16451 bp, 14 predicted proteins | sample 2SBtaG_2_FD_87286 | JGI IMG/M metagenome (GOLD analysis project Ga0114932, IMG submission 87286) | Deep subsurface microbial communities from Kolumbo volcano to uncover new lineages of life (NeLLi) - 2SBTROV12_ACTIVE470 metaG | ecosystem: Environmental > Aquatic > Marine > Volcanic ... | reverse complement strand
GTGGCCGAAGGCATCGCGGGGGACGTCTTCGCCGGCGGCTTCCAGGTCTCGGGCCTGCTGGCTGACGGCGATGGTGGGTGAGGGTTTGATGGCGCTCAGGCGCTCGGCGACGAATCCCATTGGCTCAGTTCCGTTTCTCTGGTGTATCGAAAATCGTGCCCCAACAAACGTCTCCGCCCGGGAGCAATCGGGCGCAGACTACGCCCGCCTATGGACCGAGACAACGCCCAATCGGGGTCGAAAATCATATCGCCTTCACATGGTCACAATGTCGCCGAAATTGCGCCGAAACAGATTGCTCTGCTGGTTAGAGCGCGCAAGGAGGCTGCCATGCATCGAAACCGTCCATCCATCTTCCGGCACTTCAATATTTCAGTCTTTCTCATCTCGTTATCCTGGGCGGGTCAGGCCACCGCGGCGGCGCCAAACCCAACGTTCCCCGCGTCCGTCACCGATCTGGGTGGCCTTTATCTGCCCGCCGATGAGCCCGGCCGGGTGCGGGCGGCGCCTCTGGTGGGAACGGAAATCGATGTTTCCATCAGTGGCATTGTTGTTCGTACGCGGGTTCGTCAGGTTTTTCGAAATCCCGACCAGGTCTGGACGGAGGCCATCTACACCTACCCCTTGCCACCGGATACCGCGGTCGACCGCTTGCGCATGACAGTTGGTACGCGGGTGGTCGAGGGCCGTATCGAGGAAAAAGCAAAAGCGCGCCATCTATACACCCAGGCAAAACAGACGGGCCGCCGTGCCAGCCTGGTGGAACAGCACAGGCCCAATATATTCACCACCAACGTCGCCAACCTGGGCCCCGGGGAAAGCGTCATCGTGGAAATCGCGTTTCAGGAAATGCTGTCCTATCGCGATGGCGGGTTCCAGTGGCGCATGCCGTTGGTCGTTGGGCCGCGCTACATTCCCGGTCAGCCCATTGAAGACGGTTTTCGGCCGACCGGATGGGCACGGCCGTCCGCCCAGGTTCCCGATGCACCGGTGATTACGCCGCCGGTCCGTGCCGCCGATGCTGGATTGGCAAACCCGGTCACCATGCGCATTGATCTGGAGGCCGGCTTTCCGGTGACTGGCCTGGCCAGCCCAACGCACGCCATACGGACCGAAGCCAAAACCGGCGGCGTCACCGGTATTTCCTTGGATGGCGATGCCGTGCCCGCAAACAAGGATTTCATTCTGACGTGGCGGCCAAAACCCGGTTTGGCGCCGCGTGCCGGGCTGTTCAAGCAATCCTGGAACGGCCAGTCCTATGCCTTGTTGATGGTTGTGCCGCCGGTTGGCGGGGCGTTCGCGGGTGAGCCGTCAACGGCCCGTCCGCCGAGGGAGGTTGTCTTCGTCATCGATACATCGGGGTCCATGTCTGGTGCCTCCATGGAGCAGGCGCGTGCCGCCTTGCACATGGCCCTGAACCGATTGACACCTCGGGACCGCTTTCAGATCATCCGGTTTGCCGACAGCCACCAAACCTTCCAACCGGGCGCGGTCAGCGCGTCGCCGGCAAATCTGGCCCGCGCTGGCGCTTTCGTTAACCGCCTGGCGGCGGACGGCGGTACGGAAATCGTCGGCGCCGTGCGGGCCGCGCTTGGCGATCAATCGAGGACCGGGCCCTTGCGTCAGGTGGTGTTGATAACGGATGGGGCGGTTGGCAACGAAGCCGAGTTGTTGAAAATTATCGACGGACACCTCGGCCGCTCACGCCTGTTCACCGTCGCCATCGGGACGGCACCCAACGGATACCTGATGACCCGCGCCGCTCAAGCCGGCCGCGGCACCTTCACCTTCATACCAACCTCCGATGAGGTGTCGTTGCGTATGGCCGCACTTTTCAACCGTCTTGAGCGGCCGGCGCTGACCGATATCGCGCTGCATTGGCCGAAGGGTGAACGCGCCGTGACGGTTCCGGATCCGATCCCCGATCTCTACATGGGGGAACCGGTGATTGTCCTTGCCCGGTTGGATGGCGGGGCGCAATCCGTGCGGATTACAGGGCGGCTTGGTGACGCTCTTTGGGAAACCACCGCCAATCTTTCGGGCGGCCGAAACCATTCGGGGATCGCGGCCCTTTGGGGGCGCGCCCGCATTCGGCAAATGATGGATGATCTGCGCCGCGCGGAAGACCGAGACCAGGTCCGCGCGGCAATCGTTTCAACGGCGCTGAGCCACCAATTGGTCAGCAAGTACACCAGCTTGATCGCCATCGATCAGACCCCGGCGCGGCCCGCCGACCAGCCGTTGAGCCAGGTCCCTGTGGCGACCAATATGCCGGAGGACTGGAGCCGCGAGGCCGTGTTCGGGCCTAAGTCGGCTGCGCCCCCGGTGCGGCAATTTGATCGATCATCGCCGGAATTCCGGAAAATCCGGGCCCGGGCCCGCGGCACCAGCGCCGTTCCGCAAACCGCCACGTGGGCACCGTTCGAACAGATTGGCGGGGTCTTCATGGTGTTGTTCGGTTTGATACTGGCGTGGTTCCTGCGCCGCCGGCGATGGACCTGACCCGCCGCCGCATGGGACTCTTAACGGTGGCGTTATTGTTGGCCGCCGGTCTCGGTCTGGTGGGCCATGGTTTTTACATCCCTGTCAAGGCGTGGCTTGCGCAGCGGCTTCTTGAGAGGTCCTGGACGGCGGCCCAGGCGGGACAAAAGGTCAGGCCGTGGCCCTGGGCGGATACCCGGGCCGTGGCTCGGTTGTTGGTACCACGTCTTCAACGCAGCCAAATCCTGTTGGCCGGCGCGCACGGCCGGTCGCTGGCGTTCGGTCCCGGCCACGTCGACGGCACCACGTTGCCCGGTCGTGTCGGCCACAGCATCATTTCCGCCCATCGCGACACCCATTTCGCCTTTTTAAGGAATCTCAGGGTGGGGGACCTGATCGTTACGGAGACCCCGGCGGGCCGGCATCGGGCTTTCCGGGTTGTCGATCTTAGGGTTATGGACACGCGCCGCGACGAACTGGTGCATGAGCCCGACGCGGATCGCTTGACCTTGGTGACCTGCTATCCCTTCGAAGCGCTGCGGGCCGGCGGACCGTTGCGCTACTTGGTCACCGCAGAGCCCGTGCCAACGGTTTTCAGAAAATCCAACAATGGCTCCCTGACCAGGGCCGCATACCAAGCCGAACCGGCCGCATTGAAATGACCATCCGAGAGCCGCAGAGTTGACTGGCGGTCCCGCCACGCCTGGTCATGGTCAATTTTGGAAACCACGTCGATGAAATCGATACCTTCCATTTGCGAAGCCAACCCGCGCAGCATGGCGCGGCCTTTCTCAAGCAGGCGAATTTCGGCTGTCGGCTTCTTTGGCGGGAACATTTCAGATGGTGCCGGTACCCATATGAGCAACATCGGCACTCCGGCGGCGTGGGCAATGTGGGCAATCCGTTGAACGTGGAGTTCTGACAAATAGACCAGTCTGTTCAGAGCTTCCCTTGTCTGGGATTCCCGCGGTAACTTCAGGGTGAAGGCCGGTTCTGCGATTTTCGGTTTCGCCGGCAAAGGCACGGTCGAAACTTTCGGGCGAACGAGATAGCGTTTCCAGTTGAGGATTTTCTTCAACTGATCCTTGACAAGAACAAACAGATGTGATCGGCGGTTCAACCAGCCATAGGGCGTGTAGGTGATCAAGAACCGTTTCCATGGCGCGAACGGTTTGACATCCACCAACCGGGCCTCTCCAGTTTCCGAGAAGGTCAGTTTGGTTACCTGGTAATCGATATCTTCGATGGCGTTGTCGAGCAAATCGTTGTTATTGAAGAAATAGACGATGGCCGCCGGTTCAATGGCCGGGATATGGCGTGCCATCAGTTTTTTCACGTGGCCCGTCCCGTAACCGCCAACGGCGGCGTTCAACAGTTGCAGGCGAGGATTGGCCGTCTCCGCGATGGTTTTCAGTGCCCGGAAATAAGTGTCCTGGATGTCCAGGCCCCAGCCGAAGGTGAACGAATCACCATAAACCATTACCCGCAGACGGTCAGGCGACGTGCTGACTTCTTCGTCCATGCGGAAGCCCATGGCATTCGTTCGGACCTCGTAAGGGCCTTCAAACGAGTAGGGGTCCGTATAGTGTACGGAGGGTGCCATATAGGTTCCCAGTTCCGGGTCCGGAATATTGTACCCGCGAACCAGGGCCTGCGGCGCCAGGGCCCGCACGCCCCATTCCATGATCAACAGCCCGGCAACAAGAAACGCCAGAAACAGCAGCAGATTGTGTATGATTCGCCGGAACATCCCATGTATATGGCATGCCGTGGATGTCGGCTCAATCGGTCTCGGGGCGTCAGTCCGCCGTGGCTGGTGCCATGCCTTTTTCGGTCAGTTCCTTGAGCGCTTTTTCGGTCTTCTCCAGTTTCTCCAATCCCATGCCGCGCAATACATTGTCGGCCTTGGTGAATTGGATGTTCGTGTAGCCGACGATCTCAATGCGGTTGCCCCAGGGATCACGGAAATCAAGGAACGGTCCGGGTAGAATATCGACCTCCATCTCCTCCAGCCGCCTGCGGACAACTTCGCGGTCGTCAACGACCAGGCCGAAATGGCGGCCGTCGTCGGCGGCTTGCGAACGGCCTTTTTGCAGCGCCAAAAATTGGTCGCCCAAGTCAATGAAGGCCTGAGTATCGGAGCGGCTGCGCATTTCAAAATCCAAGAAACCGCCAAAAAATTCCAGCGCCTCGTCCAGGTCGCCGACCTCAAGGGCCACATGATTGAACCCGATGGCGCGGGCTTTTTCGGTCTCGCTCACAATCGATTCTCCTGCCTAAAAAACTGCCTTGGGGATCATATGGGCACTTATCGACGACATGACAAATGTAAGACTCGCCAAACCCCCATGACGCGCCCTATATATCGACCATGGAGACAGCCAACGCGCCTGAAAACCGGAGCCTGTTCGTGCCGGCGAAACGCCCGCCCGTGGAGGACGGACGGCGATTTGAGCTGGTCAGTGAGTTCTCGCCGGCCGGCGATCAGCCGCAAGCCATCGAGCAGCTGACCCGCGCCATCAAAGGCGGTGAAAACGACCAGGTACTGTTGGGAGTCACGGGGTCAGGCAAGACCTTCACCATGGCGCACGTGATCCAGAACATCCAACGCCCGGCCCTTGTTTTGGCGCCGAACAAGACATTGGCGGCGCAGCTTTACGGGGAGATGAAAGAGTTTTTCCCTGAAAATTCTGTTGAATATTTCGTCTCCTACTATGATTACTACCAGCCGGAAGCCTATGTGCCGCGCTCCGATACTTACATCGAAAAAGACGCGTCCGTGAACGAACAGATCGACCGCATGCGCCATTCCGCGACTCGCGCCCTGATGGAACGCTCAGATGTCATCATCGTCGCTTCGGTCAGTTGTATCTACGGAATCGGCGCCGTCGAAACCTATTCGGAAATGATCGTTCGCCTGAGGCGCGGAGACAGCGTCGATGAGCGCGAACTGAAGCAGAAACTGGTGGCCCTTCAATATCAGCGCAACGACCAGAATTTCTACCGCGGCGCCTTTCGGGTGCGCGGTGATGTGGTGGAGATTTATCCTTCCCACATGGAAGACCGGGCCTGGCGGTTGAGCTTTTTCGGCGATGAATTGGAAAACATCTGGGAAATCGATCCCCTGACCGGGGAAAAGGTGGCGGACCTGGAAGAGATCACCCTCTATCCCAATTCCCACTATGTAACCCCGCGCCCGACCCTGCTGCAGGCGATCCCGGGTATCCGGGCCGAATTGAAGGTCCGGATCAGGGATTTGGAGGCCGAAGGCAAGTTGCTGGAGGCGCAACGGGTGCACGAACGCACCACCTTCGATCTGGAAATGCTGGAAACCACGGGCCATTGTGCCGGCATCGAAAACTATTCCCGATATTTGACGGGCCGCGCACCCGGCGAGCCGCCGCCGACCCTGTTTGAATATCTGCCGGATAACGCCATGCTGATGGTTGATGAAAGCCACGTCACCGTGCCGCAGATCGGCGGCATGTTCCGCGGCGACTTCAACCGCAAGACGACACTTGCCGAATACGGTTTCCGCCTGCCCAGTTGCGTCGATAACCGGCCGCTGAAGTTCGAGGAATGGGACGCCATGCGGCCCGATACGGTTTACGTGTCGGCGACACCGGGGCCGTGGGAAATGGAACGCACGGGCGGTGTTTTCGTTGAACAGGTGGTGCGGCCGACGGGGCTGATCGATCCCTTGTGCATTATCCGTCCGGTGGAAACCCAGGTCGATGATCTGTTGGGCGAAGTCCGCGCGGTTGCCGCCGAGGGTATGCGTACATTGGTGACGACGCTGACCAAACGCATGGCCGAAGATTTGACCGAATACCTGCATGAGCACGGCGTGCGGGTGCGCTACATGCATTCCGACATCGAAACCCTGGAACGCATTGAGATTATCCGCGATCTTCGCCTCGGCGCCTTTGACGTGCTGGTCGGCATCAACCTGCTGCGTGAAGGCCTGGACATCCCCGAATGCGGCCTGGTGGCGATCTTGGACGCCGACAAGGAGGGCTTCTTGAGATCGAAGACCAGCTTGGTCCAGACCATCGGCCGAGCGGCGCGGAATATTGACGGTCGCGTTATCCTCTATGCGGACAAGATGACAGCCAGCCTGGATTACGCCATCGGTGAAACCAATCGCCGCCGCGAGAAACAGCAGGCCTATAACATCGCCAACGGGATTACGCCGCAGAGTGTCAAAAAAGGCATCACCGACGTCATCGAAAGCGTCTACGAAAGCGATTATGTGACCGTCGATACGGGCGTTGCCGGCGAAACGGAACTGGTTGGCCACAATATTCAGGCCGTAATCGGCAACTTGAGCGATCGCATGAAGGCCGCCGCCGCCGACCTGGAATTTGAGGAAGCGGCCCGCCTGCGCGACGAAATCCGCCGCCTGGAGGCGACCGAACTGGGCTTGACCAAACCCGGTGTGTCGAAAAAGGCGAAGTGGGAACCGAAAGGCAAAATAAAGAAGAAAAAGCGCGGCCATTAATTCCGGCCTGTCCGGCGCGTCATCGGCGACGGTTTCATCAAAATTAGTTCATATTACGTTCGCCATTTCATTTCGCCTGACGTTGTGACGGCGGTCACATAGGTTTACGGACCGACACTCTATAAACGCAATCCGAATCAAAGACATATGTTTGGCAGGAGATATGTCAGAGGTGGATGATGGGACTATCGTCGTGAGTGAAGCAGTACCGATACAAGGACTGGTCGACCAACTGCGCGGTGTCGAACGGACGTTCGTGCCGGATCGCGCCAGCCGTTTCGAAGGCATGCCATCGCGCTTCAAGGTTCTCCCGGAAAGCCGGTCGCTTAAAAATGTTGTGGAGACAGTGCGCGTGATGACGGGCGTGGTCGCCGGCGGTTTCGATCCCGGAAACGCGGTGTTTTGGAAGTTCCGGTCCGGTGACTACCTGTTGCCGACGGCGTGGATCCAAGCCGCCAATGCGCCGGCGTTGCATATTCTGATGCTGACAACGTCGGCGGAAGACGCGTTGAATGTAAGCCATGAAAGTGGCGCCGAGTATTTCAACATGGAGGCCGGGCGGATTGTCAGCGTCCGGCAATCATGCCGCTTTTGGCTTGGCCCCATCAGTGCCGACGGCCTGCATCTGGCGATCTCTGGTTTGGCCACGGACGAAACCGGTGGCGCGCGCGTATGAAGATCACCCGCAACAAGATCGCCAACGCGGAACAGATTGTCGCGCTCGCGGAATCCTATGCCTCGTTGTTTATGGACTATCCCGAAAATGCGCCCAGCCGCATGTTCAATCCCTACCGCGATACCTATGACCAACAGGACGACCGATATCATGTGCTTCGGATGGGCTACAATATGCCGGGCGACCTGGAAAAATTGATCGTCGAGTCCCTGGGTCTTTCCGAGAAAGACACCCAAAACGATATTCGTATCAATCGCTATGACCCCGGCGATTACATCCAGCCCCGGCGTGACGAACGGCGCAAAGGCATTATCGTTCTGACCTCTTCCGCCTACGATGGGATCACAGTGGGCGACGGCGCGGGACGGTTCAAACGCTTCGCCGATGCCGCCGGCACATATATTGTGACCGAACGGGAAACTTGGCATTGGGTCGACCCGGTTCGCGACGGTGTTCGGTTTACCATCGTCAGCGATCCGCCGATCCGTGGCCGCGCGCCGGTGAAAGATGCTGACCGCCGCCAGAAACCGCGCGCCGGCACCGATCGACGGGCTGCCGATCGACCCCATACGACGGCCATCGTCGCTCGCGGCGCAACGGCCGTCGTCTATGAAACCGATGATCCGGACGTCGTGCTCAAAACCTGTTGGCGAACCAAACCTTATGATTCATTTCTCGGTGTCGTGGACAAAATACCGTCGCCGCATTTGCCGGTCATTCGTCGGGTGTCGAATAATCCGGACGGACGGCAATGGGTGGAAATGGAGCGCTTGTGGCCCATCGGCGACGATGATTCCCTATGGCCCGTGGTCAATGCGTTCGCCGCCTATTGTCATGCTGTCGCCGACCGCCGACCGATTGACGTGCCGAAATATCTCTCCGAAGAACTCGCGACATTGGCTCAAACCCTTGGCCAGTCGGCGCGCCGATACCATCTTTCATTGGATCTGTCCTTCGCCAATTTCATGGTCCGGCCGCAGACCGAGGAAATCGTCATCGTCGACCCGTTCTGGTAAGTTTTCGGTTGCCCATTGCGGCAATTTAAAATCACCCGGAAACCTTTCAGCCCTGGCGATTTTTGGCACGCCGTGCGATTTCGTCGTTGGTCATGGAATTGGCGCAATCGCCAGCCATGTAGCGAGCTGTATTGTCCATATCGTGATGGGTGTCTCCCCGGGCCGTGCCCTTCACCAAAATAACCTTGTGGCCGAGCCGCCCGACCGCTTTCGCATAGCTGGTAGATGACCCGGCGCCGACAATTTGATCAGCCGGGTCATAGAGGATGAACAGTCGCCGTTTTGCGTCTTGCTGCAGTCTTGCGATGTGATCGTAGGGATCATATTTGGTCCCGATGAAGGCCTGGAAATCTGGGTAAAATGCATATTTCTGGTAGGCGTCCTGCATGGACATGGCGCCAGCGGCCATCACCGCGCACTTCACGTCGCGCCGGTACTCCAGGGCTTGGGCGACGACGTTGGCGCCGCCGGAATGACCGGCCAGATGCAAGGTCGAGATACCGTGGCGCTTGGAAATGGCATCGAGGGCTGCGTTGACGATTCGGCCTTCGCGGCCATCCCGGTAGCGCCGGTCGGGGTGAAATCCCGTTGAGCCGAAAGTGCCGGGACGGGAAAACCAAATGTAATCCAGGTCCAGGGCCCGGCCCCATTTGCCCGATGTCTCCGCTAAGTGCTCGGCTTTCAAAACCGAATATGCTTTCTCGGCGCCCGTGTAACTGAGGTCGCCGTGAAAAAACACCACGGCCTGTTTGACGTGATCGGCATTGGCAGCGAAGGAGGGGAAATAGCGCAGGCAAAAACCATCACCATCGACCGTCACCCAAACCGTAAACTCGCCCTTGGCGCAGGTTTTTTCGACGGTCGTGACACCCGTGTGGTAATGAGAGGTGTCAAAAGTCTTGGCGTTCGGATCAAAAGTCGCCGTCGTTTGGCAACCGGCCAAAATGATCGCCATCAGAAAAAACGATAATTGTGCCCCCCACCCGGTGTTACCGTGCCCGGATTGCCGGTCAGTTCTGCACATAAACCGCCCCCTGCCTACAGTCGAATTCAACCAAATATTACGATTTGCAAGAAAGTTCGCAAGTGCAGGCCTTGGCGGCTGTTGGCAAATATGTGGCCGTCGACCTGCATATCGCCGTCGCGATTTTCCCTCCGGACGGCAGCTTGAATCTCTCACAAGCAGGGACTTGGCAGGACATAAATGCGTTTCGAGCCGAGTCCCATGCGGGTCTCGTTATTGGGTCATTAAGGATAATTCCTGAGAAACCGAAAATGCCCGAATGGCGGGTCATTTTCCGACCTTAAAGGCATCAAAATTCTTGCATTTCCCTGGCCCATCGCGCCTAACTAGCCCCCTTCTGAAGGATCGAAGTCATGAGCAAACTGAACACCTATCGGGGCGGTGCCGATGAGGACGGGCACTTCGGCATTTACGGCGGGCGCTACGTCGCTGAAACCCTCATGCCGCTTATTCTGTCGGTCGAGGAAGCCTGGAACACGGCCCGTGCAGATGACGATTTCTGGGCCGAATTTCACCGTCTCATGAAGCATTACGTGGGGCGGCCCAGCCCGCTGTATCTGGCGGAACGGCTGACTGAGCACCTCGGTGGCGCGAAGATCTATTTCAAGCGTGATGAGCTGAACCACACGGGTGCCCACAAGATCAACAATACCATCGGGCAAATTCTGTTGGCGCGCCGCATGGGCAAACGCCGCATTATCGCCGAGACGGGCGCCGGCCAGCACGGCGTTGCCACGGCCACGGTCTGCGCCCTGTTCGGCCTGCCGTGTATCGTCTACATGGGCGAGACGGATGTTGAGCGCCAGGCGCCGAACGTTTTCCGCATGAAGCTGTTGGGCGCCGAAGTCCGGCCGGTGACATCGGGGACGGGTACCTTGAAAGACGCCATGAACGAAGCGCTCCGCGATTGGGTCTCCAACGTCGAAGACACCTTCTACATCATCGGCACGGCGGCGGGCCCGCACCCCTATCCCAGCATGGTCCGCGATTTCCAATGCATCATCGGCAACGAGGTCCGGGTTCAGTTGGATGAAGCGGAGGGCCGGCTGCCGGATTCCGTCGTCGCCTGCCTGGGCGGCGGTTCCAATGCCATCGGCCTGTTTCATCCGTTCCTGGACGACGAAGGCGTGCGCATCATCGGCGTCGAAGCGGCAGGCCACGGTGTCGAGACGGGTCAACACTGTGCGTCCCTGACCGGCGGCCGCCCCGGCGTTCTGCATGGCAACCGCACCTACCTGTTGCAAACCGAGGAGGGTCAGATCTTGGACGGCCACTCGATCTCCGCAGGTCTCGATTATCCGGGCATCGGGCCGGAACATTCCTGGCTCAAGGATTCGGGCCGGGCTGAATACGTATCCGTAACAGACGACGAAGCGCTGGAAGCATTTCAGTTGTGCACCCGCATGGAAGGCATCATCCCCGCGTTGGAGCCCAGTCATGCCCTGGCCCACGTCGCAAAGATCGCCGGCAGTCTGCCAAAGGACCACCTGATGGTCATGAACATGTGCGGGCGCGGAGACAAGGATATCTTCACGGTGGCCAAGCACCTGGGCGTGGGAGTCACCGAGGAATGAGCCAGCCCGAGACGCGAATAGGCCGCCGATTTGCGGCCCTAAAGGAGGAAGGCCGCAGTGGCTTTGTCACCTTTCTTACCGCCGGTGACCCGGACCCCGAGACGGCCCTCGATATCCTCAAGGGCCTGCCCGCAGCGGGTGCCGACCTGATCGAGATCGGCGTGCCCTTCAGCGACCCCATGGCCGACGGCCCGGCGATTCAGGCCAGTTCACTGCGCGCCATCCGGGCCGGCATGACGCTGACCAAGACATTGGATGCGGTTCGTGAATTCCGGAAAAACGACAACGATACGCCCATCGTCCTCATGGGCTACTACAACCCCATCTACATCTACGGCGTTGATGAGTTCCTGGCGAACGCCAAAGACGCCGGCATCGACGGGTTTATCGTCGTCGATCTGCCGCCGGAGGAAGAGGGTGAGTTCTGTCTGCCGACCACGGCGGCGGGGCTGAACTTCATTTACTTGACGGCGCCGACGACGACGGACGATCGGCTACCGAGGGTTCTGGAGAACGCGTCGGGGTTCGTCTACTTCGTCTCGATCACGGGTATCACCGGGACGGCGTCCGCGGAGACGTCGGACGTGGCCGGTCACGTCAGCCGTATCCGCCAATTCACCGACCTGCCCGTCGCTGTCGGCTTCGGCATCAAAACCCCGGAACAGGCCGCCGACATCGCCCGTGTCGCTGATGCGGCGGTGGTCGGCTCGGCCCTGGTCAGCGTCATTACCGACAATCTCGATGACGACGGCAAGGCGAAACCGGGCCTCAGCGGCAAGGTTCTGGCCTTGGTCGGCGACTTGGCCGATGGTGTGAGAAATGCGTAAGCCAAGAGGCGCGGAAGGGGCCGGACGTCCTGGGCAAACGGTCGCTGACAGGGAAACGATATGAACTGGCTGAAAAACGTCATCCGCCCGAAGCTGCGCCAACTGGTCGGCGCCGAGAAGAAGGATGTGCCCGACAATCTGTGGCACAAATGCCCGGCGTGTTCGCAGATGATCTTTCATCGCGAATTGGAAAAAAACAGCCATGTCTGCCAACATTGCGGCCATCACATGCGGATCGGTGCCGAATGGCGGTTGAAGTCGCTGTTCGATGAAGGCGATTATAAAACGATTGAGCTTCCGGAGGCGTTGACCGACCCGCTGAAATTCAAGGACCTGAAACGCTATACGGACCGTCTCAAGGAAGCCCGCGCCAAACATGACGCCGCCGATGCCCTGACCGTGGCGCTGGGCACACTGGGCGGTCAGCGCGCCGTGATCGCGGTGTTGGATTTTGCCTTCATGGGTGGTTCCATGGGAATGGCGGTCGGCGACGGATTGCTGGCCGGCGCCCGGCTGGCGGTCAGCGAAGGGACGCCGTTCGTGGTATTTTCATCATCGGGCGGGGCACGCATGCAGGAAGGCATCCATTCGCTGATGCAGTTGGCGCGGACGACCATTGCGATTGAGGAAGTGCGCGACGCGGGCCTGCCCTATATTGTCGTTCTCACGGACCCGACCACGGGCGGGGTTTCCGCATCCTTCGCCATGCTGGGCGATATCGCGATCGCCGAGCCCGGCGCCATCATCGGCTTCGCCGGCCAGCGGGTGATCGAGCAAACCATCCGCGAAACCCTGCCCGAGGGCTTCCAGCGCTCGGAATACCTGTTGGAACACGGCATGGTCGACATGGTCGTGCACCGCCACGAACTGCGCGACACGCTGGTCCGAATTGTCGGCCTGTTGATGGATCCCTTGCCCGCCGGCGACGATGAGCTGCCGCCGGCTGATGGCGCCATGCCGGCCCTGATCGCGCCCGATGCCGGAGAAGCGGCCTTGATCGATGGAGAGCATCCTCCGTGAGTGACAGCCGGCCCCCTAGCGACGTCATTCTCGACCGTCTCATGGGCCTTCATCCGAAACTTATCGATCTGTCGCTGGGGCGGCTCGAGCGGTTATTGGAAAATCTCGATCATCCCGAGGAATACCTGCCGCCGACCATCCATGTGGCCGGCACCAACGGCAAGGGCTCGGTGCTGGCTTACCTGCGGGCTATGCTGGAAGCGGCGGGGAAACGGGTGCACGTCTATACGTCACCGCATCTCGTGCGGTTTCACGAACGCATCCGGGTCAGCGGAACATTGATCCCGGAGCACGAATTATCCGTGCAACTTGAGGAATGCGAGACCGCGAATGGTGGTGAGCCGATCACGTTCTTCGAGATCACCACAGCCGCCGCATTCCTGGCCTTCGCCCGCGAACCGGCAGACGTCCTGTTACTGGAAACGGGTCTCGGCGGCCGCCTGGATGCCACCAACGTCATCAAGAAACCGCGGGTCACGGTAATCACGCCGGTTTCCATTGATCATCGCCAGTTCCTGGGTGATGAGCTGTCCGGTATTGCCTGGGAAAAAGCCGGCATCATCAAGCCTGGCGTGCCTTGTGTGTTGGCCCGCCAGGAACCGGATGCCGATGCGGCAATCCGGGCCCGGGCCGAGGAACTGCGGGTGCCGATTTATGGTGAAGGCAGCGATTGGTCGGTCGCCGGCGATGGCGACCAGCTGATATTTGAAGGCGCCACGGGGCACCATGAGCTGCCGCTGCCCAACCTCGCCGGCGCTCACCAAATCACCAACGCCGGCACCGCCCTTGCGACCCTGGAGCGCTTTCGGACCGTGCGTCTCGACGACCCCGCGGTCGCAGAGGGGTTAACCTCGGCGGCGTGGCCCGGGCGGCTGCAAAAACTGACAGGCGGCCCCTTGGTGGCGCATTTGCCCGCCGGTTGGGAACTTTGGCTCGACGGCGGCCACAACGCGGCGGCTGGCGCAATGTTGGCTGCGCACGCGGCGGCGAATTGGGCCGACCGACCGCTCCATATCATTGGCGGGATGATGAATTCGAAGGATACCGCCGACTTCTTGCGGCCCCTGTCTGGGCCGGCGGTCAGCTTCAACGCGCTGGCTATCCCTGGCGAAGAAAACAGTCTGCCGGCGGACGAATTGGCCAGCGCCGCTGGCGCCGTTGGTCTCAGGGCGGAAGTCACCGGCAGCGTCACGGCGGCCATTCAAGCCATTGTTGCGTCGGCGGAGACGCCGGGACGGATTTTGATCTGCGGGTCACTGTATCTGGCGGGAACGGTCTTGGCCGGCGGCGATGCGGCGCCTAAAGTGTCGGTGAACTAAGAGAACGAGGGAGAGCTCCTGATGATCGTCGAGCAGATTTGGACCGGCAATGCCTACCGGAATTTCAACTATCTTATCGCCTGCGGTGAGACCGGCGAGGCGCTGGCCGTCGATCCCCTGGACCATGAAAAATGCCTGGCCGCGGCGAAAGCCAAGGGCTGGACGATCACCCAGATTTTGAACACCCATGAGCACGGAGATCACATCGGCGGCAATGGTCCGGTGCAAGATGCGACGGGGGCGAAGATTCTGGCTCACGCCAACGCCAAAGACCGCATTCCGAACATGGATGTGGGATTGGCAGCGGGGGATGTGGTCAAGGTTGGCAAGTCCGTGGAATTGGAAAGCCTGGACACACCCGGCCATACCATGAGCCATGTCTGTTTGCTATCGCGGACCGACCAGCAGGCCCTGTTCTGTGGCGACACCTTGTTTAACGCCGGCGCCGGTAATTGCCACAACGGTGGTCACCCCAATGAATTGTATGAGACCTTCGCCAGCCAATTGGCGAACCTTGCGGACACCACCATGGTCTATCCCGGGCACGATTATCTGACCAATAACCTGGAATTCACGCTGGACCGGGAGCCCGACAACGAGAACGCCAAGAAGCTTCTGGATTCGGTTCAGAACCAGGACCCCGACGACGCGATGATTACAACGCTGGGCCGGGAGAAAGACATCAACACCTTCTTCCGTCTGCACAGCCCGACAGTAATCGCGCGCCTGCGGGAGTCATTCTCGGACCTGCCCGACAATCCCGATCCGAAGACGGTGTTCCTGAGGCTCCGGGAACTACGTAACAGCTGGTAGGCGATATGTCCGGCCTGAAACGAAGAACCCCGCCTTTCGGCGGGGTTCGCGTTTTCAGCCGTCAGCGGACCCTTAAAGGTTTTCCGACACCCAGCTTTTCAAGGCGTTGGCGGGGATGGCGCCGACCTTGGTGGCCGCCACTTCACCGCCCTTGAACAGGATCAGCGTGGGAATGCCACGCACCCCGTACTTCGAAGGCGTCATGGGATTGTCGTCGATGTTGACCTTGGCAACGGTGACTTGATCACCCATTTCGTTGTCCAGTTCCTCCAGCGCCGGCGCAATCTGTTTACACGGACCGCACCACTCCGCCCAGAAATCGACCAATACGGGGCCGTCGGCATTCAGTACGTCGCTGTCGAAGGAATCGTCGCTCACGTGTTTGGGCATCTCATCAATCCTAATCAGAAGGTTTCGGCGCGGGTGCGGCCGGTGAATTCCATACCCCAATATCTAGGCACCCCTCGGGCTGGCGTCAAGGCGCGTGGGGATCAAGAATGTCATCGCTGAGGCGCATCAGTCGGGCACCGTCCGTCCACAGCAGAACCGTTGATATGTGACGGTCCGGATAGATACGTCTGAGCGCCGCCCGGTAGGCGGCCATTTGGCGCAGATAGGCCGCGGCGACGCCCGATTCCTCTAGTGGCGGCGGCCGATTCGTCTTGAAGTCAACGATGGTGATCTCATCGTCGGTGACCAACAAACGGTCGACCTGGCCGGAAATGACGCAGGGCTCGAAGGTGCCGACGTCGCCGACGATGGGCACTTCGGCACGACTGCCGGGGCCGAACAGCGGCGCGAATTCACGGTGATCCAGGATCGCCAGAATCTCACCGCCCATGGCCGTCTGCGCCGCTGCCGGCAAATCGTGGGCCGGTTCAGCCAGATAGGCGGCAAGCGCGCCGGGGCGCGCGGCCGCGGGCAGGTCGGGCAGGGTTTGCAGCAGCGCGTGCATGATCCGGCCGCGCTTGAAGCGGCTGCCGTCGTCGCCCAGCGGCGAAACCACGGTGGGTTCGTCATCGGGCCGGGACGGCGCCAGCGGCTGGGTCGGTGCCGGCTCAGTGGGCGCCGGGCGCCGGGCCCAGGCGGGCAGAGCGGTTTCGCCGCCGCTCAGCGGCAGCGGCGCCTGGCTTTCCTTCGGTGTCACGGTTTGCGGCGTGTCCAGCCTGAGGCCCGCCTGGCCATCGCGCAAATCAAATT
>Ga0114932_10003160_pt1 | contig 16456 bp, 15 predicted proteins | sample 2SBtaG_2_FD_87286 | JGI IMG/M metagenome (GOLD analysis project Ga0114932, IMG submission 87286) | Deep subsurface microbial communities from Kolumbo volcano to uncover new lineages of life (NeLLi) - 2SBTROV12_ACTIVE470 metaG | ecosystem: Environmental > Aquatic > Marine > Volcanic ... | reverse complement strand
TCACTCCCCGAAGGGAACTCGGCCGGTCGGCCCCGTCACTGATTCCGAACTGTCAAAGACCACCAACGTGATGAAGAGAGACTATTGGGGAGACGCACAGCGATCAACCCCCGAAATCGCTGCATTCGCATGCCCCCCGCAAACACCCGCGAGACCGCGGGGAAATCGCCGACGAGTTGGTTTCACAAGCTTTCCAGCACCCTCCGGACAGGAACTGATCGAAGGACGTCTCGCCGGCGAGGTCGCGCAATGTGTCGGCTCGATCGGTGCAGTCACCGAGAATGACTCTAGAATCCGGGGCCATGAACTCCGCGTTCATCCTCAAGAACGCCCTCCTGCGGGGGGGAGCCCTCCTGGCGCTCCTCTGGGCGGTCGCTTGCAGCCCGATCGAGGGCCCCCCGACGCTCGAGCCCGCCGAGGGATCTTCGTCGGGCTACTACCCCGTGCTCGCCACGCTCCCGACGACCGTGGACCCCACGCAGATCCTCGAGGTCCGCGTGGGCGACGTGCGGGCCTACTCCGTCACCCTCGAAGCCGACGACCGCCTGCGATTCTTCGTCCAGGGCTCCCCCGCGCCGGGGCCCGCGGACGTCGTGCTCCTCACGCGCGCAGGCGCGGCCACCCTCGACGCGCCCTTCACGTACCTGCCCCCCGTGGGCGGCGCGGACGGCCCCCTCGCGCGCCCCGCGGCCTTCGGCGCGTCTCTCACCCAGGGCGTCCAGAACGGCGTGCCCACCCACCGATCGATCACGGTCGGGCCCGCCGCGCAGCTGGCGCGCGCCATGGGCGCTTGGATGCCGCTCCCGCTGTTGGTCCCCGACCTCCTCCCGGAGATGCGACCGCAGGACATCGGTCCTCCCCCGGACTGCGCGGCCCCCGGGGTGCGCGGGTTCGTCAGCGACGCGGCGTCCGGGATCATCGGCACGCTGGTCGACCCCTTCACGGGAGAGTTCGCGTTCGGGCTCGGGCGGGTCGATCCCGAGCTCGCGCCCCACAACGTCGCGGTCGGGGGGTTCCGCATCGGGGACACCCTGCGGGGTCCGGACCCCGACGGGTTCGACCTCAACTTCTTCGGGCACCTCGTGCTCGAGCCGGACGCGACGCTGGCGGCGCCCATGGAGGTCGATCAGATCACGCTCCTGGAGGCGATCGAGCCGACGCTGATCGTGACCACCGACCTCTACGGCAACGACGTCGTCAACTCGATCCTCGACGCGCAGATCGACCTCGACGCCCTCACGCCGATCGAAGACGTGCAGCGCGATCTGGAGGAGATCCTCGCCCGCCTCTCCGCGACGGGCGCGGAGGTCTTCGTCTCCGACCTGCCGCGGCCCTCGATCCTCCCCGCGTCGGCGCCCCTCGCAGGGCCCGACCTGGACGCCGTGGACGCCCACGCCGCCGCCCTGGACGCCCTCCTGCACGCGACCGCGGCGGAGTACGACAACGTGCACGTCGTCCTCGGCCACGACCGCACCGAGGAGCTGGTCGCCGACGGCGTGGACGTAGCCGGGCACCACCTCACCGCCGAGCGATTCCGAGGCCTCCTCAGCATGGACGGCCTGCACTTCAGCGACACCGGGTACGCCCTCACGGCGCAGCTGTTCGCGGACGCGATCAACGACGTGCTGGGCACCGACATCCCGCCCATCGGTCTCGCCCCGATCGTCGCGGCGGACCCGAGCTCCATCGACGCGGTGGTCGCCGCAGGCATCGACCCGGAGGCCTGCGACTGAGTCGGCGCCGGGCTACCCGCGCGGAGGCACCTCGATCGGCTCCATGGCACCCCACCGGGCGCCGACCTTCGCGGTGACCCTCAGCGGGACCCGCAGGTCGTAGGTGCCGCGCATCGCCTCCACGGTGACCCGAAGCACGTCGTCGAGCTGGTGGGTGGGGACCTCGAAGAGGACCTCGTCGAGCATCTGCAGGACGGGGAACGCGGTGAGACGCGCCTCCCGCAAGGCCCGGTCGGTGGCGAGGAGCGCGCGCCGGGTGACGTCGGCGACGGACCCCTCGTGGGTGGCGCGACGGCCGACGCGGTCGGCGTAGGACCGCAGCGCGTTGTCGAGCGAGTCGAACCCCGCCACCTGCTGCCGACGCCCCGCGATCGTCTCGATCCATCCGTGTTCCCGGGCCTTCGCGACCTCCCCGTCCTGGAAGTCGCGCACGCCGGAGTAGTGGTCGAAGAAGCGCGCGATGATCCGCTTCGCCTCGGCCGCGTCGACCCCCAGCTGCAGGGCCAGCGCGCTCGCTCCCTGGCCCGCGAACGTCGCGAAGTTGGTGACCTTGCCCATCTGGCGCTGCTCGTGGGTGAGGGCGTCCGGGTCCACGTCCAGCACCGCGGCGGCCGTGATCCGGTGCAGGTCGGCGCCCTCGGACAGGGCCTTCACGAGCTCCGCGTCCCCGCTGAGGTGGGCGAGCACGTAGAGCCCGAGCTGGTCGTAGTCGACGGACAGGAGCGTGCGGCCCTCCGGGGCGTGGAACGCGTGGCGGATGCGGTTCATCTCGGGCGTGCGCCCGGGGACGCGGCCGAGGTCGGGGCTGGAGACGATCACCCGGCCGGAGAACGAGCGCGCGTGGTGGAACGTCGCGTGGATGCGCCCGTCGGCGTCGATGGCCCGGGTGAGGGCGTCGGTCCACGTGGAACGCAGCCACTTCACCAGCCGCCAGCGCATGACCAGCGGGACGATCGGGTGAGCCCCTTCGATGCGTTCGAGAGCCGAGGTCGCGGTGCTCCAGCCCGTCTTCGTCCGCTTCATGACGGGCAGGCCGAGGTCTTCGTAGAGCACCGAGCCCAGCTGCTTCGTGGACCCGACGTTGAACTCCCGCCCGGCGAGCGCGTGGATCTCCCCCTCCAAGTCGGCGCCCAGCGCCTTGAAGTCCTCGGCCGACCTCGCCAGGTCCGCCGCGTCGCAGGCGAACCCCCGCCGCTCCATGCGGGCGAGCGTCTCCCCGAGGGCCATCGCCTCCTCGAGCCGCGCCGCGTCGAGGCCGGGCGCGAACCGTCGCCACAGCGCGTCCGAGGCCGCCGCCCAGGGACCCCAATGAGCCGCGACGTCCTCCGATCCCATGGCCCCCCAGCGCTTCCGGGCGCGACCGACGCCGCGGGTGACGTCGACCTCGGGGACGGCCCGGTGCAGGACCCGGCGGGCGATGCGGTCGAGGTCGTGGGGGGCGAGCCCGGTGGGGTCGGTGAGGTGGGAGCCGACCTCCGAGTCGCCGACCACGCCGCGCAGGGCGATCCCCCGACGCGCGACGGCGACGCGCAGCGACTTCGTGTCGTGGCCGACCTTCTCCTTCCCCGGGTCCTCGAGCCAGGACCGGACCTCTCCGAGCAGGTCGACGGGGACGTAGCCGGCGACCTCGGCGGCGGCGAAGACGAGCCCCACCAGAGCCCCCCGCGCGGCCGACGGGTCCTCGGTCACGGCGAGGACGGCGGGGGCCCCCTTCAGAGCGAGAAGCAACGACGCCACGTCCTCCCTGGACTCGCAGACCCGGGTCTCGATGCGTGGGCCCGCGGCCTCGAGGAGGTGGTGGAACCCGAGGCGGCCGTACAGCGCGTTGAGGTCCGCGGCGTCCGGAGCCGTCCACGAGAGGTCGCCCCAGGGCATGGGCAGGGGACGATCGCGATCCAGGGTGGCCCGAGCGAGCTGCACGCGCGCGTCGTCCAGCGACGCCCGCAGCGCCTTGCCGGTGCGCCCCTCGAGCGCTTCCGGATTCTCCAGCGCCTCCGCCGGCGAGCCGTGGGCGGTGATGAACTCCGTCGCGCCCTTCTTGCCCACGCCCTTCACGCCGGGCAACGCGTCGCGGTCGCCGACCAGCGCGAGCCAGCCGGCCACCACGTCGGGCGGCACCTCGAAGCGCTTGCGGACGAGCTCGGGGGTGTAGCGGACGCGCTTGTAGGCGTCGTACCACCACACGTCGCCGGTCACGAGCTGGGCGAGGCGCTTGTCGCTCCCCACGACCACCACGTCGAGGCCGTCGTCCCGGGCCGCCTGGACGTACGAGGCGACCACCTGGATCGACGCCGCGGCCTTCACCGATCGGACGCCGTGCCCGGCGAGCACCTCGGGGAACAGCTCGTGCTGCGCGGGCAGCGAAGGCGGCCACCCCTTCGTCGCGGGGTCGGCCTCGAACACGGCGACTGCGCGGGCGGGCTCCTTGAAGGCGATCGCCCGACGCAGGGCGCCCACGGCCGCGGCCAGCGCCCCGGCCGGGTCCCCGGACACCTGCGATCCGGTGAACAGCAGGTGCGTCGCGTGCACGACGAGGGCGCGATCGGCCATCGCCGGATCCTGACACGGCTCGGGACGGTCGACGACTCAGGTCATGAGATCCCGACTGCGGAACCGCACCCAGCCGAGCACGAAGGCGATGGCCGAGCCGGCCACCAGCAGAAGGGTGTTCACGACGCTGAAGTCGCTGTTCATCGGGTTCTCGGCCATGTACCAGCCCACCGGCGAGACGGTGCCCATCCAGTCCATGTCGATGGTGGGGCCGATCGCATTGAGCATCCACCCGACGACGGCGAGCCCCGCCCCCGTCCCGAGGGCCACCACCCTGCGCCCCGTCGCCGCGCCCACCGCGAACGTGATCGTGCCGAACAGCCCGCCCACCAACCACAAGCCGAGCGTGGCGCCGAGGAGGTCCACGACCGGCACGTCCATCCCCAGCGCGAGCGACACGCCGAAGGTCGCGACGAAGAGGCCGACCACCAGGAGGGTCGTCTGGCACCACAGCGCGGCGGCGCGCTCGGTGTAGATGGTGCGACGGGACACCGGGCTCGTGAGCTCGAGCTCGAGGGCGCCGTCCTCCTCCTGCCCCGCGATCAGCCTTCCGGCGTTGCCGATGGCGAAGACGAGCAGCAGGGCGAAGGCGATGAGGCCGTACACCGCCGAGCCGATGTAGCCCGACGCGGTGCCGATGTCGTCGTAGCCCATGATCTCCATGAACTCGGGCGGGAAGGCCTGGAGCATGTCGTCCAGGTCCATCTTCTCCATCCACGGGAAGACGCTCGTGTACATGGCGGACACGCCCGCGAGGGCCAGCACCCACAGCGCGATCGGCCGCTTCCGACTCGAGAGGATGCGACGGAGGATGGGGGCGCTCATGCGTCGCTCCGGTACTGGTCCATGAACAGTTCTTCGAGCGTGCGGTCCTGGGCGGCCCACCCCACCACGGTGTGGGCGGCCGCCGCCTTGAGCAGCGCGTCGGGCGAGCCCCGGAGGACCGCCCGCAAGGTCCGCCCCTGGACGGTGACCTCCGAGATCCCTTCCAGGCCGTCGAAGGCCTCCCGGGGGACGTCGCCCGCGAAGGTCAGCTCGACGTGCTGGCCCGCCCGATGCCGCAGCTCGGCGACGTTCTCGGTCTCCACGATGCGGCCCTCTCGGATGATCGCGACCCGACCCGCGACCACCTCGATCTCGCCCAGGATGTGGGACGACACGAACGCCGTCGCGCCGTCCGCCGCGGCCTCCTTGATCAGGGTCAGGCAGACCTGCTGAAGGAGCGGATCCAGCCCGGAGGTGGGTTCGTCGAGGATGAGCAGCTCGGGCGTGTGCATGAAGGCCTGGACCACCCCGACCTTCTGCTTGTTGCCCTTCGACAGGCCCCGGAACGGGCGATCCAGATCCAGGCTCAGCCGCTCCGCGAGGGGCTCGATGCGGTCCGTCCCGGCTCCGTCGCGCAGGTCCGCGAGGTACTCGAGGTGCGCCCGCGCCGTCTGCTTGCCGCCCATGTTCAGCTCGCCCGGCAGGTAACCGATGCGCGACCGCAGCTCCGGGTGCGCGGCGAGGTCCCGGGTGCCCAGCACCTCGGCGTGCCCCGACGTGGGTCGCAGGAGGTCGAGCAGCACGCGGATGGTGGTGGACTTGCCCGCGCCGTTGGGCCCGATGAAGCCGAAGACCTCGCCGACCTCCACCCGCAGGTCCACGCCGTGCAGCGCGCGGAACGACCCGTAGTCCTTCACCAGGTTCTCGACGACGATCGCGGCGCTCATGAAACCTCCAGCCGGAGAACCCTACTCCTCCTGCGTCACCCCACGCCGACGATGCGCAGGGTCGCGGCCGTCGCCGACGCCACCAGCACCACCACCAGCATCGGGGCCCGCAGCAGCACCGCGATCACCGCCGCCGCCACGCCCGCCGTCCGCGCGTCCGCCTCCACCACGTCCCCCATGTGGAAGGCCCCCAAGCACCGCCGGCATGGCCGCAGGGAGGACGGCTTCCAGGCCCCAGGCGGCGGGGTCGTCCACGAGCGTGCCGAGCCACGCGCCGAGGAGACTCCCGAGGTTCCACAGCACGAAGATCGACACCCCGCAGGCCCAGTACGCCCGCGCCGCGGCGTCCGGTTCACGCTCGGCGAGGGCCATCGCCGCCGACTCGTCGATGAGCAGGTGAGCCGCCGCCACCCGCCGGGGCGCGCCCCGCCGAGCAGGGGCCCCACCGCCGCGCCGAACCCCACGTAGCGGAGGTTCTGGAGGAGGCCCCCGAGCACCGCCGCGACGAGCGCGCCCCCCGCCCCCCAGCACCCCGAGCACGGCGAACTGCGCCGCCCCCGCGAAGACGAACAGGGACATCGCGGCGATCTTCCCCAGCCCCACTCCGGACGCCGACGCCAGCGCGCCGAAGGAGCTCCCGATCAGGCCGCAGGTCACCGCGATCGGCAGCGATCTCCTGACGCCGCCGCGCTGGTCGGGGTCGTGGCCGAGAACGTCAAGGCGTTGCGCGGGGCCAAGGGCCTGAGCCTCAGCGAGCTCGCGACCCGGGCGGGGCTGGGCAAGTCGACGATGTCCCAGCTCGAGGCGGGCAAGGGCAACCCCAGCATCGAGACGCTGCTCGCGGTCGCGGCCGCCCTCCAGGTGCCGTTCGGCCAGCTCGTGGAGCCCGTCGCCCCGCGGGTGCGGGTCATCCGGTCGGGGCAGGGCATCCACGTGGACGCCGAGAGCAGCGCCATGCACGTGGAGCTGCTCACGAGCAGCAACCGACGGGGGTCCTTCGAGCTCTACGTCCTCGAGTCCGAGCCCGGCGCCGCCCACGCCGCCGCGCCCCACGTCCAGGGGGCGGTCGAGCACCTGCTGATCCTCTCCGGGCGCATGCGCGTGGGCCCCGCCGACGGCGCCGTGGAGGTCGGCCCCGGGGACCTCGCGACGTTCGCGGGCGACGTCGACCACCGCTACGAGACGCTGGAGCCCGGCACCCGCGCCGTCATGCTGATGGAGTACGAGTAGCCGAGACGAAAAGTCTCCAAATCGCTTCCTACTCGACGAGGACGGAGGAAAACCGAGACTTTTCGTCTCGCCCGGTTCGGGCGCATGACCTACCGTTCGGCGATGAAGACCCTCTCGGCCCTCCTGGCGGTCCTCGAGGCGGGCTGCACGCCGCCGCTGGACGGGAACCGCGTGGAGCAAGCCGGGGACGGCCTCCGCGCGTGGAGCGCGAACCGCGGCGCCGCGATGCGGGCCGAGTGGAACCTCCCATGACGGGCCGTGTGCTCACCGCCGCCGCGATGCTGCTCCTCCTCGTCGCGGCCTGCCCCTCCCCCGAGCCCGCCGACGAGCCGGACCGGCGCGAAGGGACCGACGCGGGCGACTGCGCGGACGGCGCGGACAACGACTCGGACGGCCTGTTCGACTGCGAGGACGAGGGGTGCGCGGGGGCTCCCGATTGCACCGGAGACGACGACGACGCCGCGGACGACGACGACGCCGGGGACGACGACGATGCCGGGGACGACGACGACGCGGTGCCCGTCTGCGAGCCCGACGACGCCGAAGACAACGACACGATGAAGACGGCCACGCCCGCGAACCCCGGCACCACCGAGGGCCTCACCGCGTGCCCGGGGGACGCGGATTGGTACGAGATCTCCGGGGCGGGCGCGGACGACCTGACGGTGACCACGCTCTCGAACGCCGCCGACGGGGACATCGATCTGCGGCTGCTCGAGGCCGACGGCACGGAGGTCCGGGTAGGCGCCGAGGTGAAGGACGGCGACACCCTCGAGTACCGCCTGCTCGCCGACGGCTCCGTCTTCCTGGAGGTCCTCCTCGGAGAGGAAGAGGACGCGCTCCCCGGGGCCGCCTACGACCTCGAAGTCGTGGTGACCCCGTCGGGCTCGACTCCCTGCGTGGAGGACGGGCTCGAAGAGAACGACGACCTCGCCACCGCCACGACGTTCGCCATCCCGTCGCTCGTGGCCGCCCAGTCCTGCGAGCTCGACGACGACTGGTTCGTGTTCAACATCGCCCAGTCCCAGGCCGTGTTCTTCGATCTGCAGTTCAGCCACGCCGAGGGCAACCTGGACCTGTTCCTGTACGACGAGACCGGCACGCTGATCGTCGACGCGCTCTCCACCACGGACAACGAGTTCCTCAACGAGTACTTCATGAGGACCGGCGACTACTACCTGCGGGTCTCCCTGACGGCCGACGCGGGGCTCGCCCTTGGAAACTCGTACACTCTCGAAGCGAGCGTCCCCTGACGACCCCGGAGGTCTCCATGTTCCGAAGCGTACTTCTCTCCGCCGTCCTCCTCATCGGCCTCGTCTCCATCGCCGGCTGTCCTCCCACGGACGACGACGACACGGCCGGGACCGACGACGACGACGCCACCGACGACGACGACGCCACCGACGACGACGACGCCACCGACGACGACGATGCGGTGGACGACGACGACGCCACCGACGACGACGACGCGGCGCCGGTGGGCTCCTGCCGGTTCCTGCTCGACACGACGGTCGCCGCCTGCCAGCCCTCCACCGAAGAGGACTGCGACCCCAAGGGCGCGCCCAAGAGCCTCACGATCGAGTGGAGCGCCGAGGCCTGCCCCGCGAACGAGTCGGCGAGCTGCCTCACCGACGAGGGCGAGGACTGGCTGTACTACCTCGACCAGTCGAACGTGGAGCTCCACACCCGCTGGTGCGAAAACTGCGAGTCGGACATCGAGCCCGCCGGCTACTGCGACGACAACCGCGACGGCTGACCCCGCCGCAGGGCCTCACTCACAGGGGGAGACCCGCTCCAGCGCGATGGCTCGGATCTCCCCGCCGCCGGTGTAGAGCGCCTCGACGTTCGAGCCGTCCAGGTTCGCGCGCCCGATGCGGGTGGCTCCGCGCAGGTCCGCCCAGTAGATCTTCCCGCCCGCGGGATCGACGGCGATGTGCTGCGGCGTGTCCAGGCCCTGCGCCGAGGTGAGCAGCGTCTCGACGCTCGAGCCGTCCAGGTTCGACCGACGGATGGCGTCCTGCCCGCCGCTGTTGCCGTACTCGGACCAGTAGAGCTTCGCGTCGCGGTGATCGACGGCCACGCCGTTGCCGATCCCGGGGGTCGTGTAGAGCGACGTCATGCCGGACCCGTCGAGGTTCGCCCGCGACACCGGGCCGCCGTAGTAGCCGTCCATCCAGTGGATGCGCTCGTTCACGAAGTCGATGTCGATGCCGATCGCGCAGCAGTTCCCGCCCATGCCGAGGCCCGGCAGCACGTCCACGATGTCGCCGCCCCACAGGCAGGAGCGCTGGACCTTCGGGGTGCCCACCTGGTTGGTCCAGTAGAGGTGCCGCGAGAAGGGGTCGATCGCGATGCCGTACGCGTACGGGAGGGCGCCGTGCACCACCTCCCAGCTCGCCCCGGAGAGGGGGCCCCGCTCGATGACGGCGTCGCCGTGGACCCAGTAGAGCTTGTCGCCCGCCAGGTCGACCTCGAGGTCGTCGGCGACCCGCTGCTGGACGGTCGTCAGGTTGCTGCCGTCCAGGTCGATGCGGTGGATGAGGCCCGCCTGGATGTCGCTGAAGTAGATGCCCGTCGGCTCCTGACACGTGGGCAGGACGAACGGGACGACGGCGTCGCACGGGCCGCTGTCGTACGGCCCCCCGACCTCGATCGCGACCTCGGCGACCGCCTCCTGACCCGCCGTGTCCCGGACGGCCACCGCGAGCCCCACGGGACCCTCGGCGAAGAGCGACGTGGTCGAGGAGCGACCGGTCGCGTCGGGCGCGAGGTCCTGGGCGAGGACCGTTCCTTCGTGCGTCCAGGTGACGCGGAGGTCCTCGGAGCGGTCCTCGAGGTCGCCGACGAGCACCTCGAGGGTGACCGGGACGTCGCTGTAGTAGGCCTCGCCGGGCGCGGGGGAGAGGATCGAGACGAACGGCGGCTGGTCCACGGCGTCGTCGTCGTCCACGGCGTCGTCGTCGTCCACCGCGTCGTCGTCGTCCACGGCGTCGTCGTCGTCCACCACGTCGTCGTCGTCCGGGGTGGAGATGCGCGAGTCGGAGCAAGCGACGAGCGGCGCGACGAGAAGGAGTAGGGTCCGGGCGGCGCGCTGCATCTGCGACCAGAATAGATGGGTTCCCGTGTCGTCCTTCTCCGATTTCCCGCTGCTCCCCACCCTCATCGCGAGCCTGGCCGAGCAGGGCATCAAGCACCCCACCGAGATCCAGGCGCGCACGCTGTCCGCGATGCTGTCCGAGAAGTCCGTGGTCGGCGTGGCGGAGACGGGCAGCGGCAAGACGCTCGCCTACGTGCTCCCGATGCTGCACCGCCTCAAGACGCTCGAGCTCGAGGGCTCCGCCGTCGCCGATCCGGGCCGGCCGCGGGGCCTCGTGTTGGTGCCCGGGCGTGAGCTCGGCGAGCAGGTCGGGAAGGTCTTCAAGAGCCTCACCCACGGCACCCGCCTGCGCGTGCGGATGGTGCTCGGGGGGACCCGCAAGCAGATCGCGCGGCAGAGCGTGGCGGGCAAGTTCGAGGTCCTGGTGGCGACGCCGGGACGCCTCGTCCAGCTCCTCGACGGAGGCGAGCTGACCCTGAACGACGTCCGCATGCTGGTCTTCGACGAGGCCGACCAGATGATCGACGAGGGCTTCCGACCCGTCGCCGACCGCATCCTGCGGGAGTGCCCTCGGGACGTGCCCGCGGCGATGTTCTCCGCGACGCTCCCGCAGTCCCAAGACGTGGTCGTGCGCGACCTGTTCCGCGCGGCGCCCCACCGGGTGCGCACGAAGGGCAGCCACAAGCTCGTGCCGACGCTGCGCACCGAGAACAAGGTGGTCGACCGCGGGCGTCGGTGGGACGTGCTCCGGGACCTGCTGGAGGACGACCGCGAGGCCGGAACCCTGCTGTTCGCCAACACGCGCGAGCAGTGCGACGGCATCGCCGCGAAGCTGGACGAGGCGGGCATCCCGTACGCGGTCTACCGGGGGCAGATGGACCGTCGCGAGCGGCGGGCGAACCTGGCGCGGTTCCGCAGCGGCGAGGTCTCCGTGATGCTCGCCACGGACCTGGGCGGGCGAGGCCTCGACATCGAGCGCGTGGACCGCGTCATCAACGTCCACCTGCCCCGCGACATCGACAACTACCTCCACCGCGCCGGACGCACGGCGCGCGCCGGACGCGACGGGCTCGTGGTGAACCTCGTGACCCACCGCGACCGCCCCCTGATCGCCAAGGTGGCGAAGCGGCAAGCGAAGAGCTGACCGAGCCCGAGCACGACGTGGGCGACGTACAGGGTCAGCGCCGTGCGACCGGTGCGGACGAGCGCCGTGAGCACGCCCGGGAAGCGTTCGCGTGCCCACTCGGCATCCCGGCGACGTAGAGAAACAGCGCACGTCGGCCCAGTCGGCGGCGGACGGCGATGGCGTCGGCGTCGTCGGAGGCCACGGCGCGTCGGGCCATCAGCGCCACGCCCACCCCGGCGAGCACCCCGAAGGGGCGCCGATCTTGCCCGCGAGGCCCGTCGCGTGTCTTCTAGGGCATGCGTCTCCCCCTGCTCGCCTCACTGCTGTTCCTGTCGGCCTGTCTCCCGCCTCCACCGCTGGGCCTCGACGACGACGACGTGGTCGCCGACGACGACGACGTAGGCACGTGGGATGGCCTACGCGACGCCGTTGACGCCTCCGAGTTGGAGGACGTGACCGTCTTGATCGGCACCGCCGAGGGGACCGTGTTCGCCCACGACAAGGGGGACGCATCGCCCGACAAGGTGTTGGCCCTGGCCTCGGCGTCGAAGTGGTTGAGCGCGCTGATCACGCTGACCCTGGCGGAAGAGGGCGTGCTCGACCTCGCGGACTCTCCCGCCGACCACCTGGCGTGGTGGACCGACGACCCGAACGACGGCCGCAGCGACGTCACCCTCGAGCAGCTGCTCTCGTTCACGTCCGGCTTCTCCGGAGGCCCGAGCGAGGTGCCCTGCGTGGGCGAGGCGACCACGACCCTGGACGCCTGCGCGCGGACGATCCACGACACCCTGTTCACCTACGAGCCCGGGTCGACGTTCCACTACGGTCCGGCACACCTTCAGATCGCGGCCGCGATGGCGACGTCCACCACCGGAGACCGGTGGAACCGCTTGTTCCGCGACCGGATCGGAGCTCCCCTCGGCCTCGCCCTCAGCACGGGGTTCGCCCTCCCCAGCCTCGAGAACCCCCGCGCCGCGGGAGGCGGGACGGGCTCCGCCGCCGACTACGCCGCGGTCCTCACTGCCCTCGCGGCGGGCGAACTGCTCGACCCGGCGACGGTCGAGCGAATGAGCGCGGACCACACGGGCGACGGCGTGGTCCTCGCGTTCGTCCCCGACGCGGCCGCCGTCGCTCGGACCTGGCACTACGCGCTCGGCTGCTGGCGCGAGTGCGACGGCGACGAGTACACGGAGGCCTGCGACGAACCCGGGGTCCTCTCCAGCCCGGGCGCGTTCGGCTTCTATCCGTGGTGGGACCAGGCCCGAGGGACCTGGGGCGTGCTCGCGACCCAGCTCGTCGGGGGCGACGACGACCGGACGCCCCCCGAGATCACCGTCCCCCTGGGGCAGGCCTGGGCCGAGCTGGCCGCGCAGGCGCTCGGGATCGAGTGACCGCGACCCCCACCGAGTTCCCCCCGCGTGGCCTCCGGGACCCGCCTCGTCGCGTCGGGTAGAACCCGCGCCATGCGCCTCGCCGAACTCTCTCCCCAGGCCTTCTGCGACCACCTCCGCGACCGCGGCATCGACCGTCTCTTCCTCGTCCCGGACGGCGACGGCGTGCGCGCGTCTCATCCGGCACTCGACGACCTGGCCTCCTTCGTCTCGGCGTCCCCGGACCTCGACGGCCACGAGGGCATCTTCGTCCAGCGGTCTCCCACCGGCGTCCTCCAGGCGGGTGTCGTGCACCGGACCTGCCGCGGCCAGGGCGCGGGCGGCCTCCGCATGTGGACGTACGACACCGTCGGCGATCTGCTCACCGACGGCATGCGCCTCGCGCGCGGGATGACCCACAAGAACGCGCTCGCCGGGCTGTGGTGGGGCGGCGGCAAGGGCGTCATGGCGGCGGGCACCGGGGGCGGCGCGCGGTCCGAGATCTATGCCGACTACGGGCGCTTCATCACGTCGCTGAACGGCTGCTACATCACCGCCGAGGACGTCGGGACCTCCGTCGAGGACATGGCCGCAATCTTCTCCACGACGCGCTTCACGACGTGCATTCCGCCGTCCGTGGGCGGGAGCGGGAACCCGTCCGTGCCCACCGCCCGCGGGGTCGTGCGCGGCATGGAGGCGGGGCTCGCGCACCTCGGGATGGGGACGCTGGAGGGCAAGTCCGTGGCGGTCCAGGGCCTGGGGCACGTGGGCGGCCCGCTGTGTTCGATGCTGGCCGAGCGGGGCGTCGCCAGGATCGTGGGCGCGGACATCGACGCCGCGAACCTCGAAGCGCTGCGCCTCCCCCGCGTGGAGCTGGAGCTGAGCCTGGTCGAGCGCGGGGACGCGTCGATCCTCGCGGCGGACGTGGACGTGGTCTCGCCCAACGCGACGGGCGGCGTCCTGAACGCCGAGACCATCCCCACGATCCGCGCCCCGCTCGTGTGCGGAGCCGCCAACAACCAGCTCGGCGACGACAAGATCGACGACCGTCGGCTGGCCGACGCGGGCGTCCTCTACCTGCCGGACTTCCTCGTGAATCGCATGGGCATCGTCACGTGCGCGGACGAGGCGTCGGGGTACGTCACGCCGGACCCCATCATCGAGCAGCACCTCGGCGCCGACTGGGACAACTCGATCTATCGGCTCACCCTGGCGATCCTCGCCGAGTGCGACGCCTCGGGACGCACGCCCGCGGCCGTCGCGTTGGAGCGCGCGGAGGCCGCCTCGTTCGAGGTGCACCCCATCCAGGGGCACCGGGGCGCGGCGATCATCGAGTCGCTCGTGCGCGAGGGGTGGGCCGGGTGACCACGAGCGGCGAGCCGCCCCACGCGGAGAACTCCTGTCAGGGTTCGTCCAGGCGGCGTTGACCGGGTCCCGAATTGATTCTATGAATGTCGAATCAATTCGATTGGAGGTGACCCATGACGACCGACGACATCCTGCTCACATTCTTCAAGTCCCTGGCCGACGCCAACCGGCTGCGGATCGTGGGTCTGCTCGCCCACCGCGCGCACAGCGTGGAGGAGCTGGCGGAGGTCCTGGGGCTGGGAGCCTCCACGGTGTCCCACCACCTGTCGAAGCTGTCGAAGGCGGGGATCGTGTCCGCGAGCGTGCAGGGGCACTACCACCTCTATTCGCTCGACGCGGACGCCCTCCACGCTCGGGCTCGCACGCTGCTCTCGCCCGAGGAGCTGCGTGAGCTCGCGCCCGTCGAGGACGACCTCGACCCCTACGAGCGCAAGGTGCTGTCCGTGTTCATGGACGACCAGGGCCGGCTCAAGCAGCACCCCATGAAACGCAAGAAGTTCGAGGTCATCCTGCGGCACGCGCTGCGCACCTACTTCCTGGACGACGGGCCCTGGTCCGAGCAGGAGGTGAACGCGCGGCTCAAGCCGATGACGGACGACGTGGCGAGCATCCGCCGCGGGTTCATCGACCACCGGTTCATGACCCGCGATCGCAGCGGAGCGGCGTACTTCCGCACTTGAGAGCCCGTCATGGGGGGGGACCGGTATGGTCCCGCCCCGTGACGACCCTCGCCCCGATCCCGAACGTCCTCGCCCAACGCTACGCGAGCACCGAGATGTGCTCGATCTGGTCCCCGGAGGCCAAGATCGTCGCGGAGCGCAACCTGTGGCTGGCGGTGCTCGAGGCCCAGCGCGAGCTCGGGATCGACGTCCCCGCGGACGCGGTGCAGGCCTATCGCGCGGTCGTCGACCAGGTGGACCTCGTATCCATCGCCACCCGCGAGCGGATCACGCGGCACGACGTGAAGGCGCGCATCGAGGAGTTCTGCGCGCTCGCCGGGCACGAGCACATCCACAAGGGCATGACGTCGCGCGATCTGACGGAGAACGTCGAGCAGATGCAGGTGCGCGCGGGGCTCCAGCTCGTGCGGGACCGGATGGTCTCGGCCGTCGCTCGGCTGGCGCGGAGGGCGGCGGAGCACGAGGCGACGGTGATGGCGGGGCGCAGCCACAACGTCCCGGCCCAGGCGACGACGCTCGGCAAGCGCATGGCGAACGCCGGTCAGGAGCTGCTGGTCGCGCTGTCGCGCATCGAGGAGCTGATCGCCCGCTACCCGCTCCGGGGCCTCAAGGGTCCGGTGGGGACGCAGCAGGACCAGCTCGATCTGCTCGCCGGGGACGCCGACAAGCTCGCGGAGCTCGAGTCCAAGGTCGCCGCCCACCTCGGGTTCGAGCGGACGCTGGACAACGTGGGGCAGGTGTACCCGCGATCGCTCGACTTCGACGTCGTGTCGGCGCTGCTGCAGGCCGCCGCGGCGCCCGCGAGCTTCGCCACCACCCTTCGGCTCATGGCGGGTCAGGAGCTGGCGACGGAGGGCTTCAAGCCCGGTCAGGTCGGCAGCTCGGCGATGCCGCACAAGATGAACTCGCGGTCGTGCGAGCGCATCTGCGGGTTCAAGAGCATCCTCGCCGGGCACGTGGCGATGGTGGCGGCGCTCGCGGGCGACCAGTGGAACGAGGGCGACGTCAGCTGCTCCGTGGTCCGCCGGGTCGCGCTGCCCGACGCGTTCTTCGCCGTCGACGGCTGCTTCGAGACGTTCCTGACCGTGCTCGACGAGTTCGGGGCCTACCCCGCCGTCATCGGCAAGGAGTTGGACCGGTACCTGCCCTTCCTGGCGACGACCAAGGTGCTGATGGCCGCGGTGCGCGCCGGCGTCGGACGCGAGGTGGCGCACGAGGTCATCAAGGAGCACGCCGTCGCGATGGCGCTGCGCATGCGCGAAGAGGGTCAGTCGGAGAGCGACCTGATGGAGCGGCTGGCGGCGGATCCACGGCTGGGGCTCGACGCGACCGCGCTCGCCGAGGTGCTGTCCGAGCCGCTGGCGTTCGTCGGCGCGGCCCGCACGCAGACGGCGACGTTCGTCGGGCAGGTGGAGGCGCTGGTCGCGGCCCACCCCGAGGCCGCCGCGTACACGCCCGGAGCGATGCTCTAGTCACCCGGATCAGTGATTACTGGTCAAATTCGGCGCGATGAACCTTCAGGGTGCGCTCCCCGAATTCGCGGACCTTGTCCAAGATCTCGTCGGCGGTCTTTGTCCACTTGAAGGGTCC
>Ga0114932_10003156_pt1 | contig 16472 bp, 12 predicted proteins | sample 2SBtaG_2_FD_87286 | JGI IMG/M metagenome (GOLD analysis project Ga0114932, IMG submission 87286) | Deep subsurface microbial communities from Kolumbo volcano to uncover new lineages of life (NeLLi) - 2SBTROV12_ACTIVE470 metaG | ecosystem: Environmental > Aquatic > Marine > Volcanic ... | reverse complement strand
ATTCACATTAAGGGATAGCATAGACACACCTATAATAAATGCACCTGACGCTAATAAATTATTCACACAAAACTTACTCACTATTGTCTCCTAAATTATACTTAATATCCAAAATATTTTTTCAATAATCACAAAAAAAAAATTTGTTCTTTAATAGTTCGACCCGATAAATACAGTTAGTTCGATTAGCTTCTTTTTAATGATAATAGTAATCAACGTCAATGATAATGATTATCATTATTGATAAGTGAGGCAAGAGATTATTTAATGTACAACTTATTTTATTTTTTATTTGTTATATTTCAGTGACTTAATAGATATTAATAAGTAAACAATTTAAATACAAATGTATAATTTATTTTGACCATTTAGCATTGTAATTGAACATAAAATATATGAGAATGATTTTTAATTACAAACACTAGCATTTAATCGGTAATATCTAAATCAAAATGAACTTATAGAACTGACTATTACTCACTGTTTTCTACAAATATTTATCAGTTACGGACCCTATAGAATCAAATATGTTAAAACTAGAAAATATAAATCTAGCACTCGAAGAAACTAAAATTATTCGAAATATATCCTTTGATGTTACAGAAGGAGAACTATTGTGCTTGCTCGGTCCTTCAGGTTGCGGGAAAACAACCACCTTACGTTTGATAGCAGGTCTAGAAGCGCCTGATTCAGGAACGGTATCGATTAACGGAACTAATGTGTCCACAAACTCATTTGTTATTCCTCCATATAAACGTGATATAGGCTTTCTTTTTCAAGATTTTGCCCTTTTCCCTCATCTTACTGTAAGGAATAACATTGCTTATGGCCTTAAGCATTTACGTAAAACTGAGGCTCAAATAAGAACGACAGAAATGCTAACGCAAATTCGGCTAGAAGATCATTCTGACAAATACCCACATATGTTATCTGGTGGAGAACAACAAAGAGTTGCATTAGCCAGAGCTCTAGCTCCTGAACCACGCCTGCTTTTAATGGATGAACCCTTCTCAGGACTGGATACTTCTTTAAGAGAAAAAATCCGTGAAGAAACTCTACAGATACTAAAAGAGCGCGGCGTAACAACCGTTTTAGTAACGCATGATCCCGAAGAAGCAATGCTGATTGCTGACCAAATTGTTCTAATGAATGAAGGAAATATTGTTCAAAGTGGTACACCTGGTGATATATATGAGCGACCTACTAATATTTTTTCTGCAGAGTTTTTTGGAAATATTAATAAGGTGGATGGAGAAGTTAAAGGTGCTAATATATCTACAGACATTGGAACCTTCTCAAATAAAAACTTTCCAACTGGTTCTAAAGTTGACGTTTTAATACGGCAAGATGGCATAAGAATTTCTCCAGAAATAGAAAATTCTTCTTTCAGTGGTAATCTAAGAGTCTGTGACGTTAGATATTCAGGAGACTCTAGTTTAGTTCGCATAGGGATTGGAAATTGGCCTGAACCCCACACACATATTATAACTAGGGAACTAGGAAGAGTTTTATTAGAAGAAGGTAAGCCAATAAATTTAGAAATTGATCACGATCGGGCTTTTATTTTTAAAAAATAATAAAAATTCCTCAAATAAATAATATATTCTAATATTATGCTAATTATTTATTGTTAAGAACACCCATTTAATAACCCATCAAGTGTCGTAAGACGTATTTATGATAATAAGTCTACATTTTTCATTAAATTAACTGTTCATATGAATATAGAAAATTAAATCATTCTCTATATTCTTTTACACTTATAAATACTCTAGCATGAAGGTATATCCGCATGCTCTACTTACTTTAAAAATGGTTACATAAAGAGATATAAATGATTCAAAATCATATTAAAAAAGAATATAATTTTGTTAAAAATCCCGGAAGCATCTCTAAGCTTGCCAATCAAATTCGAAATATAGAGGCTTGTCCAGTACAGCTAGTTGAAAACTATATTAAGAGAATTTCAATTGCTGATTCATCAGTAAATGCTTGGGTATCAGTAGATGCTCAAGGAGCATTAGAGACTGCGGAGTGCCTTAAAAAAGAAGCTTCGAAAGGTATAATTCGGGGTCCTTTGCATGGTATTCCAATAGGAATAAAGGATATTATAGATGTGGCAGGGTGGCCAACAAAATGTAATAGCCCCACTCGAAGTAACATAGCCCCTGCAAACGCAGATGCTGAAATAGTATCTATTCTAAAATCTAAAGGGGCAATTATTTTAGGAAAATGTCATACTACTGAATTTGCCTATTTTAATCCCTCACCTGCTTGTAACCCGCATAATATTAAGCACACACCTGGGGGGTCTAGCAGTGGGCCAGCAGCAGCAGTTGCTTCAGGAACAGTACCTGGTTCAATTGGAACTCAAACCATTGCTTCAGTAAATAGACCCGCAGCTTATTGCGGCATAGGCGCATTTAAACCAAGCATTGGAGTAGGGGCAAACTATGGCGTCACTCCATTATCTCCTATGTTTGATACCGTTGGGTTTTATGGCTGGTCAGTGGCTGATGCAGTTGCTCTATTTGAAGCAACTCAGAAAATTACCATTAAAAAAGATTCTCATAAAAACGAGCAATCAGTTCGCTTAGTAATTTTAGAAGATAATTTTTTTGACCAAACTAACCCCGAAATTTTATCAGCTCGTGACATCATTGCAGAAAAACTAAGTTCTTCTGGATATAATGTGAGTTATCTTACGTCCCCTATCTCATTAGAGACACTAAGCCAAACACAAATGCTTATGGTAGAATTTGAGCTATCACGTATTCATGCTAATTTATTAGAATTTGACGTTGAAGAAGTTAGCGAAAAGCTTCGCGAGGCTATAAGTCGTGGTGGTAATTTTACAGAAAATGATTATCTATTAGCACGCAACCAAATGGAAAAAACTCGAGAATTGTTTTTTTCAAACTTCAATACAACAGATATTTTTCTTATTCCAACGACGCCTAATACTGCACCAGAAGGACTTAAATGGACAGGTGATCCAAGGTTTATTGCTCCCTGGACAGCTTTAGGTGGTCCGATTATTTCACTACCTGGCGGAAAAGATCAATCAGGCATGCCTATAGGGTTCATGCTTGCTGGGTTTCCTGGTGATGACATAAATTTTGGTAGAGTTTCATGCCAACTAGAAGAGAAATTAATCAATTCATAAAATCTATTTCATATATTTATCTAGAGCTTTAGATACCTTTATCTTCTCCGTGCACATGATATGCAATGTCCCTAGAAGGTGGTCTTCCCATAATATCTACGTTAGTAGGTAGCCAAGCACAAACATTCGCTCCAGGAGCCCATACCGTTTTACAACTTCCGGGCACGAAAAACTCTACAAAAATAAATTCCTCGGAACCATTATTGTAAAATGAATGAGATTCTTTATCAAAATTATAGAGAACATCCCCGGCGGATAAATCACATGGTGCTCCTGCTAATAAGGCTGTACCAGACCCTTTAAGTACGTATTGGAAATGTTCTGCACCTTCATGATGGTGTTCGGGAGCCTCGGTACCTTCGGGATACCTAATCATCTCTCCGCGATATGCCTCAGTACCTGTCAATGTACGCGTAGCCATATATATACGTGTTCGTTCATCATGTTCAGATTTTAAAACTGGTTCATTAGACCAATCAGTAGTTTGTAATATGCTGGGGGTATTATTTATTTGACTATCAAAACGTCGAGCATTAGGTACGATGGCAACTAATAATCTAGTAAAGTCCTCGACAGCCCTAAATTCTCCTTCATAACCTACAGGCATATAAGTTACGCCATGCGGTTCCAATTCTACTTCATAGTTTGTTAATACCCCCGAACCTTCAAGGATTTGCAACCAACCAAACGAACCTTCATCTAGTGATAATTTGTATATCGACCCCTTAGTAAATTCCATCAGATTTAAAAGCACATGATCCGAACCTGTATTTTTAGGAGATAGCAATGACTGGGTAGTCACTCCTTTCTCGATCTCGATACATTCTATTTCTGATCCTCTAACAACAATTGGCATATTAACCTTCCAAAATTACTTTTTTTCATTTATTAGCGTAATATTTAAACATAGTTTTATTTATAAAGGACCAAATGATGGCGGAGATACTCGACGTTTAGAGGCCTCTTCATAGGAAGACGCAACCCGCAACAATGTATCTTCTTTACCAGGTTCAGCTCTAAAGACTAATGAGAACGGCAATCCTGGTTCAATAGCTTCAGTGGCTACATCAGTCGCAGCAGATACATAACTTTTTGCATCATCGCTTAGTTTAAATACTGGGTCAAAAGCAGTTTTAACATAACCTGCTGGTATTAATACTTCTGTTAAACCAGCATTTGGTCCGTTAAATGTTTCCGGCCTAAGGTTATGCATAATATCATATTGAGCTGGACCTCCAATAATTCCTGGTGGCCAAGGCGTGTGAAGCCGAACAAGACAATCAAGATGATTCTCAAGAATTACCATCATATCAACACGACGGAGTAACTCACGTAACATAATTCTCTCATTAACTCCTTGACGTGAACCGTGCGGGTTACGAGGATCATCTACCTCTTCCCAGTTTTTGAATGAAGCTCTTTGATCATCGCCCCAAAATTTAGACCGTTTATTAAGCTCGTTAAAATCTACTAATGATTCTGTAAAACCAAGTGCTTTCCAATCAGCAGCACGACGAGTCAAGTATTGGGGTATATGAAATCGGAAGGCCATTGCCATTTCTTGCTGTTGAATTGTACCTATATCCAGGTTTTCTGGAGGTGATATAATACCTTCTGACATTTTAATCATATAATCTATGGGCTTCATTTTACCCGTACCAAAAAACTTACCAGGCATAAATTCAGTGGATACAATTGACGATGCAAAGTCTTTAAATATTGGTTGATCATCAGCTCCTAGACGAAAAAGTAAATCTGGCATAAATACAGGAACAAGACGCGCTAAGGCACGCCTAAAGTCAGTTTCCATAGTCTCTACATCTGGATCAGGTTCCCATAGAGGATCAGTTGACTCTACCAACGTCGCTCCTAAATGCTCTCCTATCACTGTCTTTATTTCTTCTTTAACGGCATTAATTATAGGCTCTTCTGTTTTAGAGCCCTTAGGATAGACCATTGACTCACGTATGATACCAATTCTCATGTTTTTAAGAGCACCTGGTTTTCCATGCATTCTAGCATGCTCTGTATAAGTCGAATTTAAAACTGAGGACCTAGGTATAGTTGTAAAGGGATCTCTTGGGTCATAGTATCCCTCATCTGCATCTTTGAGTGCATCTAGAATCTTAGCACAATCTGATATTTTTCGACAGTGAATACCGCTACGATCACAATATATATCGGCACCAATTGCACCGCCATCAAACCCTAACATAGACTTATGAGGTAATATTAATGCAACCGAATTATGATTGGATGGACCACGGCAAGAAGCCCTTGTCTCTTCACCTAAACTGGCCATAACAAGATTACAACTTACAGATACAGCTGAACCCGAACTAGATCCCAGAGATGCTGCACGGGTAGTATCGTATGAGTTTGAGGGGTTTCCTCCCCATGTACTCCGCTGATAACCAAGTGTAGAAGGTAAAACCTTATCTGGTATGTGAGTACCATTCCCAGGATCACCAGCTCTGCCATTATATTCAGTATTTACGGCTTTGGCATAAATGATAGCCCCTTTATCTCTTAGCTGCTCTACTAGTATGTGGTCACGAGCAGGAAAATCTATATCATACGCTGCATCGCCTCCGCCGGTAGAACGCATATCCTTTGTATCAAAAGGATCTTTGAATGAGAATGTAACACCATACATTGGCATTTTTTCTAGATCTGGATCATTTCCATATTCTTTGTCGAGTTCGGCGGCACGCTCTAAAGCATCAGGTAATTGACGAAACATTTCACAAACAGGCGGAGCACCAACCGGTAACGGTCCTTTAGAAGGGTGCAAATCATAATCACCACGACATGTAACCGAACGCTCTCCCCTAATGTTTAGTGTAGCTAATGCATTAACTTGGCCTGCATCTGACATCCCAACAATCATACCAAATTGTTGATCCACTTCAGGGTCTGATGCTGTTGGTTCCATTCTACCAAACTCTAAAGGAGGACCTTTATATTTATCCAGGTCAGGTAATAAATCGCTTGCTGCAACAGTTTGAGTAGGAAAATTAAGTGTTTTCTCGGCTCTTATTGCTCCCTGTGATTCAGTTACAGGTTCCCCTTTTTCCGTTACTAGCATACTGGCAACACCATTATATGCCTTAGCTCTTGCTATATATGCCTTAACTATTTCAACACAATTTATTTGACCCGATTTAATCGCCTCATGCATTTCGTCTATCGTTGCCTCTTCAATCTGAAAAGAACCAACTTGCGATTTTTCACTCATTAATTGCTACCTCTATTATTTTGTTCTAACTATTTTATTGAATCTATAATTCATTAATTTAAACTTATTATCTTAAATAAAACTACATTAATAAAATTACACTAAAAATAATCTGACATTAATGCTTAATATATAACCATAAGCATTTATGATTTGTGTATTTAAAACTAAAAATATTTATTACTTGGTCTAGGTAAACCAAGATTCTCTCTCAGAGTTTTTCCTACATATTTACTGCGGAAAAGTCCTCGACGCTGCAGTTCGGGAACGACTAAATCACAAAAATCCTCTAATCCACTCGGCAAATGCGAAAACATAATTGTAAACCCATCACTGCCCTTTGATTCAAACCACTCCTGCATCTCATCAACTATAGAATTTGGTGTGCCGACCATTGCTGCCCCCGAATAACCACCTAATCTTTGAGCTAACTGACGTACAGTTAAGTTTTCTTTCTTAGCTAATGCAATAGCCCTACTACGACCGCTTTTACTAGCATTACTTTCTGGTATTTCTGGAAGTGGTTTGTCCAGTTCAAACCTTGAAGCATCACTTCCAATGGCAATAGATAATGATGCTATAGCACTATCAACGTGAACTAAACTATCTAGTTTAGCTCTTTTCATTTTTGCTTCTTCAATTGTGTCACCAATCACAACAAAACAAGCCGGAAGTATTTTTATCTCGTCTGGATTACGACCAAACTCCTTGGCTCTTGTCTTAACATCTAAGTAAAATGCACGAGCGGCGATTAAATCAGAGTGCGACGTGAATACCGCTTCAGCAGTTTCGGCAGCGAGTTGACGACCAGCATCAGATGAACCAGCCTGAACAATTAGAGGCCAACCCTGCACAGGACGTGCAATATTTAAAGGCCCACGAACCGAGAAGTATTTACCTTTATGATCTAGTATATTTAATTTTTTGGGATCAAAATATTCTCCGGTTTCTTTGTTTTTTATAAATGCTTCTTCATCCCAACTATCCCACAAACCGGTAACCACATCGTAAAACTCTCTAGCACGAGCATAGCGGTCTCCGTGCTCAAGAGCCTCTTCAAGACCAAAATTTAATGAAGCATTTGGGTTTGAGGTCGTAACAATATTCCATCCTGCTCTTCCTCCACTAATATGATCCAAAGAAGCAAATCGACGTGCAACATGGTATGGCTCATCATAAGTAGTCGACCCTGTGGCCACTAAACCAATATTCTTTGTTACACTTGCTAAAGCAGAAAGCAATGTAAAAGGCTCAAATGAAGTTGGTGTCGCACTTCTTTTAAGTGCATCAAGAGGCATATTAAGTACTGCCAAGTGATCAGCCATAAAAAAAGCATCAAATTTTGCTTTTTCTAATCGCTGTGCAAATTTTTTAATGTGTTCAAAATTAAAATTCGCATCTGCATAAGAATTAGGGTAACGCCAACCACCTGTGTGAATTGTAGCTGGCCTCATAAATGCACCCAAGTGAAGTTGACGTTTTCTAACCATTCATATCAAAGCCTTTAAAAGTAAATCTATTTCACCTTATTCAATTGTACTTGATTGTCCTTCGACTGTCATATCTAGCATTAATATACTTTTTCAAAGTTATAGTGCTATTATAAGCTTTATGAGTTCAAGCATAAGAAAAACTAGAAACCTTATTGATATTGGAAGCTTTTGGATGGCCATAGGGCATAGACCATCTGGAACAACTGTAGTAACTGCAGTTGGTTCTAAGGGACCAGCTGTCCTCTTAGCTCTATCAACTACGCATGTTACAGCCGATCCACCAACTATGCTTGTATCAATTGATAAAAAAACGACAGCACTAGAAACAGTTAAAGAATCGAATCATTTCGCAATAAATATCTTACCGGTAGGAACAGAAAACTTAGCTAACTCTTTTTCGGGAAAAGGAAAGTTAAAAGGCTCGGATCGATTTGATCCTAAATTATGGACAAAAATGACTACCGGAGCACCTATATACAATAACTCCGTTGTTGTTATGGATTGTGAATTAGAAGAAGTAATTGAGAGGAACAATACTTCTATCGTGATTGGAAGAGTGGTTGATTTACTGATAAACCAAGATAATGAGCCCTTACTATTCTACAAAGGTAAATATATTCCATTTAAAACCTAAAATACAAAATATATGGGCTATAGCTGTAAACTCTTACTATCCAGGATTATTTAATTACATCTCAATTTATAGTATCATTCCAATTAGACTGACTAGATTATGTTTATTAGAAGATGAATAACTTATTATATAGCTGTTTAAATTCTATTCACAGGTATGGTAGTTTAGAAAACAATCCTTAATCTTCCATGTGCCTATCTTGTCCCGCTTGCACCCTATAATACTTACAATCGCAACCTGGTGCTGAATGCATATTATGAGACTCGCCAGCACTAAAATATATTATATCTCCTGGTCCAACATTCTTTTTATTTCCATGAGAGTCTGTAGCCACTCCTTTTCCTTCTAGAACGTAATAAATTTCTGCAGCATTTGGATGATAGTGTGGTTTTTCTCTAACCTGACCATCTCTAAATGATGCAACCGACACGGAACAACTCTCATCATTTATTATTTTGGTTCTAACATACCCATCTTCTGCTATTTCTGATGTATTTTTTGAAGGATTTTCATCAGAGTATTTTCCGGTTTCAAAAGCATTAAAAATCTGCATATCTAATGTTCCATTTTTAGTTATAAAAATTACTTTTATTTTAAAATATTTGATGCAAGTTTTTCAGCTAACATTATAGTTGGTATATTAGTATTAGCCCTCGGTATATCAGGCATTATAGAAGCATCGATAACTCTTAAGCCTTTAATCCCACGAACTCTTGCAGAACTATCAACTACCACCATAGGATCAGTAAATGTTCCCATACGACAGGTACCAACATGGTGCGCCATACCTGTAACACTTTCTGAAACAAATTCATTTAAACGTTCTTCATCAGCAATAAGAGTAGCTATATCTAGGTTGGGTTTTGAAAGAGAGCCTACTATTGGTCGACCCGCTTTAGGGACAATATCAAGAAGTTTGGCCAGTATTTTAGCTCTTAAAGAATTAAAGGCAGTCACATCATTTAACTGCCTCATACGATGAGCATGCACGACGGGAAATGCATGATGCCATAGCCCACTTACTTGTTCAGATAATAAAATTTCTGCCGCTTGTCGAACCGCTTCTTTTAAACGAATTCGGTCACGATCATCAGATTGAAAATTAAATTCAATTAATGGTCTGATATTCTTATCAGCATTCCGTAAAGTAACTCTACCCCTAGATGCAGGCTTAATTACTGCTGGAGTTAATGAACTAAGCCTTCGTCCCAATTCGTGCCATCCAGTCATGCCCACTAGAGATATATACATATCGCTAGGCGGACAATTTTTAAGGCCTGAGGAATAGCGAAGTGTTGCCATCGTATGGAGTCTATTACCATATTTGTGGTTTGCGTTAGATCGTGTATGAACAACCAAGTACGTAATCTGGTGATTTTGTAAATTAGAGCCCACGCCGGGCACATCAGCAATAACGTCAATATCTAATTTACGCAGATCATCAATAGGACCTATACCAGAACGTAATAACATTGTCGGCGATTGCAAAGCACCAGCTGATAAAATAACTTCTTGTCCGTAAATTCTTTCATTCTTGCCATTAATATTAACAATGACCCCGGTAACTTTTTGTTGATTTTCTAGATCATCAAACAATAAAGAGCTTACCTTGGCTCCTGTTATAATTTTTAAATTAGGTCTTTGTCTTACTGATGCATCAAGATAGCAGATAGCACTCGAAGCACGTTTTGATATAAATTTACTGGTAGGTAAAACACCAAAGCCATCTCTAAAATCAGCATTAAAGTCATCAATGATAGAAATCTGATGATTTTTACAAAATTCACTAATAGCATTCATTAGCGGAGGCCATTGTGATTGTTCCAACCTTCTAATAGGAACAGGTCCTTCCTGACCATGTAGATCACCATCAAAGTCATTATCTCTTTCTAGTTTACGAAAATAAGGTAAAACATCACTCCAACTCCACCCTATTGCTCCCCGCTCTTCCCAACCATTATAATCATCTGGCGTTCCCCGTAACGCCACCATACCCATCAGTGATGATCCACCGCCTAAAATTCTTGCTTGTCGTAAAGGTAGATCTAAAGAATTTCCACATTCACGCATATGAGCAGTTAGATTTGACCAAGCATAATCGGGATTATAATATGATACCGGATAGGTATCCAAAACATCACTTGGTTCGACACCAGGGGCAGTATCTCTTCCAGCCTCCAATAAAAGTACGGAATTTTTTGAAAAAGCTGATAATCTATTAGCTAAGACACATCCGGCAGAGCCTCCGCCTATAATAATATAATTAAACATTTTTATATACGATCTTTAGACAAATAGATTTATTCTACTACTGATATTAACAAACTATGCTGATAGCATCTGCTCCAGTCGTTTACGAATTAAATAATCTGCTTCCAGCATAATTTGATTGATCAATTCTTTGCATGACGGAATGTCATTTATGAGACCAGCAACCATACCGCATGACCAGGCTCCAGAATCTACTTTTCCTTCCAACATTACTCGGGGATAGACGCCCGCAACCTCATCTATAATGTCATCGATTTTTATATCTTGGCCTAGCTCTTTCTCTTTGGCCAGGACGAGGTCAACTGTAGGATTTTTCAGAACTCTTTCTGTGTTTCGCAAAGGACGCATGATGAGTCTGGTATCCAACTCGGTCGCAGCAACAATTGCCTCTTTAACTCTTTCGTGAATTGGAGCTTCCTTTGTCGCCATAAACCGTGTTCCCATATTCATACCATCTGCACCCATAGCCAGAGATGCAACTAATGACCTAGCATCGGCCATTCCTCCAGAGGCAACAAACGGAATTTCTAATTCATCAGCAGCTCTTGGAAGTAGGATCATGTTAGGAATATCGTCTTCGCCTGGATGCCCACCACACTCAAATCCATCAACCGATACCGCATCACATCCTATTGACTGGGCTTTTAATGAATGACGTATAGAAGTACACTTATGTATTACCTTAATTCCAGCGTCTTTAAAATATGGCAACACCTGTTCAGGGCTACGCCCAGCTGTCTCAACAATCTTAACACCGCTATCTATTATCACTTTAACATATGCTGGCATGTCAGGCGCGGCGACACTCGGAAGAAATGTTAAATTTACACCAAATGGTTTATTTGTTAAACTGAAACACTTTTCAATTTCTTTGCCGAGATCTTCTGCAGTTTTCTGCGTGAGTGCGGTAATAATACCTAAGCCTCCAGCATTTGACACAGCCGCTGCAAGTTCGGCAAAGCCAACATAATGCATTCCACCCTGAATAATTGGATGTTCTATTTCGAATAGTTCAGTGATACGCGTTTTCATAACATTTCCAGACATTAAATTTAGTAAACGTTCGTTTAATTTACTTTTTATAAATATGAAGTTAAAGGTAAATTATTATTTCTTCAGTATCAAAACCTAATTTGTTGGAAACTGTAACTTACATCTTTGCTAGTTTAGAACCTTATCTAACCACCCATACATCTCGGCATGCATGCGACTAAGGTTATTTAAATGGCAGTGAGCATCTGCACCATCTAGTTCACCATCTAGAATTATTCCCGTCATATTCGATTTACCAATATTTTGTATATGTTGAGTATAATTAACTATGTGTGGCCCTTCGCCTATAGAAGCTATGGACAAGAATGGTACTGATATGTTTTCAATAGTTGAACTAAGGTCGTAAAGTCTTAAAAGCTCAAAAAATTCTGGTAAATTTGTTGTACCAAAACGCCACTCAGCTTCACGTAAAATCCATGCCAATACAGGGCCAGTTGTTTCATTAGTGACCTTATCAATATGATCTTGTGATACAAAGTCATCTGAAAGTTCTAATCCAAGGAGACCTAGAAAAGCCTCTCGTAAATTGGTTAACAGGGAATTCACAATGCAAGCACTGATTCGTTTTTCATAGAGTCCAACCCTTGCCCCTAAGTTTCCACCAAGGCTAAAACCAGCAAAAGCAAGTCTATCTGGATCAACATCAGAACGCGTAAGTGCATAATCAACCACCGCAGAAACAGGTATTTCATAATCCGGTTGATATATCGACCCGGGATGCATATGAGCAGTTGTACGCTGGCCAGGGCCTTCAAACTGTAAAACGTTATAACCTCTGCGAGCTCCTGCGGCTCCTCCAAAATAATAGAGCTCTTCGACTGAGCTATCAAACCCTCCCATAAGTAAAAGAGTAGGACACTTATCGCCTGTATCACTTCCAGGAACAAAATATGCAGGCAAAGTAATACCTTTATAAGGCACTTCAATTATCTCAATAGGTAAATCAAATAAAACAGCGGCTTTCTGAAAACTGCTTCTTGCATTCTGCCATGTCTCACGATGTCTAGGATCATTGCGTTCAAGAAAAAATTCAGCCGATCTATAATAACAGTTAGCTCTCTGAAATGCTTCTCGAGCACTTACTTTATCCCCGTTAGCTAGGTAACCATCTCCAAGGTTATTGATACGACTTGCGATAGCATCCCATTCTCTAAACCAACTCTCAGTATCATTATTTATAATTTTACGCGCAGTAGATAAACATTCTCCAATTTCGGCACCTCCATATGTCTGCGTTCCCATTACTCGTACTAATTGAAAGTCAAAAGCTCCTTTAAAAATCTGTGGAGCACCAACGCTAACATTTTTTCCTGCAGGATCTGACATTTTTAATTATCCTCAAAATTTTAGAACATATTGAAACCAATATAAGACAAATATTTACTTAGAATAATTTTCGAACAAGTAATTTAATAAAATATTATTTTCTTTTAATTAGCATATAATTTAATTAGTCTAAATAATATGGTCTATGACTATGAATTTATTATAATTCAACTATAGGTTGTGATAGAATCCAGAGACTTATCATAGTGTATCCCACCATCAAAACTAACATAGGATATTGGCTGCGCAATACGGCACTACGGTTATCAAAAACCCTCATGGCCATTAAATGGGATAAAAAAACAGCAACCACATGGCCGATCACGATAGCTGTCACAGAAGAAATCCAAGCAAATTTAGCGCCGACAAATGCTATATCAACCTCATACGAAGCCGTGCCAAACAAATCCCAACCATAACCAAATGGATCTGATAGGAGTGGAATGATTTGCTGCCCATATATTAAGAAAAAAGTAAGAAAATGAGCTAAATGATAAGCAATAGCTATGGGAATTAACGTATAAACAAAAACACGCGCAACATGGATAGCTGATATATTTTTAGGTAGTCCATGCATATTATCTGCTGAGAAGTTTTTTGTAAGTAAAGAAACAAAAAAGCAAAATATCATATAAACAATAAAGAAGATAAAAGGCGCTACTATTATTCCTAGCGAGGTTATTAAACCTATGGAGTTATTCAGATCTAAAAGATGAGTAAGTTCTCTAATAAAAGTGGTTAAAACCATGGCATCAAATATATTCCGCCATGCAGAGGTGTCGGCAAAGCCATCAAAGCTAACCGTTGCTAAAACCAACAAAATAAACAACATCATCGATATTGATGGAACTTGATTAGTTAAAAGTCCAATACCGTAAGGTCTTAAATCAATACGTCGTTCTGTTGAAACAGCTTTGCGAAAGCACAAAGAACAATCAGTACAATTATTTTTTTTATTAAGCTGACATTCTATATGGTAACAAGAACTACAATAATTATTATTTATAACTCTGTATTCTATTCTAGAAAATTTAGCAAAAAGACCATAGAGTATAGTGAATGCTTCTCCCTGAGAGAGCCATTCTTCTATACCTTTGAAATACATTCCTATCCAAGTTATGACACTATATATAATTATGGCAATTGCTAAACTATATGGAATAGCGCGATCAGGCCAAACCAGCTCCGCCCAGGAAAAGCCTGCAAATACTATTACTGCTGGCCATACGGAAGAAAACCTAGATAAAGTTTTTTTCTTTTGAAAACTTACTAGCCTATAACGGCAAGTGATATTTGAAGTCCATTCGGCAATTATTCTCCAGGGATTAACTAAATTCCAGAGGTCACCTAATAAAGCACTAAAAAAAGCAAGGCCCACCCACCAAATCACCCATACTGTTGTAGGTAAAATGTTTTTTTCAGGGAGTGTTTGTGTTCCAAATAAACCAGCAATGATAACCGTTAAAAAAAAGAAAACTGAAAAAATCTTTATTAAAAAAAGGAAATAACGATGACTTAAAATTCTACCCACCGGTGTTCTTAATAGCTCCAGTCTGGGTGTATCATCTTCCTTGTCTCTACCTAAAAAAATTATAACCACCAAAAAAGATATAGCTACAGTTGCGCCTGCACCTAAAAGATAAAGCCATAGAGGCACAGGTAGGTCGTAACGCTGCGCAAAAGCGTGGGCATTAACGGGTGATATCATTACAAAAAGTAAAAAATTAGCTAATGCGAGAAAATATAATATTGATCTGGTCATAAATTGATTAATAATTAAGGTTAATGTCTTTAAACAATTACTGCGGTAGAACTTCAAGGTATATAAGCGTCTTATGCTTATGATCATTTCCAAATCCATGCGCCTCTATAGAGAAACGACCAGCCGCTCTGGCATTGATTTCCATAATTACATCCATATCTTTGGGAAGTTTTGTCTTAATGTTATAGCCATGAAGGTGAAGTACGGTTGATTGATCACTATGCCAAGTAATTTGTACTTTCTGTCCCTGAGTTACCCTAATAACTCCTAATCCGCCAGACTCTTTAACTTCTGCACCTATAGCCTCTTTATTAATTATAGATATATTTATACTACGGTGATCCTTTGCAAAAACCTCAACGAATCCTAATAAACTAAAAATGTTGAATATAAGTAAAAACATAAAGGCAGGATAAAGAAAGCGCATTTTAAGTCTCCATAAAATACTATTGTATAACTTACGATTAATTATATGTTCTTAATAATAAAAATAATTTAATGGAAGAGCTGAAAAGAAAAAAATAATGAGCAATAAAATAAAATTATTCTCCCCTCTAAAAATACGCAACGTATTATTACGTAATAGAATTGTGTTATCACCTCTATGTATGTATTCAGCAAATAATGGTGTAGCCTCAAGCTGGCAATTCGCCCACCTTAGTACCTTCGCTCGCGGAGGAGTTGGCCTAGTTTTTACTGAAGCAACTGCGGTTGAATCACGAGGTAGAATTACTCCTGGTTGCCTAGGTATATGGACTGATGAACAAGCTGAAACTCTTAAACCAATAACAGAATTTATTAATTCCATGGGATCTGTTGCCGGCATCCAACTTGCCCACGCTGGACGCAAAGGATCAGCAGCTCCTCCCTGGGAAGGAGGAATACCAATAAAAACAATAGATGAGAGTAATAAGCATGTGGGATGGAAAACCGTTGCCCCCTCAGAAATTAGATTGGCTGAAGGATGGCAAACACCCCAAGAACTTAGTAAAAATGAGATTAAAAGAATAATAACTGCTTTTGCAGATAGTTCTGTACGAGCTGCCAATGCAGGTTTTAAAGTATTAGAAATACATGGAGCACACGGATATCTAATTCATAGCTTTCTTTCTTCTATGACCAATAACAGAAAAGATGAGTATGGAGGAAATCTACAAAATAGAATGCGTTTTGCATTAGAAGTTACAGAAGCTGTTCGCAAATCGTGGCCTAGAGATTTTCCATTATTTTTTAGGATGTCTGCTGTAGATAATCAGGGTTGGGAGATAACTGACTCAATAACCCTTTCAAAAGAATTAAAGACAAGAGGTGTTGATGTTATTGATTGTTCAGCAGGCGGCATTACCGGAGCTCCAGCTTTTAGATCGAAAGATGACGGTAGTCCTATAAACTCAGCAGGCGACCGACCACTTGGATTTCAGGTGCCTTATGCAGAGAACATAAAATCTGACGCTGATATTATGACTATGGCAGTTGGCCGAATTGTTTATCCTAAACAAGCAGAAGACATTTTGAATAATAACTGCGCT